>Ga0196972_1000082_pt1 | contig 76477 bp, 66 predicted proteins | sample S1v_2013CmetaG_FD_148618 | JGI IMG/M metagenome (GOLD analysis project Ga0196972, IMG submission 148618) | Soil microbial communities from Anza Borrego desert, Southern California, United States - S1+v_20-13C | ecosystem: Environmental > Terrestrial > Soil > Desert | place: USA: California...
CGGCCGGTAGAACTTGTCCTTCAGGCGCGAGGCGACGATCCCGATCACGCCCTGATGCCAGGATTCGTCGAACACGGCGATGGTCGTGCTGTCCTTCGGGTCGAAGCGTTCCAGCAGCGTCAACGCCGTGTCCTGCATGGTCGATTCGATCTCGCGCCGCTCGCGGTTGATCGCATCGAGTTGCTGCGCGATCGCCCACGCGCGTCCCTCGTCGTCGGTGGTCAGGCATTCGATGCCGAGCGACATGTCGGCCAGGCGGCCGGCGGCATTGAGGCGCGGGCCGAGCGCGAAGCCGAGGTCGAAGGGCGAGGCGCGCCTGGCTTCGCGGCCGGCGGCGCGGAACAGGGCCGCGATGCCGGGCTGCATGCGGCCGGCGCGCATGCGCTTCAATCCTTGCGCGACGAGCACGCGGTTGTTGGCGTCGAGCTTGACCACGTCGGCGACGGTCCCGAGCGCGACCAGATCGAGCAGCGCATCGAGCTTCGGCTGGGTCTGGGCATCGAAAATGCCGCGCCGGCGCATTTCGGCTCGCAGCGCCAGGAGGACGTAGAACATCACGCCGACCCCGGCCAGGTTCTTGCTCGGGAAGCCGCAGGACGGCTGGTTCGGATTGACGATGACGCGCGCGTCCGGGAGACGGTCGCCCGGCAGGTGATGATCGGTGACGACGACATCGATGCCGCGCCGTTTCGCTTCCTCTACGCCATCGATGCTGGCGATGCCGTTGTCGACGGTGACGATGATGTCGGGCGACTTTTCGCGCTGGGTCAGTTCGACGATCTCCGGCGTCAATCCGTAGCCGTACTCGAAACGATTGGGCACGATGAAATCGACGACGGCGCCGAGCGCCCGCAGGCCGCGCAGCGCCACGGCGCAGGCGGTCGCGCCGTCGCAATCGTAATCGGCCACGACGACCAGCCTTTTCTTCGCTTCGATCGCATCCGCCAGGTAGGCGGCCGCGGCGTCGACATGCAGCATGCCGCCGGGAACGATCAAGGCGTTCAATTCGGTCGACAATTCGCGCGCATCGGTCAGTCCGCGCGCGGCATACAGGCGTGCCAGCACGGGATGGATGCCTTGCTGGCGCAGCATCTCCGCTTCGCGGAAGGAATAGCTGCGGGTGGTGATACGGGTCATTGGGTCAGGCGCTTGAGGGACGGGCCGATCCAGAACTTGCGCAGTCCGAGGCGGCCGATCGAAAATTCCACGAGGCCCGTATTGTGCGACAGAATCAGCCGCAGGTGGTCGATTTTTCCGGCCTTGAGCGCATCGAGCAAGGGTGCAAACCAGTCAACTTCGAGCGCGTGCATGCGCGCGAGCCATTCGCCCCAGTCTTGCGCGAATGCCGGTTGGACGAGGCGTTCCGTGCCGGCGACGATGTGCTCGCCAGGCGAGGCGAGGACGGCGTTCGCATCGCCATCGTCGGCATGGCGCGGGCAAGTCCGTCCGAGCGCGCCCATCCAGCCCGGCAAATCGAGCGCATGCTGGTAAGGAGCCGCGGCCACGGCCGTACCGGCCGACGTGCCGCCCCACAGCCACAAGGAGTTGACAACCCGTTTGCCCGCCGCTTCGCGCGCCGCGTTGACGGCATGGACATGCCATTGCATCTGCACTTCGTTCTGCACCTTGCGCCAGGCGCGTTCGCCTTCGCCCTTCGGCATCCAGATATCGATGTTGTGGCCGCCGGCGGCGTCCGGCGTGGCGGTCCGCAGCTCGCGCCAGTCGTCGGCACGAAGGAACCAGGTGTAGGGATCGCCGTAGCGCGCATCCAGTCCGGCCTCGCGAAACAAGGGTAGGGCGTCATCGAACAGCAGCCGCGATTCCATGTCCGACAACGCCAGTTGCCGGATGTCGGTCAGGACCAGATGGTCGCGTGCGATGTGGATATGTACCGGGTGCAGCACGAACCAGTGGCCGGTTTCCGCTTCCAACCCGAGCCCGCGCATGATTGCGGCGGCGGCCGGCGGACTGTCGTCGATTCCGGCGGGGCGGGTCAGGCCGAAACGCCCGGCGATCCACGATTCGTGCGGCAGCATGCGGGAGAAATCGTCGAGGCTTTCGCGGCCGGATGTCTCGCCGCGGGCGATCATCATGGAAAGCGCCGGAGCTTTTATTGCACGCAGTAAATCCGGCGCCAGTTCTGCGGGCGGCAAGGCGAAGGGAAGAAGAAGGTCGATGTGCTTCATTTTGCTGATTGTATGGCAAGATGCGAGCTTGTTTAGGAGAGACGGTTTGAGCATCGGAAAAAATCTGCCTTTCGAATGGCTGGTCGGCTTGCGCTATACGCGCGCCGGCAAGCGCAGCGCGCGCAACAGTTTCATATCCTTCATTTCCCTGATCTCCATGGCCGGCATCGCGCTCGGGGTGGCGGCGCTGATCGTGGTGCTGTCCGTCATGAACGGCTTCCAGAAAGAGGTGCGCGACCGCATGCTGTCGGTGTTGGCGCATATCGAAGTCGTCGGCGCCTACGGCAGCCTGCCGGAGTGGCGGGAGACGGCGCGCGAGGCGTTCCAGAGCAAGGAAGTCAAGGGCGCCGCGCCCTATGTGATGGCGCAATCGATGCTGCTGCGCGACGACAACATGCGCGGCGCCGTCATCCGCGGCGTGCTGCCGCAGGAGGAGCCGAAGGTGTCCGACGTCGCCAAGCAAGTGCGGCAAGGCAGCTTCGACGACTTGCGCGCAGGCGAATTCAACATCGTTCTGGGCGGCGAACTGGCCCGGGCGCTACGGGTGGAGGTCGGCGACAAGGTGACCCTGGCCGCGCCCCAGGGCAACGTCACGCCCGCCGGCGTCGTGCCGCGCATGAAATCGTTCCGGGTGGTCGGCCTGTTCGAAGCCGGACACTTCGAATACGACTCGACGCTGGCGTTCATCCACCTCGACGACGCCATGAAGTTGTACCGCATGGACGCCCCGTCCGGCTTGCGCCTGAAGATCGCCGACATGCAGCGCGCTCCCGAAGTGGCGCACGACTTGTCGCGCATCCTGAGCGGCGACATTTTCATCAGCGACTGGTCGCGGCAGAACCGCAACTGGTTCGCCGCGGTGCAGACCGAGAAGCGCATGATGTTCCTGATCCTGACCCTGATCATCGCGGTGGCCGCCTTCAATCTCGTCTCGACGCTGGTCATGACGGTGACCGACAAGCAGGCGGATATCGCCATCCTGCGCACGCTCGGCGCCGCGCCGCGCTCCATCATGAAGATCTTCGTCATCCAGGGCGGCCTGGTCGGATTGATCGGCACGGCGCTCGGCGTCACGCTCGGCGTGATCGTCGCGCTCAATGTCGATGTCATCGTGCCTTTCATCGAGCGTCTCCTCGGCATTCGTTTCCTGCCGAGCGATATCTATCTGATCAGCGCCTTGCCGTCCGATCTGCGCTGGCCGGATGTCTGGACCATCGGCGGCGTCGCCGTCGCGCTTGCCTTCGCCGCGACGCTCTATCCAAGCTGGGCGGCGGCGCGCGTGCGGCCGGCGGAAGCCCTGCGCTACGAATAATCATCAAGAAAACGAGGAAACCATGAAACTGATCGGCTTGTTCGATTCTCCTTATGTGCGCCGCGTCGCAGTGTCGATGCGCTTGCTCGGCTTTCCGTTCGAGCACGTCGCGCTGTCGGTATTCCGCAACCAGGACGAGATGCGGCTGATCAATCCGCTGGTCAAGGTGCCGATGCTGGTGCTCGACGACGGCGAAAAGCTGATCGAGAGCAGCTTCATTCTCGATTATCTCGACGAATTGGCCGGACCGGAAAGGCGACTGCTGCCCGCCGCGGGCGCGCCGCGCCGGCGCATGCTCCAGCACTGCGCCGTGGCGCTGGTGGCGATGGAGAAGGCGGTGCAAGTCCATTACGAAAAGGACCGCCGTCCAGCGGACAAGGTTCTCGACGAGTGGCTCGCCCGCGTCATGCGGCAGATGCACGACGCCTTCGCCATGCTCGACGCCATGCCGTCCACCGGCGTGATGGCCGGCGCGGCGATCGACCAGGCCGACATCACGAGCGCGGTGGCCTTGCGCTTCGCGCGTCATGTGCATCCGGCGGAGTTTCCGGTCGGGCGCTACCCGCAGCTGGAGAAGCTGTCCGCGCATTGCGAAGCCTTGCCGGCCTTCATCGAAATCCCGCTGGAATGAGAATGGAGCCGACCGTACTCTCGTGCCGCGGATTGGCCAAGACCTTTACGCAAGGAAAATACAAGGTCGAGGTCTTGCGCGGCATCGATTTCGAGGTGGCGAAGGGGGAGCGCGTCGCCATCGTCGGGGCGTCCGGCTCGGGCAAGTCGACCTTGCTGCACCTGCTCGGCGGGCTCGACGTGCCGACCGGCGGTAGCGTGACGCTGCTCGGCCAGGATCTCGCCAGCCTCGATGAAAGAAAACGGGGCGACATGCGCAACGCCTCGCTCGGCTTCGTCTACCAGTTCCATCACCTGTTGCCCGAGTTTTCCGCGCTCGACAATGTCGCGATGCCGCTGCTGATCCGGCGCGTCGCGCGCGCCAGGGCGCACGAGGCGGCGCAGGCGGTGCTGGCGCGCGTCGGGCTGGCCAATCGCGTCACCCATGTGCCGGGAGAATTGTCCGGCGGCGAGCGCCAGCGCGTGGCGTTGGCGCGGGCGCTCGTGACAGAGCCGGCGTGCGTGCTGGCCGACGAGCCGACCGGAAATCTCGACCGCGCGACGGCGCAGCAGACCTTCGATCTCATGCTCGAACTGTCGCGTACGCTCGGCACGGCTTTCGTCATCGTCACCCACGACATCGAGCTGGCGCGCCACTGCGACCGCGTGCTGCGGTTGTCGGTCGACGGCCTTCACCCTTACGTCGAGCATGTGGATTGACACGCATTGCCACCTCGACGCCGCGGAGTTTTCCGGCGACGAGGGGACCATCGCCGCCGCCGCGGCGCGGCTGCAGGTGTCGCGCATCGTGATTCCGGCGATCGCGCGATTCAATTTCGATACCGTCGCCGACCTCGCGCGCCGACATGGCAATTGCGTCTACGCGCTCGGCATTCACCCGATCTTCGTGCCGCAAGCCGAAGAGGAGGACCTGGCCGCGCTGCGCGCCGCGGTCGCGGCGGCCATCGGCGATCCGCGCTTCGTCGGGATCGGCGAAATCGGCCTGGATTTCTTCGTGCCCTCCTTGAAGAGCGATTCCTTGCGCGCGAAGCAGGAGCGTTTCTATGGCGAGCAATTGCGGATCGCCCGCGATTTCGGTTTGCCGGTCTTGCTTCACGTTCGCCGTTCACAGGATATCGTGCTCAAGCATTTGCGCCGCATCGCGGTGCCGGGCGGCATCGCCCACGCCTTCAACGGCAGTTTCCAACAGGCGCAGGCCTTCATCGATCTTGGTTTCAAGCTCGGCTTCGGCGGCGCCATGACCTTTACCCGCGCCTTGCAGATCCGGCGCCTGGCGACGGAGTTGCCGGAAACGGCGATCGTGCTCGAAACCGACGCGCCGGATATTCCCCCGGCCTGGGCGCACGATCAGCGCAACAGCCCCGAGCGCTTGCCGCGCATCGGCGAGACCCTGGCGCAACTGCGCGGCGTCGACGCCGCGACGGTGGCGCGCTTCACGAGCGCGAACGCCTGCGCCGCATTGCCGCGCCTGGCCGCTCTGGCGGGGCCGGCTGATCCGGCCGCGCACGCTTGATGCCGGTTCTTCCCCTGCGCAGCGCGATTCTCGGCCTCGTGGTCGGCGCGGCGCTGCTGCAGCGGCAAGCACTGCTGCCGGAATGGACGGCCATCCTGGCCTGGTTCAGCGGCGCCGCCGCCTTGGCTGTGCTGGCCTATCGGATGAAGCGGCCATTCCTCAGGCTTCCCTTGGCCGTCGCTGCCGGCATGGCATTCGGTTTCGCATGGGCCGCCTCGATGGCGCAGCATTACCTGGCCGACGAATTGCCGAAGGAATGGGAAGGGCGGGACATCATGGTGGTCGGGACGATCGCGGACTTGCCCTACCGTTTCGAACGCGGGACGCGCTTCAATTTCAAGGTCGAGCAGGCATCCGCCGGCGGCCGCGCGCTGGTCGGCGTGGTGCCGCCGAAGATCGCGCTGTCGTGGTATGCCGCATATCGCGATAACCATGACGACGGCGATCCACGGCCGGCCGCCGAGGTCCGGCCCGGCGAGCGTTGGCGATTGACGGTCCGCCTGCAGCGGCCGCACGGCAACGCCAATCCCTACGGCTTCGACTACGAGGCCTGGCTGTTGGAGCAGGGCGTGCGCGCCACCGGTTATGTGCGTCCCGATACGAAGCCGGCGGAGAGCCGGCGTCTCGATGCCTTCGTGTTCGATGCCGGCAACCTCGTTCAGCGCGGCCGCGCCTGGCTGCGCGAGCGGATTCTCGCCGCTTTACCCGAGAAGCCGTATGCCGGCGTGATCGTCGCCCTGGTCGTCGGCGATCAGCGCGCGATCGAACGGGCCGACTGGCAAGTCTTCAATCGCACCGGCGTCGGCCACCTGATTTCGATTTCGGGCTTGCATATCACGATGATCGCGGGCCTGTGCGCCGGCTTGATGTTCCAGCTCTGGCGCCGTTCCTTTTTCACGCGCGCCGAATTGCCGCTGCTGCTGCCGGCGCACAAGGCGGCGGCCCTGGCCGGCGCGGGAGCGGCATTGATCTACGTGGCCCTGGCCGGTTTCGGCGTGCCCGCGCAGCGGACTTTGTACATGGTCGCGGTGGTGGCGGCAGCCCTGTGGTGCGGACGCCAGGCCAGCGTATCCCATGTGCTCTGCCTGGCGCTGGCGGCGGTGATCCTGCTGGATCCATGGGCGGTTCTCTGGCCGGGCTTCTGGCTATCGTTCGGCGCCGTGGCGATCATTCTTTACGTGTCGGACGGCCGGGCTTCGAGCGGGGCGGAGCGCGGGCTGGCGCCCACGGAGCGCGCCTGGCGGATGCTGCGCGGCGCGGGATTGACGCAATACGCGGTCACCGTCGGACTGGTGCCGTTGACGATGCTGCTGTTCGGCCAGGTTTCGCTGATCAGTCCGGTCGCCAACGCGATCGCGATTCCCGTCGTGAGCCTGCTCGTCACGCCGCTCTCGCTGGCGGGCGGCATTCTGCCGTCGCCGCTGGCGGACTGGGTGCTCGTCGCCGCTCATGCGCTGATGGCATGGCTGGCCGGCCTGCTGGGTTGGTTGAACACGGCGTCGGCCGCGGTCTGGAGCGCGCCGGTGCCGGAGGCATGGATATTCGCCGCGGCCTCGATCGGCACGCTCTGGCTGCTCGCGCCGCGCGGCTGGCCGTCGCGCTGGCTGGGACTGGCCGGCTGGCTGCCGCTGGTGCTCAATGCGCCGGCCCGCCCGGCGGACGGTGAGATGTGGGTGACGGCCTTCGACGTCGGCCAAGGCTCCGCCTTGCTGGTCGAGACGTCTCGCCATCGCCTGCTGTACGATACCGGCCCGTCGTATTCGGCGGATGCCGATGCCGGCAACCGGGTCATCGTGCCGTATCTCAAGGGGCGCGGGATCGACCGGCTCGACGGCATGATCGTCTCCCATAGCGACAACGACCACGCCGGCGGGGCGTTGTCCGTGCTGCGGGAGATCGGCGTCGGTTGGACGGCATCGTCGCTGCCGCCGTTCAGTCCGGTCGCCGCGGCGGCGCCGGCCCATCGGCGCTGCATCGCCGGGCAGACCTGGTCGTGGGACGGCGTCGAATTCGAGATATTGCATCCCGATCCGGCGGCCTACGAAAGCGGCAAGCGCAAGTCGAATGCGCTCAGTTGCACCTTGAAGATCACGCTCGGAACGCGGTCCGTCCTTCTGGCGGGAGACATCGAAGCCCGGGAAGAGGCGCGGCTGGCCGCATCGATGCCCGGCAAATTGCGCGCCACGGTGCTCCTCGCGCCGCATCACGGCAGCGGAACGTCGTCGACCGCGCATTTTCTGAACGCAGTGCAGCCGGAGATCGCATTGTTCCAGGTCGGCTATCGCAATCGTTACCGTCATCCGAAGCCGGAGGTGTTCGAGCGCTACGGCATGCTCGGCGCCAAACGCGTGCGTACCGACGAATCCGGCGCGATCAACTTACAATTCGGTTCTTCCCTGACGATCTCCGAATATCGAACCGAACATGCTCGTTACTGGTATGGCCGCTGAACGCCTCGCGCATCGCCCCGCATTGCATTTCGTGCATGGCAATAGCTTTCCCACGGGAACCTATCGCGTTTTCCTCGATCACTTGGGGCGGCATTACGCCATCGATGCGCTCGACATGCACGCCCATGATCCGCGTTACCCGGTGACCGACGGCTGGCGTGAACTGAAGCGGGAATTGATCGATGAGCTACAGGCGCGCCACCGGGAGCCGGTGATTCTCGCCGGTCATTCGATGGGCGGCATCCTGAGCCTGATGGCGGCGCGCTCGCGGCCGGATCTCGTGCGCTGTGTCGTATTGATCGATTCCCCGGTCGTCGCCGGCTGGCGCGCATGGCTGCTGCGGGCGGCGAAGGCGATCAAGCAGGACAAACGCTTCAGCCCGGCCCGTTTTTCGGAGAATCGCTGCAATCTCTGGCCCGATGCGGAAGCCGCTTATCGGCATTACGCCGCCAAGCCGATGTTCGCGGCCTGGCCGGAAGAGGTGTTGCGCGACTATGTCGTTCACGGGACCGCTCCCCATCCCGAAGGCGTGACGTTGCGCTTTTCGCGCGACATCGAGACCCAGGTGTATCGGACGCTGCCGCATCATATCGGCAGGCTGACACGGCGTCCGTTTCCGGTGCCGGTCGGCTTCGTCGGCGGCACCGATTCGGTCGAATGCCGCATGGCCGGACGACAGGCTACGCGGCGCCTGGTCGGCAGGCATTACCGTCTGATTCCCGGCGGCCACCTGTTCCCGATGGAGGCTCCGGCCGCCGCCGCCAGTGCTTTACATGAGATGATTCAGTCTCTTTTACATTCTAGATAATCTATGTTGCGATCGCTTTTCATGCCGCTGCTCGGTGCGGCAATGCTCACCGCCGCCGCACAGGCAAGCGCCGGATCGTTCGGCGACCTGGTCGACGAATTCCGGCGTGCGCGCGCCGAAGGCAGGGCGCGCCTTGCCGTCGTCGTCGACAACGATAGCCTGCTGTTGACCAAGCGCGACGGCTTTTATTCCAGCGGCGCGCGCGTGACGCGCGAGTACTGGCTGCAGACCGCCGGCCAGGCGACGGGCTATGGCTGGCGCATCGGCCAGGAGTTGTATACCGCGTCCGACATCAAGCTGCCGCCGGCATCGATTTCGCCGCAGGATCATCCGTATGCGGGTTGGCTCTATGCCGGCGCGTTCAAGGCCAGTCATCGCGCCGACGGTTATCGTTCCGGCTTCGGCATCGACTTCGGCTGCCTCGGTCCGTGCGCCGGCGGCGAATGGACCCAAACCCATCTGCATCGCCTCCTGCGCCAGCCCTTGCCCGAAGGATGGAGCCGGCAGGTGCGGAACGAGTGGGGTGTCGTCCTCCATGGCGATATCACCCCGGTCCGATGGAGCTTCGGTTCTTCGTTCGACCTGGCGCCGACCTTGCATGGACGTTTTGGCAACATCTTCACCGACGCCGGTATCGGCCTGACCTTGCGTGCCGGCGAATTGAACCTGCTGCCGAACCAATCGGCGCTGCACGGCTATCTGCGGCTCGATGCGGACCTGGTCGGCTACAACGCGACGCTGCAGGGCGGTTATTTTTCAAAGAACAATCCGCATACCGTCAAGCCGAAGCGGCTGGTCGGCGAGGCGGAAGTCGGCCTGGTCTGGCATCGCGGCCCATGGGGCTTGAGCGCTTCCGTGGTCAGGCGCAGCAATGAAGTCGACGGTTTGCCGGACAGTTTCGGCGCGCAGAACTATGCGCGTCTGCTGTTTTCCTATGCGCCTTGACGGCGCGCGGCATAAGCGGATTCCAAAATAATCGCCGCCGGGCCGGCGGTTTCGGAAATGGCCGGGAAATGGTCGGTTTGAGTCCGGAACGGGCTCTAGGGTATAATTTGAATTTCCCGCACGTGCCGTCCGGCACCTTCAGCAATGACCAAGTTTGTATTCGTTACTGGCGGCGTTGTGTCTTCCCTGGGCAAGGGAATCGCAGCCGCCTCTCTCGCCGCGATCCTGGAATCCCGCGGCCTCAAAGTCACCCTTCTCAAGCTCGACCCGTACATCAACGTCGATCCGGGCACGATGAGTCCGTTCCAGCACGGTGAAGTGTTCGTCACCGACGATGGCGCGGAAACCGATCTCGATCTCGGCCATTACGAACGCTTCGTCACGGCCAAGATGAAGAAGGTGAACAACTTCACGACCGGCCAGATCTACGAATCCGTGATCCGCAAGGAGCGCCGCGGCGAGTACCTGGGCAAGACCGTGCAGGTGATTCCGCACATCACGAACGAGATCCAGGAATTCATCCATCGCGGCGCGGCCGGTTTTGACGTGGCCCTGGTCGAGATCGGCGGCACCGTCGGCGACATCGAATCGCTGCCGTTCCTCGAAGCCGCGCGCCAGTTGAGCCTGCGCTCTGCCCGCAACGACACCGCCTTCGTCCATCTGACGCTGGTCCCGTTCATTCCGTCCGCCGGCGAACTGAAGACCAAGCCGACCCAGCACAGCGTGCAGAAGCTGCGCGAGATCGGCATCTTCCCGGACGCCTTGCTGTGCCGCGCCGATCGCCGCATTCCGGACGACGAGCGGGCCAAGATCTCGCTGTTCTCCAACGTGCCGGAAAAGGCCGTCATCTCGGTCTGGGATGCCGATACGATCTACAAGATTCCGCAGATGCTGCACGACCAGTCGCTCGACGCCATCGTCTGCGACAAGCTCGGCCTGTCGCCGAAGCCGGCCGACCTCTCGGTGTGGACCAAGCTGGTGTACGCGCTCGAGAATCCGAAGGAAGAAGTCACGATCGGCATGGTCGGCAAGTACGTCGACCTGACCGAATCCTACAAGTCGCTGACCGAAGCCTTGCGCCACGCCGGCATCCATACCGAAAGCCGCGTCAACATCGAATATCTCGATTCCGAGGAAATCGAAGCCAAGGGCACCGCCTCGCTCGAGAAATACGATGCGATCCTGGTGCCGGGCGGCTTCGGCAAGCGCGGCGTGGAAGGCAAGATCGCCGCGGCGCGCTTCGCCCGCGAGAGCAAGATTCCCTATCTCGGCATCTGTCTCGGCATGCAGGTCGCGCTGATCGAGTTCGCGCGCCACAAGGCCGGCCTTGCCGTCGCCAATTCGACCGAATTCGATCCGGATACCGAACAGCCGGTCGTCGCGCTGATCACCGAATGGCAGAACCATGACGGCAAGGTCGAGCGCCGCGACGTCAATTCCGATCTGGGCGGCACCATGCGCCTCGGCGCCCAGACCTGCGCCGTCAAGCCAGGCACGCTGGCCGCCGAAATCTACGGCGGCACGGTAACCGAGCGCCATCGCCACCGTTACGAAGCGAACAACCATTACCTCGGCCGCGTCGAAGAAGCCGGCCTCGTCGTGTCGGCGCGCACGCCGACCGAGGGCCTGTGCGAGATCATGGAATTGCCGCGCTCCGGCGAGAATGCGCATCCGTGGTATGTCGGCGTGCAGTATCACCCCGAGTTCAAATCCACGCCGCGTGACGGCCACCCCTTGTTCATCTCCTTCATCAAGGCCGCGCTGGAGCACAAGCGTGCCGCCCTGCAAAGGAAAGCAGCATGAAACTCTGCGGATTCGATGTCGGCCTCGACAAGCCGTTCTTCCTGATCGCCGGCCCGTGCGTCATCGAATCGCACCAGCTGGCGCTCGATACCGCCGGCTATCTCAAGGAGATCGCGGCCGAACTCGGCATTCCCTTCATCTACAAGTCGTCCTTCGACAAGGCCAACCGCTCGTCGGGCACGTCTTTCCGCGGCCTCGGCATGGAGAAGGGCCTCGACATCCTGGCCGACGTGCGCAAGCAGATCGGCGTGCCGGTCCTGACCGACGTGCATGAGCTGCACGAGATCAAGCCGGTGGCCGAAGTCGTCGACGTCCTCCAGACGCCGGCATTCCTGTGCCGCCAGACCGATTTCATCCGCGCCTGCGCGCAGTCGGGCAAGCCGGTCAACATCAAGAAGGGCCAGTTCCTCGCGCCGCACGACATGAAGAACGTGATCGACAAGGCACGCGCCGCGGCCAAGGAAGCCGGCCTGCCGGACGACGTGTTCATGGCATGCGAACGCGGCGTCTCCTTCGGTTATAACAATCTCGTGTCCGACATGCGCTCGCTGGCGATCATGCGCGAGACCGGCTGCCCGGTCGTGTTCGATGCGACCCATTCGGTGCAGTTGCCGGGCGGGCAGGGCACATCCTCGGGCGGCCAGCGCGAATTCGTGCCGGTATTGGCGCGCGCGGCGGTCGCGACCGGCATTTCCGGCCTGTTCATGGAAACGCATCCGAATCCCGCCGAGGCCAAGTCCGACGGTCCCAATGCCGTGCCGATGATGCGCATCAAGGAGTTGCTCGCGACCTTGGTCGAGCTCGACCGCGTCGTGAAAAAATCGGCGTTCCTGGAAAACGATTTTGCTTGAAGCCTGAGAACCGGAGGACGGCTCATCATCAGAAGAGCCTTCTTCGAAGCGCCGCCACAAGCGGATGCCGCGAGGCGTAGCCAGCCGACGCATTACCAAGCACACGGTGCCTGCCATTATCGTTCTCGATAACACGAATAACTTTTGCTGATCTTGGAGAAATGAATGAGTGCTATTGTTGACATCATCGGTCGCGAAATCATCGATTCGCGCGGCAATCCCACCGTCGAATGCGACGTGCTGCTGGAATCCGGCGTCATGGGCCGCGCCGCGGTGCCGTCCGGCGCCTCCACCGGTTCGCGCGAAGCGATCGAACTGCGCGACGGCGACAAGAGCCGTTACTTCGGCAAGGGTGTCCTGAAAGCCTGCGAGAACATCAACACCGAAATCTCGGAAGCGATCATGGGCCTGGACGCCAATGAGCAGGCCTTCCTCGACCGCACCCTGATCGACCTAGACGGCACCGAGAACAAGAGCCGCCTCGGCGCCAACGCCATGCTGGCCGTCTCGATGGCCGTCGCCAAGGCCGCCGCCGAGGAATCCGGCCTGCCGCTGTACCGCTATTTCGGCGGCTCCGGCGCGATGCAGATGCCGGTGCCGATGATGAACGTCATCAACGGCGGCGCGCATGCGGATAACAACCTCGACCTGCAGGAATTCATGATCATCCCGGTCGGCGCGCCGAGCTTCCGCGAAGCGCTGCGCTACGGCGCCGAGGTGTTCCATACGCTCAAGAAGATCCTGCACGACAAGAAGCTGACCACGGCGGTCGGCGACGAAGGCGGTTTCGCGCCGTCCGTCGACAACCATGAAGCCGCGATCAAGCTGATCATCCAGGCGATCGAACAGGCCGGCTACGAGCCGGGCACCCAGATCGCTCTCGGCCTGGACTGCGCCGCTTCGGAGTTCTACAAGGATGGCAAGTACGATCTCGAAGGCGAAGGCCTGAAGTTGTCTTCCGCCGATTTCACCAACCTGCTGTCGACCTGGTGCGACAAGTATCCGATCATCTCGATCGAAGATGGCATGGCTGAAAACGACTGGGAAGGCTGGGCCACGCTGACCAGCGCGCTCGGCAAGAAGGTGCAGCTGGTCGGCGACGACCTGTTCGTCACCAACACCAAGATCCTGCGCGAAGGCATCCAGAAGAATATCGCCAATTCGATCCTGATCAAGATCAACCAGATCGGCACGCTGACCGAGACTTTCGCGGCGATCGAGATGGCCAAGCGCGCCGGCTACACCGCCGTGATCTCGCACCGCTCGGGCGAGACCGAGGATTCGACCATCGCCGACATCGCGGTCGGCATGAACGCCCTGCAGATCAAGACCGGCTCGATGTCGCGTTCCGACCGCATGGCGAAATACAACCAGTTGCTGCGCATCGAGGAAGACCTGGGCGACATCGCCAGCTACCCCGGCCGCAGCGCCTTCTACAATCTCAAGTAACACCTTGCCTCGGCCCGGATGATTCCGGGCCGAATCGCAAGATAGGGCGACCAGATGCGTTTGATCATGATCTGTCTCGCAGCGCTGCTGCTGGCGATCCAGTATCCGCTGTGGCTGGGCAAGGGCGGATGGCTGCGCGTCTGGGAACTCGACAAGCAGGTCGGCGCCGCGCAGAAGAAGAACGAGGAACTGAAGGCGCGCAACGCCAAGCTCGAATCCGAAGTGCGCGATCTGCGGGACGGCACCGAAGCGGTCGAAGAGCGCGCCCGTTACGAGCTGGGCATGATCAAGGACAACGAGATCTTCATCCAGGTGCTCCAGGCAAACGGGCAGGGCGCCATGCCGGCGGTTTCGCCCGCCGCGCCGCAGGCCAATACGGCTGCGCCTGCAAAGCCGCGTTGAACCGCGCCCGCTTCCACCGATTCCCGGCGCTTCCGCATTTTGACGGCCCGATCGGCGCGAGCAAATGCGGCGGGCCCGCAGGTCCGCCGCTGGTAGCGGGCCGACTTCAGATCGCCCAGAAATCGGCGCTCGTCAGCGCCAACCCGGTCCCCAAGACGGCGAACGTGATCGCCGCGCCGGATCCCCAGCCATCCGCATCGTAGCTCAGGTTGCCGGTGGCGCTGTTGTAGACGAAGTAATCGTTGCCGTCCGCCGCCGCGGTCCCGATCCTGAAATAGTCGCTGTTCAGCGCACCCGCCGTCGTTATCCGGGTAAAGACAGAACGGCTCAATCCGATCCAATCGTCCACCACGACAAAGTCGGCAATCGTGTCGGCATTCCAGGCTGCGTTCAGGGCGGTATCGAATACGAAGACATCTTGCCCGCCTCCTCCCGTCAACCTGTCGTTGCCGGCGCCGCCATGGAGATAATCGGAGCCGTTGCCGCCCAAGAGGGTATCGTTGCCGCCCAGGCCGAACAGGACGTCGTCGCCGGCGCCGCCGTCGAGGGAGTTGACACCGTTGGTGCCGGTCAAGCGGTCGACAAAACGGGAACCGCTCAGGTTCTCGACATTGGCGAACCACTCCATGCCGGAGCCGGTAGTGTCTTGCCAGGCGGCGATCGTCAGATCGGCCTTGACGCCGGATGCGGCCGTGGAATACGACACCGTATCGATGCCGGCGCCGCCGTCGAGGTAATTGCTGCCGGAGCCCGCAAAGATCGTGTTGTCCAGGCTATTGCCCCAACCGTTGATGGCAAGGCCATCGACCAGTTGCAGGATTTCGACGTTCGTTCCCAATACGTAACTGATGGAGGATACGACGTGGTCGTTGCCGCCGACGGCCGCGTTGGCATTGGTTTCCGAGACGCTGTCCGAGGCGTTGTCGACGTAGTAGAGATCGTTGCCGTCGCCGCCGATCATGACGTCGGCGCCGGCACCGCCGGCCAGCGTGTCGTTGCCGATCCAGCCGTCGAGGTAATCGTTGCCGGCGCCGCCGTTGAGCGAATTGGCGGCGCTGTTGCCGATCAAGGAGTCATTATGCGCCGAGCCGGTCGCGTTCTCGATGGTTGCGCCATAGGCGATGGTCAGGCAGTCGCGCACCATGCCTTGGCCGTTGTTGAATGCCACGCCGATTTGCGACCATTGGCCCGGATTCAGATTCAGGACGACCCCTTGCGCCTGGTTGGACGCGTCGATCGTGTCGTTGCCGCCCGCATCCCAGATCGTCTCGTAGACCGATTTGTTCGCGGCCCATTGGTAGACGTCGTTGCCGGTGCGATAGCTCATGTTCGCGCCATACAGGTACTGGAGCGCCTGGATGTCGTTGATCATGTAAGTCGTCGGCAGATAGGTGCTGTGCACACCGTTCAAGCCGTCGCCGGCGAAGTCGCGATAACTCATGAGACTGTACTTGTACTGATCCTCGCCAGGCTGCGCCGCGACGGCGCCTTCATGGGGGTGGTTCAGGCCGAGGGCATGCCCGAGTTCGTGAATGTAGGTGTAGAAGCCGTAACCGCCCTCGACCGGATTCAGATAGGCCGGATTCGTGCCGAACCAGATGTCGCCGCCGCGCGCATGATTGAAAGGATAGTCGGCATAGGCGGTCGGCACGGCGTTGCCGTCGCCCGACTGTCCCCAGCGGATGTCGCCGGCCGTGGACGCCCAATCGGTGACTTCGTTGAAGGTGATATTGGTGAGCGCCGATATCTGCGCCATGGCCTTGCGGGCCGCCGCGATCTGATCGGCGGTGAACGTCTGCACCGGGGTGGGAACCGGCGTGCCGGTGGTATAGGAGTAAGTGGAGTTGGCGTTGGAAAAGCTGGTGCTCAACGTCGTGACGCCCGACTTCCTGATACTGCTTCCCCAGGTCCAGCCAGACAGGAGATTGGTGATGCTGGGATTGGTGCTGCCTTCGGTTACCGGATCGAATTCGACGACATTGGACACGTGACGCGTGATGCCGTTGCCTCCGCCAAAGTGGATGAGTGCCATGGTTTCCTCGCTTGCAAATGGACGTTGTTGTTCTTGTGCATGTGTTTGATTTTTATTGGTTGTGCTCTTGGGCAGCCGTGTCGATTTGGAACTGCCGGTTGCATCCTAGCAAGGAGGTTTTTGCTATTGCAAGCAATAAATTCTATGTTTTCAAATATTTTTAATTTTAAATTTCAGTAAAATTGGTTTTGTGCGCAATTAATTGCGAATCATGCTGAAATCGACATAGCCGGAAAATCGGGATTTCCTTACGGAAATGAGGTGCGGTACCGAATTCGAAACGAATGCGGCAACGAAAAGAATTTTGGGAATGGGAGGATCGGCGCCAGCGGCCGGTGATGAGCCTGCCGTACGATGACGGCAGGCGGCAGGCAATCTCAGTGCTTGCTTTGCCCAGGCGCCTGCAAGCCCTGGGCCGTGGTTTCGGCGGCGAACAGCTGCGCGCAATCGACCGCATCGAACTCGTAATGCTGTCCGCAGAAGTCGCAATTGATCGATAACGAACCGAGATCGGCCAGCGCCGCATCGACTTCTTCCTTGCCGAGTATCTTCAACATTCCGCCGACCTTCTCGCGCGAGCAGGTGCAATGGAAGCTCGGATGCTGGGCATCGAACAGGCGGATCGTCTCTTCCCAGAACAGGCGGTGCATCATGGTCTGGATGTCGGTCGCGAGCAATTCCTCGCTGCGCACGGTGGAGCCGAGGGTGACGATGTGGTTCCAGGCGTCGGTGTCGTGCTGCGCCGCCGCCGCGGTGCCGCCTTCCTTCGGCAACCGCTGCAGCAGCAGGCCGCGCGCGACATGCTCGTCCGCGGCAAGCCATAGCTTGGTGTCGAGCTGTTCCGAGCGCAGCATGTAGTTTTCGATGACGGTGGCGACCGAGTCGCCGTCGAGCGGCACGATGCCTTGATATGGCTGCTGGCCCGGCAGCTTGTCCTTGGGATCGAGCGTGATCGCGAACCGACCCTTGTGGTGCACGTTCACCAGTTGCGTCAGCGTCGCATCGTCCGGAACGACCGCATCGGGAACGAGCTTGGCCGTGGCGCGCATCTGCAGGTCGGAATCGCACTCGACCACCAGCAGCTTGATCGGGCCGTCGCCGTGGATCTGCATGACGATGGCGCCGTTGAATTTCAGGTTGGCCGACAGCAGGGCGGCGGCGGCGACCATTTCTCCGAGCAGCTTGCCGACCGCTCTCGGATAGTCGTGGCGCGCCTGGATCTGGCCCCAGGTGTCGGAGATCTCGACCAGTTCGCCGCGTACCGGGACGCCTTCGAACAGGAATTTGTGCAGCGTATCAGTCATTGCCTTTTCATCCAATCTTCTTCAATTCGGTCTTGAAACGCTGGCCGCGCTCGACGTAATGGGCGGTATTGCGATGCATGCGCGCGATGTCTTCCTCGCTCAGGATGCGCGCGACTTTCGCGGGCGAACCGATGATCAGCGCATTGTCCGGGAATTCCTTGCCTTCGGTGATCAGCGCGCCTGCGCCGACCAGGCAGTTCTTGCCGATCTTCGACCCGTTCAGGATGATGGCCTGGATGCCGACCAGCGAGCCGTCGCCGATGGTGCAGCCGTGCAGCATCGCCTGATGGCCGACGGTCACGTTCTTGCCGATCGTGAGCGGATAGCCGGGATCGGTATGCAGCACGCAGCATTCCTGCACGTTGCTGTTTTCGCCGACCGTGATGAGTTCGTTGTCGCCGCGAATCGTGACATTGAACCAGATGCTTGCCTTGGCTTCGATCTTCGCCTTGCCGATGACGGTGGCGCTGTCGGTCACGTAAGCGGACGGATCGATCTCGGGCGCGTGTTCGCCGATTTGGTAGATGGCCATGGAATTTTCGTAAAATGTCGGGCTGCCTGCTCCATCGCCGGCAGCGGAAGAAACCGTCATTTTACCCTCTGCCGGGCGCGCGCAGTCTTGCATGGCTGCGTGCGTTCGGGAATGAAACCCTGGCCTCGCTGTTCGCATGAAACCCGCATTTGAAACGCCTGGCGTTGCCGCTCCCCAAGAATTGCGGGAGGCGGCCTTGCATTGGTTGATCGAGACGCAGCCGGAGGCCAAGGCAGCGGGCGTGCAGGCGCTTGCGCGGGCTTGGACGGACGGAGCGATCCGCCTGGTTTTCGACGCCGTCTTGCAGCCGCAGCGGCCGATTCCCGGCCGCCCGGCGCGTCCCGAACTGGTGCCGCCGCTGGAGGTGAAAACGCGCTCGATGCGCACCGTGGAAGGACGCGCGGCGCTGATCCACGCGCTGTCGCATATCGAATTCAATGCGATCAACCTTGCCCTCGATGCGATCTGGCGGTTTCCGGGAATGCCGCGCGACTACTACGCCGATTGGTTGCGCGTGGCCGCCGAAGAAGCCTTGCATTTCACGCTGCTCGCCGCGCACTTGCAAACCCTCGGCTATGCCTATGGCGACTTTCCTGCGCATAACAGCCTGTGGGACATGGCCGAGAAAACCCGCGACGATGTCCTCGCCCGCATCGCCCTGGTGCCGCGCACGCTCGAGGCGCGCGGGCTCGATGCTTCGCCGCCGGTGCGCGCCAAGCTGGCGCAGGCCGGCGACCATGCCGCCGCAGCGATCCTCGACATCATCTTGCGCGACGAGATCGGCCATGTGGCGGTCGGCAACCGCTGGTTTGCCTGGCTGTGCGCGCGGCGCGAACTCGATCCGGTGACGACCTACGCGGAATTGGCGGCGCGCTACAAGGCGCCGCAATTGCGCGGGCCGTTCAATCTGGAAGCGCGTCGCGCGGCCGGATTCAGCGAGTCGGAATTGGCCACGTTGACGCGGTAAGAGCCTGGGTGGTTCAGGGCAAAGTAGAGCCTGCTTCCGGCGCCTGCGATCTCTCCTTCGCCCGCTCTTCTTCCAGCAGGCGCAAGACGCGCCGCTGCAGCTTGCCGGTAGTCGTCATCGGCAATTCGTCGACGAATTCGATTTCCTTCGGATATTCGTAAGGCGCCAGCTTGCCGCGCACATGGGCCTGCAGGTCGGCGATCAGTTTGTCTTCCGCCGCGCGGCTGCGCTTGACGCCGGGAGCGAGCACGATGAAAGCCTTGACGATATTGCCGCGCTCGGCATCCGGCTTGGGCACGACCGCGGCATTGGCGACAGCGCGGTGCTTGATCAGGCAGTTCTCGATCTCGGACGGACCGATGCGGTAGCCGGCGGCCTTGAACATGTCGTCGGCCCGCCCCTGGTACCACAGGTAGCCGTCGGCGTCGATCGAGGCCAGGTCTCCGGTGCGGCACCAGTCGCCGGTGAACTTGTTGCGCGTGGCTTCCTCGTTCTTCCAGTAGCCGAGGAAGAAGATCGGATCGGGATGGCCGTGGATGTCGGTGCGGTTGAGGGCGACTTCGCCCGTTTCGCCGGGTTTGACCGGCCGGCCTTCGTCGTCGATCACGGCGACGCGATGGCCGGGATAGGGACGGCCCATGCTGCCCGGCTTCGCGGGCCATTGTTCGGCGCTGTTGCCGACGATGTAGTTCATCTCGGTCTGGCCGAACATTTCATTGATCGTCACCCCGAGCGCTTCGCGCCCCCAGTGGAAGACGGCGTCGCCGACCGCTTCGCCCGCGCTCATGATCGCCCGCAGCCGGAGCTTGAATTGGTCGCGCGGAGAAGGGTAGGCCTTCATCATCATCTTCAGCGCGGTCGGAAACAGGAAAGTGTTGGTGACGCCGTATTTTTCAAGGAGGCGGAAGGCGGTGTCGGGAGAGAAGCGGCCGCGATAAGCGACGATGGGCTTGCCGAAATAGAGCGCCGGCAGCAAGGCGTCCATCAGGCCGCCGGTCCAGGCCCAGTCGGCCGGCGACCAGAATACGTCGCCCTCGCGCGGAAACCAGTTCTGCGACGCCACGAAGCCCGGCAGGTTGCCGATGACGGCGGAATGCGGAATCAAGGCGCCCTTCGGCGCGCCGGTCGTGCCGCTGGTGTAGATCAGGATCGCCGGATCGGCGGCCGCCGTCTTTACCGGCTGGAAGCTGGCGGAGGCGTTGGCGCATTCGGCGTACCAGTCGAGCGTCACCGGGCCGTCGCAATCGACGGCGATGACATGCAGCAGCGACGGACATTTGATGCGCACCGCGTTCAGGTTCGCCATGCCGGCCTGGTCGACGATGGCGATCACGGCCTCGCTGTTCTGCAAGCGATATTCGAGCGCTTCCGGGCCGAACAGGATGGACAGCGGCATCGCCACCGCGCCGATCATGAAGCAGGCCATGTGGGCGACCGCGGTTTCGGGCCGTTGCGGCAGGATGATCGCCACGCGCTCTCCGCGCCGTACGCCGAGGCCGCGCAACACGTTCGCCATCTTGGCGGCTTGCGTCTGCAGCGCCGCATAGGTCAGCGTCGAGGCGTAGCCGGATTCGTCCTCGTAGTGGACGGCGACGCGCGACTTGTCGGCGGTCCAGCGCGTGCAGCACACGTCGGCGATGTTGAAGGATGCCGGCACGTGCCAGCGGAATTGATGGTAGAGAGCGGCGTAGTTGTCGATTTTGTGCTCGTCAGCAGAGATCATGCAGTCTCCAGTATGATTACGCGATCCTAGAAAGCTTTTGTTTCAGTCGCATGCCATGAAACCATCCCGTTCAGACTTTATCACGGTCCGCGGACTCCGTTACCACATTCGCCACTGGGGTATCGAGACGGCTCCCAAGATCGTCATGTTGCACGGCTGGATGGATGTGTCGGCATCGTTCCAGTTCGTAGTCGATAATCTGGCGCATGACTGGCATGTGATTGCGCCGGACTGGCGCGGCTACGGCCTCACTCAGCGCGGCGGGGCCGATTGCTACTGGTTTCCCGATTATCTGGGCGACCTGGACGCCATCCTCGATCGCTATTCGCCGAACGAACCGGTCAACCTGCTGGGACACAGCATGGGCGGCAACGTTTCCTGCGTCTATGCCGGCGTCCGGCCGGAGCGCATCGCCAAGCTGATCAACCTCGAAGGCTTCGGCTTGCCGCCGACCCGGGCGGAACAGGCGCCGGCGCGTTATGCCAAGTGGCTGGCCGAGCTGCGGCGGCCGACGCCGTTGCGGGCCTATGCAAGTCGCGCCGACGTGGCCGCGCGCTTGCAGAAAACCAATCCACGCCTTTCCGACGAGCGCGCCGCATTCCTGGCCGGACATTGGGCAGCGCCCAACGAACGGGGCGAATGGGAAATTCTCGGCGATCCGGCGCACAAGCTCACGAATCCCGTGTTGTACCGGATCGACGAAGTGTTGGCATGCTGGCGCGCCATCACGGCGCCGGTGCTCTGGGTGGAAGCCCGCGACACCGAAGCATGGCGTTGGATGGGAGCGAAAGAAAGCGCGCGCGCCGAAATCGACCGGCGCATTGCCTGCATCGCCAATGTCCTTACCGCGGTGGTCGACGACGCCGGCCATATGCTGCATCACGATCAGCCGGAAGCCGTCGCGCGATTGATCGAGGGGTTTCTTGGAGCGGGTTGAGGGGCAGTTCGAGGGTTGCTCTAACTGAACGGCTGTTCCGAGATCAGCACCCGGTTGCGGCCTTCGTTCTTGGCCCGATACAGCGCCGAATCGGCCATCAGCAGCAATTCTTCCGCCGAGGTGCCGTGGATGAACAATTGGGCGATGCCGGCGGAGAAGGTGAGGCCGGTCAATGCCTTGTCGCCGAAGACGATGGACATATCGTGGAATTGCTTGAGCAGGCAATCCATCCGTACCTTGGTGTCGTATGCCGTCGACACCGGAAACACGAGGCAGAATTCCTCCCCGCCGTAGCGCACCGCCAGGTCGCTGTTGCGGATCTGGCGGCGCAGCAAGGCCGCGAGATTGATCAATACCTGGTCGCCGAAGCTGTGTCCCAGCGTATCGTTGATGTTCTTGAAGTTGTCGAGGTCGAGCAGCACCATGGATAGCGCATAACCGGCGCGCTCGGCCTGGCTCAGCATCGCTTCGATCTGTTCGGACAGGAAGCGGCGGTTGTAGAGGCCGGTCAGCGGATCTTGCACGGCTTGCTCGCGCAAGGCGATCTGCAATTGTTCGACCTCGTCGACCTTGCGACGCAGTTCGCCGTTGAGCGCCTCGAGCTTGATCTGCTGCTGCAACGCGTAGTCGCGCTCGAATTCCGCTTGCGCGAGTTCGTGCTGGATTTGCAGCGTGAAGAAGCGCGCGCGAGAACTCGATCCGAGCGACGTCTCGTAGTGCTCCTGATAGCGCCGCAGGTAGCCGTAGGCCAGATCGAACTTGCCGAGCTTGGCGTAGGCGCCGGCCAGGGCGTTGTAGACGTGCAGTACATAGAACACGCTCTTGAATTCGCCGAAGCCACGTTCGGCCTGCAACAGCCACTGAATGCCTTGTTCCGGCTGCTCCTTGCCGCAGGCGATCACGCCCAGCATCCACAAGCACTGGTTGATGATTTCCATGTGCTCGTGCTGCTGCGCATGCCGCAAGCCCTGCATGGCGAGTTGCTCCGCTTCATCCCAGCGCAGCAGATTGGCGTAGGCCTGGGCCGCGACGACATGCAGGAAAGCCTCTTCGCCCGGCTGGAAATATTTGCTGGCCTTGGGGAACTCGTTCTCGATGATCTTGAGCGCCGCTGCCGTCTCGCCCATTTCAAGATATACGCTGGCCAAGTTGCCGGCCACCAGATGCGAAAAGCAGACCGGCTGCTCCTTGCACAGGGCGTATCCTTGCTCGAGCAGATCGCGCGCCTCGGCATAGTTGCCGAGTTCCATTTGCGCCGAGCCGAGATCGGAAAGGGCACGGCAGGAAAGCGGCGTCGACCGTTCGCGCTGCACCAGGGCGAGCGCCTTGTAGTAGTAACGCAACCCTTCCTGGACTTCGCCGCGAAAGAAATGCAGGTAGCCGAGGCGGTATAGCGCGAAATAGGCGTCCAGCGGTTCGCGCTCGCTTTCCGGCGCGTCCAGTACCTTTTCCAGCAAGTCCCGGGCGGCGTCGAATTCGCGCAGATTGATGAGAATGCCGGCGAACCCGGAACGCACCAACAGTTTGCCGCGCTTATCGTCGAGTTGCCGGAAATGGGTTTCGGCTTCCCGCAGCGTTGCTTCGGCTTGCGCCGGCGGACAATAGCGGATCTCGTAGAAAGCCTTGTTCAGGAGCGCGTAGGCGAGGCCACGGACGTCATTGTTCTGTTTCGCCAGTTCGATGCAGCGGGCCGACAGCTCCAGCGTGGTAGCGGGATCGGTGTACTGCGAGGCCCAGGCCCTGTCGTTCAGAGCGGCAATCTCCGAAACCGGAGAGGATGCTGTCAGAGTCATTAGGTGGGTCTGGCGGTGGAGATTTCTCCATTTTAATGCGCTTGCTCATCGATGTGCGGTTTTGCGGCCGCTTCTCGATGTGCGTTTGCAGCATCCGTTCTTCAAGCGGCGTACAATGAGCGCTGTATTCTTGCTTGCGCTTTTTTATGCTGAACGTCGATCTTCATTGCCATTCCACTATTTCCGACGGCCTATTGCCGCCGGCCGAAGTCGCTGCTCGCGCAAAAGCCGGCGGCGTCGACGTCTGGGCCCTGACGGACCATGACGAGGTCGGAGGGGTGGCGGAAGCGCGCGCGGCCGCCCACGATCTCGGCATGAAGTTCGTTTCCGGAGTGGAAATCTCGGTGACTTGGGGCGGCGAAACCGTTCACATCGTCGGCTTGCAGGTCGACGAGACCAACGACACTCTCGTGCGGGGCTTGTATGCGACACGTCACGGGCGCGAACAGCGCGCCCATGAGATATCCGAGCAACTGGCGGCGGTCGGCATTCCGGGGGCATTTGAGGGAGCGCTCAAGCATGTGGGTAATCCCGATCTCATCTCGCGTACCCATTTTGCGCGCTACATCATCGAAACCGGGCGCTGCAAGGATGTCGCGGAAGTATTCAAGAATTACCTGATCGAAGGCAAACCCGGTTACGTGCCGCATCGTTGGGCGACGCTCAAGGATGCCGTCGGCTGGATACGCGGCGCGGGTGGAATGGCCATCATCGCCCATCCGGGGCGTTATGACTTCAATGACATCGGTTTCGATGCGTTGTTTGCAGAGTTCAAACATCTCGGCGGCGTCGGTATCGAAGTCGTTACCGGTAGTCACACCGAAGATCAATATGCCTATTTTGCCAAGATTGCACGTCGTTACGATTTTCTTGCGTCGCGCGGCTCGGATTTCCATGGTCCGGGCGAATCGCGCGTCGAACTTGGCGCGTTGCCCGCTTTGCCTGACAATGTCGTGCCGGTCTGGCACAATTGGCGCCTTTAGAAATTTCATCACCCAGCAGCCGCCCGCCGGCCTGTAGCATCCATTGAAAATTCATGAAATAGCCATATTTTGATATGGCCCTACCTGGGAGGTCGTGAATGAAACGGATATTCCTGTTCCTGGCTACGAACATCGCCGTCCTACTGGTGATGAGCGTCGTCTTGTCCCTGCTTGGCGTGAACCGGTTCCTCGCCGGAACCGGGCTGAATCTGCCCGCTTTGATGGTGTTCTCCCTCGTGGTCGGCTTCACGGGATCGATTTTCTCGCTCCTGATCAGCAAGCCGATGGCGAAATGGTCGACCGGCGCCCGCGTGATCGACTCTCCGTCGTCGAGCACGGAATTGTGGCTGCTGGACACGGTGAGGAAGCTGTCCGAGCGTGCCGGCATCGCGATGCCCGGAGTCGCCATCTATGACGGCGAACCGAATGCGTTCGCGACCGGCGCCTTCAAGAATTCCGCCTTGGTGGCGGTCTCGACCGGCCTGCTCGAATCGATGAACAAGGAAGAGGTCGAAGCCGTGCTCGGGCACGAGATCGCGCATGTCGCCAATGGCGACATGGTGACCTTGACCTTGATCCAGGGCGTAGTGAACACTTTCGTCGTGTTCCTGTCGCGCATCGTCGGCTATGTCGTCGACCGCGCGTTGTCGCGCGACGGCGAGGGTCCCGGCATCGGCTATACGGTGACGGTGCTGGTGTCGCAGATCATTTTCGGTATCGGCGCTTCGATGATCGTCGCCTGGTTCTCGCGCTATCGTGAATTCCGGGCCGACGAAGGCTCGGCGCGGCTGCTCGGCTCGCCGCAACCCATGGTGCACGCGCTGGCGCGTCTCGGCGGCCTCAACCCCGGTGATCTGCCTCAGTCGATGGCGGCGATGGGCATCAACGATACGCCCGGATTCATGCAATTGTTCTCGTCGCATCCCCCGATCGAACAGCGTATCGCGGCCTTGCGCAATTTGAAGTAAGAAGGAGCATCGATCACGACGCGGCGGTAGTTTCTGCTACCGCCGCTTTTATTTTGGTTCAGGCGCCGGTTGCATCGCCGCCCGATCCGCCGCGTAGCGGCTTTCACCGAAACTCGTTTTCATGACCCAGTTTTTCCATATTCATCCGGACAACCCGCAACTGCGCCTGATCAAGCAGGCCGCCCAGATCGTACACGGCGGCGGCATCGTGGCGTTGCCGACGGATTCCTGCTACGCGCTGGTCTGCCACCTTGACGACAAGGGAGCGGTGGAGCGCCTGCGCCGCATTCGCGGCATCGACGAAAAGCATCATCTGACGCTGTTGTGCCGCGATCTCAGCGAAATTTCGGAGTACGCGAAGGTGGATAACCGCCAGTACCGCATGCTGAAGGCGGCGACGCCGGGGCCGTATACCATCATCTTGGAGGCGACCAAGGAAGTGCCGCGTCGCGTAAGCCATCCGTCGCGCAAGACCATCGGTTTGCGCGTCCCGGAAAACGCGATCGCGCACGCCTTGCTGGAAGAATTGCGCCAGCCCTTGCTCGGCACCACCCTGATCCTGCCGGGAGAAGATCGGCCGCTGACCGATCCAGACGAAATCCGCGACGGTCTGGGAGCCCAGATCGAACTCGTGATCGACGGCGGCGCCTGCAGCCTGGAGCCGACGACAGTCATCGATCTGACCGGCGGCGAGCCGCAACTGGTGCGCCAGGGGCGCGGAGATGCCGGCCTGTTCGGCCTATGACGGGCGGCGGAAGTCGCGCTGGTGCCCTCTGATAGAATTCATCGGATGAACGAAATTATCCAGACGATCGCGGTAATCGCCTTGCCGCTGATATTCGCCATTACCTTGCATGAAGCGGCGCATGCTTATGCCGCGAAATATTTCGGTGATACGACCGCTTACAGCCAAGGCCGGATGACCCTGAATCCGGTCAAGCATATCGATCCGTTGGGCACGATCCTGCTGCCATTGATTTTTTTTCTGGTCGGTAGTCCGTTTATCATCGGTTACGCGAAGCCGGTGCCCGTCGATTTCGGCAAGCTGCGCAAGCCGAAACGGGACATGGCCTGGGTCGCGCTGGCAGGACCGGCGGCGAATTTCGTCATGGCTTTGTTGTCCTGGATATTGCTAGTGCTGTTGCATGCAGGCGGAGTGGAGGAGCCTTACTTCATGGCTATCGCCAAGGCTGGCGTCACCGTCAACCTGCTCTTTTTCGCCTTCAACCTGTTTCCGCTGCCGCCGCTGGACGGGGGGCGCATTCTGACGAGCCTGCTGCCGCATAACTATGCCTACAAGTTCGCGCGTATCGAACCGTACGGATTCTTCATTCTGATAGGCTTGCTCTATTTTCAGGTTCTCGGCTTCTGGATCGGACCGGTGCAGAATATCGCTCAAGTCCTGATCGGCCTGATCGTTTCTCCTCTGAGTTTTCTTCTGAACTGACACTACTATGTATCCTGATCGCGTCGTCTCCGGCATGCGTCCCACGGGTGCCTTGCACCTCGGCCATTATCACGGAGCGCTCAAAAACTGGGTCAAGCTGCAATCCGAATACCCCTGCCTGTTCTTCGTCGCCGATTGGCACGCCTTGACGACCCACTATGACGACCCGAGCGTCATCGAGACCAGCACTTGGGACATGGTGATCGACTGGCTTGCCTCAGGCATCGATCCCTCGCAGGCGACGCTGTTCATCCAGTCGAAGGTGCCGGAACATGCGGAATTGCATCTTCTGCTGTCGATGTCGACCCCGCTCGGCTGGCTCGAACGGGTGCCGACCTACAAGGATCAGCAGGAGAAACTCGCCGACCGCGACCTCGCGACCTACGGTTTTCTCGGCTACCCGTTGCTGCAGGCGGCCGACGTGCTCATCTATCGCGCCAGCATGGTGCCGGTCGGCGAAGACCAAGTGCCGCACATCGAGATGATGCGCGAGATCGCGCGCCGCTTTAACCATATCTACGGCAAGGAGAAAGGCTTCGAGGAAAAGGCGCGCGAGGCGATCAAGAAACTCGGCGCCAAGCGGGCCAAGATCTACGACGAACTCCGCACCGAGTACCAGGAAAAGGGCGACGAAGACGCGTTGGCGCAAGCCAAGGCCATGCTCGACGAAGCGCAGAACCTGTCGATGATCGACCGCGAACGCCTGTTCGGCTATCTCGAAGGCAGCCGCAAGCTGATCCTGGTCGAGCCTCAGGTCAAGCTGACCGAGGCGTCGCGCATGCCGGGTCTCGACGGCCAGAAGATGTCGAAGAGCTACAACAATACGATCGCGCTGCGCGACGACAAGGATACGGTCACCAAGAAGGTGCGGACGATGCCGACCGATCCGGCGCGCGTGCGCCGCACCGATCCGGGCGATCCGGAGAAATGCCCGGTCTGGCAGCTGCATCAAGTGTATTCCGACGAGCCCACCCGCGATTGGGTCATGAAAGGCTGCCGCTCGGCCGGCATCGGTTGCCTCGAATGCAAGCAACCCGTCATCGACGGCATTTTGAAGGAGCAGGAGCCGATGCGCGAGCGCGCTCAGCAGTATCTCGATGATCCGTCGCTGGTGCGCGCCATCGTCGCCGACGGCTGCGAAAAAGCCCGCAAATTCGCCCAGGAAACCATGCGCGACGTGCGCGAGGCGATGGGCTTGAGCTATACCTAATGCAGCAGCATGCCTCGATCGATGCGCCATCGGCGTGGGTCGCTCGTTTCGCACCGCTGATTCCATCCGGCGAGGCGCTCGATCTGGCTTGCGGCGGCGGGCGCCACGCGCGTCTGCTGGCCGCGCAAGGTCGTCCGGTGCTGGCGCTCGATCGCGATGTTTCCCTGGTGGCCCGATCCGCGCCGCCGAACGTGTCCGTGCTTCAGCACGATCTCGAACGGGGGGCGAGCTGGCCATTCGAAGACCGGCGGTTTGGCGGGATCGTGGTGACCAATTACCTGCATCGGCCCTTGTTTCCGCATATCGTCGCAAGCCTCGCGCCCGGCGGCGTACTGATCTACGAAACCTTCGCGCAAGGCAACGAACGTTTCGGCAAGCCTTCGAATCCTGATTTTCTGTTGGCGCCAGGCGAATTGCTGACTTTGCTTCGTCCCGCGCTGCGCATCATCGCCTTCGAGGACGGTTATCTCGAAGCGCCGAAACCGGCCATGGTGCAACGCGTTTGCGCGGTGAAGCCAGAACCGGGGCAGTCCGAAGCGCATCTGAGACTCGGATGATCCTCGCAGATCGCTTTTGAGCCGGCGGGAGCGCCAAGATGCTCCACGGAACCAGCCTATCCGCTACAATCGAATATTTCCATCTTTACGATTCTTCATCATGATTCAGGGCAGCATCGTCGCAATCGTCACCCCTATGCATTCCGATGGCAGCCTCGACCTGCCGGGCTTGCGCAAGCTGATCGACTGGCATATCGCGGAAGGCACCGACAGCATCGTGATCGTCGGCACCACCGGCGAATCGCCGACCGTGACGGTGGAGGAACACTGCGAACTGATCAAGCTGGCGGTGGAGCATGCGGCAAAGCGCATTCCCATCATCGCAGGCTCGGGCGGCAATTCGACGGCCGAGGCGATCGAACTGACGAAGTTCGCGAAGAGCGTCGGCGCCGACGCGTCGCTGCAGGTGGTTCCTTACTACAATCGCCCGACCCAGGAGGGCATGTACCAGCATTTCAAGAAGATCGCCGAGTCGGTCGATCTTCCGGTCATCCTCTACAACGTGCCGGGCCGCACGGTCGCCGATATGTCGAACGACACGATACTGCGCCTTGCCCAGGTGCCGGGCATCGTCGGCGTCAAGGATGCGACCGGCAATATCGCGCGCGGCAGCGACCTGATCCGCCTGGCGCCGAAATCCTTCGCCGTGTACTCCGGCGACGATGCCACCGCCATGGCGCTGATGTTCTGCGGCGCCAAGGGCAATATTTCCGTGACCGCGAATGTCGCGCCGCGCGCCATGCATGAGCTGTGCGCCGCGGCCATGGCGGGCAAGGTGGCCGAGGCCGTCGCTCTCAACAACAAGTTGCTCCCGCTGCACAACAAGCTGTTCGTGGAGCCGAATCCGGTGCCGGTGAAATGGGCGCTGGCCGAAATGGGCATGATGGAAGGCGGCATCCGCCTCCCGCTCGTGCCGCTGGCGGCCGATTTCCATGCCGTCGTCCGTGCCGCCATGCGCGAGTCCGGTGTATTACAATAGCCCCCGGCCGAACAGGCCCGCCCAGGGAGGGCGCGGCATTATCACGAATCTGTATCCACATGACTAATCTGGAATTTTTTCACATGGCTCAACGCAGTACCGCTCAACGCCGCCTTGTTTACGCGCTCGCGCTGACCAGCCTCGCTGGATGCAGTTCGCTCAATTCGCTGATCGAAGGAGACAAACTCGATTACCGCAGCGCCAGCAAGGCGCCCTCGGTTTCTCTCGAAGTGCCGCCCGATCTCACGCAACTGCAGCGCGACAGCCGGTATGCCATTCCCGAGGCGAACAGCGGCACGGCGACCGCCTCCACCTACAACGCCACGTTCGGTTCGCGTGCGCCTGCTGCCGCGACGACGGCCGGCGCCGTGGCGCCGAACGCGGTCGAGGACATGCGCATCGAGCGCGACGGCAGGCAGCGCTGGCTGGTCGTCAAACGTGCGCCGGAAGCTCTCTGGCCGCAATTGAAAGACTTTTGGCAGGACAACGGTTTCCTGATCAATGTCGATTCGCCGCAAACCGGCGTCATGGAAACCGACTGGGCCGAAAACCGGGCCAAGATTCCCGAAGATATCATTCGCCGTACGCTCGGCAAGGTATTCGATTCGCTGTATTCGACCGGCGAGCGCGACAAGTTCCGCACGCGCGTCGAACGCGGCCCGAACGGCATGACAGAGATCTATATCAGCCATCGCGGCGCCCAGGAAGTGCTCAAGGGGCGTGGCGATCAATCGGAGGGCACCGTGTGGACCACCCGTCCGTCCGATCCCGAGCTGGAGGCCGAGTTCCTGTCGCGTTTGATGACGCGCCTCGGTTCCGAGGCTACGCGCGCCAAGGCGGTGGTCGCCAGCGCACCGGCGCAGCAAGCCAAGGCCAAGCTGGTCAAGGGTGGCGGCGGCGCATACGTGGAAGTCGACGAGGCATTCGATCGCGCCTGGCGCCGTGTAGGCCTGGCTCTCGATCGCGTCGGATTTACCGTCGAAGACCGCGATCGCGGTCAAGGCATCTATTTCGTCCGCTACGTCGATCAGGATGCCGATGCCCAGGGCAAGGGCGAGAAAGGGTTCTTTTCGCGGCTGCTGTCGTTCGGCTCGGACGACGACAAGTCCCAGGCGCAGCGTTATCGCATTCTCGTGAAGGGCGTCGGCGCGGCCAGCCAGGTGAGCGTCCAGAACAATGAAGGCAAGCCGGAAACCTCCCAGACCGGCGAGAAAATCCTGGCACTGCTGAACGACCAACTCAAGTAATCCGCGAATCCGCGTTAGATAGGGGGGGGCGCCGGCCGGCGATCCCCCACTCAAGAGTCTTCCTTGAAATTTGCAAGCCTCGGCAGCGGCAGTGAGGGCAATGCCCTGTTGATTTCGGCAGCATCGGGCGCGACATCCACGACTGTCATGCTCGATTGCGGTTTCGCCGTGCGTGAAACCGAACGCCGCCTTGCCAGGTTCGACGTATCGCCGAAAGATCTCGCCGGCATCGTCGTCACGCACGAGCACCAGGATCATGTGGGCGGCGTCTTCAAGCTGGCGCGCCGCTATCGGATACCGGTTTGGCTCAGCTACGGCACCTATCAGGCCGTTCAGCACGATACGGATGGCGTCGAGGTGCATTTCTGTCGCGACGGCGATCGCATTGCCATCGGCGATCTCGCTTTGCTTCCCTATACGGTTCCGCACGACGCGCGCGAACCGGTTCAATATGTGGCCACCGACGGCCGGTCGCGACTTGGTGTCCTGACGGATGCCGGACACGCGACCGGGCATCTGATCGCCGCCTTGGACGGTTGCGACGGTCTACTGCTCGAATGCAATCACGATCGCGAGATGTTGGCGAATTCCGCCTATCCGCCGTCTCTCAAACGTCGCATCGGCGGCGACTATGGGCATTTGGCCAACGACACGACCGCGCAAATCCTCGCGGCCTTGGATCAGTCGCGCCTGATGACCGTGGTGGGGGCGCATTTGAGCCGTCAGAACAATACTCCCGAGCTGGCTCGTCAAGCGCTATACGGTGCATTGCAAACGCCCGAGGCGAACGTGATGATCGCTGATCAGGATGCGGGTTTCGATTGGATCGGCCTGGAATAGGCCGCAAGGCGGGAAGCGTGCGGGGAGGGAAGCAAGAATAAAAAAAGCCGGTCCGAAGACCGGCTCTCTTGCAATCAACTTGTTGATTACTTGGAAGCGGATGCGCTAGCAGCAGCCGGAGCCGGAGCGGCCGGGGCAGCAGCAGGAGCGGCAGCAGCGTCAGCAGCCGGAGCCGAAGCGGCCGGAGCAGCGGCAGCGTCAGCAGCCGGAGCCGAAGCAGCCGGAGCGGCGGCAGCGTCAGCAGCCGGGGCGGCAGCAGCCGGAGCAGCGGTGTCAGCAGCCGGAGCGGCAGCTTCTTCTTTCTTGCCGCAAGCAGCGAGAGCAACAGCCAACAGGGAAGCGATCAACAGAGTTTTTTTCATTGAATTTTCCTTCAAAAAATAATCAACAATTATGCGATGAATAATTACCGGTAATTATCGCTCGATAGGTCTTTTTCGTAGATTTGTGCGCCGGATGTTGCAACGCGGAACTACCAAAAATCCTAACTCGCAATTATAACTACATTTTTTCCATTGTTGCACAATGCGTTTTGCAATTTGTTCTTGGAGTTGTAAGTTTTTATTTCGGCTTGTTCACAGATGCACGTAGATCGAGCCAGCCCTCGTCATACCAGCTATAGAGCGCTTCCTCTATATCTTTCGACGCATCCGCAATTGTCGCTCCGTCAAGCATTCGTTGATCCGCCAACAGGGCTAGGACGGCCTTGTCAGCGCGTCCGGCGGCGAACGATTCGCCATTGATGAACACGTGTTTGCCGCGATACAGCATTTGCGTTTTTCGGGACAATGCGACGCCATGCTTTCTGGCGGCTTGTAAAAAACGGTCAAAAGCCAACGGCTTCTCCGGAGCGATGAAGTAGACGTTCGGTTTCGGTTCGGAAAGATATTCGCCGATGAAAATCGTGACATCGTCCTGAGTGAATCTTACCTTGTCGAGTTCGGCGGCAATGTCCTCGATCACCGCGCCGCCGATTTCGGCCGGATGCGCGGTCGGTCTCAAATCCGGATCGGCGTAGCGTCCCGGCAGATCGATCGAGTCGGCCATGAATTGCAGGAAGGCTTCGCCGAGTTCCTGGTAGGACGGCGCGCGAAATCCGATGGAGCAGGTCATGCATTCGCCGATGGCGATGCCATCGTGCGCGTAATGCGGCGGCAGGTAGAGCATGTCGCCGGGTTCCAGCACGAACTCTTGCTGCGGACGGAAATCGCGCAGGATCTTCAGCGGCATCCCTTCGACCAGCGTCAGATCCTTTTGCGCGCCGATGCGCCAACGCCGCTTGCCATGCGCCTGCAGCAGGAAAACATCGTAGGAGTCGAAATGCGGGCCGACGCCGCCGCCGTCGGTTGCGTAACTGATCATCAGGTCATCCAGCCGCGCGTCGGGAAGAAAACGGAACTGGCGCAGCAACGCTTCCGCGGCATCGTCGTGCAAGTTGACGCCTTGAACGAGCAGGGTCCATTCCTTTTGCGTCTTGGCAGGCAGCTTCCTGACGGGACCATGCTTGAGTTCCCATTGATCGGTATGCGTGATCAGGCGCGATTCGACATCGTCGCGCGCCGCCATGGCAAACAAAGCGTCACGATCGACGGGAGAAGCAAAGGAAGGAATCGCTTGCCGGATCAATAGTGGCTTCTTGTGCCAGTAGTCGCGCAGGAACTGCGCCGGCGTGAGTCCGCCGAGTAAGGTGTTTTTTTTCATCGCGTCATTATACGAGGCTATGCCGCGCGTGCCCGATAGGACGAGGACAGGCGCGTATAATTGGTGTCTTGTTCATTGAAAGGATTCGCCATGAAGATTGCCAAAAATACCGTTGTGTCGGTGCACTACAAGATGTCGGATGCGCAAGGCAATCTGATCGAGGAAAGTCGTGAGCCGATGGTGTATCTCCATGGCGGCTACGACGATACGCTGCCGAAGATCGAAGAGGCGCTCGACGGCAAGGACGTCGGTTACGAGACCTTGATCCAGGTCGAGCCGGACGAGGCGTTCGGTGAATACGATGCCAGCCTGGTCAAGATCGAAGCGCGCGAGCACTTGCCTTCGCCGGTCGAAGTCGGCATGCAGTTCGAGGGCACGCCGGACGATCCCGACCAAGAGAGCGTGATTTTCACCGTCACGGAAATCGCCGACGACAAGGTGGTCTTGGACGGCAATCATCCGCTAGCCGGTTTGGCGCTGCGCTTCCAGTTGAACGTGGCCGAAGTGCGTGCGGCAAGCGACGAAGAGATCGCGCATGGCCATGTCCATGGGCCGGATGGGCATCACCATCATCATGGCGACGATGATCTTGATGACGAGGAAGGCGATCAATTCCGCAGCGTTCCCTTGCAGTAAGAATAGCCATTCTGGCGGGACGCTTGCAAAAGAAAGGCCGCGCGCATGCGCGGCCTTTTACTTTGGGGCAGTTAGCGGACGGCCCGCGCCTCGTCAACGTCGTTGTGGAGGCCGAACAACTCCGGCGTGCCCGGCGCCACATTGATCTTGGCCCACTTGGCGGCGACTTCCAGGTTGCCTAGATTGCCGCGCCAGGCGATAGCCGCCGGACGCGGGGGGGTGTTGGCTGGCGCTCCATGCACGACCAGCACCTTGCCCTTGAACCTGCCGGCCAATTCGCGCAGCAGCTTGCGGGTTTCGGCGAAACCGTCGCGTTTCGCAGTCAAATCGAAACGCTGCAGGAATCCTGGTTCCGCCAGAGGATCGCCGTCGCAGAACAGCACGAGGCCCTCGAGTTTCTTGCGCCTCGCGAAAAGAAAGAGGCGTCGCAACCAATCGCGATTCGCGATCAGGCGATCTTCGAACTCGCTGTTTCGCCCGGCTTCTGCAAGATAGTGATTGTTGTTCGCGGGTAGGTTGATCGTCGCGAACATGATGGTGCCGATTTCCCAGCGCGCATTTTCCGAATACGCCCGGAATTTCGTGGTGGCGGATTCCCGCACCAGCGGGACCCGGCTTCCGCCGAGGGAAAATTCATCGGTAAAGAATAGTTCGCGGATGCGATTCAGTCGTTCGATCGCCGCCGGCCGGCCGTGACGGTTGCGGCATTCGGCCCAGTCGGTGGCCGACAGCGAGACGATCAAGCCGTTCTTCGCGCTGTCGAGCAAGGATTTGCGATGCTGATAGAGTGCGTCGCTGCAAGGCTCGGTTTTGCTCTTGATGCCGTTCGCAACCACGAAAGCGAGATTGTCGGCATCGGTTTCCATGATCGCTTCGCGCAGCCCGGATTCGTCCGGCGCGACGAGGAAAGGATGGGCAATGACGCCGAAACTGAACTCGCCCGTCTGCGCCGCCGCGTGCGGCATCGATAGCAGCGCGCAGAAGGCAAACAGCATGCCGATTTTCCGGGCGAGAAGCCGTTTCATCGGGGTGCCAGCTGCTTCAGTCGATACAGCGCATCGAGCGCCTCGCGCGGCGACAGTGCATCCGGATCGATGCCGGCGAGCGCATCGCTAAGCGCCATCGCGGACGCGAATTCGGCCGATTCGTGAGGCGCGGGTTCGGATTCCTCGACGGGGACCGCACTCGCGAACAGGTCGTACTGCGGCGTCGTCTGCACCGAATGCGCCTCGAGCGCGGCGAGATGCTTGCGCGCCGCCCGGATCACCGCGGCCGGCACGCCGGCCAGTTGCGCGACCTGCAGTCCGTAGCTTTGCGATGCCGGTCCCGGCTGGACAGCGTGCAGGAACACAATGCTGTCCTTGTGCTCGACGGCCGACAAATGAACGTTGGCCGCTGTCGGATGCGTTTCGGGCAATTGCGTCAGTTCGAAGTAATGCGTCGCGAACAGCGTGAAGCTCTTGGTGTTCTCGATCAGGTGGCGGGCGATCGCCCACGCCAGGGCAAGGCCGTCGAAGGTCGACGTGCCGCGGCCCACTTCATCCATCAGCACCAGGGAGTTCGCGGTCGCGCCGTTGAGGATGGCCGCCGATTCGGTCATTTCCACCATGAAGGTGGAGCGCCCTCCGGCCAGGTCGTCCGCCGCGCCGATACGGGTGAAAATGCGGTCGATCGGGCCGATCACGGCGCTGGTCGCGGGAACGAAACTGCCGACGTATGCGAGCAGCGTGATCAAGGCGACCTGCCGCATGAAGGTCGACTTGCCGCCCATGTTGGGGCCCGTGATCAGCAGGAGCTTGCGCTCAGCGGTGAGCGAGCAATCGTTGGGGATGAATTTCTCGATCGTATTCTCGACCACGGGATGGCGGCCCTGTTCGATGACGATGGCCGGTTCGGAGACCAGCTGCGGCGCGCACCAGTTGTTGCGCATCGCATGCTCGGCCAGGGCGGACAGCGTATCGAGTTCCGCCATGGCGTGGGCAATGCGTTGCAGCGTGCCGATGTGCGGCGCCAAGTCGTCGAGCAGCCGTTCGTACAGGAATTTCTCGCGCGAGAGGGCGCGTTCCTGCGCGGACAAGGCCTTGTCCTCGAACGCCTTCAATTCGGGCGTGATGTAACGCTCGGCGTTCTTGAGCGTCTGGCGGCGGCGATAGTCGTCCGGCACCTTGTCGGTCTGCCCGTGCGTGACTTCGATGTAGAAGCCATGCACCTTGTTGTACTCGACGCGCAGGTTGCCGATGCCGGTGCGGGCGCGTTCGCGCGCTTCGAGGTCGACCAGGAACTGGCCGGCATTCTCCGACAGCCCGCGCAGTTCATCGAGTTCGGCGTCGTAGCCGCGCGCGATGACGCCGCCGTCGCGCACCATCGCCGCCGGCTCCAGCGCGATCGCCCGTTCCAGCAGATCGAGGCAGTCCGCGGGCGTCGCGAGGCCGGCCAGGATGTCGTTCAGCAGCGGAGCATCCGCATCCTTGGCGCACATCGCGACATAGTTGCGCAGCGACGGCAATTGCTGCAGGCCGCCGCGCAGTCCGGCCAGGTCGCGCGGACGCGCGGATTGCAGGGCCACGCGCGTCGTGATGCGTTCGATGTCGGGCACGGCGGCGAACGTGGCCGCGAGGCCCGAGCAGGCGTCGGCGCGCATCAGGGCATTGATCGCGGCATGGCGGGCCTGCGCAACCGCCTGGTCGCGGCGCGGATGATGCAGCCAGTGGCGCAGCAGGCGCGAGCCCATCGCGGTCCGGCAGCGGTCGAGCGTCGAGAACAGCGTCGGGCCGGGCGCGGCGCCTTCCTGATTGCGCAACGTCTCGGTCAATTCGAGATTGCGGCGCGTCGCGGCGTCGAGCCCGATGAATTCGTTTTCGGTTTCCACCGTCAGCGTGCGGACATGCTGCAAACCCTTGGCTTGCGTCGATTGGGCATAGCGCAGCAAGGCACCTGCGGCGCCGAAGGCGGCGCCCAGGCCGTCGGCGCCGAAGCCGGCCAGCGTGGCCACCGCCAGCTGTTCGCGCAGCGCCTTCTCTCCATGTTCGATTTCGAAATGCCAGTCCGGCACGCGCGTCGCCTTGCCGTTGAGCGGACCGGCGAGCCCGCCGTCGCTGCCGTCCGCGATCAGGACTTCCGCCGGCGCGATGCGTTCGAGCTCTTGGCGCAGGCGCGCTTCGAGCGTCTTGGCGTCGCCGGCGAACTCCATCAAGCGCAATGCGCCGCTTGCCATCGACAGCCAGGCCAGGCCGACGGTCGCACCCTTGCGCTGCGCCGTCTGGCACAGCGCGAGCAACGGGCGTTCGGATTTCTCGGGCAGCAGGTCGGAATCGGTCAGAGTGCCGGGAGTGACGATGCGCTGCACCTTGCGTTCGACCGGCCCCTTGCTGGTGGCCGGATCGCCGATCTGTTCGCAGATGGCGACCGATTCGCCGAACTTGATCAGCTTGGCGAGATACTGTTCGACGGAATGGAAGGGCACGCCCGCCATCTTTACCGGCGAGCCGTTCGAGGCGCCGCGCTGGGTGAGCGTGATGCCCAGCAGGCGCGCCGCCTTTTCCGCATCGTCGTAAAACAACTCGTAGAAATCGCCCATGCGATAGAACACGAGCGTGTTGGGATGTTCGGCCTTGATGCGCAGGTACTGCTGCATCATGGGGGTGTGTTTCTCGAGCTGCGTCATGAGGTTGGAAGCGTGTGGTGCGTCGTCAAATCCGCCATTATATTTCGTCGGCCTTTCCATCATCGAAAACATGGCGGCGAGCGGCGGATGTCAAGGCGATTTTGAAATGGAAAGCGGTTTTGGATTGACGATTTTGCAATGTTGTTTCCGGCCCATGGAATATTCGCAATGCTTTGATTTCTAGGGAGAAGGTAGCGGTTATAATGCGCGCCTATGAATAACCGTGCCGATCCGCAAATCGAATCTCTCCGTGTCCCGCCTCACTCGATCGAGGCGGAACAATCGGTGCTGGGCGGCTTGCTTCTTGATAACTCAGCCTGGGACCGGATTGCCGATTTCGTCAGCGAGGACGATTTCTATCGCTACGATCACCGCATCATCTTTCAGCACATCGTCAAGCTGATCAACGCCACCCGGCCGGCCGACGTCATTACCGTCTACGAATCGATGAGCAACGCCGGTAAGGCGGAGGAGGTCGGCGGCCTGACCTACCTGAACGCGTTGGCGCAGAATACGCCGTCGGCGGCGAATATCCGCCGCTACGCCGAGATCGTCCGTGATCGCGGGGTGCTGCGCAAACTCATCACGATTTCCGACGAAATCGCCACCGCGGCCTTCAACCCGCAGGGCAAGGAAGTCAAGCAGATGCTCGACGAAGCCGAATCCAAGATCTTCGCGATCGCGGAGGAGGGGGCGCGCGGCGCGCAGGGCTGGATGGAAATCCAGCCGCTGCTGACCCAGGTCGTGGAACGCATCGACGAACTGTACAACCGCGACCAAAGCAGCGAAATCACCGGCGTGCCGACCGGCTTCGCCGATCTCGACAAGATGACGTCCGGCCTGCAGCCCGGCGACCTGATCATCGTTGCGGGACGCCCGTCGATGGGCAAGACCGCGTTTTCGATGAATATCGGCGAGAATGTCGCGATCGACAGCGGGCTGCCGGTGGCGGTCTTCTCGATGGAAATGGGCGGCGCTCAGCTGGCCATGCGTATGCTGGGTTCCGTCGGCCGCCTCGACCAGCATCGGTTGCGTACCGGCCGCCTGATCGACGAGGATTGGCCGCGCCTGACCCATGCGATCCAGAAAATGAACGAGGCGCAGGTCTACATCGACGAGACGCCGGCGCTTTCTCCGATCGAATTGCGCGCCCGTGCGCGCCGCCTTTCGCGCCAATGCGGCAAGCTCGGCCTGATCATCATCGACTATCTTCAGCTGATGTCGGGCAACGGCGGCGGCGGAGAAAACCGCGCCACCGAGATTTCCGAAATTTCGCGAAGCCTGAAGGGGCTCGCCAAGGAATTGCACTGTCCGGTCATCGCGCTGTCTCAGTTGAATCGTTCGCTCGAGCAGCGACCGAACAAGCGCCCCGTGATGTCCGATCTGCGCGAATCCGGGGCCATCGAGCAGGACGCCGACGTGATCCTGTTCATTTACCGCGACCAAGTCTACAACCCCGATTCGCCGGACAAGGGTACCGCCGAGATCATCATCGGCAAGCAGCGTAACGGCCCGATCGGTGCGGTGCGCCTGGCTTTCCTCGGCGAATACACGAAATTTGCAAACTATACCGGCGGCAACGCCATCTTCGACAACGAGTGACCTGTTTTCTTGCCGCAAGCAGGAACGCGCCGCGGTGCCGATTTTATGCTTCAACCTTTTTAACAAGAAAGAGCGACTATGTTTGGACGACTGATGCCTTCCGAGGGCAAATTCTTTAACCTCTTCATCGAGCACGCCGACCTGTGCGTCAAGGGCGCAAAGGAAATGGTCGCGCTGATGACCAATTTCGACGACCTGGAAAGCCGCATGCATGCGATCGAAGGCATCGAGAAACAGGCCGACAAGATCACGCACAATGCCATCGAGTTGCTGCACAAGACCTTCATCACGCCGCTCGACCGCGACGATATCCATCAGCTGATCACGCGCATGGACGACATCCTCGACCTGCTCGAAGACGCGGCGCAGACCATCTCGCTGTACGACATCAAGGCGGTCACGCCGGAGGCCAAGCGTCTGGCCGAGCTTTGCCTCGGCTGCACCGAGAAAGTGAAGGCGGCGGTCGGCCTGCTGCACAACATGGACAATTCGCGCGAAATCCTGTCGATCTGCGCCGAAGTCGACCGCCTCGAATCGGATGCCGACCACGTGATGCGCGCCGCGATGTCCAAGCTGTTCCGCGACGAGCCCGACGTGCGCAACCTGATCAAGCTGAAGGCGATCTACGAGATCCTGGAAACCGTGACCGATCGCTGCGAGGATGTCGCCAACATCATCGAAGGCATCATCGTCGAGAACGCCTGATTGGTCCGGACAAGAACGACAACAACATGCAAACACTTCAGATCAGCCTTTACACGCTCGCATTCCTCGTCATCCTGGCGCTGCTGTTCGATTTCATGAACGGCTTTCACGATGCCGCGAACGCCATCGCGACGGTGGTGTCGACCGGTGTGCTCAAGCCGCAGACGGCGGTGGCGCTTGCTGCCTTCTTCAACTTCATCGCGATCTTCGTGTTTCAGCTGAAGGTCGCGACCACGGTCGGCAAGGGAACCATCGATCCCACAGTGGTGGATCATTACGTCGTGTTCGGCGCCCTGATCGGCGCGATCTCCTGGAACGTGCTGACGTGGTATTACGGCATCCCGTCGTCGTCGTCGCACGCCTTGATCGGCGGGCTGGTCGGCGCCGCGGTGGCCAAGGCGGGCACCGGCTCCCTGATCTCCTCCGGCCTGATCAAGACGATCTCCTTCATCGTGCTGTCGCCCTTGTTCGGTTTCGTCTTTGGTTCGCTGATGATGGTGCTGGTTTCCTGGCTGTTCGTGCGAACGACGCCGCGCCGCGTCGACAAGTGGTTCCGTCGCATGCAGCTGGTCTCGGCCTCGATGTACAGCCTGGGTCACGGCGGCAACGATGCGCAGAAGACCATGGGGATCATCTGGATGCTGTTGATCGCGGCCGGTTACACGACCGCCAAAGACCCGCTGCCGATGTGGGTCATCGTGAGCTGCTATGCGGCGATCGGTCTCGGTACCTTGTTCGGCGGCTGGCGCATCGTCAAGACGATGGGGCAGAAGATCACCAAGCTCAAGCCGGTCGGCGGTTTCTGCGCCGAGACCGGCGGCGCGATCACGCTGTTCCTGGCGACGGCGCTCGGCATTCCGGTGTCGACGACGCATACCATCACCGGCGCCATCGTCGGCGTCGGCTCGTCGCAGAAGATGTCGGCGGTCCGCTGGGGCGTTGCCGGCAACATCGTCTGGGCTTGGGTCTTCACGATTCCGGCATCAGCCTTCATCGCCGCGATCGCCTGGTGGATCGGCACAAAGATTTTTTGAGCATAGCTGTATGAAAAAAGCCCGCGAGACCGCGGGCTTTTTTTTCGAAGCAAGCGCCGTTCAGAGCACGTCGCTCGCGTGATCGGCCAGGCGCGAACGCTCGCCGCGGGCCAGCGTCACGTGCCCGCTGTGCGACCAACCCTTGAAACGGTCGACCACGTAAGTCAGGCCGCTGGAACCTTCGGTCAGGTATGGCGTATCGATCTGCGCGATATTGCCGAGGCAAATGATCTTGGTGCCGGGGCCGGCGCGCGTGACAAGCGTCTTCATCTGCTTCGGCGTCAGGTTCTGCGCTTCGTCGATGATCAGGAACTTGTTGACGAAGGTGCGTCCGCGCATGAAGTTGAGCGACTTGATCTTGATGCGTGAACGGATCAGATCCTGGGTCGCGGCGCGGCCCCAGTCGCCGGCATCGCTGTCCGACTTGTTCAGCACCTCGAGATTGTCGTCGAAGGCGCCCATCCACGGCGACATCTTTTCCTCTTCGGTGCCGGGCAAGAAGCCGATGTCCTCGCCGACCGGCACCGTCACGCGCGTGACGATGATTTCCGTGTAGAGCTTGGTTTCCAGGACCTGCGAAAGACCGGCGGCGAGCGCCAGCAGCGTCTTGCCGGTGCCGGCCGAGCCGAGCAGGGTGACGAAATCGCATTCCGGATTCATCAGCAGGTTGAGCGCGAAATTCTGCTCGCGGTTGCGCGCCGTGACGCCCCACACGCTGTTCTTCGCATGCCCGTAGTCGCGCAGGGTCTGGATCACGGCCGTCTTGCCGTTGATCTGGACCACCTGCCCGTAGAACGGCGCCTCGCCGTTGCTCGGTTCCATGAACACGAATTGGTTGACGAGGAAGGAAGGCACCAGGGGGCCGGTCAGGCGGTAGTAGGTATAGCCCGTGCCGTGCTTGTTCTCCTGCCACGACTCGATGCCCTTGCCGTGCTTGTTCCAGAAATCGTCCGGCAATTGCATGATGCCGGAGTAGAGCAGGTCGGTATCCTCGAGGACGTGATCGTTGAGGTATTCTTCCGCAGGCAGGCCCATCGCGCGCGCCTTGATGCGCATGTTGATGTCCTTCGACACCAGCACCACGGGACGGCCGGGATACTGCTGCTCCAGCGCCCGCACCACGCCGAGAATCTGATTGTCCGCCTTGCCTTGCGGGAGTCCTTCCGGAAGTTCGACATTCTGCAGCGTGGTTTGAAAGAACAGGCGGCCCTTGGCATCCTTGTTCCCGAGCTTGGACAGCGGAATGCCCAGTTCGATGTCGTGCTCCTCGACGCCGGCGACCAGCGCGTCGAGCGAGCGCGACACTTGACGCGCGTTGCGTGCGACTTCGGACATGCCTTTCTTGTGGTTGTCGAGCTCTTCCAGGGTCATCATCGGCAGATAGACGTCGTGCTCCTCGAAACGGAACAGCGAGGTCGGATCGTGCATCAGGACGTTGGTGTCGAGCACGAACAGCTTGGTGACGCCGGTTTTGTCGGCGGCGCGACTGGTGGCCGATTTCATGCGCGCTTCCGAAGTCTTCGGCGGCTTGGTCGTACGGGTCTTCTCGGTGGGGGTCTTGTCCGGAGTCTTGCCGCGCGCGGTCGCGGGAGGGGCGGCCGGTTCTGTCTTCTTCCGCACCGGTTCCACCAATGCGATGACGGGTTTGACCGACTTGCCTTTTTCCGCTTTCGGATATTCGCTGGGAGACAACAATGTTGCGGGCTTGGACGGCAGTTTGGGCAGTGGCATCAGAACCTCAATCTGGAAAGTTTGGGATAAGGCAACCGGGGACAACGACGACGTATGAAGCGATAGATTGAAGGAGGGGGAGGAAGAAACGACGGCGCGAAGGATGCACCGATCGCAAAGCAAAAAAGCCGTTCGGGAAGGCGGCCTGCCTCTTCCTCAAACGGCTTTCTGGAAAAAAGTTCTTTGTAATTCAATGGCTTATTTAAGCAAGAGCCTTCACATACTCCAGCACTTCCTCGACGTGTCCAGGCACTTTCACTCCACGCCATTCTTTCACCAATTTGCCGGCGGCGTCAATCACAAATGTCGACCGCTCGATACCGCGCACCTGCTTGCCGTACATCGTCTTCATTTTCATGACGTCGAACATTCCGCACAGCGCCTCGTCCGGATCGGAGATCAGCTCGAACGGCAGATCGAGCTTGTTCTTGAAGCCTTCATGGGACCGGATGCTGTCGCGGCTGATGCCGAAGACGAGGGTATCCGCGCGCTTGAATTGGCCATGCAAGTCACGGAAGGTCATGCTTTCGGTGGTGCAGCCCGGCGTGTTGTCCTTCGGATAAAAATACAGCACTACATTCTTGCCCCGGTAATCCGATAGCGTAAAGGTCTTGTCGCTAGTCATGGCAGCGGAAAAATCGGGTACGACTTCGTTCAATTCACAACGGCTTTCTACCACGGTGATCTCCTGGTCTAGGCGTTTATCGCTTGTGGCGAAGGATTTCTTGCGGATGTCTTGCGAGAGCGGCGGTACCGCAGCTCTCGCATTATCCATGAAGGCAGCGAAACTTGCCCGAACGCCATGTAAAAACAGGCGAAATTCAACCGGCGTTTCGGAAGGCGCGTAGTCGAAGATGGGGACGAGTCTTTGTCGTTCAAGTTCGGCATGCAAAGCAAATATCGCCTCGACGCCGCATTGCCGTCCGGCGAAAGCGCTAGCGTCCGCGGTTGCATGCCGCGCCGCCTTTCATGGGCGCGCCGGCGGGCCCGCTTCGAAAATCAGGGCCAGCGCGACCTTGCGGCCTTCGGCCATGAGGATGTTGTAGGTGCGGCAGGCCGCCTGATTGTCCATGCATTCCACGCCGATGCGGCGTGCCGTCAGCGCGGCGATCAGTTTCGGATGAATGAAGCGCTGGCGAACGCCGGTGCCCACGATGACGACGTCGGGCGCGGCGTTTTCGATGGGGGTGAAGTGCTCGGCCGTCAAGGTATCGAAGGAGGCGGCCGGCCACGCTACCGGCGCGGTTTCCGGCATGACGATCAGGCTGTGGGTAAATCGGACCGCGTTGATTTCGACCCCGTCGGCATCATAGGCGGTGACGGTCTGGTAATGCTGGGTGGGCGTGGTGTGGAGCTTCATCGGCGGAGTGGGGGCGCCGGTCTCGGCGGTGCCGGTCGCCGCGTACGGTTTCGATAGGTGGACGAAAGACCGGCCATTGTAACGCTTTCGGCATGAGGATCGTTTTCGGCATGCGGATTTCCGCCTAGCGGCCGGCGCGCATTATCGCGATATAGCGATTGATAAATCGAGTTGCTTTGGGCAAAATGATTCTTTTATCGCGGTGCAACATCCAGGAAGGCAGCTGTGCGACCGATTCAGAAATCGAAGAAACTGGCAGACGTCTGCTACGAAATCCGGGGCCCGGTCCTGGAGAAGGCCCGGCAGATGGAGGAAGAGGGTCACAAGATCATCAAGCTCAACATCGGCAACCTGGCCGTGTTCGGCTTCGATGCGCCCGACGAGATCGTGCACGACATGATCATCAACATGGGCAACGCCGCCGGCTATACCGATTCGAAAGGCCTGTTCGCGCCGCGCAAGGCGATCATGCACTACACCCAGCAGAAGAGCATCGCCGGCGTGGATATCGACGACATCTATATCGGCAACGGCGCGTCCGAGCTGATCGTGATGGGCATGAATGCCTTGCTCAACAACGGCGACGAAGTGCTGGTGCCGGCTCCCGACTATCCGCTCTGGACCGCCGCGGTCAGCCTGTCGGGCGGCTCCCCGGTTCATTATGTCTGCGACGAGCAGTCCGGCTGGTTGCCGGACATCGACGATATCAAGCGCAAGATCACGAGCAATACCAAGGCGATCGTCGTCATCAATCCGAACAATCCGACCGGCGCGCTATACCCGGTCGAATTGCTGAAGGAGATCGTCGAGGTCGCGCGCCAGCATCAGCTGGTCGTGTTCGCCGACGAAATCTACGACAAGACGCTCTACGACGGCGAGACCCACACCTCGATCGCCTCGCTGGCCGACGACGTGCTCTTCATCACCCTGAACGGGCTGTCGAAGAATTACCGCTCTTGCGGCTATCGCGCCGGCTGGATGGTCGTGTCCGGCGAGAAGAAGCATGCCAAGGACTATGTCGAAGGCTTGAACATGATGGCCTCGATGCGCTTGTGCGCCAATGTTCCGGGCCAATATGCGATCCAGACGGCGCTGGGCGGCTACCAGAGCATCAACGATCTGGTCGGCCCCGGCGGCCGCCTGCTCCGGCAGCGCGATCTCGCCTATAAGCTGCTGACCGAGATTCCGGGCGTGACCTGCGTCAAGCCGAAGGCCGCGCTGTACATGTTCCCGAAGCTCGATCCGAAGATCTATCCGATCAAGAACGACCAGGAATTCGTCTACGAGATGCTGGTCGAAGAGAAGGTCTTGATCGTGCAGGGCACCGGCTTCAACTGGATCGCGCCGGACCATTTCCGCGTCGTCTTCCTGCCCAACTCGGACGATCTGACGGATGCCGTCGGCCGCATCGCGCGCTTCCTCGAAGGCTATCGGAAACGGCACGGCACCGCTTGATGCGGACTGCCGCCGCGGCACATTTTTTTACCTCAACGACACTCGTTATGAAACCCATCAAAGTAGGCTTGCTAGGCATCGGGACCGTCGGGTCCGGCACATTCAACGTACTGAAGCGCAATCAGGAAGAGATTACGCGGCGCGCCGGCCGCGCGATTCAGATCACGATGGTGGCCGATCTCAACACCGAACGCGCCAGGCAGCTCACCAACGGCGAGTGCGAGGTCGTCAGCGACGCCAACCTGGTCGTCGGTCATCCCGAGATCGATATCGTCATCGAACTGATCGGCGGCTATGGCATCGCCAAGGAACTCGTGATGAAGGCGATCGCCAACGGCAAGCACGTGGTCACGGCCAACAAGGCGCTGCTCGCCACCCATGGCACCGAAATCTTCAAGGCGGCGCAGGAAAAGGGCGTGATGGTCGCCTTCGAAGCGGCGGTGGCGGGCGGCATTCCGATCATCAAGGCATTGCGCGAAGGCTTGACCGCGAACCGTATCCAGTGGATCGCCGGCATCATCAACGGTACGACCAATTTCATCCTGTCCGAGATGCGCGACAAGGGGCTCGATTTCGATACCGTGCTCAAGGAAGCGCAGCGGCTCGGTTACGCCGAGGCCGATCCGACCTTCGATATCGAAGGCGTGGACGCCGCGCACAAGGCGACCCTGATGTCGGCGATCGCCTTCGGCATTCCGGTGCAATTCGACAAGGCCTATGTCGAAGGCATCACCAAGCTGCAGGCGACCGACATCCGCTATGCGGAACAGCTCGGTTATCGCATCAAGCTGCTGGGCATCACCAAGCGGACCGACACGGGCATCGAATTGCGCGTGCATCCCACGCTGATCCCCGCCAAGCGCCTGATCGCCAATGTCGAGGGCGCGATGAACGCCGTCCTGGTGCAGGGCGACGCGGTCGGCGCCACCCTCTACTACGGCAAGGGCGCCGGCGCCGAACCGACGGCTTCCGCCGTGATCGCCGACCTGGTCGACATCACGCGCCTGGCGACGGCGGACCCGGAACACCGCGTTCCGCATCTTGCGTTCCAGCCCGATGCCATGGCCAGTACGCCGATCCTGCCGATGTCCGAGATCACGACGAGCTATTACTTGCGCATGCGCGTGGCGGACCAGCCGGGCGTGCTGGCCGACGTCACGCGCGTTCTCGCGGATGCGACGATCTCGATCGATGCCATGCTGCAGAAGGAGCCGGAAGAGGGCGAGACCCGCACCGACATCATAATGCTGACGCATCAGACGCAGGAAAAGAATATCGAGGCCGCGATCGCCAAGATCGAAGCCCTGCCGTCGGTCGTGGGCAAGGTCACGCGGATTCGACTGGAAGAATTGGGCTGACCAGCCGTTGAAAATCATGAGGCCGTCCCGGTTTCCGGGACGGCCTTTTTCCATCCATCTTGCCGTGCCGCTGCGCGCGGCTTCAATAGCTATAACTATGCGGCGCCGAGGCATGCGGCGCATCGTCGGCGCTGGGCTTGCGTTCCGGATACAGGGCATCGGGGTCGACCAGCAGATATCGTTCGACCAGGTCCAGCAAGGCGATCACGCCCCGGTAATTGCCGTTCTCCATCACAGTGACGTGATGAATCCTTTTCGTCGCCATCAATTTGGCGACTTCCCGCACCGACATCAACGCATCGACTTCGAACAGGCGATGCGTGCAGACCTCCCAGGCCAACACGGCTTTCGGATTGCGCTTGTGGGAGTGGAAATGCACGATCTCGTGCATGCTGATGACGCCGAAAATGCCGCCGCCCATATCCACGACCGGCACATAATCGAGATTGTTGTCATCGAGCACCGCCTCGACTCTTTCCAGCGTGTCTTCGGTATCGACCGTGATCTGATTCGGATCGAGCAAGGCATAGATAGGCTTGTCCATGGCGGACTCCTGGCGTGATTCGGGCCGCGTTCGCGGGGCCGTCGAGGCGGCGGATAAGATGAATTTAGGATACAAAACCCATAAGCGGAAGGGCGAAAATCGCCTATTCGCGAAATGAATTCTTCCAGCAAGGGTATTGTGGTCTTGATAATTTTTTATCGGCTTCGTGAGGGGGCAGCCGAGCCGGCATGATCCGGGAAGCGAGCGCTTAGTACGTCTTCATGATGCGCGCAAAAGTCCCGTCGTCCCGCCGCTTGAGGATCGAGCGGTTCAGGCGCGCCACGAGTTCCGTCAGTTCTTGCCGCGACCGGCCGCCGCGCCGTCCCGCCGCATCGCCCGGACGCCAGTGCGGGACGACGGGCGCGCGTTCACTCGCTGATGTATTTCTTGACGATTTGCTTGTACTGGCCGTTGCTCTTGATTTGCTTCAGGCCGGCATTGAAGTCGTCGCGGATCTGCTTGTCGCGAAATACCGGGTTGTTGAATTGCTGGGCGCTCTGGCCGAAGATCTTGTGGATCACGACTTCCTGGCCGGTATCGACGCCGCTGGCGGCCGCCTTGTAATACTTGTAGACGTTGATGTCGCCGACATAGACCTGGACGCCGTTGGCGTAGAGTTGCATCACGCGGCGCTTCTCGTCGCTGGTCTCCACGTAATTCTGATTGCCTTTCACGGCCGCGGCGAACTGGGGGCCCAGGAAATTCGACGCCCCCTGGAACGTGGTGATGCTCTTGTCCTTGAGGTCGGCGGCGCTATTGATCGCGATATTGTTCTTTTTCAGCGTGATGGCGACGTCCTGATAGGTGACTGCCGGCTCTTCCGCGTAGAAGAATCCGTCCGCTTCCTTCAAATCGGGATTGCCGCGTTGCGCGCCGTCGGCCTGCTGTTCCTTGAGCATCTTCGGGATCGCGCCCATCGCCACGAATACCGGCTTGATCGTGTGACCCTTCGCGGCGAGCGCGGCCTTGACGATGTCGTATTCGAAGCCGCTGGCTTCGGCGCCGTCCTTGATCACGTACGGCGGGATGGCGAAGCTGAACAGCATCTTGATGTCTTTCGCATGCGCCGCCGGCGCCGCGAGGATTGCAGCGCCGACGGCGCCGGCGCACAACAGCTTTTGCAGCCTGGTCATGATTCCTCCCTTGTGGATGTCAGTGCGCCTACCAGTAAAGTCCAGCGCGCCGATGGTGTCAATCAATTCCACAGGGATGTTGCGCATATGCTCCATAGCCGTTCGCGGCTTGCGTGCGCCTGTTTTTTCTTCTAACGATGGATGACCACCAGCAGGGCTTTCGCCTCGGCCTTGCCGGCGTTGCGAATCGCATGATTGCGATCGGCGTGATAGCGGGCCGTGCCGCCGGCCTTCAGCTTCTTCTTGTTGCCGTCGACCTCGACCTCGACAGAGCCATGCAAGAGCGTCAAGTATTCCATCGTCCCGGGGTCGTGGGGATTGGAGACGAGCGCGCCTTCCGGGGCAAGCGTCAATTCGTACCACTCGTACTTGCCGGCCAATTCCATCGGACCCAGGATGCGCAAGACATAGCCGGCATGGCTGCCGGGAAGGGTCGGCGTCTCGTGCGGCTCCAGCACGTGGATGGCTTCGGCCTCCTGCGGTTCGTTCGACAGCAATTCCTCGATGCCGATCCCGAGCGCATTGGCCAGGCGCCAGGCGACGGCGATCGTGGGATTGGCCTTTTCGCGTTCGATCTGCGACAGCATCGATTTCGACACGCCGGCGGCGCGCGAGAGATCGTCGAGCGTCAGCCCGCGCTTCAGGCGCAGTTTCTGCAAGGTGGCGCCGACCTCGGGCGGGGCGGGCGGGGTGCTTGGCTTTTTCATAAAAGTCGCTTGCAAAGTTCAATGAGGGTCGATAATATTCAATATATTGAACTTTAGTTCGAAATAAAGAATTTTTCGTATCCGGAAAAACGCATCGTAGCAGAACGGTTGCGGGCAGGATACGCCAATCCGAGACGATCGAGACAAGGAAATCCCGATGACCGCCAATGCCAAGCAGAGTTTTTACGCAGCACTCGACCAGAATCTTCACACGCTGCGCGAACAGGGCCTGTACAAGCCGGAACGCGTGATCGCATCGCGCCAGGGCGCGGAAGTGGTGGTCGACGACGGCCGGACGCTGATCAACATGTGCGCCAACAACTACCTCGGCCTGTCGGGCGACGAGCAGATGGTGCTGGCGGCGCATGCGGCGCTCGACAAGTACGGCTACGGCCTGTCGTCGGTGCGCTTCATCTGCGGTACGCAGACCGTGCACAAGGAGTTGGAGCGCGCGCTGTCCGATTTCCTCGGTCTGGAAGACACGATCCTGTATGCCGCGGCGTTCGATGCCAACGGCGGCGTGTTCGAGCCGCTGTTCGACGACAACGACGCCATCATTTCCGATGCGCTGAACCACGCCTCGATCATCGACGGCATCCGCCTGTGCAAGGCGGCGCGTTTCCGCTATCAGCATAACGACATGGCCGACCTGGAAGCGCAGCTGAAGGCAGCCGAAGGCAAGCGCCACAAGGTCATCGTGACCGACGGCGCGTTCTCGATGGACGGCACGATCGCCCAGCTCGACAAGATCTGCGACCTGGCGGACCGTTACGGCGCGCTTGTCATGGTCGACGATTCCCACGCCACCGGCTTCCTCGGCAAGACCGGACGCGGCACGCATGAGCATCACGGCGTCATGGGCCGGGTCGACATCATCACCGGCACGCTCGGCAAGGCCCTCGGCGGCGCCATGGGCGGCTTCACCTCGGGCCGGCGCGAAGTGATCCAGATGCTGCGCCAGAAATCGCGCCCCTATCTGTTCTCCAACACGCTGGCGCCGGCGATCGCGGGCGCTTCGCTCGCGGTGCTGGAGCGCTTGTCGAAATCGACCGAGCTGCGCGACCGCCTGCATGCGAACACCGCCTACTTCCGCCGCCGCATCGAGGAAATCGGCTTCACGATCAAGCCGGGCACGCATCCGGTGGTGCCGGTCATGCTGTTCGACGCGCCGGTCGCGCAGAAATTCGCGCAGCGCCTCTACGAACTCGGCGTGCTGGCGAGCGGCTTCTTCTACCCGGTGGTGCCGATGGGCCAGGCGCGCGTGCGCGTGCAGCTGTCGGCGGCGCATACGACGGAACTGCTCGACCGCGCCCTCGCGATCTTCGAACAGGCCGGCACCGAACTCGGCATCCTCAAAAAATAAGGGAGCAGGAACAATGGAACGCATCCTCGTCATCGGCGCCAACGGCCAGATCGGCAGCGAGCTCGTCGACGCGCTGGCCGCCAAGTACGGCGACAACAACGTGTTCGCCGCCGATATCACGCCGATCAGCCCGTTCGGCGCCAAGCGCTACGAGCGCATCGACGTGCTCGATATCGAGCGCCTTAAGCAGGCGATCGACAGCCACGACATCACCCAGGTCTATCAGCTGGCGGCCTTGCTGTCGGCCACCGGCGAACAGGCGCCGCTGAAGGCCTGGAAGCTCAACATGGACGGCCTCTTGAACATCCTCGAGATCGCCCGCGAGCGCAAGGAAGCCGGCAAGCCGCTGCGCGTGTTCTGGCCGTCCTCGATCGCCGCCTTCGGTCCGCATACGCCGGCCGTCGACACGCCGCAGCTGACGGTGATGGATCCGACCACGATCTACGGCATTTCCAAGCAGGCCGGCGAGCGCCTGTGCGAATACTATTTCGCCAAGTTCGGCGTCGACGTGCGCAGCATCCGCTATCCGGGCATCATCAGCTACAAGTCGCCGCCGGGCGGCGGCACCACCGACTACGCGATCGCGATCTTCCACGCGGCCAAGCGCGGCGAGCGCTATGAATGCTTCCTGTCCGCCGAGACGACGCTGCCGATGATCTACATGCCCGACGCGATTCGCGCCACGATCGAGCTGATGGAAGCGCCGGTCGAGCGGATCCGCGTGCGCTCGTCGTACAACGTCGCCGGCATCAGCTTCAATCCGCGCGAGCTGGCCGACGCGATCAGGCGCCAGTTGCCGAAGTTCGAGATCGGCTACAAGCCGGATTTTCGGCAAGCGATCGCGGCGAGCTGGCCGCAAAGCATCGACGACACGTATGCGCGCGCCGATTGGGGCTGGCAAGCCGAGGTCGGCCTCGAACGGATGGTGGCCGACATGCTGGCGAATGTGCAGGTATCGGGTACGGCGCTGCAGCAAGCCGCATAGGGCGGCGAGCGGGCCGGCAGGCTCGGGAAGTTGACGACCTGACAGGGAATTCGCTCTGGCGTTTGCAAGGGATGCCAGCGGAATTCCCTGTTTGCGTCGATAGTCGTTATTTGCCGCGAAAGTGCCTTTGTCGCATTGCAGCAAGCTATAATGGCCGCAACTCCGCGATTCCCAACCACTGCCTTCAGACCCATGCAATACATCTCCACGCGCGGCCAGGCACCGGCCCAATCGTTTTCCCAGATCTTGCTCGGCGGCCTTGCCCCGGACGGCGGCCTCTACCTGCCGGCCGAGTATCCGAAAATCAGCGGCGCCGAACTCGACGCCTGGCGCAAGCTGTCCTATGCCGATCTGGCGCTGGAGATCCTGAAGAAATTCGCTACCGACATTCCCGCTGCCGACCTTCAGGCCCTGGCGCGCAAGACCTATACGGCCGATATCTATCGCAATGCGCGACCCGACGAGCGCGCGGAAGACATCACCCCGTTGCGCACGCTGGAGGACAAGGATGGCCGCAGGCTGGTCTTGCAAGCCTTGTCGAACGGCCCGACGCTCGCCTTCAAGGATATGGCGATGCAATTGCTCGGCAACCTGTTCGAGCATGCGTTGGCGCTGCAGAATTCGGAACTGAACATCTTCGGCGCGACCTCGGGCGATACCGGCAGCGCCGCCGAATACGCGATGCGCGGCAAGAAAGGCATCCGCGTCTTCATGCTGTCGCCGCACAAGAAGATGAGCGCGTTCCAGACCGCGCAGATGTTCAGCCTGCAAGATCCGAACATTTTCAACATTGCCGTCGAAGGCGTGTTCGACGATTGCCAGGACATGGTCAAGGCAGTGTCGAACGATCTCGAATTCAAGGCGCGCCAGAAGATCGGCACCGTCAATTCGATCAACTGGGCGCGCGTGGTGGCGCAAGTCGTGTACTACTTCCGCGGCTACCTCGCAGCCACGACGAGCAACGAGCAAAAGGTCTCTTTCACCGTCCCGTCCGGCAACTTCGGCAACATCTGCGCCGGCCATATCGCACGCATGATGGGGCTGCCCATCGATAAGCTGGTCGTCGCCACCAACGAGAACGACGTCCTCGACGAATTCTTCCGCACCGGCGTCTACCGTGTGCGCAAGGCGGCCGAGACCTATCACACGACCAGTCCGAGCATGGACATCAGCAAGGCTTCGAACTTCGAGCGTTTCGTGTACGACCTCCTGGGCGGCGATGCCGCGCGCCTGCGCGCCTTGTTCAAGAAGGTCGAGACCCATGGCGGTTTCGATCTGTCCGGCAAGCCGGGCAGCGACGGCGACGAGTTCGGCAAGGTCGCGCAATTCGGCTTCGTGTCCGGCAAGTCGGTGCATGCCGACCGTATCGCGACGATCCGCGATGTCCACGCCCGATACGGAATCGCCATCGACACCCATACCGCCGACGGCGTCAAGGTCGCGCGCGAACATGCGGTGGCCGGCGTGCCGATGATCGTGCTCGAGACGGCCTTGCCGGCGAAGTTCAACGAAACGATCCGCGAAGCGCTCGGCCGCGACGCCGAACGTCCGGCCGGTTTCGAGAATATCGAAGCCTTGCCGCAACGCTTCGACGTCATGCCGGCCGATGTGCAAAGGGTCAAGGCCTACATCGCGGAGCGCACGGGTCTGTAACAAGCTCCGGCGGGCGGCCGAGCGCGCCGGATGGCGCAGTCCTTCCGGCCGCTTCGCCCGCCCGGCGCAACGGGATTACAATCTTGGCTCCACCCATCTTCCGAAGCCAGGCATGATCGACAAGAAACCCATGCTGAGCGCGCAACAGGCGCTCGATTTCCTGCTTTCCGCCGTGCGGCCGATCGCGGACACGGAATCCGTATCCGCGCTCGACGCCAACGGCCGCACGCTCGCCGTTGCGCAGACTTCGCAACTGAACGTGCCGCCGATGGACAATACCCAGATGGATGGCTACGCGGTGCGCGCGGCCGACTGCGCCAGCGGCGATGCCCGGTTAAGGATCGCGCAGCGCATTCCCGCCGGCCAGGTCGGACAACCCTTGCAGCCGGGTACGGCGGCCCGCATTTTCACGGGCGCGATGATTCCGGAAGGCGCCGACGCCGTCGTCATGCAGGAAATGTGCGAGGCGGACGGCGAATTCGTTACCGTCAGGCACACGCCCAAGGAAGGGGAGTGGATCCGCCGCACCGGCGAGGACATTCGCGCCGGCAGCGTCATTCTCCCGGCTGGCACGCGCTTGCGGGCGCAGGAGCTCGGCCTTGCCGCCTCGGTCGGCTTGGCGGCCCTGCCGGTCGCGAGGCGGCCGCGCATCGCCGTGTTCTTCACCGGCGACGAACTCGCGATGCCGGGCGAGGCGCTGAAGCCGGGCGCGATCTACAACTCGAACCGCTTCCTCCTGCGCGGGTTGCTGCAGAACCTCGGCTGCGACGTCTCCGACTACGGCATCGTGCCGGATACGCTGGCCGATACGCGCGAGACGCTGCGCCGCGCCGCCTTGCACAACGACCTGATCATCACGTCGGGCGGCGTCTCGGTCGGCGAGGAAGACCATATCAAGCCTGCGGTCGAGGCCGAAGGCCGGATCGACATGTGGCAGATCGCGATCAAACCCGGCAAGCCGCTCGCGTTCGGCGAAGTCCGGCGCGAGGCCTCCGGCGGCGGTTCCGCGTTCTTCATCGGCTTGCCCGGCAATCCGGTATCGAGCTTAGTCACCTTCCTGCTGTTCGTGCGGCCCTTCATCCTGCGCCTGCAAGGCGCGGCTGACGTCGCGCCGAAGACTTTCATGCTGCGCGCCGATTTCGCCTGGCCCAAGGCCGACAAGCGCAACGAGTTCCTGCGCGCCCGGATCAACGCGAATGGCGGACTCGATCTGTTCCCGAATCAGGGTTCGGCGGTGCTGACCTCGACCGTCTGGGGCGACGGCTTGGTCGACAACCCCCCGGGACAGACCATCGCCCAGGGCGACATGGTGAAGTTCCTGCCGTTCGCCGAATTGCTCCATTAATTGTCCTATCGGGTCGAAGGAAGCCGCGATGATCACCCATATCGAAGCCAGCCTGCGCGAAGCGCAATCGGCGCTCGAAAACCTGCTGGCCGATCGCGCCGCGCTGGCGAACGTGGAACGCGCCGCCGAGCTGCTGGTCGCGACCTTCGAGCACGGAGGGCATGTCTATTCCTGCGGCAATGGCGGCTCGATGTGCGATGCCATGCATTTCGCGGAAGAGCTCAGCGGCCGCTATCGGAACAATCGCAAGGGTCTGGGCGCGATCGCGATGAGCGACGCCGGCCATCTGACCTGCGCCGCCAACGATTTCGGATACGCGCAGGTGTTCGCGCGTTACGTCGAGGCGCAAGGCCGCGCCGGCGATTGCCTGCTGGCGATCAGCACCAGCGGCACCAGCAAGAGCATCGTGCTGGCCGCCGCCAAGGCGAAAGAACTCGGCATGCGGGTGATCGCCATGACGGGCAGGCCGGGCACGCCCTTGCACGACATCGCCGATGTCTGCATCTGCACGCCGGGAGGCGCGTTCGCCGATCGCGTGCAAGAGCTCCACATCAAGGTGATACACATCCTGATCGAACTCGTGGAACGACGCCTGTTTCCGGAGAATTACGCAGGCGAAGCCTAGAACCATCATGAACATTCAACTCCGCTTTTTCGCCAGCGTGCGCGAAAAACTCGGCACTGCGCAAGAGTCCGTCGCGCTGCCCGACCATGTGCAAACGGTGGGCGACGTGCGCGCCTGGCTGCGCGAGCGCGGCGGCCCATGGGCCGAGACGCTGGCCGAGGGACGCGCCCTGCGCATGGCGTGCAACCAGGTGATGACCGATGCCGGCGCGAAGATCAGCGACGGCTGCGAAGTCGCCTTCTTTCCGCCGGTCACCGGCGGTTGAACGACAGGAGAGCGCCATGCCGATCCGTGTCCAAACCGAGGACTTCGATCTCGGCGCCGAGGTGGCGAAGCTGCGCGCCGGCGACCGCCGGGTCGGAGCCGTGTGCAGCTTCATCGGCACGGTGCGCGACATGAACGAAGGCGCGCAGGTGGCCGAGATGGAGCTGGAGCACTATCCCGGCATGACCGAGAAGGCGCTCGAGGATATCGTCGCGCGGGCCAAGGCGCGCTGGAATATCTACGATGCGCTGGTGATCCATCGCGTCGGACCCCTGAAGCCGCTCGACCAGATCGTGCTGGTCGCCGTCACGTCCGCGCATCGCGGCGAATCCTTCGCCGCCTGCGAATTCATCATGGATTACCTCAAGACCCAGGCGCCGTTCTGGAAGAAGGAGCAGACGCCGGCGGGCGCGCGCTGGGTCGATGCCCGCGCGGCCGACGACCGCGCGCTCGAAAAATGGGGAATCGAATCCGGGAATGCCGAAGCGCCGAACGGCGCCGACAAGACGTGAGCTGGCTCGCCGTCGGCCTAGGCGCGATGCTGGGCGCATGGCTGCGCTGGGGCCTCGGCATCTGGGGCAACGAGTTGCATACGCACTTGCCGTTCGGTACGCTCGTCGCGAATCTTGCCGGCGGCTACCTCGTCGGGCTGGCGGTGGCCTTCTTCCATGCGCATCCGGCGGTCTCGCCCGAGTGGCGGCTGTTTCTCATCACCGGCTTTCTCGGCGGCCTGACCACCTTTTCGTCGTTCTCGGCGGAATCGGTGCTCCTCTTGCAGCGCGGCGAGTACCTCTGTGCCTTCGGCCATACCTTGCTGCATCTGGCGGGATCGATCGGATTCTGCATCGCCGGTTTCGCGACTTATCGCGCTGCCGCGGCCTAAGACTCCAGAGACAAGGCTCAATTGAGCACGCGCGGCCCGGCGCCGCCGGCGGCCATGCCCGGCAGGACCAGCTCGATGTCCCAGTCGGCCTTCTTGACCGCTTCCTGCAGCAGCGTGCAAAAACCGTGCAGCATGGTCGCGGTGAACGCGACTTCGAAGGAGCCGCGGCCCGGGGAGACGAAATCGATGCGCAGCGGCCGGTCGGCATCGATCGCCAGGTGGGCCGCCGTGATCAGGAGCGGCGCGTCGCCGAGCGGAAAACTGTCGGCCGCCGCCTCGAACGGCGCATCGAAGCCGCCGGCTTCGCGAATCTCGGACACCGAGGCTTCGTGCCCCATGCCGACGAGCTCGGCGCTGGCATGCGCCGCTGCCGGCTGCGCCAGCGCCACCTGTTTCTCCATGGTCTGCAGTACGCCGGGCCAGAAATTCCGCACGAAACGGCGCGTCAGCCAGGAGCGGATTTCCTGCAGTCCGCCTTGCCCGTCCTTGAACGATACGCGGAACAGCAGCCGATCCTCCTCGACTTGATAACTCAATTGAATTTGATGCAGGTCCATCTTGTTGGCACCGGCGTAAGACGGCAATTGGCAAAACATCATCGCCTGCCCCGCGCGAAATCCTTTCTTGAAATGTGGTCGCCCGGCCTTATGTTGATGTCAACCTAAAATCTTTCCGGAGTGATCCATGCGTCTCGACAAATTGACCACCAAGCTGCAGGAAGCTCTTGCCGACGCCCAAAGCCTGGCCGTCGGCAATGATAACCAATATATCGACCCGATTCATATTCTCTCGGCCCTGCTCAACCAGGACGAGGGCGGCGCGCGTTCGCTGCTGCAGCGCGCCGGCGTCAACGTCGGCGGCCTGGCGGCGGCCCTGAAAGGCGCTCTCGGGCGGCTGGCGAAGGTGTCCGGCACCGGCGGCGAAGTCCAGGTCGGCCGCGAGTCGGCGGCCTTGCTCAACCTGGCCGACAAGGAAGCCCAGAAGCGCGGCGACCAGTTCATCGCCAGCGAGATGGTGCTGCTGGCCTTGACCGAAGACAAGTCGGAAGCCGGCAAGCTGGCGCGCGAATACGGCCTGACGCGCAAGGCGCTGGAGGCGGCGGTCGATGCCGTGCGCGGCGGCGGCAACGTCAATTCGCAGGAAGCCGAAGGCCAGCGCGAGGCGCTGAAAAAATACACGCTCGACCTGACCGAGCGCGCCCGGCTCGGCAAGCTCGATCCCGTGATCGGCCGCGACGACGAGATCCGCCGCGCGATCCAGGTCTTGCAGCGGCGCAGCAAGAACAACCCGGTGCTGATCGGCGAGCCGGGCGTCGGCAAGACGGCCATCGTCGAAGGCCTGGCCCAGCGCATCGTCAACGGCGAGGTGCCGGACAGCCTGAAGTCGAAGCGCGTGCTGTCGCTCGACATGGCGGCGCTGCTGGCCGGCGCGAAATACCGAGGCGAATTCGAGGAACGCCTGAAGGCGGTGCTGAAGGAAATCGCGCAGGACCAAGGCCAGACCATCGTCTTCATCGACGAGCTCCACACCATGGTCGGCGCCGGCAAGGCCGAAGGCGCGATCGATGCCGGCAACATGCTCAAGCCGGCTCTCGCGCGCGGCGAGCTGCACTGCATCGGCGCCACCACGCTCGACGAATACCGCAAGTACATCGAGAAGGATGCGGCGCTGGAGCGGCGCTTCCAGAAGATCCTGGTCGACGAGCCGAGCGTCGAGGCCACCATCGCCATCCTGCGCGGCCTGCAGGAGAAGTACGAGGTGCATCACGGCGTCGACATCACCGATCCCGCCATCGTGGCGGCGGCGGAATTGTCGCACCGCTACATCACCGACCGCTTCCTGCCGGACAAGGCGATCGACCTGATCGACGAGGCCGCCTCCAAGATCAAGATCGAGATCGATTCCAAGCCGGAGGTCATGGACAAGCTCGACCGCCGCCTGATCCAGCTGAAGATCGAGCGCGAAGCGGTCAAGAAGGAAAAGGACGAAGCCTCGCAAAAACGTCTCGGCCTGATCGAGGAAGAGATCGCCCGCCTGGAGCGCGAATACGCGGATCTCGAGGAAATCTGGAAGGCCGAGAAAGCAGCGGTCCACGGCAGCCAGTTCATCAAGGAAGAAATCGAGAAGGTGCGTCTGCAGATGGACGAAGCCAAGCGCCGCGGCGATTGGCAAAAGATGTCCGAGCTCCAGTACGGCCGCCTGCCCGAGCTCGAAGCCCAATTGAAGCAAGCCGACAAGGATGAAGGCCAGGCCGACAAGCCGAAACTGGTGCGCACGCAAGTCGGCGCCGAAGAGATCGCCGAAGTCGTCTCGCGCGCCACCGGCATCCCGGTCGCCAAGATGATGCAGGGCGAGCGCGACAAGCTGTTGCACATGGAAGAGGTGATCCACCAGCGCGTGGTCGGCCAGGACGAGGCGATCAGCGCGGTCGCCGACGCGATCCGCCGTTCGCGCGCCGGCCTGGGCGATCCGAACCGTCCGTACGGCTCCTTCATGTTCCTGGGACCGACCGGCGTCGGCAAGACCGAGCTGTGCAAGGCGCTGGCCGGTTTCCTGTTCGATACCGAGGAATCGTTGATCCGCATCGACATGAGCGAGTTCATGGAGAAGCATTCGGTCGCGCGCCTGATCGGCGCGCCGCCCGGCTACGTCGGCTACGAGGAGGGCGGTTACCTGACCGAGGCGGTGCGGCGCAAGCCTTACAGCGTGATCCTGCTCGACGAGATCGAGAAGGCGCATCCCGACGTGTTCAACGTGCTGCTGCAGGTGCTCGACGACGGCCGCATGACCGACGGCCAGGGCCGCACGGTCGATTTCAAGAACACGGTGGTCGTGATGACCTCGAACCTGGGATCGCACAAGATCCAGTCGATGGAGGGCAGCGACCCGGCGGTGGTGAAGATGGCGGTGATGGCCGAAGTGAAGGGGCATTTCCGGCCCGAGTTCATCAATCGCATCGACGAGATCGTGGTGTTCCATGCGCTCGACGAGAAGCACATCGGCGCGATCGCGAAGATCCAGCTGCATACGCTCGAACAGCGCCTGGCGAAGATGGAGATGTCGCTGCAGGTCTCCGACGCCGCCTTGCAGAAGATCGCGGAAGCCGGGTTCGACCCGGTCTACGGCGCCCGCCCGCTCAAGCGCGCGATCCAGCAGGAGATCGAGAATCCGTTGTCCAAGCTGATCCTCGAAGGGCGCTTCGGCCCGAAGGACGCGATCGGCGTCGATGTGCGTGGCGGCGTATTGGTGTTCGAGAAGATCGTCGTCTGAGTTCTTGCGCAACGGACGAAAACAACGGGGCGAGCATTTCGGTGCTCGCCCCGTTTTTTCATGGCCCGGTAGGGTGCCGGTCAGTTGCCGCCGATCTCGCGCACCAGGTGGTCGGCGCGATAGATCTTCTTCAGCGTTTCCAGGATCGCGCCGCTATCGATGGAGACCGTCCGGTTGTAGCGCGGATCGAACCAGAACGCGCCTGCCAGGGAGTGGATGTTGCCGTCGAAGACCAGGCCGACGATCTCGCCCTTGCGGTTGATCAGCGGGCTGCCGGAATTGCCGCCGATGATGTCGTTGGTGGTCGACAGATTGTATTTCTGCGCCAGGTTCAGGCGCGTCTTCGCGCCATGCCAGGTCGGCGGCAAGGCGAACGGGTCGGCCCCGGTATCGCGGTCGAAGGCGCCGCCGATCGTCGTGAACGGCGCCACCCGGTGGTCGTCTTCATCCCAGCCCTTGACCTCGCCGTAGGACAGGCGCAGCGTCAGCGTCGCGTCCGGATAGGTGTCGGTGCCTTGTTGCTCGAAACGGGCCATGGCGATCAGTTCCGAGTTCTTTTGCACGACCGAATCGACCTCCTGTTCATAGCGCTTGCGGATCGCGCGGGCGTCGCCGTCGATCGCCAGGGCCAGCTTGATGAAGGGATCGTTCGACTTCGCGATCGCCTCCTTGCCGCCTTGCCAGAGCGCCTTGCGCACTTTCGGGTCGCCGAGCCTGGTGCCGGCGATCAGCGACGCAGCCAACTGCCCGGGCGATCGTTTGCCGAGCACGCGCTTGACGAAGGGATGATCGACGCCGAGCCTCTCGCGCAGCTTGGTCAGCGCGAATTCCAGTTTCACCTGCTCGAATTGCGGATAGATCGGCGCGGTGGCGAGCAGGTGCTGCTCGACTTCGGGCAGATTCGCCTCGGCGAATTCGGGCAGGCGCTCGGCATCCGGCTTGACGCGTTCCTCGACGCCGCGCACCAGCGTGCGGGCATGCTTGAAGTAATCGCTGGCAAAGCCGCCGGCATGGTCGATGCGGGTGCTCGCGGGATTGCCTGAGCGTTCCAGCAGGCTGAGCTGGCTGGCCAGCTTGCGATAGGTCTGCTGGGCGCGCTCGATCGCATCCCAGGCGCCGCCGACCTTCGCCTGCAGTTCCGGCTTCGAGGCGACATAGCGCCGCAAGGCGGTTTCCTCCTCCTGCTTGCGCTTGAGCAGATCGGGATCGCGCAAGGCCTGGATTTCGCCGTTGAATACCTTGTAGCGGTTCTCCACGCCGAAGAAGTGCGCTTCGGCGATGCGCGCCGCTTCCGGGCTGCTTTTCATGTATTGCGCGAGCACGCCGCGCAATTCGGCCAGCTGCAGCAGGCGGCCGTACAGGTTGACGTCGCGCAGGGTCTCTAGCTGGGCCATGGTGAGTTGGCGCTGAGTCGTACCCGGATGGCCGGAAGTGAACACCAGTTCGCCTTCCTTGGCGCCGTCCTTGCTGAAGACGAAATAGTCCTTGACCGCGGCCGGCTTGCCGTTCTCGTAGGCGCGCAGCAGCGTGATATCGAGGTCGTAGCGCGGGAAATTGAAGTTGTCGGGGTCGCCGCCGAAGAAAGCCATCGCCTTTTCCGGCGCCCACACCAGGCGCGCATCCTGGAAGCGGTGATACTTGTAGAGATGGTAGCGGCCGCCGCGATAGAGATCGACGACGTCGCAGCGCACCGTGTTCTTGTCGGCGCCGACGCAGTCCGAGGCGAGCTTCGCCTTCACGGCGTTTTGCGCCAGCTTGAAAGCCTCGCCTTCGAGGCCGGCGGTGGCCTTCTTCACCTCGTCGGTGACGTCGCTGATGCGTTCCAGGCGGTTCAATTCGATTGCGGGGCAGCGCACTTCCTCCTCGCGATTCTTGGCAAGGAAGCCGGCGCGCATGTAATTCCTTTTCGCCGTCGACAACTGGTCGATGCATTGCGCCGCGCAATGATGATTGGTCATCACCAGGCCATCCTTGGAAATGAACGATGCGGAACAGCCGCCGGCGATGCGCACCGAGCTGCGCATGACGTGGTCCACCCAGGCGGCATCCGGGGTGAAGCCGTATTCGGCGTGCATGCGGGCGACGGGAAGATTGTCGAGAGTCCACATGCCCTCGGCCGCCGCCGCCGAGCCGGGCAGGGCAAGCAACAGCAAGGTCGGCTTCAGGAACCTCCAAATCTGCATTCTTGTTCCTCCTGAGAAAGTTAGGGCAGCAACATTATCACAGGTGGTAAAAATGCATCGACGGGACAGTTCGCACCGCTCCTCCTCGGTGTTGGTGGGTGTTGCTTTAGGGTAATATGCGGATATCGCCACCTATCCGGCGGCGAAACCCCGCTTCCGAAACCAAGAAAACAGGGATGAAATCCGGCGATACATGCGCGCCGGTAAGAAGCCTGGGAGAGCTGCAGCCAATGAATTTGTTTGTTCTGGATGATCAGATCGCGCATCTGGAGGCCGGGCTGCCGTCGCAGCGCAACGCCGAGCGGCTGTGCGCGCTGGTGGCGTTGGCGTGGCATCTGTGCCAGCGCGATACGCGGCGCGCGCTGGTGCTGGCGGAAGAGGCCGGCACCTTGCTCGGGCTGTCGCTGCTGGCGCCGCACGAACAACGATGCGTCGCCGCGCGCCTTGAACTCGTGCGGGCCGAGGCGAGACGCCTGCATGGAGACCTGCAGACGGCCCGGAACCTGGCCGACGGCGCGCTGCAGGAATTCCAAGCCTTGAACGACAACATCGGCGCGGCGGATGCCTGCTGGCTGCTGGCATTCATCGCCGGCGATAGCGGGGATTCCCGGCAGCGCGACGACCGCCTCCAGCAGTGCGCCGGCTGCGCACGGGTGGCTGGAGACATGCTGCGAGCCGATCTGGCGGAAGCGGTGCAGGCGCGTTTTTCCGTCTTCAGCGACGTGCGGGTCGCGCAGATGCGTTGGGGCCGCCGTTTCGATCCGGACGTGGAAGGGCTCGATCCGGCCCTGAAGACCTGGGTCAGCGACTTCTTCGGCCTGGTCGCCTTCCAGTCCAGCGATTTCGGCCGCGCCGCCGCGTATTTCATGCATACCTACGACAGCGCGCTGGCGACCGGACAGATCCAGCGCGCCATCGTCGCCGCCTCGAACATCGGCAATTCCTTCACCAATCTGAACGATCATCACGCCGCGCTCGAATGGAGCGAGCGCGGTCTGGCGCTGGCGCGGCCGACCCATTGGCCGGTCAGCATCGGCGGCAGCCTGATGCAGACAGCCGAGACCCTGCGCCGCCTGGGGCGGCTGGAAGCGGCCGAAGAATTGCTGAAGGAGTCGCTCGGCACCTTGAAGCCGCTGCCGGGCACGCGCGATTACGCGATCGCGACCGAATATCTCGGCGACGTCGCGCTCGATCGCGGCGATTACCTGGCCGCGCTCCAGATCTTCCAGCAGCAATACCAACATGCCCAGGCGCTGGATCAGACCGAATTCCGGATCGGCGCCTTGCGCGGCCAGGCGCATGCCTTGTCCCATCTCGGGCGGGCGGAAGAGGCGCTGACGGTGGCGACCGAAGCCCTCGATCTGGCGCAGCGGTATGGCGACACGCATAACCAGTTCGCCGCGCTCAGAGTGCTGGCGAAGATCCACTCGCATCATGCGCTGCCGCCGCCGGAAGACATGAAGGAGGGCACGGCCGCCTTGCATTATCTGCGGCGCGCCTTGCAGGTGGCGTCCGGCATCGAAGGCTATACCGTGCCGGGCGAGCTGCTCGACGCCATCGCGCAGGAGCACGCGAAGACCGGCGACTACGTGCAAGCCTATGCCACCCTGCTGCAGGCGAACGCGGCGCGCGACAAGATCCACAGCCGGGAGGCGACCAATCGCGCGGTGGCGATGCAGGTGCAATACCAGACCGAGCGCGAGCGGGCGGAAGTCGAGCACCATCGCCGGCTGGCCGCGTCCGAGGCGGAGCGCGCCCAGGTCTTGCAGCAGACCAGCGCCACGCTGGAGCGGCTGGGCGCGATCGGCCAGGAGATCACGGCGCATCTCAATGCATCCGCCGTGTTCCAGGCGCTCGACCGGCACGTGCATGGCTTGCTCGATGCCGAGCATTTCTCGATCTACCTGTTCGACTCGGACCGTTCGCGCCTGAACCTGGTGTTCGGGATCGAAGCCGGCAAGGTCGTGCCGGAAACCTTCTGGGAGCTGGCGCATCCGAGCGCGAACTCGTCGCGTTGCGTGCGCGAGCGGCGCGAAATCCTGGTCGACATGCCCGGCGGCACCAATCATCCGAACCTGATTCCCGGCACGCTGCCGATGCTGACCCAACTGTTCGCGCCGCTGATGATCGGCGAGCGCGTGCTCGGCGTGATGACGATCCAGTCGCCGCGCCGCAACGCCTACGGCGAGCGCGAGCGCTTGATATTCCGGACGCTGTGCGCCTACGGCGCGATCGCGCTGGACAACGCGGCCGCCTACCGCCAGCTGGAAGCCGCCTTGAAGACGCTCGGCCAGACCAAGGCCCAGCTCGAGGAAGCCAGCATCACCGATCCGCTGACCGGCCTGCGCAACCGGCGCTTCCTGCTGCAGCACATCGAGCAGGATGCGGCGTCGGTCCTGCGGCAATGGAACGGCGGCGCGGCGGGAGGGGGCGCGGACCTGATCTTTTTCATGGTCGATCTCGATCACTTCAAGAGCGTCAACGACACCTACGGCCACGCCGCCGGCGACATGGTGCTGGTGCAGATGCGCGAGCGCTTGCGGGAAGTGTTCCGGGAATCGGACTATATCGTGCGCTGGGGCGGCGAGGAATTCCTGATCGTCGCCCGTTCCGCCGACCGGGCCCAGGCCCAGGCGCTGGCCGCGCGGGCGCACGCGGCCGTCGGCGGCCGCGAATTCGAACTGGCCGACGGCATCCGATTGTGGCGCAGCTGTTCGATCGGGTTCGTCTGCTATCCGTTCCTGCCGCGGCACCCCGAAAGCCTGTCGTGGTCGCAGGTGGTGGAACTGGCCGACCAATGCCTGTACATGGCCAAGCGCGCCGGCCGCAACGGCTGGGTCGGACTGCAAGGCTGCGATGCCGCGCGGCCGGAAGGAATCTTCCAGCGCCTGATGCGCAATATCTGCGAAGTCGCCGAGACCGGAGAAGTCAGCCTGATTACCAGCGCGGCCGGCTATCCGCCGCCGGAACATGGCGCCGGCGAGCATGGTCCGGCCGATGCCGGCGCGGGCGGCGGCGCAACGCACGGCGGTTTGCCGCCGACGCACCTGGCCCATCTTGCCACCCACGATGCCTTGACCGGGCTGCCCAACCGCACGCTGCTGCAGGACCGTCTGCGGCAGGCGATCACGGCGGCGAAGCTGTCGCGCAAGCAGGCGGCCGTCATCGTGCTCGATCTCGACAACTTCAAGAACATCAACGACAGCCTCGGCCACGAGGTCGGCGATCTGGTGCTGCTGGAGGCGGGCCGTCGTTTGTCGTCCAGCCTGCGCGCGGTCGATACGGTGGCGCGCCAGGGCGACGACGAGTTCGTCGTGGTGCTGCCGAACGTGGAAGACCAGTCGGCGGCCGCGATCGTCGCGCAAAAGCTGCTCGATTCCCTGGCCCGCGTGATGACGGTGCAGGATCATGAATTGTTCGTGGCCGGCAGCATCGGCATCAGCCTGTTTCCGAAGGATGGCGAGGACGGACGCATGCTGCTGAAGAATGCCGACGCCGCGATGCATCGCGCCAAGGAGGCCGGCCGCAACAGCTTCTGTTTCTATCTGCAGGAGATGAACGCGCGTTCGCTCGATCGCCTCAAGATCGAGGGCGGATTGCGGCGCGCGCTGGAGCGCGAGGAATTCGTGCTGCATTACCAGCCGCAGGTCGACATCGCTACCGGCGCCATCGTCGGCGCGGAAGCCTTGATACGCTGGCAGCCCGCAGGACAGCCGATGCTGTATCCGAACGATTTCATCCCCATCGCGGAAGAAACCGGCCTGATCGTGCCGCTCGGGGAATGGGTGCTGCGCGCCGCCTGCCGGCAACAGCGCGCCTGGAAGCAGGCCGGCTTGCCTGCCATCCGCATCGGCGTGAACCTGTCGGCCCGCCAGTTCAACCAGCAGAACATGGTCGCCGCCGTCACGCGCATCCTGCGCGACACCGGCTGCGATGCGGCTTGCCTGTCGCTTGAGATCACCGAAAGCGTGGTCATGCAGGACCCGTTGACGGCGGCCGCGACGCTGCTGGAGCTGAGCCGCATGGGCGTGCATTTGTCGATCGACGATTTCGGCACCGGCTATTCGAGCCTGTCCTATCTCAAGCGTTTCCCCATCAACTCGCTCAAGATCGACCGTTCCTTCGTCAGCGACATCGTGACCGATCCCGACAGCGCCGCCATCGTGAAAGCGGTGATCGCGCTCGCGCACAGCATGAAGCTCGAAGTGATCGCCGAAGGCGTGGAGACCGCGGAACAGTTGGCGTTCCTGCGGGAGCAGCGCTGCAACCAGATGCAAGGCTATTATTTCAGCCGCCCGGTGGCGGCGGAGCGCATGGCCGAACTGCTGGCGCCGCAGGCGGAGCGTTGCGGCGCCGCCTGAGCATTCGGGCCGCGCTCTAGAAAATCGCCGCCGTTATCGGTTCGCCCTCGCGCACCCAGGCGCGATACATTCCGGTCGTGTTGAACAGCAGCGCGATATTGCCGTCGCGATCGACCGCGATGAGTCCGCCGCGCCCGCCGATGGCCGCCAGCCGTTCGAACACGGTCTGCCGCGCCGCTTCTTCCAGCGAAGCATTGGCATAGTCGATGCGCGCCGCCAGATCGTAGGCCGCCACCGAACGCATGAAATATTCGCCGGTGCCGGTGGCGGCGACCGCCACGGTGCGATTGTCGGCATAGCAGCCGGCGCCGATCACGGGCGTGTCGCCGACGCGGCCGGGGCGCTTGTTGGTCATGCCGCCGGTGGATACCGCCGACGCCAGGTTGCCCTGGCGGTCGCGCGCCACGGCGCCCACGGTGCCGAATTTACGGTCGGGATCGAGCGGTTCGGCGGGCGCCGCCGCCAGGTCGTGATCGAGTTTCGCGCCTTCCGCTTCGGCGCGGGCGCGCCGCAACTGCTCCAGGCGGCTGGCCACGGCGAAGTACTCGGACGGCGCGGTCTCGATGCCGCATTCGCGCGCGAAGCGCTCGGCGCCGTCGGACGTCAGCAGCACGTGGCCGCTCCATTCCATGACGGCGCGGGCGAGCAGCACCGGATTGCGTATCGTCCGCACGCAGGTCACGGCGCCCGCGCGCAGATCGCGGCCGTCCATCACGCTGGCATCCATTTCGTGGGTCGCGTCCGAGGTATAGACAGAACCGCGGCCGGCGTTGAACAAGGGGCAATCCTCCAGCGCGACGACGGCCGCCGTGACGGCTTCCAGCGCGGTGCCGCCGGCGGCCAGCACCGCTTCGCCGGCCGCGGCGGCTTCCTTCAGGGCGGCGTGATAGGGGGCTTCGATTTCCGGCGCGCTGTGCGCGATGGTGCCGGCGCCGCCGTGAATGGCGAGGGCATAGCGGGGATTCGTCATGGCTGCTCTTGATGGATGCGTTGCGAGGGCTTCGGCGATGGTAACGCATCGGCGAAGAAGCTTGAAGGCGATTGGCCGAAAGTTTTCTTGAACATCGCGGAAAACGCCGACTGGCTGGCATAGCCGAGCTCGGCGGCGACGCGCGACAGCGGCATCCCGCGCGCGATCAACGGCGCCGCATGCGCCAGGCGGACCTGCTGGCGCCATTGCCCGAAGCTCATGCCGAGCTCGCGCTCGAACAGGCGCGCCAGCGTGCGGCTCGAGGCGCCGGTCTTCTTCGCCCATTCCTCGAGCGTGAAGGGCGATGCCGGATCGGCAATCAGCATGTCGCACAGCGACCGCAGGCGTTTGTCGCGGGGCAGCGGCACGCACATCGGCAGCGTGGCCGAACGGCTCACCTCGTCCAGCGCCAGGCCGGCCAGCAGCGCTTCGCGCGGCGATTCCTCTTCGCAATCGATGAGCGCCAGGATCAGTTCGCGCAACAGCGGCGTGACATCGATGACCACGCAGACCGAGCCTTCGAAGGGCGAGGCCGACCGGTCGATCCTCAAGACGCGCAACCTCGCCATTTCCAGGGTCTCGACTTCATGGAACACCAGCGGCGGAATCCAGATCGCGCGCTGCGGCGGCACGATCCAGGTCGCATCGTCGACGGTGACGCGCATCAAGCCGTCGATGGCATAGGTGAGTTGCCCGTAAGGGTGATTGTGCCGGCTCACCAGTTCGGCCGCGTTCAGGTCGCGTGCGCCGACGCGGACCGGCCGCTCGCCGGTGGGGGCGAGTTCCGGCGCATAAGGCCGCGTGTGGGTGACTGGCTTGATCGGCATGTCGATCGTCTTGCGTGGAATGATCGCCGTGAAGAATGCGTTGGCGGGTTTTCGACAAAGATTGTCAATATATCTGAAAACAGACGGCGCCGTTTTTCCTAGACTGTCCGGGTTCACCGCAGAAAGGAAACCGAATGACCGCGACTCCCGCTTCGATATTTCGCCGCGATGCCCATGTGATCGGCTTGGTCGGCCTGGCCCATGGCGTATCGCATTTCTTCCACCTGATCCTCGCGCCCTTGTTTCCCTGGCTGAAGGAAGCCTTCGGCCTCTCCTATGCCGAACTGGGCCTGCTGATGACCGTGTTCTTCGTCGTCTCCGGCATCGGGCAGGCATTGGGGGCTTTCGTGGTCGACCGTGTCGGCGCGCGCACCGTGCTGTTCGCCGGGCTCGGCTTCCTGGGGCTCTCGGGATTGGTATTGTCGGCGGCGCAGAACTACCCGATGTTGATCGCCGGCTCGATGCTGGCCGGCCTCGGCAACAGCGTCTTCCATCCGGCCGACTTCACCTTGCTCAACAAGCGGGTCTCGCCGTCGCGGCTCGGCCACGCCTTCTCGGTGCACGGCATTTCCGGCAACCTGGGCTGGGCGGCGGCGCCGGTGTTCCTGGCGACCATCGCCGGCATCTCCGGCTGGCGCACGGCGCTGTTCTGCGCGGCTTTCGTACCGTTCGGCCTGCTGCTCGTGTTGACGGTCTACCGCGATCTGCTGCGCACCGACGACGCGCCGGCCGCCGCGACCGGCGCCGCCGCCGCGACCAAGCACGGCGCGGCAAGCGGCGGCATGTTCGCCTTCATGCGCTTGCCCGAGGTGTGGATGTGCTTCGCGTTCTTCTTCATCTCCGCGCTGGCGTTGGCCGGCATCCAAAGCTTTTCCTCGTCCAGCCTGCGCGCGCTGTACGGCATGTCGCTGGCCTGGGCCACGACCGGCTACACCGTCTTCATGCTGGCCTCGGCGGCCGGCATGCTGTGGGGTGGTTTTCTCGCCGCTAAGACGGCGCGGCACGAGCGCACCATCGCCATGGCCTTCACCTTCGCCGGCTTGCTGGCGCTCGTCATCGCCGCCGGCGTCGTGCCGCCCCTGATGGCCGTGGTGCTGATGGGCGCGATCGGCTTCGGCGCCGGCATCGCAGGCCCGTCGCGCGATCTGCTGATACGCGCCGCCGCGCCCAAGAACGCGACCGGGCGGGTGTACGGCGTGGTCTACTCGGGGCTCGACGTCGGCCTCGCGACCGGGCCGCTGCTGTTCGGCGCCATGATGGATGCCGGCCGCCCGGCCTGGATCTTCGTCATGATCGGCTTGTTCCAGACCCTGGCCGTGCTGACCGCCTTCGGCATCGGCGGCAATACCGCGCGGCGCGCGGTGGCTTGAGGGGTTGAAGGGAGCGCCGGCCACTAACTAGAATAGGCAGCGACATCATCCGACTTGAGAGAGGAAACAATGACCTTCGCCACCACCGATCTTTGCGACGCCAACGAAGACAAGCTCGCCGACGGCAGCCTGGCCGTGCTGCCGCCGGTGTTCCAGGCCTTCGGCAAGCGCGTCCAATTCCACGGGCCCGCGGCCACCCTGCGCGTGTTCGAAGACAACACGCTGGTGCGCGCGACGCTGGAAACGCCCGGCGATGGCCGGGTCCTGGTCGTGGACGGCGGCGGCAGCCTGCGCTGCGCCCTGGTCGGCGGCAATCTCGGTGTGCTCGCGCAAAAGAACGGCTGGGCCGGGATCGTGGTGAACGGCTGCATCCGCGATTCGGAAGAAATCAATGCCTGCGACATCGGCGTGCGCGCGCTGGCGCTGCATCCGCAGAAGAGCCGCAAGACCGGGAGCGGGGAGCGCGATGTGCGGGTCTCGATCGCGGGCGTGGCGGTGCGGCCTGGAGACTGGGTGTATGCGGATGCCGACGGGGTGCTGGTGGCGCGGGAGAAGCTTTAGACAGGATCAAGCGCGATTCCCGCCGGAGAACACCCTCGAGCGAGGGCGGCAGCGGCGGGAATGACGGTCTCGCCGGAATGAGAGGCTTACTTCATGATGAATTCCTGGGTCTGCGGATTCAGCCCTCGCACCAGCTTGCGCCGGATGCCGACATCGATCTCGAAGGTTTGGAAGCCGCGTCCCAGTGCGGGAAGTTCGACGCCGTGCGTTCCGTAGGCGCGCATCGGTCCGGTCGTGAAGCCCTTGCCGAACTCATACCAGTAGCCCGACCAATTGTCGCCGATGTCGTCCCAGAACGCGATCTCGCGCGGTTTGCGTGGATTGGTGAAATCGATCACGTCGACGCCGCCGGTGTACCAGGCATTGACCAGCAGATCGCGGCTGTAGGCGGGCACGGTGTTGCCAAGGTGAGAGGAGCAGTAATGGACCGGATCGGTGGCCGGCGCGGCGCGCTGGATGAAATAATGACTCAGCTTTTCGCCGCTGGCGGCATCGAGAAAAAACATCCTGCCCGTATCGCTCAGCACGCCGTTGAGGACGGTTTGCGTCGGGCAGCCGGTGCCGAACGACTCGTCGATGAAGATCACCGTCTTGCCATCCCAGCTGAAGGTCGCCGAGTGCCAGAAGTCGACTGCCACATCCTTGCCGCCGGGACCGTCGGTGTCCACCTTGTCCTGGTAGACCCAGACCGGGTTCGCGGTATCGGGCAATCCCGTGACCGGGTTGATCCGCCACATCTGGGCTTGTTCGATGCAGGCGCCGGCGACCAGGCCGAGCGGCTTGAACACGGCGATGTCATGGCAGGCACGTAAGGTGTTGAATCCGGGCGCTCCGTGCTCCGCTGGATCGAAAAGATTGTCCGGATCGCCGGGGTAGTTGATCGGCAATTCGGCCAATTCATAGGCCGCTTCGGGATTGCCGAGCGGGACTTCCACCACTTGGATCACCCCGTGCAACGGATCGCGTCCCGCCGCCGGCCCGCGTACCGGGCCGCAGGTCGGGCCGGGGCGCAAAGGATAGGACGAATTCAGGATGAGCAACCGGCCGCGTTCGGGTTGCGGCAACAGGGTGTGGGTGTGCGAACCGCAGTCCTGGTACACCGAGGCGATCATCACCGGCGCCTGCAAATTGGTGATGTCGAAGATGCGCAGGCCTTCCCAGCCCGTCGGATCGTCGTTCTCGACAGGTAGCGCGCCGCAGTTGGGGCCCGAGAGCGTCCGGTCGACCGAGGCGATCAGCAAGTCGGCCTCGCCGTCGCCGTTGCGGTCGTATACCGTCAGATCGTTTTGCGGCCCGAAGCAGCGGAAATCGGTGATTTGTACCGGCGTCGGCCCCGAGATGTCGAAGATGCGGAAGCCGTCGTAGTTGCCGACGAACGCTTTGTTGCCCCAGAAGGCGATGTCCGAATTGATCGCCCCCGTGCCGTTCGGACTTTCGCCTAACAGGCGCATTTTCCGTGCATCGTCCGACTTGTGGTCGGGTTGGTGCAATGCGAACGCCGAAGCGCTGAACGCCATGGCGGCGCATGCGACAGCAAGGGTCGCGCAAGCGCGCAGAGTTGTCTTCATCCTGTCACCTCATCAAGAATTGGTCGATGTTCTAGTTCTCCCCGTTTGATACTAGTCGGCCCGGGAAGGGCCATGCGACGATCGGAACGGACGTTTGGTACGAATCAATCGTTTGGGGCAACGCAAACGTGTGTTCGCCAAGCATGGTTGAAGAGGGCGTATCGTTTCCTAAAGACGGCCAGGCGGAAGGGCGACGACAGCAACATCGGCGCATGGGCAAGCACCAGGTAACCATAGACCTGGCCGAACAGAACGGCACCGAGGCTATGGCTGGCATTGAACCCGATCCAGGCCTTCCACATCGTGGTTCCCCCGAGTGGTGCCGGAGATGGAGCTCGCTCGTCGCGGCTTGCAAGCCTCGTTAGGCGCCGCCACCCCTGAGAAATGCTCCATTTCGCCGTGCCGCGCGAAGCAGCAGCACAACCGCGACCGTGGCTGACGCGATCACCAGCAGCGAGCTTTCCGGACCAAATATTCCGCCGGTCAGCCAGTCGGGTCCGGCAAGGCGGGTTTCGAGCGGGGCCTGCGCTCGCCAGTCTTCGATCCCGGAAAGCGGCACGCCGCTGAGCAAAATGGTGAAATTCCATGCCGCGTGATTGGCGACCGCGACCCACAAATTGCGTGTCAGAACGAACACGGCGGCCCATAGCAAACCCAGTATCGTCACGGCAACGAGCATGAGCGCCATATCGCCCGCCCCGCCATGCTCTATGTTCTCCACGTGCCGCAGGGCGAACAGCACCGCTTGCACCGCCAGCGCCGCCGCCGTTCCCCAGGCTCGCTCAAGCACTCGAAACAGCAGGCAACGGTAGGCTAGTTCTTCCAGCGTAGCCGCGATTCCGATGAGGACCGCCACGCCCAACAGCGCCGATGAGGCGCCGCGGAAAAGCACCAGTTCATAGGCGCCTAGCCCGAACAGCGCGGCGATCGGAAGCCCCACCAGGAGGGCGCCACCGGCGCCGCCAAGCAACAGGCGAATCGGCTGGAGCCGCAGCTCGGTCGCTTCGCGCTTTTCGTGCCAGTGCACGTAGGCCCAGTAGCCGGCAATTGCCGCCAAGATGATGCCGGCGCGCCTGAATGCGCTGAGCCATTCGGGCCCAGGCTGGAACATCGTATCGATCAGGGGCAGTACGCCTTGCCGAAAGGCGAGTATCGAGCCCAGGATCGCCGCTCCGCCGAGCAGCAACGAGCCCAGCATCCGGGCAGCTCCCCGCAGGCGCTGCCGCACGATGCCTCCTGGCGTTGTAGGGAGCGAGCGGTTCGGGTCGACACATTCAGAGGGCATGGCATCCTTGTCGGGTCTGGAGAATTCAAAGGGTAAAGAATCGGCAACCGGAGTTGTCTCTTCGTGTTTTGATGCTGCGCATTGTGTGCATCGTTGATCGGGAGCGCCAGCACAAAGCGACCAAGTGCCGATTCGCGGGAATGGATTGCTCAAACGGAGGAACCGGACGGCGCCGCAGAAGTCACTCGCGGCCTGAGCCGTTCGAGCAAATCGTAACGGCCGACGCCGAAGTCTTCAAAAAGAATCCCACCGAGGCCGATGGCGTACCGGCCGTCGATCTTGACCACGCCTTCCTTGTCGCCGTGGTAGCGCCCGAGAATGATGACAGCCTGGGAAGGCCTGTATTCACGCCAGCCGCAGCCTGAAGCCAAATACCGCCAGGTCCTGCTGCATGAAATCCAGGTCTTCCGATCGCTGAAAGCCGAGCTTTTCATAGAGCCGCCAGGCGGCTTGCATGGCCGCCGTCGTATGCAGGATGACTTCGGCGTGGCCGCGTGCCCGCGCCAGTTCGATGCAGGCATTCGTCAAGGCCTGGCCGACTCCCGCTCCCCGGAACCGGGGATCGACGCCCAGCAGGCGAAAGCCCGAGGCGTTCTTGATCGTGGTCGCGATCCCGCCCGAACCGTACTCGGCCATGTTCCCGAAGTAGACGACGCCGCCGGCCAGTTCTCCTGCCTCGGTGAGCGCGACCAGCACCCGCGCGTCGGGCTTTTCCGTGAAGCGGCCGATGTCGGCCAGCATCTTGTAGTAATTCGGTTGTTCGTCCGGAGACGGAAATCCTTCGAGCTTCGAATACACATCGACCATCAAGCGACCGAGCGTTTCGAATTCCTCGCGCCGAAGATCGCGGATCGTCAGGTTCGTGCGCATCTTTCCATCCTTTACTAGGAGCAGCGGGGCGGTCGGCGCCAACCCGCTTCGACGGTAGAAGAGACGTCAGTGTAGTGCGGCATGGCTGGCGGAGTAAGCGGATACCGGGCCAAGTTCGCTCGGGGAAAAGGCCAGCTCGATGTCGGCAGACAAAATTACCGCCTGACGCGAGAGGGAAAAGGATGTTTATGTCGATTGCATATTCAGCACCCAGGACTCCCACGGCGTGAACGGTTGCCCGTCGAGGCTTCGATAGAAGCGCTTCGCAGCATCGTTCTCCTGAAGCACATCCCATCGTATTTTCGAGCAGCCTTCACTTCGAGCCCAGTCGATGACCCCGTTGAAGAGCGATTTTCCTACTCCGCCGCCGCGCCATCCGGGTTCAACATACAGTTCCTTCAAGATCGCCACCGGGCGCAAGTCGTATGAAAACGGTACCAGATACGCGATTGCCATCCCGATCAAGTCTTCCGATGGCGAATTCTGTGCGACCAGGCCAAGGAACTTCGGATGATCCGTCCATCCTCTTGTAATGATCTCGTGCTCCGTCACGCGAAAGTCCGCGATGTAGCCCTCGAACTCCGCGAGCGCTTTCATCAGCCTAAGCAGAGAGGGCAGATCCTGCTCGACGAACCTGCGAACGTGGAATGACGGGGTGATGTCCGGTCTCATGCCGCGTATGCATCTTGCACGGAATGGAAGGCGAATCCTTCGTCCGCCCAGCCGGTGAGGCCGCCAATCATCTCCTTGACCGGATAGCCCAGGCGGGACAAATTGAGGGCCGCCTTGGTCGACCCGTTGCAATGAGGCCCAGCGCAGTACACGACGAACAACGTGTCCTTCGGATACCGGCTCATGTAGGCCGCGACCATTTTCCCATGCGGGATATTGACGGCGCCGGGAATATGCTTTCGTGCGTACATTTCCGGCGACCGTACATCCACCAGAACGAAGTCGGGGGATGCATCCTGCATGCTTGCATGCACATCCCAGCAATCGGTCTCAAAGCCTAGCTTGGCCATGAAGTGGCGTTCCGCTTCGGACGACGGGGCGGCGGGAACTTTGCTGACGGCGGAAGGCATCGCGGTTTCTCCTCGAATGAAATGATAGTGGGGAAGATTGTCAGGTATCCCAAGCGGGTGTTACAGTGGCCGAAACGCCATCATTCGGTAATTTTCCGCCATCATGAAGCAACCTGGTTTGGTCGTCGCCCTGGCCTACGATGGATTGGCCCTGTTCGAATTCGGCATTGCGACCGAACTGTTCGGCTTGCCCCGCACGGACCTGGAAATTCCCTGGTACCAGTTCAAGGTGGCGAACGTCGGAACGGAGCCGTGCGGCGCGCTTGGCGGCGTCACGCTCATGCCGAGTGACGGCATCGAGGTGATCCGAAAAGCGCAAACCATCGTCGTGCCCGGCTGGGGAGAGTCGCGGGTTCCCTCCGCGGAACTGGTGCGGGCGCTGCGAGCCGCGGCGCGGAGGGATGCCCGGTTTCTTTCGATCTGTTCCGGGGTTTTCCTCCTGGCCCAAGCCGGCCTCCTGGACGGCAAGCGGGCGACCACCCATTGGCGGTACACGGAATCGTTGCAGCGCCGATTTCCGGCCATCGAGGTTGTTCCGGACGTGTTGTATGTGGATGAAGGCCAGATCATCACCTCGGCTGGCAGCGCAGCCGGAATCGATGCGGGCTTGCATTTGATCCGACGCGATTTCGGCAGCGCGGTCGCCAATCAGGTGGCAAGGCGGCTGGTTGTCACGCCGCACCGGCAAGGAGGGCAAAAGCAGTTTGTTCCCGCTCCCGTCTATGCCGGCTCGAACAAGAAGTTCGAAACCGTCCTGCAGTGGGCCTTGAGCCGGCTCGACCAGCCGCTGAGCGTTCGGGATCTGGCCGCCCATGCGGCGATGAGCGAGCGGCATTTCCTGCGCCGCTTCTCCGAATTGACCGGCCTGACACCGCGAGCATGGCTGCAACAGGCGCGTATCGGCAGGGCGCGTGAATTGATCGAATCAAGCGGCATGTCGATCGATCGGGTCGCGGAACAGTGCGGCTTTTCCTCGGTCGAGGCATTCCGCGTGGCGTTTCGCAAGGAAGTTGGTATTGCTCCTGGTAGTTACCGTGCGCGTTTTTCGCAGATGCCGGGATGAATCGAACTGGCGCGTGCAATATCGCCTAGAGCTGCCGTTATCAACGCAGGATCGCCATCCTCCAACGCTGCTTCCAGATAGGCAGCCATGTCTCCATTGGTTTTAAGATGCGCTGTTGGATCCCATTGACTGGTTTTAGTTTTTATCATAGTCACTACTCTTGCGCGTCTTCAAGAAGTTTTCACAAAACTTGGTGAGCGAACTGTACGAGAAACGCGCTAGATTGCCCTCGCGATTCAGCGCGCCTTTCATAAGGTCACGGGCACCCTCCGCGTCAAAATAGTTGTCGCCTCCATTGATTGGAGTTCTATAAACTCCGGGGGTGATGAGGGAAGCAATGACGCAGCATACAAAAGAAAAGAAAGAACATGCCTTGGCGCTGATGAGCGCGCCGCAGAACAAGTGTGTGCCTGAGGTATCGAAGTTGACGGGAATCCCCGAAGCGACGCTG
>Ga0196972_1000083_pt1 | contig 76321 bp, 78 predicted proteins | sample S1v_2013CmetaG_FD_148618 | JGI IMG/M metagenome (GOLD analysis project Ga0196972, IMG submission 148618) | Soil microbial communities from Anza Borrego desert, Southern California, United States - S1+v_20-13C | ecosystem: Environmental > Terrestrial > Soil > Desert | place: USA: California...
GATCACCCAGCAGAACGCCTCGGCCGCCGAGGAGCTGGCCGCCACCTCCGAGGAAATGAGCAGCCAGGCCCAGGCCCTGCAGCAGCTCATCGGATTCTTCCGGGTCGAGGAACGCAGCGCGGCAGCCGTCGACGCTGGTGCGGCGCCTGCGGCACCGGCAGGGGGCTGGCCGGGACAGCTGGCCGGCGCCCGGTGAGCCCACCCCCTCCGCCACCGCCATTCGTCGCCCAGGCGCTCGGCGACCAGGAGTTCCGCGCCTTCAGCGCCTGGATCTACCGCGAGTCCGGCATCCACCTGGGCGAGCAGAAGAAGGCGCTGGTGGCGGGGCGGCTCGCGTCGCGGCTGCGGCACCACGGGCTGCAGCGCTTCGGCGACTACTACGAGCTGCTGCACAGCCCGCTCCATGCCCCGGAGCGGCAGATCGCGGTGGACCTGCTGACCACCAACGAGACCTACTTCTTCCGCGAGCCGCGCCACTTCGATTTCCTGCGCGACCAGATCGTGCCGGCCCATGCGGGCGGCAAGCCGCTGCGCGTGTGGAGCGCGGCCTGCTCCAGCGGGGAAGAGCCCTACAGCATCGCGCTGGTCCTGCGCAGCACGCTGGGCGACGGCCCCTGGGACATCCTCGCCTCCGACCTCAGCTCGCGGGTGCTGGAGCGCGCCCGGACCGCGCGCTATGCGATGGCGCGTGCCAGCCACATCCCGCCGGCGCTGCTGCACGCGCATTGCCTGAAGGGCACCGGGCGGCACGAAGGCGTGTTCGCGATCGCGCCGGAGGTCGCCGCGCGCGTGCGCTTCATGCAGGTCAACCTCAATGCGCCGCTGCCGCAACTGGGCGAGTTCGAGCTGGTCTTCCTGCGCAACGTGATGATCTATTTCGACGCGCCCACCAAGCAGGCCGTGCTGGACCGGGTGCTGGCCTGCCTGCGTCCGGGCGGCCACCTGCTGATCGGCCATTCGGAGAGCCTGGCCGGCCTGCGCACCGGGCTCAAGGCGGTCGCCCCCGCCACCTACCTCAAGCCCTGAGCCCATGGCCAACCCGCCCGCGCCGCCGGACGTCCTGGAGATCTTCCTGCAGCCGGGCGAGCTCTGGTTCGGCGACGAGAAGACGCGCATCCGCACGGTGCTGGGGTCCTGCGTCGCCATCGTGCTGTGGCATCCGCAGCGGCGCATCGGCGGCATGTGCCACTTCATGCTGCCGGAGCGTCCGCGCCCGCGCACGGCCGGCCAACCGCTGGACGGGCGCTACGGCGACGAAGCGATGGAACTGCTGCTGCGCGAGATCCGCCGCGCCGGCACCGTGCCGGCGGACTACCAGGCCAAGCTGTTCGGCGGTGGCTGCATGTTCTCCGGGGAAGGCGCTCGCGGCGGTCCCGACATCTCCCGGCGCAACATGGCGGCCGGGCGCGCCCTGCTGGAGCGCGAGGGCTTGCGGCTGCTCACGCACGACCTGGGCGGGCAGGGACACCGCAACGTGATCTTCGACGTGTGGAGCGGCGACGTGTGGTTGCGGCGTCCGCCGCCGTCGCCGGGCGCCGCGCTGGAGGGCAATGCATGACCCCGATCCGGGTGCTGGTCGTCGACGACTCGGCCGTGGTGCGGCAGGCGCTGACGGAGATCCTGTCGCAGGACCCGCGGCTGCGGGTGATCGCGGCGGTCGCCGACCCGCTGTTTGCCCTGCAGCGGATGCGCAGCCAGTGGCCCGACGTGATCGTGCTGGACATCGAGATGCCGCGCATGGATGGCCTGACCTTCCTGCGGCAGGTGATGGCGCAGCGGCCGACGCCGGTGGTGGTCTGCTCGAGCCTGACCGGCCACGGCGCGGCCATGACGGTGGCGGCGCTGGCAGCCGGTGCGGTCGCGGTCGTGGCCAAGCCGAAGGCCGGCGTGCGCGCCCACCTGCACGCCTCGGCGGGCGAGCTGGTGCAGGCGGTGCGGTCGGCGGCGCTGGCCAACGTGCGCCGGCTGCCCGCGGCGGGCGAGCCAGTGGCGCTGGAGCCGGCCGGCACAGCGAGCCTTCCCGTGGCCGACCGGGAAGCCGCGAGCCATGTGATCGCCCTCGGGGCCTCGACCGGTGGCACGCAGGCGCTGGAGTCCGTACTGAAGGCACTGCCGGACGGGATCCCGGGGATGGTGGTGGTGCAGCACATGCCGGAGGCCTTCACGGCGCCATTCGCGCAGCGGCTGGACGGCCTGTGCCGGCTGGACGTCCGGGAGGCACGCGACGGCGACGCAGTGCTGCCGGGCCGGGTGCTGATCGCGCCCGGCGGACGCCACATGAGCCTGCGGCGCGGCGGAACCGGCTATTTCGTCGAGGTGCGCTGCGGACCGGCGGTGCACCACCACTGTCCTTCGGTCGACGTGCTGTTCCGCTCGGTGGCGGGTGCCGCCGGTGCACGCGCGCTGGGCATCATCATGACCGGCATGGGCGCCGACGGCGCCCTCGGCCTGCGCGACATGCAGCGGGCCGGGGCCTTGACGCTGGCGCAGGACGAGGCCAGCAGCGTGGTGTTCGGGATGAACCGGGAAGCGATCCGCGCCGGCGGGGTCGACCGGGTGGTGCCGCTGGGCGCGCTGGCCGGGGAGATCGTGCGCTACGCCGGCAGGATGCCGTCGGATTCGAGATAGCCGCCGAGGACCGGTTGCTGGGCGCGGCTGGCGTTGAGCAGGGCCACGACCCGGCTGCGGATCACTTCACAGAGGCGGCGCTCGAAGCGGATGATGACCCCTTCGCGCTCCAGCGTCCCCAGCGCCCGCGCGATGGTCTCGCGCGTGGTGCCCAGAAGCGCCGCTAGCGCCGAATGGGTGGGCAGCTCCACCACCGTGCTGCGCTGCGCCTGCGAGAGCAGCAGCACGGCATAGGCGAGCTGGTTGGTGATGCCCTGCACGCGCATGCACTCCGACCAGGCGGCGATGGAGCCGCAGCCGCGCACCATGCTGGCGGCGATCTGCTCGGCCAGCAGGGCGCTTTCCTTGGCGCGGGCCCTCAGTGCCACCACCGGGATGACGCAGGCGCGGCCTGCCGAGGCGGCGATGCCGGTGACCTGGTTGGGCTGGCCGAAGAAGCTGAACATCCCGAACGACGCGCCCCGACCCGCGATGCCGATCGGCCGCGCCGCCCCGTCCAGGCCGCAGCGGTAGCCGAACACGCTGCCCACCTTGATCACCTTCACCTCGTCCGATTGCTGCCCCTCCTCGAGCAGCACGTCGCCCTTGCGGAACCGGATCTCGCGGATGGCGGGTTGCAGCGAGCGCAGCATCTCCGGGCTCTGGTTGGCGAGGATGCAGGCGGGCCGCGTCACGCATTGTTCGCAGCCGCCGGGGCCGCGCAGAGTGCAAGCGGGCCCCGGGGCACGGGGGACGGAATCAAGGTCCAGCATGGGAGAGTGGAGTCACCGGGGATCGGGTCGGGGGAGCAGCCCGGGCATCCGGCGGTTCGGCCGGGCGCTGGCCGGCCGCACGTAACAGGATGTTTGCTGCATGTCGCGATTGTGCGGCGCAACAGTGACCTCCGACGCGGTCCGTTGCTGGATGTGATGCATCCGACATTCCGCCGCAGGTTCCGGCAACACCGGCCGGAAAAAACAACGCCCACGGCAAGCGTGGGCGTCGGGGTGGCGGAGGGTACGGTCAGCTGGCGGCCGGCTCGCTGCCCTCGGCGGCGGGTTCGGGCCGGTCGACCAGTTCGACCAGCGCCATCGGCGCGTTGTCGCCGACGCGGAACCCCATCTTCAGGATGCGGGTGTAGCCGCCCGGGCGCGACTGGTAGCGCGGGCCCAGTTCGCCGAACAGCTTGGCGACGCTGTCGCGGTCGCGCAGGCGGTCGAAGGCCAGGCGCTTGTTGGCGACCGAGTCCTGCTTGCCCAGGGTGATCATGGGCTCGACGACGCGGCGCAGTTCCTTCGCCTTGGGCAGCGTGGTCTTGATCACCTCGTGCTCGATCAGGGAGTTCATCATGTTGCGCAGCATCGCGAGGCGGTGCTCGCTGGTGCGATTGAGTTTGCGAAGGCCGTGGCCGTGGCGCATGGTGATTTCCTTTCCTTATCAATGATCCCAGCCGTATCAGGTACTGGGATGTTCACCTTCCGAAGGACAAGGCCGCGCAGCAGCCTTGGTTCCTGTTTGCGGAGCGTTACCGCTTGTCCAGGCCGGCGGGCGGCCAGGATTCGAGCTTCATGCCGAGCGTGAGCCCGCGCGAAGCCAGCACTTCCTTGATCTCGTTGAGCGACTTGCGACCCAGGTTGGGGGTCTTGAGCAGCTCGTTCTCGGTCCGCTGGATCAGGTCGCCGATGTAGTAGATGTTCTCGGCCTTCAGGCAGTTGGCCGAGCGCACGGTGAGTTCCAGCTCGTCGACCGGACGCAGCAGGATCGGGTCGAACTGCTGGCTGCTGCGCTGCACCGGCTGGTCGAAGGCGGCCAATTCGCTGCCTTCCAGCTGGGCGAACACGGCGAGCTGCTCGACCAGGATCTTGGCCGAGGCGCGCACGGCGTCTTCGGCCGTGATGGCGCCGTTGGTCTCGATCTCGACGACCAGCTTGTCCAGGTCGGTGCGCTGCTCGACGCGGGCGCTCTCGACCGTGTAGCTGACGCGCTTGACCGGCGAGAAGGAGGCGTCCAGCACGATGCGGCCGATCGACTTGGTCGGCTCGTCGGCGTAGCGGCGCATGGTGCCCGGCACGTAGCCGCGGCCCTTCTCGACCTTGATCTGCATGTCGATCTTGCCGCCCTGCGACAGGTGCGCGATCACGTGCTCGGGATTGATGATCTCGACGTCGTGCGGGGTCTGGATGTCGGCCGCGGTGACGACGCCTTCGCCGTCCTTGCGCAGCGACAGGGTGACCTCGTCGCGGTTGTGCAGCTTGAAGACCACGCCCTTGAGGTTCAGCAGGATGCTGACCACGTCCTCCTGGACGCCGTCGATCGACGAGTACTCGTGAAGCACACCGGCGATGGTGACTTCGGTTGCCGCATACCCGACCATCGAGGAGAGCAGCACGCGGCGCAGGGCGTTGCCCAGCGTGTGGCCATAGCCGCGCTCGAACGGCTCCAGCGTCACCTTGGCACGGTTGGTGCCAAGCTGTTCCACATTGATGGCTTTGGGTTTCAGCAGATTGGTTTGCATGCAGGACTTCCTCTCAATACCCCCGGCTCGTTACACCGGTAAGGCTGGCGAAGTGCCCGGCGGGGATGCCTCCCCGGCGGGAACGGAAACTGCGGAGATGGGCTGCACGGCAGCAGCCCGGTGGTCGGGTCCGCGAAGCAGCCCCGTCTTCCCCTTGCTTATCTCGAATACAGCTCAACGATCAGCGACTCGTTGATGTCGGCGCCGAATTCGTCGCGGTCGGGCACCTTCTTGAACGTGCCTTCGGCCTTGTCGGCATTCACTTCCACCCAGGCGGGGATGCCCACCTGCTGGGCCAGCTGCAGGGCCTCGACAACGCGGTTCTGCTTCTTGGACTTCTCGCGCACGGCGATCACGTCGCCGGTCTTGACCATGTAGGACGGGATGTTCACCGGCTGGCCGTTGACCGTGATCGCCTTGTGGCTGACCAGCTGGCGCGCCTCGGCGCGGGTCGAGCCGAAGCCCATGCGGTAGACCACGTTGTCCAGGCGCGATTCCAGCAGGAACAGCAGGTTGGCGCCGGAGTTGCCCTTGCGGCGCGAGGCTTCCTCGAAGTAGCGGCGGAACTGCTTCTCGAGCACGCCGTACATGCGCTTGACCTTCTGCTTCTCGCGCAGCTGCAGGCCGAAGTCGCTGGTGCGCTGGCCCGAGGTGCGGCCGTGCTGGCCGGGCTTGGAGTCGAACTTGGCCTTGTCGCTGATCGAGCGGCGGGCGCTCTTGAGGAACAGGTCGGTGCCTTCGCGGCGGGAGAGTTTGGCCTTGGGGCCGAGATAACGTGCCACTTTTCTCTTTCCTTCAAATGTCTGCCGCGGCCACTTGCCGCGGGAGCCTGCGATGCGAGCACCGCAGGCAGTGGGCTTCGAACAAGGACCGGAAGGTCACGGCGGGCCGAGGCGCACCGCGTTCCCAGTCGGTTAGATCCGGCGGCGCTTCTGCGGGCGGCAGCCGTTGTGCGGCACCGGCGTCACGTCGGAGATGGAGGTGATGCGGATGCCCAGCGCGCCCAGCGCGCGCACGGACGATTCGCGGCCCGGGCCGGGGCCCTTGATCTCGACGTCCAGGTTCTTGATGCCCTGCTCGATCGCGGCACGGCCGGCCACCTCGGAGGCGACCTGGGCGGCGAACGGCGTGGACTTGCGCGAACCCTTGAAACCCTGGCCGCCGGAGGAGGCCCAGGAGAGCGCGTTGCCCTGGCGGTCGGTGATCGTGATGATCGTGTTGTTGAAGGACGCGTGCACGTGCGCGATGCCGTCGGACACGTTCTTGCGGACCTTCTTGCGCACGCGCTGCGCTGCGTTGCTGGCGGGAGCCTTTGCCATGTCTTAACTCTCTTCCTATATGTGAGGGGCCCGGGCAACGCGCTACGCGCTCCTGGTTCCGACCCCTGGCACTTATTTCTTCAGGGCCTGGGCGGCCTTGCGCGGGCCCTTGCGGGTGCGGGCGTTGGTGCGGGTGCGCTGGCCGCGCAGCGGCAGGCCGCGGCGGTGGCGGAAGCCCCGGTAGCAGCCGATGTCCATCAGGCGCTTGATGTTCATCGTGGTCTCGCGGCGCAGGTCGCCCTCGATCGTGAACTGGCCGATGGCTTCGCGGACCTTCTCGAGTTCGGCGTCGGACAGGTCCTTGACCTTCTTCGAGTAGGCGATGCCGCAGGCCTCGCAGATCAGGCGGGCGCGGGTGCGGCCGATGCCGTAGATCGCGGTCAGCCCGATTTCGGCGTGCTGGTGCGGCGGGATGTTGATGCCGGCGATACGTGCCATTTCTCTCTACCTTCCGGAATGCCTGTTGCTCAGCCCTGGCGCTGCTTGTGCCGCGGGTCGGTGCAGATCACGCGCACCACGCCCTTGCGGCGGATGATCTTGCAGTTGCGGCAGATCTTCTTGATGGAAGCCGAAACTCTCATTCTTTCTCTCCTAAATCCTCTAATCGGAGGCGCCAGGGCAAATTGCTTCGCAATCCTGGTCTGGCACCTTCCTGCTCGGAGGTGCCCGAGCAATCGCGCTTCGCGCTCTTGGTCCGGCACCTGGTACTTACTTAGCCCTGAACACTATCCTTGCCCGCGACAAGTCGTAGGGCGTCAATTCAACGGTGACCCTGTCACCTGGCAGGATGCGGATGTAGTGCATGCGCATCTTTCCGGAGATGTGTCCGAGCACCATGTGCCCGTTTTCCAGCTTCACCCTGAAGGTGGCATTGGGGAGGTTTTCGACCACCTCCCCCTGCATCTGGATCACATCGTCCTTGGCCATCGCTCCTCTCAGCCGCCAAGCGAAGTCTTGAAGTTGGCTTTCTTCAGCAGCGACTCGTATTGCTGGCTCATCAGGTAGTTCTGCACCTGGGCCATGAAGTCCATGGTGACCACCACGATGATCAGCAGCGAGGTGCCGCCGAAATAGAACGGCACGTTGTACTTCAGGATCAGGAACTCCGGCAGCAGGCAGACGATGGTGATGTACACCGCGCCGGCCAGCGTCAGCCGCAGCAGGATCTTGTCGATGTAGCGGGCCGTCTGGTCGCCCGGCCGGATGCCGGGGACGAAGGCGCCGCTCTTCTTCAGGTTGTCGGCGGTTTCGCGGCTGTTGAACACCAGCGCCGTGTAGAAGAAGCAGAAGAACACGATCGCGCCGGCATACAGCATCACGTAGATCGGCTGGCCCGGCGACAGCGTCGCGGCGATGTCCTTCAGCCAGCGCATGGAGTCGCCGGCGGAGAACCAGCCCACCACGGTGGCCGGTAGCAGGATGATCGACGAGGCGAAGATCGGCGGGATCACGCCCGACATGTTCAGCTTCAACGGCAGGTGCGACGACTGCCCGCCGTAGACCTTGTTGCCCACCTGACGGCGTGCGTAGTTCACCAGGATCTTGCGCTGCCCGCGCTCGATGAACACCACGATGTAGGTGACCACCACCACGAGGGCGACGATGAGGATCGCGACCAGGATGCTCATGGCGCCGGTGCGCACCAGCTCCAGCAGGCCACCGATGGCACTGGGCAGGCCGGCCGCGATGCTGGCGAAGATCAGGATCGAGATGCCGTTGCCCAGCCCTCGCTCGGTGATCTGCTCGCCCAGCCACATCAGGAACATCGAGCCCGCCGTCAGGCTGACCACCGCCGTCATTCGGAAGCCGAAGCCCGGATCGATCACCAGGCCGGGCGACTGCTCCAGCGCCACGGCGATGCCCAGCGACTGGAACAGGCACAGGCCGAGCGTGCCGTAGCGCGTGTACTGCGTGATCTTGCGGCGGCCCGCCTCGCCTTCCTTCTTCAGCTGCTCGAACTGCGGCATCACGTAGGTGAGCAGCTGCATGATGATCGAGGCCGAGATGTACGGCATGATGCCGAGCGCGAACACCGTGAACCGGGACAGCGCGCCGCCCGAGAACATGTTGAACAGGCTCAGGATGCCGCCCTGCTGGCCCTTGAACAGGGCCTGGAGCTGGCCGGGGTCGATCCCGGGCACCGGGATGTAGGACCCGACGCGGTAGACCACCAGCGCGAGCAGCAGGAAGACCAGCCGGCGACGCAGGTCGCCGAACTTGCCGGTCTTCGCCAGTTGGGCTGCGTTAGTGGCCACGCACTGCTTCCTTCAGCGTCATTCAGCCGTGGCCACGCTGCCGCCGGCCGCCTCGATGGCAGCCTTGGCACCCGCGGTGGCGGCGACGCCGGTCAGCTTGACCGCGCGCTTGATCTCGCCGGACTTGATGACCTTGACGTTGCGGATCAGCTCGCCGACCAGGCCGGCCTGCTTGAGGGCCAGCAGGTCCACCTCGGCCGCACCGAGGCGCTCGAGCGCCGCCAGCGACACCTCGGCGTTGAACTTGCGCGTCTGCGACTTGAAGCCGCGCTTGGGCAGGCGGCGCTGCAGCGGCATCTGGCCGCCTTCGAAGCCGACCTTGTGGTAGCCGCCGGCGCGGGACTTCTGGCCCTTGTGGCCGCGGCCCGCGGTCTTGCCCAGGCCGGAGCCGATGCCACGGCCGACGCGGCGGCGCGGCTTGCGCGCGCCGGGGGCCGACTTGAGCGTATTCAGTTCCATCTCAAACAACCTTCACCAGGTAGGCGATCTTGTTGATCATGCCGCGCACGGCGGGCGTGTCCTGCAGCTCGGAAACGGAGTTCAGCTTGCGCAGGCCCAGCCCGCGCACGGTGGCGCGGTGCGATGCCTTGGTGCCGATGGGGCTGCGCACCAGCTGCACCTTGACCGTGTTCTGTTGGGTAGCCATCTCGTGTACCTCGCTCAGGCGGCGAACAGGTCCTCGACCGACTTGCCGCGCTTGGCCGCCACCTCGGAGGGGGTGGTGGAGTTCTTCAGCGCGTCGAGCGTGGCACGGACCATGTTGTAGGGGTTGGTCGAGCCGTGGCTCTTGGCCACGATGTCGGTGATGCCCATGACCTCGAACACCGCGCGCATCGGGCCGCCGGCGATGATGCCGGTGCCCTTGGGGGCCGGCGCCATGATCACGTGGGCGGCGCCATGGTGGCCGACCACGTTGTGGTGCAGCGTGCCGCTCTTGAGCGACACCTTGGTCATGTTGCGGCGGGCTTCTTCCATCGCCTTCTGCACGGCAGCGGGCACTTCCTTGGACTTGCCCTTGCCCATGCCGACGCGGCCGTCGCCGTCGCCCACCACGGTCAGCGCGGCGAAGCCGAGGATCCGGCCGCCCTTCACAACCTTGGTGACGCGGTTGACCGCGATCATCTTCTCGCGCAGGCCGTCTTCCGGACCGTCGCCTTGCGTCTTCGCTTGAATTCTTGCCATGTCTCTGATCCGTGTGCGTTAGAACTGCAGGCCTGCTTCGCGCGCAGCGTCGGCCAGCGCCTTGACGCGGCCGTGGTAGGCGAAGCCCGCGCGGTCGAACGCCACCTGTTCCACCCCGGCAGCCTTGGCCCGCTCGGCGATTAGCTTGCCGACACGTGCGGCCGCGGCGGCGTTCCCACCCTTGCCGGCACCGCCGAGTTCCTTGCGCAGGTCGGCCTGGGCCGTCGATGCGGAGGCCAGCACCTTGCTGCCGTCGCCGGAGATGACGCTGGCGTAGATGTGCAGGTTCGTGCGGTTCACCGTCAGCCGCGCAACGCCCTGGGTGGCGATGCGGATGCGGGTCTGGCGGGCCCGGCGAAGACGCTGTTCTTTCTTGGTCAACATCGTCCGCTCCTTACTTCTTCTTGGTTTCCTTGATCACGACCTTCTCGTCCGCATAGCGGATGCCCTTGCCCTTGTAGGGCTCGGGCGGACGGATGGCACGGATCTCGGCGGCCACCTGGCCGACGCGCTGGCGGTCGGCACCCTTGACCACGATCTCGGTCGGGCCGGGCGTGGCCACGGTGATGCCCGCGGGCATGTCCTTGTTGACCGGGTGGGAGAAACCCACCGCCAGGTTCAGGCGCGAGCCCTGGGCCGTGGCCTTGAAGCCCACGCCGACCAGGTTCAGCTTCTTCTCGAAGCCCTTGCTTACGCCCACCACCATGTTGTTGACCAGCTGGCGCATGGTGCCGCTCATGGCGTTGGCCTCGCGCGTCTCGTCGGCCGGGACGAAGGTCAGCTTGCCGCCTTCGTTGTTCACCTTGACCAGCGAATTGACGGTGAGCGACAGCTGGCCGCCCGCGCCCTTGACGCTGATCTGGTCTTCCTTGATCTGCACGTCCACGCCTTGCGGGACGGCGACCGGCATCTTGGCTACTCGGGACATCTCTCGTTCCTTCCCCTTACGCCACGTAGCACAGCACTTCGCCACCGACACCGGTGGCGCGCGCCTTGCGGTCGGTCATCACGCCCTTGGGCGTGGTGACGATCGCCACGCCCAGGCCGTTCATGACCTGGGGGATGGCGTCGCGGCCCTTGTAGACGCGCAGGCCCGGGCGGCTGACGCGCTCGATGCGCTCGATCACCGGACGGCCGGCGTAGTACTTCAGCGCGATCTCGAGCTGGCTCTTGTTGCCGTCCTTGGTCACTTCGAAGCCGTCGATGTAGCCCTCGTCCTTCAGGACCTGGGCGATCGCGACCTTGAGGTTGGAGGCCGGCACGCTCACCGACGGCTTGGCCACCATCTGCGCATTGCGGATGCGGGTCAGCAGGTCGGCGATGGGATCACTCATGCTCATGTCTTGTCACTCCTCGCCGCTTACCAGCTGGCCTTGATCACGCCCGGGATGTCGCCCGAGAAGGCCATCTCGCGGATCTTGTTGCGGGCCAGGCCGAACTGGCGGAACGTGCCGCGCGGGCGGCCGGTGATCTCGCAGCGGTTGCGCTGGCGCGTCGGGTTGGCGTTGCGCGGCAGCTTCTGCAGGGCGAGCCGGGCGGCGGCGCGCTCCTCGTCGCTGCGCTTGGCATCGCCGGCGATCGCCTTCAGTTCCGCATGCTTCTTGGCGTACTGCGCGACCATCTTGTCGCGCTTGAGTTCGCGTTGGATCAGTGCTGTCTTGGCCATGCTGCGCCTTCAGTTCTTGAACGGGAAACGGAAGCCCGCGAGCAGCGCCTTGCACTCCTCGTCGGTCTTGGCCGTGGTCGTGATGCTGATGTTCAGGCCGCGCAGGGCATCGACCTTGTCGTACTCGATCTCGGGGAAGATGATCTGTTCCTTGACGCCCACGTTGTAGTTGCCGCGGCCGTCGAAGGCACGGCCGGAGATGCCGCGGAAGTCGCGCACTCGGGGCAGCGCCACGGTGACGAAGCGGTCCAGGAATTCGTACATCTTCACGCCGCGCAGGGTGACCATGCAGCCGATGGCCTGGCCTTCGCGGATCTTGAAGCCGGCGATGGCCTTGCGGGCCTTGGTCACGACGGGCTTCTGGCCGGCGATCTTGGTCAGGTCGGCGACGGCGTTGTCCATCACCTTCTTGTCGGCCACCGCCTCGCTCACGCCCATGTTCAGCGTGATCTTGGTCAGGCGCGGGACTTCCATCGGCGACTTGTAGCCGAACTTGGCGGTCAGCTCGGGGACCACCTTCTCGCGGTAATGCTGCTGCAGTCGTGCCATGGTCATGCCACCTTGATTTCTTCGCCGGAGGACTTGAACACGCGCACGCGCTTGTCGCCTTCGACCTTGATGCCGACCCGGTCGGCCTTGCCGGTGGCGGGATTCCAGATCGCCACGTTGGACTGGTGGATCGGCATGGCCTTCTCCACGATGCCGCCGGTGGTGCCGGCCATCGGGTTGGGCTTGGTGTGCTTCTTCACCAGGTTGATGCCCTCGACCACCACGCGCTCGTCGTCCTTGCGCAGGACGACCTTGCCGCGCTTGCCCTTGTCGCGTCCGGCCAGGACGATGACCTCGTCGCCTTTGCGGATCTTGTTCATTGCGTTCCCCTTACAGGACCTCGGGGGCCAGCGACACGATCTTCATGAAGCGCTCGGTGCGCAGCTCGCGCGTGACCGGGCCGAAGATGCGGGTGCCGATCGGCTCCAGCTTGTTGTTGAGCAGCACGGCGGCATTGCCGTCGAACTTGATCAGCGAGCCGTCGCCGCGGCGGATGCCCTTGGCCGTGCGCACCACGACGGCGCTGTAGATCTCGCCCTTCTTGACGCGGCCGCGCGGCGCGGCTTCCTTCACGCTGACTTTGATGATGTCGCCCACGCTGGCGTAGCGACGCTTGGAGCCACCGAGCACCTTGATGCACAGGACGGACTTCGCGCCCGTGTTGTCGGCGACTTCGAGCCGGGATTCAGTCTGGATCATTTGTTTATTCCCAACTTGTCCCCGATGCCGGGCCAGGCGCCACGGCGATCAGGTCAGTCTTGGGCCTGTCGTCCCCGGCCGGCTGGCCGCCCGGTTCCGCTGTAGGCTGAAAGCTCGCCCAAAAATAGGCGAGCCCGCGATTATGCCTTATCCGCTGGCCTTGTCAAACCCCCGGGCAGCAGCAGGGCCTCAGGCCGGCTGGCGTTGCGGCAGGTAGCTGGCGGCCAGTTCGGCGAACGCCGCCTGGCGCGGGTCGCCCCGCGTCTCCTCCCGCAGCAGCCGCGCCACCACCGGCGCCAGCCGGGCGGCCAGGGCGGCGTCCAGGAACAGCAGGCGCGAGCGCCGCGCCAGCACGTCCTCGACCGTCCGGGCGTATTCGTGGCGGGCGGCGAAGCGGACCATGGCCTCGGTCAGCCCGCCACCGAGCTCGGCGCCGGCACCGGGCAGCGACTGCACGGCGGCAGCCTCGGAGCCGTACAGGTGCGCGCCGGGAGGCTCGGACAGCGGCACCGCCGTGCGTCCACCCAGGTCCCCGCCCACCAGCGTCAAGTTAGTAGTCACTCCCGCGGCAGCCCTTGCCAGCAGCTTCGCCTCGAAGCAGCGCTCCAGCACGTCCTCGGCCATGGCGCGATAGGTCGTCCACTTGCCGCCGGTCACCGTCACCAGCCCCGAGGGGCTGACCAGCACCGTGTGCTCGCGGCTGAGGGTCTTGGTCGCGGCCCCGTCGTCCCCCTGCGGCTTGACCAGCGGGCGCAGCCCGACCCAGATGCTGCGCACGTCCTCCAGCCGGGGTGCCCGGGCCAGGTAGCGGGCCGCCTCGCCGAGGATGAAATCGAGCTCGTGGGCGAACGGCCGGGGCTCGCGCGCCAGGTCGTTGCGCGGCGTGTCGGTGGTGCCCAGGATCACCTTGCCCAGCCAGGGAACGCCGAACAGCACCCGCCCGTCGGCCGTCTTGGGCACCATCAGCGCATACCGGCCGGGCAGGAAGGAGCGGTCCACCACCACGTGGACGCCCTGGCTGGGCGCCACGATAGCCTGCACCGGCCGCCCCGAGGCCTGGGCATCCTGCTGGCGCAGGTGGTCCACCCAGACCCCCGCGGCATTGATGACGCAGCGGGCGCGCACTTCGTAGGAGCGGCCGGTCTCCCGGTCCTCGCAGCGCAGCCCGCGCACGCGCCCCCCTTCGTGCAGGACGCGCACCACCGGGCAGTAGTTCAGCAGCAGCGCGCCCTTGGCCGCGGCGGTCCGCGCCAGGGCCAGCGCCAGCCGCGCGTCGTCGAACTGGCCGTCCCAGTACTCGACGCCGCCGCGCAGCCCTTCGGACCGCGCGGTCGGCAGCGCCTCCAGGGTGGCGGCGCGGCCGAGCAGCCGGGTGGGAGCCAGCCCGGCCTTGCCGGCCAGCGCGTCGTACAGCTTGAGGCCGGCGCCGTAGAAGGGCGTCTCCCAGAGCCGGTAGGAGGGCATCACGAAGGGCAGCGGCTGCGCCAGGTGGGGCGCGTTGCGCAGCAGCACGCTGCGTTCGTGCAGGGCCTCGCGCACCAGCGGGATGTTGCCTTGCGCCAAGTAGCGCACGCCGCCATGGACCAGCTTGGTCGCGCGCGAGGAGGTGCCGCCGCCGAAATCGTGCGACTCCAGCAACAGCACCGAGAAGCCGCGGGCCGCGGCATCCAGTGCAACCCCCAGCCCGGTGGCGCCACCCCCGACGACGGCCAGGTCCCACACCGTCGGGCTGGCCAGCCGGGCCAGCAGTTCCTGTCGATTCATCGGCGGCGATTGTCGCGCAGCGCGACCATTCGAATACGTAGACTCCGCGACATGGCACTCCAGGACACGCACATCGCCTTCATCGGGGGCGGCAACATGGCCACGGCGATCATCGGCGGGCTGATCCGGCAGGGCCTGCCGCCGGACCGGTTGCAGGTGGTGGAGCCTTGGGCCGAGGCGCGCGAGCGCCTCGCACGCGACCACGGCGTGCAGGCCGAGGCGGCCGCCGGCTCGACCCTAGGCCGTGCCGCCCTGGTGGTCTGGGCGGTCAAGCCGCAGACGTTTCGCGAGGCCGCGCAGCCGGTCGCCGCGCACACGGCCGGCGCACTGCACCTGAGCGTGGCCGCCGGCATCCGTTCGGACAGCATCGCGCGCTGGCTGGCCAGCGAGCGGGTGGTCCGCTGCATGCCCAACACCCCCGCGCTGGTCGGCCGCGGGATGACGGCCCTGTTCGCACGGGCGGCCGTGACCCCGGGGGACCGCGCGCTGGCCGAGCAGGTGCTGGCGCCCACCGGCGCCACTTTGTGGGTGGACCAGGAAGTGCAACTGGACGCCGTCACGGCGCTATCGGGCTCCGGCCCGGCCTACGTGTTCTATTTCATCGAGGCGATGGCGCAGGCCGGCCAGCAGATGGGCCTGCCGGCGGACAAGGCGCTGCAGCTTGCGATCGGCACCTTCGGCGGTGCCGCCGAACTGGCGCGCACGGCCAGCGAGCCGCCGCAGGTGCTGCGCGAGCGCGTCACCTCCAAGGGCGGCACCACCTACGCGGCGCTCACCGCCATGGAGCAGTCGGCGGTCGGCCGGCATTTCATCGAAGCCATGCACGCGGCCTGCCGGCGGGCAGCCGAACTGGGCGACGAATTCGGCCGCGACTGAGGCGCGCTACTTGAGCGAATAGCTGGCGACGATGCCGGAAAATACTGCGAAGCCGACCCAGTGGTTGAGTCGGAAGGCCTGGAAGCAGCCTTCGCGCGTGCGCTCGCGGATCAGGCGCCAGTGCCACGCGGCCTGCGCCGCCGCGGCGGCGATGCCCAGCAGGAAGGGCCAGCCCAGCTCGCGCGGCGCCAGCGCCACCCACCAGATCGCCAGGAAGGCGGCGTAGCAGGCCAGCACCACCGCGACGTCGGCGCGGCCCAGCGTGATCGCCGAGGTCTTGATGCCGATCCGCAGGTCGTCGTCGCGGTCCACCATCGCGTATTCGGTGTCGTAGGCCAGCACCCAGAACAGGTTGCCCAGCAGCAGCACCCAGGCCAGCAGGGGCACGCGCGACTGCACCGCCGCGAACGCCATCGGGATGCCGAAGCTGAAGGCCACGCCCAGCACCGCCTGCGGCATGGACACGACCCGCTTGGCGTACGGATAGATCACCGCCACGGCCAGGGCCGCGAACGACCAGGCGACGGCGGCGGCGTTGGTGGTGAGGACCAGCGCGAACGCCAGCAGCGCCAGCACCGCGCCCACGGCCAGTGCCTCCTTCACCCCGATGCGGCCGGCCGTGACCGGGCGCTGGGCGGTTCGCTTGACGTGGCGGTCGAACTCGCGGTCGGCCACGTCGTTGAGGCAGCAGCCGGCGCTGCGCATCAGGATGGTGCCCAGCGTGAACACCGCGATCAGGTGCCAGCCGGGAAAGCCGTGCGCCGCCACCCACAGGGCGCTGAGGGTGGGCCACAGCAGCAGCAGCCAGCCGGCCGGCCGGTCCCAACGCACCAGGTCCAGCCAGAGCGCGAAGCGTTGGGCCAGCGTCATGCGAAGCCGAGCCGGCGCAGGTCGAGCCGGCCGTCGCGCATGGGCGGACACCAGAAGTAGGCGCCGGTGACCGGCTTGGAGATGCCGAACAGCGCGTCGACGATGCCGTCGTCCTGGCCGGCCATGCGCCGCATCTGCGCCTCGAAGGCCGCGTGCGAATGGCCGAAGGCCACGAACATCAGGCCCGCCCGGGTGCCCGACATCCACGGCATGGAGCGGCGCAGCACGAAGGCGGGCGGGTCGAAGTCCTCCTGCGCCGTGCGCTTGACGTGGGCCGAGACCGGCGAGTCCTCGATTTCCTCGTTGTCCGCCAGCCGGCGCCCGAAGTGGTGGTCGCGGTCCTGCTCGGTGAGCGCTTCGAAGGCGTCGAAGTCGTGCACCCACTGCTGCACGGCGACGTAGCTGGCGCCGTCCAGCCCCGAGCCCTGCCCGTGCACGAACGCGGCCTGCAGTGCGGCCTCGCCCGACGGGTTCTCGGTGCCGTCCTCGAAACCGGTGAGGTCGCGGCCATGTCCGCTGGTGGCGCTCAGCTTGTGGCGGAACGCGTCCACGATGTGGCGCAACTCGAACACCGGCGCCAGCGCCTTCTGCACCCGTCGCGTGATGTGCATCAGGTCGCCCAGGTCGTCGCCGCGCAGCCAGCACCACAGCTGGCCGGGCGTGGACGGCACCTCCACCCGACCCGAGAAGTCGGCCGGGAATTCATGCAGGTCCGGGATCTCGCCGCCCAGCGCCTTGACCAGCGAGGGGCCGATGCCGACGACCACGTCGCTGCCATTGGCCAGCGGCGACAAGCGCATCAGCGCCTCGCGGATCGCCTGGGCCGGCTGCTGTTCGCCGGCCATCTCGAAGAGGACGTAACGGGCCAGCGCGGGGATCCCGTCCAGGATGCCGGGCTGGTAGAGGGCAGGAGTGGGTTGCATGTCGCGTGTTCGCTCGAAAGGCCGGATTGGAGCGCGTGCGTCAGGACAGCCGCTTGACGCCCGGCAACTCGCAGGCGTAGATCGCGTTGCGCAGCGCGGCGATCGCCTCGTAGCGCGTGAAGCTTCGACGCCAGGCCAGCACCACCCGCCGGCTGGGCGGCTCGCCCTCGAACGGGATGTAGCGCACGAAGGCCTGGTCGTCCTTGCGCCGCCGGGGCTTGGGATCCAGCGCCTCGGCCGGCACCGACAGGCGCGGCACCAGCGTCACGCCCATGCCGGCCGCCACCATGTGCTTGATGGTCTCCAGCGAGGAGCCCTCGAAGCTCTTGCGGATGCCTTCGGCATCGCTGGAAAAGCGCGCGAACTCCGGGCAGACCTCCAGCACGTGGTCGCGGAAGCAGTGGCCCGTGCCCAGCAGCAGCATGGTCTCGCTCTTGAGTTCCTGGGCGGTGACCGTCGCGCGCTGCGCCAGCGGGTGGTTGACCGGCACCGCGGCCAGGAAGGGCTCGTCGTACAGCGGCGCCAGCGCCAGCCCGGTGTCGGGGAAGGGTTCGGCCATCACGGCGCAGTCGATCTCGCCGGTGCGCAGCATCTCCAGCAGCTTGACGGTGAAGTTCTCCTGCAGCATCAGCGGCATCTGCGGCGTGCGATCGATGGCCTGGCGCACCAGCGAGGGCAGCAGGTAGGGCGCGATGGTGTAGATCACGCCGAGCTTGAGCGGGCCGGCCAGCGGGTCCTTGCCGCGCTTGGCGATCTCCTTGATCGCGGCCGCCTGCTCCAGCACGCTCTGCGCCTGGCGCACGATGTCCTCGCCCAGCGGGGTGACGCTGACCTCGTTGGCGCTGCGCTCGAAGATCTTGACCTCCAGTTCGTCCTCCAGCTTCTTGACCGCCACCGACAGGGTCGGCTGCGAGACGAAGCAGGCTTCGGCGGCCTTGCCGAAGTGCTTCTCCCGGGCCACGGCGACGATGTACTTGAGCTCGGTGAGGGTCATTCGATTCGGTTCTTCGTGTCGGTTGCTCAACTGCGCGTCGCACGACGCGTAGCGTACGAAATCGCGTGGCCTAGTCCAGTGGCCACCGCGGAACCGGCTTTGCCGGGCCGCTGGTGGCGCCCCTTGAGGGGAGGCGCCGCAGGCGCTTCGGGGTGGTCTTTCACTTCAAGCCTTGAGGTACTCGGATTTTCCCCCCAACCAGCGCTCGGCGTGCCGCCGCGCGTGCTCGGGGAAGCGATCCAGCATGGCCGGCGCCAGCCGGCGCGCCGCCTGCAGCAGCCGGGTGTCGGTGGCGAGGTCGGCGAACCGCAGCAGCGGGGCGCCCGACTGGCGCGCGCCCAGGAACTCGCCGGGGCCGCGGATCTCCAGGTCGCGCCGCGCGATCTCGAAGCCGTCGTGGGTCTCGGCCATGGCCTTCAGGCGGGCCCGGGCGGTGTCGCCGAGCCGGCCGTTCTCGCCCGGCGAATACAGCAGCACGCAGGCCGAGGCCGCCGCGCCGCGCCCGACCCGCCCGCGCAACTGGTGCAGCTGCGACAGGCCGAAGCGTTCGGCATGCTCGATCACCATCAGCGAGGCGTTGGGCACGTCGACCCCGACCTCGATCACCGTGGTGGACACCAGCACGCCCATCTGGCCGCCGGCGAACTGCGCCATCACCGCCTTCTTCTCGCCGGCCGGCATGCGCGAGTGCAGCAACCCGACCTGCACGCGGGGCAGTGCGGCGGCCAGCTCCTGGTGGGTCTCGGTGGCATTGCGCAGGTCCAGCGCCTCGCTCTCCTCGATCAGCGGGCAGACCCAGTAGACCTGCCGGCCCTGCGCGAGCTGGGCCCGGATGCGCTCGACCACCTCCTCGCGCCGGCTGTCCGCCACCACCTTGGTGACGACCGGCGTGCGGCCCGGCGGCAGCTCGTCGATGGTGGAGACGTCCAGGTCCGCGTAGTAGCTCATCGCCAGCGTGCGCGGGATGGGGGTGGCGGTCATCATCAGCAGGTGGGGTTCGAGGGAGCGCTGGACCTCCGCTGCCCGGCCCATTTCTTCCTCATTCCCGCCCGTTTTTCCGTCATTCCCGCGAAGGCGGGAATCCAGGGCTTCTGGCACGTCGGACTGGATCCCCGCTTTCGCGGGGATGACCGCTGTCGCGGTCACCTTGCTGCGCAGCGCCAGCCGCTGCGCCACGCCGAACCGGTGCTGCTCGTCGATGATGGCCAGCCCCAGGCGACGGAACTGCACCTGTTCCTGGATCACCGCGTGCGTGCCCACCACCAGCGCCGCCTCGCCGCTCGCCAGAGCCTCCAGCATCGCGCCGCGCTCCTTCTTGCGCTGCCCGCCGGTCAGCCAGGCGACGCCGTGCCCCAGCGGCGCGAGCAGCGGCTCCAGCCAGCCGACCAGCTTGCGGAAGTGCTGCTCGGCCAGGATCTCCGTTGGCGCCATCAGCGCGCACTGCCAGCCGGCATCGATCGCCACGGCCGCGGCCAGCGCCGCCACCACCGTCTTGCCGGAGCCGACGTCGCCCTGCAGCAGCCGGTGCATGGGCACGGTGCGTGCGATGTCGGCGGCGATCTCCTCGCCCACCCGGCGCTGCGCCGCGGTCAGTTCGAACGGCAGGGCCGCCAGCAGGCGCTCGTGCAGCCCGGCGGCCCGGGCGCGCAGCGCCGGTGCGTGCAGCCGGTCGCGTTCGCGCTTGCTCTGCAGTTGCGACAACTGCTGCGCCAGCAGCTCCTCCGCCTTCAGCCGCTGCCAGGCCGGGTGGCTGTGGTCCTCCAGCGTGGCCAGCGAGGTGTCCGGACCCGGGTGGTGCAGGAACTCCAGCGCCTCGCGCAGCGTCCACGCGGGCTGCAGCCCCAGCTGCGGGCTGAGCGGCTCCGGGATGGTCTCGGACAGGTCGGCCCGGGCCAGCCCGGACAGCACCGCCTTGCGCAGGTAGGCCTGCGGCAAGGCCGCGACCGTGGGGTAGACCGGCGTGAGTGCCTGCGGCAGCGTGCCACCGGCGGGCTTGCACACCGGGTGCACCATCTGCCGCCCGTACAGGCTGTCCTTGAGTTCGCCGCGCGCGAGGATCCGGTTGCCGACCGCCAGCGCCTTCTGCTGCGACGGGTAGAAGGAGAAGAAGCGCAGCACGCAGGCGCCGGTGCCGTCGTCGATGGTGACCACCAGCTGCCGGCGCGGCCGGTAGGCGACGTGGTTGTCGGTGATCGTGCCTTCGACCTGCACCGTGTCGCCGTCGCGCGCGTCGCGCAGCTTCACGATGCGCGTCTCGTCCTCGTAGCGGTACGGCAGGTGCAGGGCGAGGTCGATGTCGCGTGCCAGTCCCAGCTTGAGCAGGGCTTTCTGCGGCGCGGACAGGGCCTGGGCAGCGGGCATGGGACAATTCTGCCCTCCCACTTGGAACGGGCTCCGTCCAGCCCTCAAGCATGCGTGCATTCACCCTGGGCGACTTCGACTTCGCCCTGCCCCCCGAACTGATCGCCCAGCAACCGGCCGCCGAGCGCAGCGCCTCGCGCCTGCTCGATGGGCGGCACCAGCCGCCGGCCGACCGCGTGTTCCGCGAACTGCCGGCGCTGCTCACCCCGGGCGACCTGCTGGTGTTCAACGACACCCAGGTGATCAAGGCCCGCCTGTTCGGCGAGAAGCCCACCGGCGGGCGCGTCGAACTGCTGGTCGAGCGCGTGTTGCGCGGCTGCGAGGCGGTGGTGCACCTGCGCGCCAGCAAGAAACCGCCCGTGGGCACCACGCTGGCGATGGAGGGCGGCTTCACCGCCACCCTGCTAGGGCGCTGGCCCGACGAGGACGGGCCGCTGTTCCACTTCGCCTTCAGCGACGAACCGTTCGCGCTGATGGAGCGCCACGGCCACGTGCCGCTGCCGCCCTACATCGAGCACGCCGACACGGCGCAGGACGCCGAGCGCTACCAGACCGTGTTCGCGCGCTCGCCCGGCGCGATCGCCGCGCCCACCGCCGCCCTGCACTTCGACGACGCGGTGCTGTCCAGCCTGGAGGCCTGCGGCGTGCGCCGCGCCAGCCTCACCCTGCACGTGGGCGCCGGCACCTTCCAGCCGGTGCGCACCGACGACATCGCGCAGCACCGCATGCATAGCGAGTGGTACGAGATCCCGGCGGCCACGCAGGAGGCGATCGCGCGCACCCGCCTGCAGGGTGGCCGCATCGTCGCTGTCGGCACCACCACCGTGCGCACGCTGGAGAGCTGGGCGCTGACCGGCCAGACCGAGGGGGACACCGACATCTTCATCACGCCGGGCTTCCGCTTCCGGCTGGTGGACCTGATGGTCACCAACTTCCACCTGCCCAAGTCCACGCTGATGATGCTGGTGTCGGCCTTCGCCGGCCACGAGCACGTGATGGGCCTTTACCGGCACGCGGTCGAGCAGCGCTACCGCTTCTTCTCGTACGGCGACGCGATGCTGCTCGAGCGCAGAACATGACCACCCCGACGCGGCCTGCGGCCGCCGCAACCCCTGAGCAACGATCCTGATCGGCATGCTGCAATTCGAGATCCTCGCCACCGAGGGCCGCGCCCGCCGTGGCCGGCTGACCCTCAACCACGGCGTCGTGCAGACGCCGATCTTCATGCCGGTGGGCACCTACGGCACGGTCAAGGGCGTGACGCCGCGCTCGCTGGAGGAGATGGGCGCCCAGATCATCCTGGGCAACACCTTCCACCTGTGGATGCGCCCGGGGCTGGACGTGCTGGCGCAGTTCGGCGGGCTGCACCGTTTCGAGGGCTGGGAGCGGCCGATCCTGACCGACTCCGGCGGCTTCCAGGTCTGGAGCCTGGGCGAGATGCGCAAGATCAGCGAGGAGGGCGTGAAGTTCGCCTCGCCGGTCAACGGCGACCGGCTATTCCTCACGCCCGAGGTGTCGATGCAGGTGCAGACCGCGCTGAACAGCGACATCGTGATGCAGTTCGACGAGTGCACGCCCTACGAGACCAAGGGCCATGTGACGACCGATGCCGAGGCGCGCTTCTCGATGGAGCTGTCGCGCCGATGGGCGGTGCGCTGCCGGGCCGAGTTCGCGCGGCTGGAGAACCCGAACGCGCTGTTCGGCATCGTGCAAGGCGGCATGTTCGAGCACCTGCGCGAGGAGTCGCTGGCGGCCCTGGTGGAGATGGACCTTCCCGGCTACGCCATCGGCGGCGTCAGCGTGGGCGAGCCCAAGGAGGACATGCAGCGCATCGTCGCCCACACGCCGCACCGGCTGCCGGCGCACAAGCCGCGCTACCTGATGGGCGTTGGCACGCCGGAGGACCTGGTGGACGGCGTGGCCAACGGCGTGGACCTGTTCGACTGCGTGATGCCGACCCGCAACGCCCGCAACGGCCACCTGTTCACGCGCTTCGGCGACCTGAAGATCCGCAATGCGCGGCACCGCAGCGACGAGCGTCCGCTGGACGAGACCTGCACCTGCTACACCTGCCGCGGCCACGCGCGGGCCGACGGCAGGGTCAGCGGCGGCTTCTCGCGCGCCTACCTGCACCACCTGGAGCGCTGCGGCGAGATGCTGGCGCCCATGCTGGCCACCATCCACAACCTGCACTACTACCTGAACCTGATGCGCGAGATCCGCGAGGCGCTGGAGGCGCAGCGCTTCGCGGCCTTCGCGCGGCAGTTCCGCGAGGACCGCGCGCGCGGCGTCTGACGGCGCCGGGTCGTCCTCAGGCGCCCTCGGCCGCCAGCGGCGCCGAGCCGCGCGCCGCGCCGGTGCCGCAGGCGTGGCAGAAGCGGGCGAAGGCGTTCTTGCGCGTGGCGCAGTGGCCGCAGCGGTCGAACAGGCCGATGCCACAGTGCGGGCAGAAATCGATCTTCTCGTTCTTCAGGTCCACCGGCCGCTCGCAACCCGGGCACACGCCCTTGGACAACCGCGCCAGCGCCGTGTCGTAGGGCAGTTCCTCGCGCCGCTCGGCGTCCGGCTTCTGCTCGGCCGCCTTCTGCCGCTGCAGGTAGCGTTCCAGCGCCAGGATGGCCTGCCGGCCGGCCAGCACCGTGATGACGATGCCGACGGCGTAGCGCACGTAGCCACCATAGCTGGGCAGGTAGGGCACCAGCTCGACGAAGAAGGTGAACAGGGCGAACAGGATGAAGCCCCACACGAAGGGCCAATAGGTGCCCTTGCGCTTGTGGCGGAACAGCCAGCCGGCCACCACCAGCAGCGGCAGCGTGAGCGCCAGCCGGTACAGGAACACGCGCAGTTCGACCTTGCGCTGCTCGGCGGCCAGGCGCTGGCCGGCGTCGTGCTGCATCTCGGACAGCGTCAGCCGGGCACGCTCCTGCCGCTGGCGCGCATCCAGGGCGGCCTGCTCCTGCTGCTCCACGGCCGACTGCGCCGTGCGCTCGACCTGCTTGAGTTCGTCGAGCTGGCGGGTGCGCGCCAGCAGCTCGGGGTCCTGCTCCGCGAGCTGGGTGGCTCGCCGCGTCGCCAGCCAGTTGCCGAAGGTCTCGCGCGCCGTGCCGGCGTCGGCCCGCGCCACCTGCAGCTTGAGGCGGGCCTGCTCCAGCGCCGACTGCGCTTCGCGCTGCGCCCGCTCGCCGGCCTTGATGTCGGCCCGCAGCCGGTCGGCGGCGGCGCGGTCCAGGAAGTCGTCCAGCGTGAGCCGCTGCTCCACCTTGGGCAGGTCGCCGACCAGCGTGCCGCCCAGCCCGGTCAGGAAGCCCGCGAACACGATCGCCACCAGCCACAGGCCGCGGCGAAACCACTTCTCCGAAAGGCGCAGTGCCTTGCCCATGGTCCCCTCCTCTCGCCAGGCCGCGCCCGGCGGCGGCCCCGCCGCATTCTGCACGGCGGCACAGGGGACGCGGTCAGCGGAACACCGTCAGCACGCCGGTGTAGCCATACAGGTGGTGGCGCGCGATCTCGCCGCCGGCGAAGAAGCCCACCAGCGGCACGTCGCCGAGCGCATGGCGCACGATCTGCAGCTCCGCGCTGGGGCCGCCGAAATGTGGTCCGCCGCGGCCCGCGCAACTGACGTAGATGGCGCCGGCGATGCGCCGCGCCGGATTGGGGGCCGACTGCGCCTCCGGCGCCGCCAGCGCGGCGGCCACCGGATGGGGCATCTCCTCGGGCTCCAGTTCCTCGCGGATCTCGGAGCAGATGCGCACCAGGTCGGCGCGCGCGGCCCGGGCGTTGCGGGTGCAGAAGGCCATGCGCATGCCAGGTTCGACCCGGCTGGCGATGGCGACGCCGCGCCGGCCCGGATCGAGGCCGATGATGTGGCGCACCTCGACGTCGGCGCCGAAGGTGCCGCCGCGCGCCATCAGGTCCTCGCCCGGTGCCGTCAGGCCGACCAGGGTGGCACGCAGCCGGGCGATGGCCGCTTCGGGCTGCTCCAGCGAGATGTCGGCTTCCTCCAGCAGCACGTCCAGCGCCGGCTCGCCGTCGAGCGAGAGCAGGACGTTGTCCTCGGCAGCGGTGACCAGCCGCTCGCGGCCGAGCGGCTGGCAGCCCTGGGTCACGCGCGAGACCAGCTGCACGCCCTCGCCGAAGGCCACGCCCGAGAGCCCGCCGCGGAACACGCCGCCGGCGTGGCCCTGGCCCCGGATGTTGCCGTTGCCGCCGACCGCGAACTGCACGGTGTCGCCGCGGCTGGCCGCCAGCCCGCCGAACAGGTAGCCGGTGGCGGTGCGCCCGGCCATCTCGGCGACCAGCTCGCCCAGCTCGGGGGTGGAGGCATCGGCGTGCACCAGCGCGGTGTGCGGCTCGAAGCCCATGCCCTCGCCGGCGCCCAGCGGTGCCACGCCGGAGAACACCCGGTACTGGTGCGGCGGCACGGCGCACAGCATCACGGCCAGCGCCGGCTCGTCGAAGTACTCGACGTTGCTGGACGCGATGCCCACCCCCACGGTGCCGGCCCAGTCGGTGACCTCCGGCAGTTCGGCCGACAGATGGTCCAGGATGTCCTGCGCCTGCGCCGCGTAGTGGTCGGTGATGTACAGCAGCCCGAGCGTGGGCGTGGCCGCGTAGTCGGGCAGCGCCAGCTGCGCGCGCAGCTGCGCGAGCACCAGCCCGACGGCCATGGGCCACTGGGGATGGGTGGCGTGCGCGAATGGGAACAGCTTCATCGCGTGGTGGCCGTCAGCGGTTGGTGGCACGCTTGCGCGGTGCGGGCTTGCGCGCCTTCGCGGTGCCGGTTGATGTCTTGCGGGCCGCCTTCTTCGAGCCCGCGCCCGGGGTGGCCCCACGCATCACGCCGCCGGCGGAGCGGACGGCGTCGCGCGCCAGGCCGGTCGCCATGTGGCGCGCCGTGTCGATGGCCGTGTTGCGGGTGGCGTCCTTGAGCGCATCGGCCGCGATCTGCTGGAACTGCTGGGTCAGTGCGCCCCACCACTGCATCGGATCGACCACGCCGTCGGCGGCCTTGGCACCGCCCTTCGCGCCGGCCTTGGCGCCCGACGTGCGGCCGCTCGCGGCGCGGGCCACGCCGGACACCGTGCCGGCGGCACCGGCGGCCGTCTCGGTGACCTTCTGCACCCCGCCCAGCACGGTGTCGGCCGCCTTGAGCTTGAGGGCATTGGCCACGTCGCCCATGTTGAAGTTCATGCCCTTGAGCGTGGCCAGCGTCATCTTCTGGACCTCCAGCGCCTGCACCGTGGCGGCCAGGGCCTTGGAGTTCTGGTCCAGCCAGAAGTGCACGGCCTTGAGCTCCTCGATGCGCTTCTCCAGCTCCTCGACGTTGAGCGTGGGCGCCACCCAGTTCGCCAGGTTGGGCATCTGCGGGATCGACTGCCCGGCGCCCTTGGCCAGGTTCTGCAGGAAGTCGAACCCGGGGACGAACTTGCCGAAGCCCAGGGGGTCTTGCTCGCTCATGGCTGCGCCTTTCTCGGGAGGAAGCCGCAGCTTAGAGCATTGCAGCCGGAAAGGAGGACGAGTCGGCGAAAGCCGTTGGCACGCAAGAGCGGCGCCAACGGCCCGGCTGCTCAGTGCTTCCGGTGGCCGTGCGCGGCGGCCGCGCCGGCTTCGCGCGGCGGCGTGGCCGAGACCGGCACCTGCAGCGCGAGCTCGCGGGTCTCGCCGGCGGCGGTCCTGAAGGTCAGCGTCAGCGGCAACTGGGTGTTGGCCACCAGCGGTGCCTTCAGCTCCATCAGCATCAGGTGGTAGCCGCCCGGCTTGAGCTGCACCGGCTGGTCGGGCTTGAGCTCGAGGCCGTCGACCGCCCGCATGCGCATCACGTCGCCTTCCATCTTCATCTCGTGCACCTCGGCCACGCCGGCGGCCGGGGTGGAGACCCGCACCAGGGTGAGGGGCTCCTGCGCGACCAGCGTCATGAAGGCGCCGGAGGCGCGCTGGCCCGGCACGCTGGCACGGGCCCAGGGGGCCAGCACCGTGACCGGCGCAGCGGCCTGTGCCCAGGCGCCGGCGATGGAAGCGAGCGCCAGCGCGGCGCCCAGCAGGGACTTGGTGATCGTGTTCATCGTGGGCTCCTTGTCTCGATCAATGGCGATGGCCGTGGCTGTGGCCGCCGGCGGGCAGCACTTCCAGCACGGCGGCCGGTTCCTTCAGGTCGCCGGCCTTCTGTCTGGCCTGGGGCAGCTGGGCCCAGTCGACCCGGCCCTGTTCACACACCTGGCTCACCGGCCAGTAGAGCGGGCCGGGTTCGGCCGGCAACTGCGCCACCAGCACGAATTCGTCGTACTGGTCGGACGGCAGCGCGGCGTCGGCCGAGCGGGCGGTCCAGGTGATGCGCGTCACGGCCTCGCTGACGGTGCGGCCATGCGAGCTCACCGGCTTCGGCAACGGGGCCCGGTCGATCGCCACGGTCCAGCCGGGCTTGGGCATGGGCCGCGCGCCGAGCACGCCGGCCGGCATGCTCACGACCAGCTGGCGGGTGGCGGAGCTGCCGCAGCCGTGCCCGACCTTGAAGGTCGCCTTGTAGCTGCTGCCCGCGGGCGCGGCGCCCTGCTCGAGGGCCACGTGGGCGGCGGCGGGAAGCGCGATGCCGAACGCAGCGGCGCTCGCGCAGGAGAGGAGGAAATGCTTCATGGTGACGGCCGCCGTGCGGCCCCTGGGGAGAAAGCGAAAGCCCCGGCTGCGGACGGACCGCGGCCGGGATCGGTTCAGGCCAGGAGGGCAGGCGGCCCACGCGCCGGGAGCGGCGCCGCGGCCTGCGCGGCGGGCGCGCGGGCGGGAATCGAACGCAGCACCTCGCCCAGCGGCAACGACGCGGTCGCCACCGCGGTGACCGCCGGAGGCGGCGCCACGCTGGCGCACAGCGGGCAGTCGAGCGTGTGGCTGGCCGGCGGCGCACCGCCGTCGTCGGCCTTGACCAGCAGCTTCATGGACCCACCGCTGCAGACCAGCTCCAGCGAGGCCGACCGCGTGAGTGGCGCGGCCACCGCGACGCCGATCGCCAGCGCGAACCACGCCAGCACGAGGCGGGCGAGGAAGCGGGCTTGGCGCAGGCGCTGCATGCCCGCGATTATCGGCCGCCCGCGCCGGCGCACCGGCGGCACTGGGCGGCACTGGGCGGCGCTTGACGCGGCGCAAGGCCCGAGGCGGGCTCAGGCGCCCGGGAACTTCGGCGCCCGGCGCTCGCGCAGCGAGGCCACGCCCTCGCGCACGTCGGGGCCGCCGAAGCCCATGAACTCCAGCGCCAGCGAGGTGTCGAAGGCCGGACCGGCCTGTCGCAGCCAGTTGTTGAGCGAGTACTTGGTCCAGCGGATCGCACTCTGGCTGCCCTGCGCCAGCCGGTCGGCCACTTCGTAGGCCTTGGCCACCAAGGCATCGTCCTCCACCGCCAGCGCCACCAGGCCGATGCGTTCGGCCTCTTCGCCGCTGACCGGCTCGCACAGCATCAGGTAGTACTTGGCCTTGGCCATGCCGCACAGCAGCGGCCAGACGATGGCGGCGTGGTCGCCGGCCGCCACGCCCAGCCGGGTGTGGCCGTCGACGATCTTCGCGTTCTTCGCCGCGATCGGGATGTCGGCCAGCAGCCCCGCCACCAGCCCGGCGCCCACGGCCGGCCCGTGCATGGCGCTGACGATCGGCTTGTCGCAGTTGATCACGTTGTAGACCAGGTCGCGCGCTTCCCGCCAGACCCGGCTGCGGACCTCGAAGTCGGTCGCCATGTCCTGCACCAGCGACAGGTCGCCGCCGCCGGAGAAGCCCTGGCCTTCGCCGCGCAGCACGGCACAGCGCACGCTGTCGTCGGCCGACACGTCGCGCCAGATCTCGGTCAGCTCGCGGTGGCCGTCGTGGCCGGCGGTGGGCAGCTTGCCGTTGGTCGCGCGCATGACGATGTCGAGCACCGAGTCGCCCGGGCCGCGGCGGCTGATCGAGAGGGTGCGGTAGCGCGAATAGTCCATGGCGTTGGGGTGCAGTAGTCTTGCGGAATGGCAAGCTTATTCCACCTCGCCTTCCACGTGACCGACCTGGACGAGGCGCGCCGCTTCTATGGCGGCGTGCTCGGCTGCGCCGAAGGGCGCAGCACCGACACCTGGGTCGATTTCGATTTCTTCGGCCACCAGCTGTCGCTGCACCTCGGCACGCCCTTCGCCACCACCCGCACCGGCCGCGTCGGCGACCAGCTGGTGCCGATGCCGCACTTCGGGCTGGTGCTGGAACTGCCGCAATGGCAGGCGATGGCCGAGCGCCTGCGCGCGGCCGGCACCGAATTCGTCATCGAGCCGCACCTGCGCTATGCGGGCCAGCCGGGCGAGCAATGGACCATGTTCTTCTGCGACCCGTGCGGCAATCCGATCGAGGTCAAGGGCTTCCGTTCGCTGGCCGGCCTGTACGCGCCGCAGCCGGCCGGCTGAGTCGTGCGGACCCATCCCGCCCGTAAGCCTCGTCCTACGCAGGGCCACGGTGGCTCCGCCCGGCCCGCGATGCCGGCCCCGTGTTACGGTCGACGTCCATGAATTTCGTCGACATCCTGTGTCCGGCCTGCGCGCTGTTCCTGGACTTCGACGGCACGCTCGTGGACATCGCGCCGGAGCCCGGCGCCGTGGTCGTCCCCTCGGGCCTGGTGCCCACCCTGGCCGCCCTGCAGGAGTACCTCGGGGGCGCGGTGGCCGTGGTCAGCGGCCGTCCGATCCGGGAGATCGACCGCTTCCTCGATCCGCTGCGGCTGCCGGTGGCCGGGGTGCACGGCGCCGAGCGCCGCACCGCGGCCGGCGCGATGGCGCACATGCCGCCGCATCCGCTGCAGGAGGTGGAGGAGGCGGCGCGCGAGCTGGTGGCGCGCCACCCCGAGCTGCTGCTGGAGAACAAGGACCGCTCGCTGGCGCTGCACTACCGCCAGGCGCCGCATCTCGAAGCGCTGTGCATAGAGACCATGGAGCAGGCGGTGGACCGTTCCCCGGGCCTGGCACTGCTGCGCGGCAAGATGGTGGTCGAGGCCAAGCCGGGCGGCGCCAGCAAGGGCAGCGCCATCGAGGCCTTCCTGCGCGAGGCGCCGTTCGCGGGCCGCACCCCGGTGTTCGTCGGCGACGACGTGACCGACGAGGCGGGCTTCACCGCGGTGCAGCGCGTCGGCGGCCTCGGCGTCAAGGTCGGCGAAGGGCCGACCGTGGCCTGGCAGCGCCTGTCGCACCCGGGCGCGCTGCGCCTCGAATTCGAGAACGCGGTGGCCATGAAGGTCGCCCGCAAGGACGTGGCATGAGCCTGCGGGCGCCGCGGCCATGCTCCGCGTCCGCGGGGCCCGGGCCGGTGGCGCAGCCCGCTGCCGCGCCCATCGCGAAAGGAATTTCCCGATGCGAGCCAACACCTCGATCCCCAACCTGAACCTCGGCGTCGTCGGCAACTGCGCGTACAGCGCGCTGATCGACGAGCGCGGCAGCGTGGTCTGGTGCTGCCTGCCGCGGTTCGACGGCGACCCGGTCTTCAACGCGCTGCTGGACCCGAGCGAGAACGCAGCGCTGTGGGCATTCGAGCTGGAGGACTTCGCGCGCAGCGAACACCAGTACGAGCCCAATACCGCGATCCTGCGCACCCGCCTGTACGACCGCCAGGGCCAGGGGATCGAGATCACCGACTTCGCGCCGCGCTTCTGGCACCGCAACCGCAGCTTCCGGCCGCTGTCGCTGATCCGGCGGGTGCGCGTGCTGGGCGGCACGCCGCGCATGCGGGTGGTGCTGCGCCCGCGCTTCGACTGGGGCCGCCAGCAGCCCCAGGTCACGCGCGGCAGCACCCACATCCGCTTCGTCGGCCCCTCGCAGACCCTGCGCGTGAACACCGACGCGCCGATCGAGTACATCCTGTCGGAGACCTTCTTCGTCGTCGACCGGCCGCTGAACTTCATCCTCGGGCCGGACGAGACGCTCACCGGCGGCATCGAGGACACGGCGCGCTCGTTCGAGCAGGACACGGCCGCCTACTGGCGCCACTGGTCTCGCTCGCTGTCGCTGCCCTTGCAGTGGCAGGACGCGGTGATCCGCGCGGCCATCACCCTCAAGCTGTCGCTGTTCGAGGACACCGGCGCGATCGTCGCCGCCATGACCACCAGCATCCCGGAGGCGCCCAACAGCGGGCGCAACTGGGACTACCGGTACTGCTGGCTGCGCGACGCGTTCTTCGTCGTGCGCGCCCTCAACAGCATCTCCGAAGTGGCCACCATGGAGGAGTACCTGCGCTGGCTCAACAACGTGGTGGTGCGCTCGCGCGGCGGCCACATCCAGCCGCTGTACGGCGTGGGCCAGGAGGAGCAGCTGCCCGAATCCATCCTCGGGCACCTGGGCGGCTATCGCGGCATGGGCCCGGTGCGGGTGGGCAACCAGGCCGCGGAACACTTCCAGCACGACGTCTACGGCAACATCATCCTGGGCGCGGCCCAGGCCTTCCACGATCACCGGCTGCTGCGCCGCTCCGGCCGCGCCGAGTTCGCTTCGCTGGAGGCGGTCGGCGAGCAGGCCTTCCGCATCTACGACACGCCCGACGCCGGCATGTGGGAGCTGCGCACGCGCGCGCGCATCCACACCTCCTCGGCCCTCATGGGCTGGGCGGCCTGCGACCGGCTGGCCAAGGTGGCGATCACGCTCGACATGCAGGACCGGGCACACTACTGGCGCGAGCGCGCCGAGACCATCCGCGAGCGCATCCTGCGCGAGGCCTGGAGCGAGGAGCGCCAGGCCTTCGCCGAGAGCTTCGGCGGGCGCGACCTGGACGCCAGCGCGCTGCTGATGGCCGAGGTCAACTTCATCGATCCCAAGGACCCGCGCTTCATCGCCACCGTCGAGGCGCTGGAGAAGCACCTGGGCGACGGGCCCTACATGCGCCGCTACGAGGCGGCCGACGACTTCGGCAAGCCCGAGACCGCGTTCAACATCTGCACCTTCTGGCGCATCGACGCGCTGGCGCGCATCGGCCGGCGGCAGGAAGCGCGCGAGATCTTCGAGCTCATGCTCAGGAGCCGCAACCCGCTCGGCCTGCTGTCCGAGGACACCCATGCGCAGACCGGCGAGATGTGGGGCAACTTCCCGCAGACCTACTCCATGGTGGGCCTGATCAACGCCGCGGTGCGGCTGTCGGTGTCCTGGGATACCGTGATCTGAAGCGGGGTCGACCATGGGCCGCATCGTCGCCGTATCCAACCGCGTGGCCGACCCGCGCAAGACCGCCGCCGGCGGGCTGGCGGTGGCGCTGGGCGAGGTGCTGCAGCGCAGCGGCGGGCTGTGGTTCGGCTGGAGCGGCAAGCTGTCGGAGAACGGCGACGGCGGCGAGCCGCAGGTGCACCAGCAGCAGGCCGGGCCGGTCCGGCTGGCCACCATCGACCTCAGCCCGGCCGACTACGAGTCCTACTACGTGGGCTACTCCAACGGCGTGCTGTGGCCGGTGTTCCACTACCGCCTCGACCTGGCCGACTTCGACGCCGGCTACATCGAAGGCTACCGGCGCGTGAACCAGCTGTTCGCCCGCGCGCTGCTGCCCCTGCTGCGCCCGGACGACGTGATCTGGGTGCACGACTACCACCTGATCCCGCTGGCGGCGGAACTGCGGGCGCTGAGCTGCACGCAGCCGATCGGCTTCTTCCTGCACATCCCGCTGCCGCCGCCGCTGATCCTGGCGGCGATCCCGGGCCACGACTGGCTGATGAAGGGCCTGTGCTCGTACGACGCGGTGGGCTTCCAGAGCCATGCCGACCACGAGCACTTCTGCCGCTACATCCAGGACGAGGCCCACGCCCAGGATGCCGGCGGCGGGCGCTGGCGCGTGTTCAACCGCACCATCCACCCGCTGGCGCTGCCGATCGGCCTGGACGTCGGCGAGTTCCAGGCGCTGGCCGAGGCGCCCGAGGCGCGCGAGATGTACGAGCGCATGCGGCGCGAGTACTCGCGCCGCAAGCTGCTGGTGGGGGTGGACCGGCTGGACTACTCCAAGGGCCTGCCGCAGCGCATCCGCGCCTTCGGCGAGCTGCTGGCGCGCTACCCCGAGACGCGCCAGAGCGCCACGCTGATCCAGATCGCCTCGCCCAGCCGGGAGGACGTCAGCGCCTACACCGACATCCTGCACGAGCTGGAGAGCCTGTGCGGCGCGATCAACGGCAACTACGGCGAACTGGACTGGATGCCGGTGCGCTACATGCACCGCACGGTCGCTCGCGCCCGCCTGCCCGGCCTGTACCGCGCCAGCCGGGTGGCGCTGGTGACGCCGCTGCGCGACGGCATGAACCTGGTGGCCAAGGAGTTCATCGCGGCGCAGGACCCGCACGACCCCGGCGTGCTGGTGCTGTCGCGCTTCGCCGGCGCCGCCGAGCAGCTCAAGGAAGCGCTGATGGTCAACCCCTACGACGTCGAAGGCACGGCGGCGACCATCCACCTGGCGCTGCAGATGGGGCTGGAGGAACGGCGCGAGCGCCACGCCGCGCTGCTGGAGACGCTGCGCCGGCAGGACGTGCACTGGTGGTGCGACACCTTCCTCGACGCGTTGGGCCAGGCCGAGGCCCAGGAGTCGGGGACGCCCTGGCTGCGGTTGTGAGCCGGCGCTACGCGGACGGCGCTGCGATCTTCTGGTCGATGGCGCCGAAGATGCTCTTGCCGTCGCGGCCCTTCATCTCGATCTGGATGGTGTCGCCGAACTTCATGAACTCCGTGGACGGCTTGCCGTCCTGGATGGTCTCGATGGCGCGCTTCTCGGCGATGCAGCTGTAGCCCTTGGGCCAGTCCATCCGGCCGTCCTTCTCGACGCCCTTGTTGCTGACGGTGCCGGAGCCCACGATGCTGCCGGCGCGAACGTTGCGCGTCTTGCAGATGTGCGCGATCAACTGGCCGAAGTGGAAGGTCATCTCCGGCCCGGCCTCGCACAGGCCGACCTTGCGGCCGTTCCAGGTGGACTGCAGCGTCAGATGCACGCGCCCGCCCTGCCAGGCGTCGCCCAGCTCGTCGGGCGTGACCGCCACCGGGCTGAAGGCGGTGGCCGGCTTGCTCTGGAAGAAGCCGAAGCCCTTGGCGAGTTCGGCCGGGATCAGGTTGCGCAGGCTGACGTCGTTGGCCAGCATCAGCAGACGGATGCCCTCCAGCGCCTGCTCCGGCGTGCTCAGCATGGGCACGTCGCCGGTGATGACGGCGATCTCGGCCTCGAAGTCGATGCCGTAGTCCTCGCTGGGGACCACCACGTCGTCGCACGGCCCGATGAAGTCGTCGCTGCCGCCCTGGTACATCAGCGGGTCGGTGTAGAACGTCTGCGGCACTTCCGCCTTGCGGGCCGCGCGCACCAGCTCCACGTGGTTGATGTAGGCCGAGCCGTCGGCCCACTGGTAGGCACGCGGCAGCGGCGCCATGCAGCGCTGCGGCTCGAACTGGAAGGCGTGGCGCGCCTTGCCCTGGTTCAGCGCCTCGTACAGGTCCTGCAGTTGCGGGGCGACGAAGCCCCAGTCGTCCAGCGCCTGCTGCAGGCGGTCGGCAATGCCGGTCGCATAATGGGCCGTCGCCAGGTCGCGTGAGACCACCACCAGCTGGCCGTCGCGCGAACCGTCCTTGTACGTCGCAAGCTTCATCCCGGATTGCCTTCGTTTCGCGTGTTGCGCTAGAGTCGCAGCCGACCCAGGCGTTACGCATGGTGAAATGAATTTACCTAATCGAAATTCTACAAGAAGCCCCCGCGCATGAAGGAACGCGCCGGGATCCAGTCGGTGGAGGTGGGGTTCGCGCTGCTCGACGCGCTGGGCAAGGCGCGCGGGGCGCTGATGCTGCGCGACCTGGCTGCCGCTGCCGGCATGAGCGCGGCCAAGGCGCACCGCTACCTGGTGAGTTTCCAGCGCCTGCAGCTGGTGGCACAGGACGCCGCCACCACCCGCTATGACCTGGGGCCGGCGGCGCTCAAGCTGGGGCTGGCCTCGCTGTCGCGGCTGGATGCGGTCAAGCTGGCGCGCCAGCGCATCGCCGAGCTGACCGGGCGCATAGGCCACACCCTGGCCTTGGCGGTCTGGGGCAACCACGGGCCCACCATCGTGCACTGGGAGGAGTCGCCTTCGGCCGTGACCGTGAACCTGCGGCTGGGCGACGTGATGCCCTTGCTGACGTCGGCCACCGGCCGCTGCTTCGCCGCCTGGTCGTCCAAGGAGGCGATCACGCCGCTGCTGCGCGAGGAACTGTCCCGGGCCCAGAAGCAGGGCCGCACCGACGTGCCGGCCAGCATGGCCCAGGTGCGCGCCATGCTGGAAGAGGTCCGCCAGCGCGGCGCCGCCCGGGTGGTGGACGTGGTGCTGCCCGGCATCGTCGGCTTCTGCCTGCCGGTCTTCGACGCCGACGGCCACATCGCGCTGGGCATCGTCGCGCTCGGCCCCACCGGCACCTTCGACCCCGCCTGGGACGGAGCCGTGCATGGCCCGCTGAAGGCGGCCGCGACGCAGTTGTCGCGCGACCTCGGCTGGCGGGGATGAGACCCACCGCGGGCGTGCCGGTCCGGCCGCTCGCGGTGCTCGCACTGGTCGTGATCGCGCTGCATGCGCTGGCCTTGTGGATGGCGCCCGGCGCGGCGCCGCCCACGCTGCGGGCGGCCCCCTGGCAGTGGCGCACCATCGAGCCGCAGCGCCCGTCAGCACCGGCAACAGGTGATACGGCTCAGCCGCAGCCACAAGCGGCCACGCCGCCCGCCGCGCTCCGGCAGCAGCCAGCGCCCGCGGTATCGCAGCGGGCGGCTCCATCGGAGCCGGCCCGATCGGCAGCGGATGCGGTGAGGCCGTCCCAGAGCGCGAGCACGACCCCGCAGGGGAGCGAACCCAGCGCTACGGCTGAGGCAGCGACGCCGCTGGCCGGGCCCATCGCGCTGCCCGCACCGGCGCTCTGGCGCTACGCCGTCACCGCCCACTACCGCGGCCGGCTGGTGACGGGCGAGGCGCAACTGGCCTGGCGGCACGACGGCCATGCGTACGAAGCCGTGCTCCAGGTCAGCGCGCCGCCGCTGCCGCTGCGCATCCAGCGCAGCACCGGCACGATCGGCCCCGAAGGGCTGGAACCGCTGCGCTTTTCCGAGCGCCTGCGCGGCGAACGGGCCGCGCACTTCGATCGCGAGCGCGGTCGCATCGTCTTCAGCGGCAACGACCCGGACGTGGCACTGCAGCCCGGGGCACAGGACCGCCTGGGCGTGCTGCTGCAACTGGCGGCGCGGGTGGCGGCCGACCCCGCGCGCTTCGCCCCCGGCACGACCGTGGTGCTGCAGGTGGCGACCGCGCGCGAGGCCGCCGACTGGCGGTTCAGGGTGGCCGGCCTGGAGCCGCTGGCGCTGCCGGCCGGCCCCGTGACGGCGTTGAAGCTGGTGCGGGCGCCCCGGCACGAATGGGACCCGTGGATCGAGGCCTGGCTGGTCCCGGGTGGGGACTACGGTCCGGCGCGCCTGCGTCTGACAGCCCCCAATGGCGATTGGCTGGACCTGCAGAAGTCCGGCACCGACAAAGGCTGAGGCAGGCACCGCCTACTCTGAATCCAGTGCCAACCCAGGCCAGGGTCATCTTGAAAGCTACCCCGGCGTTGATATCTGGAGTGCGAAGGATTCACCACCATGCAAATGCTCTATGACTCCGACTCGTTCGTCGTCGTGCACATGCAGGCGAACGAACCCGCCGAGGGCGATCCGCCGCCGCGCTCCGTACGCCATGGCTTCGAGATCGTCGACAAGCGCACCAACAAGGAGGTGTACCTCGACGGCACCTGGGCCGAGGCGTTCCAGCGCCAGATCAACGCTTGGCAACTCAACACGCCCACCCAGGAAGAAGTCGAGGAGACCCTCGATGGCTACGCGGAACTGGCCCAGAACCCGCTCGTGATGCACTGATCCCCTCCGGCCGGGCGACGCCCCGGCCGCGTCCCTTCCTGCGCCGGCGGCCCGCGCCGCCGTTCGCCCCCGCTTACGATCCCCTGCATGCGCCTGCTGCCTTGCATTGCCATGCTCGCCGTGCTGCTGGCCGGTTGCGGCTCGGCCCCGCCCCGCACCGATGAGCTGGACGGCGTGGACGTGGTGCTCCTCGGCGAGATCCACGACGAAGCGGACCACCAGCGTCACCACCTCGAGGTCGTGCAGGCGCTGGCGGCACGAGGCGAACTGGCTGCGCTGGCGCTGGAGATGGCCGAGCAAGGCCGCACGACCGCCGGCCTGCCGCGCGATGCGCACGAGGATGCCGTTCGCGCCGCGCTGCAATGGAACGACCAGGCCTGGCCGTGGCAACCCTACGCCCCCGCGGTCATGGCGGCCGTCGCCGCCGGGGTGCCGGTGCTGGGAGCCAACCTGCCGCGCGGACGGATGCGCGCGGCCATGGCCGATGCGAGCCTGGACGCCACACTCGACGCCGAAGCCCTGGGCGCCCAGCTCGAAGCCATCCGCGCCGGCCATTGCGACCTGCTGCCGCAGCGGCAGCTCCTGCCCATGGTGCGGGTGCAGATCGCGCGCGATCGCGCCATGGCGCAGACCGTGGCGCAGGCCGCGCAGCCCGGCCGTCGCGTCGTGCTGCTGAGCGGAGCCGGTCATGCGGATCCGATGCTGGGCGTCCCTCGCCACCTGCCGGCGGTGCTGGTCGCCCGGCCGGTCCTGCTCCAGCGGTCGGCCGGCGCCGTCGCCCGGGACTACTGCGCCGAACTGCGCGAGCAGCTGCCTCGCAGCACGCCCTAGCCGTTCATCGCTGTCCGCCGGCGCCCAAGGTCGGGCAGGCCGGCGGCTGCGGCAGGCCGACCCGCCGCACCCTGGCTCAGGCGTGGGCCTTGATCGAGTCGGCCAGCGTGTTCACGAGCTGGTCGATGTGCGACTTCTCGACCACGTAGGGCGGCGCGATCACCAGCACGTCGCCGGCCGGGCGCACCAGCGAGCCCTTGTGGAAGCAGTCGCGGAAGATGTCGAAGGCGCGCTTGCCGGGGGCACCGGCGATGGGGGCCAGCTCCACCGCGGCAGCCAGGCCCAGGCTGCGGATGCCGATCACGTTGGGCAGGCCCTTGAGCGTGCCGTGGAAGGCGTCGCCCAGCACCTTGCCCATCTCGCCGGCACGGGCGAACAGGTTCTCCTGCTGGTACAGCTCCAGCGTGGCGATGGCCGCGGCGCAGGCCACCGGGTGGCCCGAGTAGGTGTAGCCGTGGAAGAACTCGACCACGTGCTCGGCCGCGTCGGTCTTCATCATCTGGTCGTACAGCTTGTCGCGGCAGATCACCCCGCCCAGCGGGACCACGCCGTTGGTCACGCACTTGGCGAAGTTCAGCATGTCGGGCACCACGCCGTAGAAGTCGGCGCCGAAGTTGGTGCCCAGGCGGCCGAAGCCGGTGATCACCTCGTCGAAGATCAGCAGGATGCCGTGCCTGTCGCAGATCTCGCGCAGGCGCTGCAGGTAGCCCTTGGGCGGCAGGTACCAGCCGGCCGAACCCGCGACCGGCTCGACGATGATGGCGGCCACGTTGCTCGGGTCGTGCAGCGGCAGGATGCGCTGTTCCAGGTCCAGCAGCGGATCCTCCTTCCACACCGGCTCCTCGTTGTGGATGAAGGCGTGGTTCACCGGGTCGTGGATGAAGCGCATGTGGTCCACCCGCGGCAGCAGCGAGGTGCCGAAGACCTTGCGGTTGGCGGCGATGCCGCCCACGCTCATGCCGCCGAAGCCGACACCGTGGTAGCCCTTCTCGCGCCCGATGAACAGGTTGCGGTGGCCCTCGCCGCGCGCCCGGTGGTAGGCCAGCGCCACCTTCAGCGCAGTGTCGGCCGCCTCCGAACCGGAGTTGCAGAACAGCACCTTGTTGAGATCACCCGGCGCCATCGCCGCGATCATCTCGGCGGCCCGGAAGGCCTTGTCGTTGGACGCTTGGAACGCGGTGGCGTAGTCCAGCGTGTCCAGCTGCTGCTTGATCGCCTCGTTGATCGGCTTGCGGTTGTGGCCGGCGCCCACGCACCACAGGCTGGAGATGCCGTCGATCACCTGCTTGCCGTCATGGGTGGTGAAGTGCATGCCGTCGGCGCGGACGAACACGCGCGGGTCCTTGCGGAATTGGCGGTTGGGCGTGAAGGGCAACCACTGGTTGTCCATGCTGAAGTCGTTGTAGGCCATGCGAGCTCCTTGGATGCGAAGGGCGATTGTGCGACGGCGGGGGCGCCCTGGCGCCGGGCGCGGGATTCAGCGGATGGCGCCGAACACCCTGGACAGGATCGAACTGCCGGTGCCGACCGGGTCGCGGCGGATCTTCTTCTCCTCCTCCCCGATCACCAGGTAGAGCCCGTCCAGCGCCTTGCGGGTGACGTAGTGGTCGATGCTGGCGTCCTCCTGCCGGACCAGCCCGAACCCGGCGGCCCGGCCGGCCACGCGGTCGTACTTGGCGGCCAGCCCAACGCGCGAGGTGGCCTTCTTCACCACCGGCAGGAACTGGCCCGAGAGCGGCTCGCGGGTCTTGCCGGCGAAGAACTCGGTGACCGAGGTGTCGCCGCCCGCCAGGATGTTCTTGGCGTCGGTCACGGACATGTTCCTCACGGCGTTCACCAGCAGGTTCTTCGCCAGGGGGACGGCGCTCTCGGCGGCGCGGTTGATGGCGACCTCCAGTTCATCCAGCTGGCTGCCGCGGCCCATGGCCCTGAGCAGCTTGCCGGCGTCCTGCAGCGCGCTGGGCAGCGGGATGCGGACCTTGGGGTTGCCGAGGAAGCCGTCCGGTACCCCCAGCAGCCGGACGGCCGCCAGTGCGCCGGTTTCCAGCGCGGTCCTCAGCCCGCGAGTGGCGTCGGCGTTGCTCAGGGCAGCGAGCCCGCCGGCGCGGGCGGCTTGCGGCAGCACCAGGGGCGCGGAAACGGCGGCGAGGACGAGGATTCGGCGATGCATCGTGGGCGTCGAAGGCGTGCGGAAACGGCCATCATGCCCCGACCCTGGCGGCGGGCCAACCAAGGCGCCTTTGCGACAATACCGGGTTCGACCATGAAGCACGCCTACATCCTCACCCTGTCCTGTCCCGACCGCACCGGCATCGTCCACGCCGTCTCCGGCTTCCTGCTGGAACGCGGCGGCAACATCGAGGAAGCGGCGCAATACAACGACCCTGCGACCGGCCTGTTCTTCATGCGGGTGCAGTTCGCGTGCGCCCAGCACACCTTCGAGGACCTGAAGTCGCAATTGCAGTTCTTCGCCGAGCCGCTGCGGATCAGCTGGAAGCTGCATGCCGTACACGAGCCCATGCGCACCGTGATCCTGGTCAGCAAGGAAGGCCACTGCCTGAACGACCTGCTGTTCCGCTGGAAGAGCGGCCTGCTGCGGCTGGACATCGCGGCCATCGTCTCCAACCATCGCGACTTCTACCAGCTGGCGGCCAGCTACAACGTGCCGTTCCACCACATCCCGGTCAGTGCCGCGACCAAGGCCCAGGCCGAGGCCCGCCAGTACGAGATCATCGAATCCGAACGGGCCGAGCTGGTGGTGCTGGCGCGCTACATGCAGGTCCTTTCGGACGAGCTGTGCGGCAAGCTGGCCGGCCGCGCGATCAACATCCACCACAGCTTCCTGCCCAGCTTCAAGGGCGCCAAGCCCTACTACCAGGCGCACGAGCGCGGCGTGAAGCTGATCGGTGCCACCGCCCACTACGTGACGGCGGAGCTGGACGAGGGACCGATCATCGAGCAGGACGTGGCCCGGGTGGACCACGCGCACACGGTCGAGGACCTCACCGCCGTCGGCCGCGACACCGAGAGCCAGGTGCTGGCGCGCGCGGTGAAGTGGCACAGCGAGCACCGGGTCCTCCTCAACGGGCACAAGACGGTGGTGTTCCGCTGACGACATGCCGCCGCGCATCCCGCCCATCCAGTGCCTGCTGACCTTCGAGGCGCTGGCGCGCCTGCGCTCGGTCACGCAAGCGGCTGACGAGCTGTGCGTCACGCCCAGCGCGGTCAGCCACCGGGTGCGGCAACTGGAGCAGATCCTGGGCACCAAGCTGTTCGGCCGCTCCGATTTCTCGCTGACCACCGAGGGCAGCGAATACCTGGCGCACGTGCGCGAAGGCCTGGCCAGCCTGGAGCGCTTCCCGGGCCGCGACGCCGCCCAGGGCAAGCGCAAGCTGCGGGTGGCAGTGACGCCGACCTTCGCGCGATCCATCCTGATGCCGCGCCTGCGCAGCTTCACCGAGGCCTATCCGGAGATCGACCTCACGCTGCAGGTGTCGATCCCGTTGCTGGACGTGGTGGCCGAGGATGCCGACCTGACCATCCGCTTCGGCACCGGCCGCTACGCCGACGTCGAGCACCTGTGCCTGCTGACCGACGAGGTCACGCCGCTGGCCTCGCCCGCCTTCCTGCGCGAGCACGGTCCCTTCGACACCACCGAGGACCTGCTCGCCGCCCGGCTGCTGAAGAGCCCGCTGGAGCCCTGGCGCACCTGGTTCCTGGCCCACGGCATCGATGCGCCCGAGCCGGCCGAAGGTTCCTCCTTCAACGACATCGGGCTGATGTGCGATGCCGCCGCGCAGGGGCTGGGCATCGCACTGGTGCGCCTGAAGCTGGGCCAGCCCTGGCTGGAAGACGGCCGGCTGGCGCGGCTGTCGGAACGCAACGTGCCCAGCCCGCACGCGCACTACCTGTGCTGGCGCACCGGCACCATGGACCGCTGGGAGTGCGCCGCCTTTGCCGACTGGTTGAAGAAAAGCCTGGCCTGAGGCCCTCGAGCGTGCGCCGGCCGGGGCGGCAAGGCGCTGCTGTACAGTGGCTGGCAGAGGAGTCGGGCAAGCATGGGAACAGGACACTGGGCAGCCGCGCTGGGCGTCGGCCTGCTCGCCGCCGCAGGTGCCGGGGCACAGCCCGCGGCGCTGGCCCCCGACGAGCTGTTCGAACGGCTGGCGCCCAGCGTCTGGACGGTCCAGACATTCGACGAGAAGAACCAGCCGGTCGCAATCGGCAGCGCCGTCGTCATCGGGTCGGGCAGCGTGGTCACCAACTGCCACGTGCTCAAGAAGGCGGCACGCGTGACCGTGACGCGCGAGAACGTCAGCTATGGGGCCTTGCCCGACCATTTCGATCCGGAGCGCGACCTCTGCCTGCTGCGGGTGCGCAACTTCCAGGCGCCGGCCGTCACCATCGTCAATCCCGAGGAAATGCGGGTCGGCGCCCGCGTCTACGCCATCGGCAGCCCGCGCGGGCTGGAGCACACCATCAGCGACGGCCTGCTGTCGGGCATCCGCCGTACGGCAGAGGGCGAACTGGCCGCGCTGCAGGTGACGGTGCCGATCTCGCCCGGATCCAGCGGCGGCGGCCTGTTCGACGCCCAGGGGCGGCTGGTCGGCATCACCACCTTCGCCCTCCGGGATTCGCAGAACCTCAACTTCGCCGTGCCGGCGACCTGGATCGCCGAGATCCCGCAGCGGGCCCAGGCGGCGCGCGCCGCGCGGGCCGAGGGCCGCCCGTCCGTTGCCGCTGGCCGCGGGCAGGTCTTCGAGTACCGGCTCCATGACCGCACCACCGGCATCGACCGCTCCGTGGTGTATCGCCTGGACCGGGTCGACGGCGAGCGGCTGGTCTTCAATGGCGGCTCGCGCATCGAGGCACCGGAGGGCGAAGTGCTGGCGCTCACGGCGGCCATCGGGGGCGAGTACGAGGTGGCCCAGCCCCCCGGCGGGTGGGCCAAGGCCATCCCGGCCGCCGGCAAGACCTGGGAGGGCGTGTGGAGCTCTCCGCTGCCGGGACGTTCCATCAAGCTGGAGCTGGCCGCCCGGGCAGCACGCGAGAGCACGCTGAACTTCAAGGACCGGCCGCTGCGCGTGCTGCAGGTGGACTACAGCGGCCACACCGATCGGTACGTCGGCCTGGGCGGTGTCGGCAATCGCGGCAGCTACGCGGCCAGCATCTGGTACTCGCCGGAGCTCGGCCGGGTGGTCCGCTTCGAGGCGCGCACCCGTGGAGGTTCCGGCGGGGCCGCCTTCCTGGTCGACGAGGTGCTCGAGCTCGTGGACATTCGGACCGAGTGAGGGTGGCGACCCGCGGCAAGCATTTGAAAGCCGCGCGCGTCCGGCCTGAAGATTCCTCACCCCAGGGCCCCTGCATCCGGTTCACGATACGACCATGAACGCTCCGCTCCCTCCCTCCGCTGCGGCCGTACCGCTGGACCGGGTGCTGCCTGCCCTGCAGGCGGTGCTGCCCGCGCACGCGCTGCTGTGGCACGCCGAGGACACCACACCTTACGAATGCGACGGCCTGACGGCCTATCGCGAGCGCCCGCTGGCCGTCGCCCTGCCGGAAACCGAGGAGCAGGTGCAGGGCGTGCTGCGCGCCTGCCATGCGCTGGGGGTGCCGGTGGTCGCGCGCGGGGCCGGCACCGGGCTGTCCGGCGGCGCCCTGCCGCACCGCCATGGCGTCACGCTGTCGCTGGCGCGCTTCAACCGCATCCTCGAACTCGATCCGGCCAGCCGCACCGCCCGCGTGCAGTGCGGTGTGCGCAACCTGGCGATCAGCGAGGCGGCGGCGGTGCACGGCCTGTACTACGCGCCCGATCCGTCGAGCCAGATCGCCTGCACCATCGGCGGCAACGTGGCCGAGAACTCGGGCGGCGTGCACTGCCTGAAGTACGGGTTGACGGTGCACAACGTGCTGCGGGTGCGCGGCTTCACGGCCGACGGCGAGCCGGTGGTGTTCGGCAGCGAGGCGCTGGACGCGCCCGGCTACGACCTGCTGGCCGCCACGATCGGCAGCGAAGGCATGCTGGCGGTCGCCATCGAGGTCACGGTCAGGCTGGTGCCCCGGCCGCAATTGGCCCGCTGCATCATGGCCAGCTTCGACGACGTACGGAAGGCCGGCGACGCGGTGGCGGCGGTGATCGCCGCCGGCATCATCCCGGCCGGGCTGGAGATGATGGACAAGCCCATGACCGCCGCGGTGGAGGACTTCGTCCATGCCGGCTACGACCTGGCCGCCGAGGCCATCCTGCTGTGCGAGAGCGACGGCACGCCCGAGGAAGTCGAGGAGGAGATCGGCCGCATGGAGCAGGTGCTGCGCACCGCCGGCGCCACCGCCATCGCCGTCAGCCGCGACGAGGCCGAGCGGCTGCGATTCTGGAGCGGCCGCAAGAACGCCTTCCCGGCCTCCGGGCGCATCAGCCCGGACTACATGTGCATGGACTCGACCATCCCCCGCAAGCGGCTGGCCGACATCCTGCTGGCGATCCAGGACATGGAGAAGAAGTACGGGCTGCGCTGCGCCAACGTGTTCCATGCCGGCGACGGCAACCTGCACCCGCTGATCCTGTTCGATGCCAACGACGCCGACCAGCTGCACCGCTGCGAGCTGTTCGGCGCCGAGATCCTGGAGACCAGCGTCGCCATGGGCGGCACCGTCACCGGCGAGCACGGCGTCGGCGTGGAGAAGCTCAACTCCATGTGCGTGCAGTTCAGCCCGGGCGAGATGGAGCAGATGCGCGCCCTGAAGCGCGCCTTCGATCCCGCCGGCCTGCTCAATCCCGGCAAGGTGATCCCGACCCTGAACCGCTGCGCCGAGTACGGCAAGATGCTGGTGCGCGGCGGCCGGCTCGTGCACCCGGACCTGCCGCGCTTCTGACCCGGCGCCTTCCGGTCGGGGAAGGCCGCCAGCCTGGGTCAACCCGGCTGGCAGGCGGTGTCGGTCACGACGATGTCGGCGCTGCCTTCCGGCCGGCCCTCGTCCTCGTCGCGGCGCTGCCGCCGCTCCCCGATGGCGTTGTTCTGGCTTTCGGTCACCACCTGCTGGATCTGCTCCAGCGACACCCCCGGCAGCACCTCCTGGATGGCCGCGATCAGGCCGGTGCCGACCAGCGGCGAACTAGGCGACGGCAGCGCGGTGAAGCCCGGCACCGGGACCGCCGTGCCGCCGACGTTCATGCGGATCTGCGACACCAGTTCGGGCGGACCGGAGATCAGCGCGAACTCGCCGCCGGCGGAAGCGGCGCTGAGCAGTTCGTAGGAGGCCGTCGGCAACGCGGAAGTGGCAGCCAGCTGCGTGGCCGATGCCACCAGCAGCGAGCTGCTCGGCGCAGCCACCTCAGGCACCGCCGCCACCTTCAGCTGTCCGCCCAGGGTGGCGCTGCCGTGCACGACGAGCTGGTCGTAGGTGACCCCAGGCACGAAGGTGGTGTTGGCCGCGATGTCCGCCAGCAGGACGCCGGTGGCCCGCTGCGAGAAGTTGCCGGTGACCGTCAGCGCACCGATGCCGCCCGAAGCGGTGCCGGGTGCCACCGTGCCGGCATTGTCCAGGTGGCCGTGGATCAGGCCGGAGCCCTGGATCGTGCCCGCCGGCGCATTCAGCAAGGTGACCCCGCCGGGCTGGAACGTGTCGCTGTAGTGGTCGTAGTTGCCCAGCGCCAGGGTCGCTCCGGACGCGATGTCGATGCTGCCCTCGTTGAGCAGGGTGCCCGTGGTCATCACCATGGCACCGGACTGGATCGCGAGCGGGGAGCTGTTGGTCCACTGCGCGTCGATCCGCAGCTCACCCGGCACGATGCTGCCCGGGGGCGGAGGCTCGGTGGGCAGTTCCATCATCAGCTGCGGCTCGGAGCCCAGCGGCGGCGACAGCTCGGCCACCTGCACGGTGGAAGGCACCACGATGCCGCCGGCGGCGGCGGTACGGACCGTGCCGGTCGTACCCACCGGGCCGGAGCGCGCGGGATCCACGTCGTAGCTCTCGTAGCTGGGATAGGCCTCGCCGCCCCCGCCGCCGGCGGCATGGACGTCGCCGGCCAGCTGCAGCGTCGCCCCGGCGCCGGTCACCTCGATCCGCACGGCGCCGCCGTTGCCGCCCTGGCCGCCCAGTGCCACGGTGCCATCGACATAGCCGCCCCAGCCACCGGAAGCGTCCATCCTCCCCAGCAGCCGGCTGTTGCCTGCAGCGCGGATGTCGATCGCGCCGCCATGGCCGCCCTGCCCGCCGCGCGCGGCTCCGCCACCGCCCTCGCCGCCGTCACCGTAGCCGCCGTAGCCGCCCTCGGCCGTCAGGACTCCGAGCTCCGGACCCTCGGTGTAGCCGCTGTCCATGGGCTGGTAGGCGTCGATCACGACCCCGCCCCCCTGGGCCTCGACCGTGATGCGCCCGCCATCGCCGCCCTTGCCGGCCACGGCCAGGCTGGAGCCGCCTTCGCCGCCGCCGGCATCCACGTACGAGTTCGACAGCACGAGGTCACCGCTGCGCTGCACCAGGCGGATGTCGCCGCCGGCACCGCCGGCGCCGCCGCCCTCGTAGCCACCGCCGCCGCCCCGGGCGACCACGAAGAAGGTCTGCAGCGAGTGGCCGGCTTCGATGTCGACCAGCCCGCCGCGACCCCCGGTCGACGCGACATCTTCGCCGTAGCCCCCGGCCGCAATGAGCCAACCGGCGTCGACGGCCCCGCCGGCGCGGATCCGCACTTCGCCGCCGGCGCCGCCGCTGCCGGACATCCGGAAGGTGTCGCCGCCATAGACCTCGATGTACCCGACGGACGTGTTCCCGCCGGAGACCAGGCTCACCTTGCCGCCCTTGCCCCCATCGCCATCGCTCGAGCCCCCGGCGCCCGTGGCGTAGATGCCGTCCTGGATCGTGATGTCGCCTCCGGCCGTCACCGAGACCTGGCCACCGGCACCGGGCGCGCCCTCCCCGAGGTTGCCGCCGGACGCATCGATGCTCCAGCCGCTGACGTGGCCGCTGGCGTTGATGGTCACGTTGCCGCCCGCCGTGCGGCCCGATTCACCGGCGCTGGCGTCGAGGTAGTCGAAGAGCACGCTGCCGTTCAGCGCCGACAGGTTCATGTTGGCCGCCGAGATCCAGGCCGATTGCACGTCCAGGTCGCCGGCTTGATGGGTGATGCTCAGGTCGTTGGCGAAGAAGTAGAGCGAGCCCGGCGAGTTGAAGGACTGGGTCACGGCGACATTGGTGTTGCCCGTGAAGTCCATGGTGCCGCTGTTGCTCAGGTTGGCCACCCGGAACTGGCCTTCGTTCAGCCAGACGGAGCCCATGTTGTTGAACGTGCCGAGGCTGCCAAAGCCGCCGACGCCGCCGTGGGTGCCGCCGGCGCCGTCGACGGTGCCGTTGTTGTCGAACGCGGCCCCGTCCATCCGGAGCATGCTGTTGAGGTTCAGCGTGACGGTGCCGTCGTTCTGCCAGGTCTTGCCGGCGGGCAGGATGACGTTCAGGCGGTTGCCGTTGCCGGGGAAACCCAGCGTGCTGAATTCCACCCGGGCGCCGCTGTCGGTGACGACGTGGGGCCCGGCAGGCAGGGTGGCGGCGTTGGCCTGCAGGTACACGTTGAGCACGCCGGCGTCATTGGTGTCATTGACCAGGAAATGGGTCTGGTACTGGCTGCCCGTGAAGCGGATCTGGCCATCGGCCTCGAGGCGCAGGTCGGTCGTGCCGCTGGAAGTCTTGGAAATCTGGATTCCGCCCAAGCTCGTGTCGAACACGATGTCGCCGTTGTCGCCGCCGCTGCTGGCGGTCGATACGGTCACGCTGGTGCTGTTGTCGATCGCCGTATTGAGCGTGTCTACGCTGAGCTGCGAGGGATTGCCGTCGGCCGAGTGGAAATTCGGACTGGTCCCGAGGTTTTGGCCGTCGAATGGCCCGCCGACGATGAAGATGTCGCTGGGGTCCAGCAGCCAGGTGCCCGCCTGGCCGGCGGCAGCGGAGGCGTCCACTCGCACGCCGTTGGCGTCCAGGTGCCGCTTCCCCGACGTTTCCACGAAGCCACCATCGCCGCCATTCGCGCCGCCCCTGGCCTCGATGCGGCCGTGGGCCCGCGTCGTGTCGTCGGCCCACACGATCACCCGGCCGCCGTCGCCCTTGTCGGTGGCGTTGGCGCGCAACTGCGCATCGGCCGCCACCCAGGTGACCTGCGCATTCGGGACCTCGGCGTTGCCGCCCTTGTAGCCGCCGCCGATGCGGATCTGCCCGCCGCCGGCGGTGTTGGAGGTGTCGATCACCGCGCCGGCCATCACGCCGACGGTGCGGCCCAGCACGTCCACCCGGCCGCCGGCGCCGGCCAGGCCCTGGGCCTGCGTGGTCCCGGCCGCCTCGGCATGGTCGGCGGCCTTGAGCACCACGCGCCCGCCTTCCACGCTCACCGCCTGGGCCTGCACCAGCCCGCTGTGCCGCAGCGTGCCGGCAAACACGCCGACCGCGTCGCCGCGCAGGGTGCCCAGGTTCACGGCCTGGTCGGACGGGGCCTGCACTTCGAACAGGATGCCTTCCAGCCCGCGGCCGGTCAGTTCCACCTTCTGGCCGGCCGCCAGCACCGTGGCGCCCTCCGGGCTCTGGATGACGGCCTGCGCGCCGGCCTGCACGTCGGTGCCGATCAGCACCACGTCACCGCCGCGGGCCAGCACCTGGCCGTCCACCCGCAGCGGGCCGGCCGTGCTGCCGTCGCCGAACCGCAGGCGGCCGGCGATGGCGTCGGCATCGCTCATGCGCAGGGTGGAGGCGGTGAAGCCCGCAGTGTCGACCACCGCACCGGCGCCCACCGCGATGCCGGCCGGGTTCACCAGCACCAGCCGGCCGTTGGACGACAGCGTGCCGAAGATGGCACTCGGGTCGGGCCCGACCACGCGGTTGATCGAGGTGCTGGTCACCCCAGGCTGGGCGAAGTGCGTGGACGTGCCCGACGGCACGCTGAAGCTCTGCCAGTTGATGGCCGAGTGGTTGCTGCCGGCCCCGTTCTGGGTGGTGACCACCAGCTTGCTGCCCTGCTGGCTGAGGACGGCGCTGCCATGGATGGCCTGGGCGCCGGTGGGCTGCGCGTGGGCCGTGCTGCCGGCAAATCCCGCGGCCATGGCCAGGGCCAGCAGCAGTGGACGATGGCCGCCAGCCCCCGTCTGGCACAGGGTACGGAAGGCAAAGGGAGTCTGGCGTCGCGACATGGCTGTGCGGCCCTCGTGAAGATCAATCGGATTCCGGGCCGGCGCACCGCCAATCGCAGCGCCCCGCCGTCGAGTTCGACGGTAGCATACCGTTACACCCCGGACAACCGAGCGCGAGGGCCGGCGAGCGGCCGCCCGGCCGGGCTTGAGGGACGCTGCGTCAAATGTCACACGCGTGTGCGCCCTCCTGAGGCAAGCTCGGACCGCCCATGAGCCTGTTCATCAGCATCGCTGCGTACTGCGACCCGGTCCTGGGGTTCACGCTGGCGCGGGCCCGTGCCGCGGCTGCCCGGCCGCAGGACCTGCACTTCGGCGTGTTCGACCAGAGCCTGCAGCCGCCGCCGGCTTCCACCTTCGGCCTGCTGGCGCCGGCGCGCCTGACCTACCAGCGCATCGATCCGGTGTTCGCCCGCGGCCCCTGCTGGGCCCGGGCACTCGCGATGGCCCTGTACGACGGGGAGGACTGGTTCCTGCAGCTCGATTCGCACATGGACTTCGAGCCCGGTTGGGACGAGCGACTGGTCGCGCAGGCCAGCGCGCTGGCGCCGGGCCGCACCGGCGTGGTGATCTCCTCCTACCCGAATGCGTTCGGCTTCGAGGACGGCCGTCCCGTGCCGCGGCCGGCCACCGGCAAGGTCCTGGCCCATGTGGTGAAGCCGGGCGTCGGCTTCGAGCCCGGCCACCCGGTGCTGGCGTTCGAGGCGCATCCGGTCGACACCGACCGTCCGGTCCCCGGCTTCCACCTCGGCGCCGGCTGCCTGTTCGCACCCGGCCGGTTCGCGCTGGAGTTCCCCTACGACCCCGCCCTGTACTTCCACGGCGAGGAGCAGGCGCTGGCGGTCCGGCTGTTCACCCACGGCTGGGACATCTTCCACATGCCCGGGCTGCCGGTCTCGCACCTGTACAACGACGGCCGCTCCGGCGTGCCGCCGCGCCCGCTGCATTGGGACGCCGCCCACGAGGCCGGGCGCAGCCAGAACTGGTGGGAGCTGGAGCAGCGCTCGCGCGCGCGGCTGGCGGCACTGGTGGGCGGGCAGCCGCTGGGCGCCTATGGCCTGGGCAGCGTCCGCACCCTGGCCGACTACGCCCGCTGGTGCGGCATCGACTACGCGGCGCGCACCCTGGCGCCGCAGGCCTGGCGTCCACTGGCGCCGATCTGAGGGTTCAGGCGCCGCCGCCGTCCATCAGCTCGGCCGCCAGGCACAGGTCGGTCCAAGCCTTGGCCTTGTCGGGCAGGTTGCGCAGCAGGTAGGCGGGGTGGTAGGTCACCACGACCGGCACGCCTTCGTACGCATGCACGCGGCCGCGCAGGCGGCCGATCGGCTCCTGCGATTGCAGCAGCGTCTGCACCGCGAAGCGCCCCATGGCCAGGATCACCCGCGGCTGCACCAGTGCCACCTGGCGGCGCAGGAAGGGCTCGCACTGGGCGACCTCCTCGGGCTGCGGATTGCGGTTGCCGGGCGGCCGGCACTTGAGCACGTTGGCGATGTAGACGTTGCTGCGGCGGTCCAGGCCGACGGCGCGCAGCATGTTGTCCAGCAGCTGGCCGGCCGGGCCGACGAAGGGCTCGCCCTTGAGGTCCTCCTGCTCGCCGGGCGCCTCGCCGATGACCATCCAGTCGGCGCGCGCCGGGCCCACCCCCAGCACGGTGTTGCGGCGCGACTCGCACAGGCCGCAGGCGCGGCAGCCGGCCACCGCGCTGGCCAGGCCTTCCCAGTCGAGGCTCGCGATGCCGGCCCGCTGGCCGTCGGCGATCGGCGCGGCAGGGGTCGTCGGGGCCGCGGGAGCAGCTCCGGCGGCGGGCGGACGCACCGGCGGTGCGATCCGTTGTTCCCGCTCGGCAGCGGCGCCGGCCAAGTCCTGCGCGGGCGCGGCCGTGGCCTCCGCCGGAGTGGCCAGGGCCGGCGGCAGCAGTTCCAGCCCCATCTCCCGGAGCATGGCCAGACGGCGAGGGTCGAGTTGCAGCGTCACAGCTTCAGGCTCATCACGATGGCGTCCTCGCGCCCGCCACCGGCCGCCGGGTAGTAGCGGCGGCGCTCGCCGACGCGCCGGAAACCGTTGCGCTCGTACAGCCGCTGCGCGCGCAGGTTGCCGACCCGCACCTCCAGCCACAGCCACTGCGCGCCCTGCCCGCGGGCCCAGATCGCCAGTGCTTCCAGCATCAGGCGGCCCCAGCCCTGGCCCTGCCAGGCCGGCGCGACCGTGATGTTCAGCAGGTGCACCTCGTCCACCCCCTTCATCGCCACGAAATAGCCCAGCACCCGGCCGCCGGCGCACAGCAGCTGGGCTTCGTAGCCCGAGCGCAGCGAGTCGACGAAGTTGCCGTGCGTCCAGGGGTGCTCGTAGGCGCTGCGCTCGATCGGCAGCACCTCGGACAGGCGGCCCGGCGTCATCGGTTCGAAAGCGGCCTCGCGGTCGTGCAGCAGGGCGCTCATGGCTGCATTCTGGCCCGGTCGGCCGCTGCGGCGCGGGCCGCCTCGCGCTCCGCCGTCGTTTGCGCCACCTTGTCACGCACGTACAGGGGCAGTGCCTGCTCGGCCGGCCGCCCCAGTCCCTGGGCCAGCAACTGCGGCGCCAGCGCCAGGATCGCGAGGGCGGTCGGCACGACCTCCACGCGGGTCGCGACCGCCGGCAGGCGGTCACCGTAGACGGCCAGCGCATTGCCCGCCAGGCAGGCGACGCCGGCGGCCTCGAGCGTCTCCGGCGCACCCAGCCGGATCGTGCCCTCGCGCTGCCAGCGCATGCCGTCGTGCCGGTAGCGGGCCGAATAGACCTCGTCCATCCGGGCATCGAGCACCGCCAGCACGTCGGCGGCGCCCAGGCGCTCGCGCGCCGCCTCGGCCACCGCCATCAGCGTCTCCACCGGCAGCACCGGCACGCCCGCGCCCAGTGCCAGCCCCTGGGCCACCGAGCAGGCGGTGCGCAGGCCGGTGAAGGAGCCGGGGCCGCAGCCGAAGGCGATCGCGTCCAGCGAGGCGACGTCCAACCCGCCTCGTTCCAGCAGGTCCAGCACCGCCGGGATCAGGGTGGACGAGGACTTGGCGCCGCCTTCGCCCTGCACGGACAGCGGCGCGGCGCCGGCGCGCACGAGCGCCACGCTCATCGCCTCGGTGCTGGTGTCGAAGGCGAGCAGGTTCACGGGCGGGGGAAGGGAAGGCAGGCGGGCAAGCGCAGGATTATCGGCCTCCATAATCGGCCGATGCGCCTCCCGCTGTTCCTGGCTGCTTGGCTGTGCGCCGCCGCCGCCGCGGCACAGGCGCTGCCGCCCGCCAGCCCGGCGATGCCGCCGGCGGTCCAGGGGCCGGCGTCAGGGGCGCCGGCGCTCCCTCCGGCCGTCGAAGCCGCACTGGCGCGGGCGCGGCTGCCGCGCGACGCCGTCACCCTGCTGGTCACCGACGTCGATCCCCGGCTGCCGCCGCGCCTCGCCCACCGGGCCGAAGTCCCGGTCAATCCGGCGTCCATCGCCAAGCTGGCCACGACCTTTGCCGCGCTGGAACTGCTGGGTCCCACCTTCACCTGGACCACGCCGGTCTATGCCGACGCGCCGGTGGTCGGGGGCACCCTGCAGGGCAACCTGTACATCCGGGGGCAGGGCGATCCGACCCTGGTGCTGGAGCGTCTCTGGCTGCTGCTGCGCCATGTGCGTGCGCTCGGGATCACCGGCATCGCCGGCGACATCGTGCTGGACCACGGCGCCTTCGAACTGCCGCCGCACGATCCGGCCGCCTTCGACGGCGAGCCGCTGCGGCCCTACAACGCGGCGCCCGACGCCCTGCTGGTCAACTACCGCAGCGCGGTCCTGTCGTTCGTGCCGCAGGCCGACGGCAGCGCGCGCGTGACGGCGGACCCGCCGCTGGCGGGCGTGCAGTGGCCACGCTCGGTGCGCCTGGGCGCCGGCGACTGCGGCGACTGGCGCGCCGCCCTGCAGGCGGACTTCAGCCTGCCGCTGCAGCCGCGCTTCGGCGGCGCGTATCCAGCGGCCTGCGGCGTCCGCCGCTGGGCGCTCGCCTTCGCCGATCCGCACAGCCATGCGGCCCGCGCGGTGGCAGGGCTGTGGCAGGAGATCGGCGGCACGCTGGGCGGGACGGTGCGCGACGGCAGCGTGCCGGCGTCCCTCGCGCCCCTGTTCGAGCAGGCTTCGCCGCCCCTGTCCGAAGTCATCCGCGACATCAACAAGTTCAGCAACAACGTGATGGCGCAGCAGCTGTTCCTCACGCTGAGCCTGCAGGCCGTGGGCAAGGGCAGCCGCGAAGCCTCGCGCGAACTGCTGGCCGGCTGGTGGCGAGATCGGATCGGCCCGCAGCCGCCGGTGTTCGACAACGGCGCCGGCCTGTCGCGCGAGGCGCGCATCAGTGCCGCGCAGCTTGCGCGCCTGCTGCAGCACGCCTGGAGCTCGCCGCTGATGCCGGAACTGCTGGCCTCGCTGCCGCTGTCGGGCACCGACGGCACCCTGCGCCGGCTGCAAGCGCCGGCGCGCGCGCACCTCAAGAGCGGCAGCCTGCGCGACGTGTTCGGCGTCGCCGGCTACGTGCACGGCATCGGCGGCCGCCGCTGGGTGGTGGTGGCCATTGCCAACCACCCCGACGCCGCCCGCCTGCGCCCGGCCATCGAAGCCCTGCTGGAGTGGACCGCGCAGCAACCGTAGGGTCGTGGGTGGTTTTTCGTTGGACCGCGCGGAATAACATGCAGCGCGGTCCCTCCTGTGAGGAGGAGCCGGCTTTGCCGGGCCTCCTCACACTGATCAAGCCACTGGAGAAAGTCGCTTGCGACTTTCTCCAGTGAAGCCCTTACCAGCGCTCGCGCAGCCGGTCGTAGGCGTAGTCGCCGAGGGTGGTGTGGCCCTTGGGCGCGAAATAGACCGGATCGGCGAACAGGGTGGTTTCCAGGTTGGCGCCGCCCAGCGTCCCGCCGTTGCACAGCGCCGAATTCACCTGGCCCGCGCCGATGCCGATGCCGGGGCCCGGATCCACCGAGTTGCACAGCACGCTGGTCACGTCGTCGAAGCCGTAGGTGGCATTGCCGCCGTCGGCGGTGACCAGGTTGATGTGCAGCGCGGCGTCGATGTAGAGGACCTTGGCGCCGAGATCGACGATGGAGATCAGCAGCTCGTCGTTGAAGCGGGTGGTCAGGCTCTCCAGCACGCCCTCGCGGCCGGTACTGCGCGCCCAGGGCGAGCGGCCGAGGTTGTACGGCCCGGCCACCGCGACGTGCTGGGCGCCGGCGTCGACCAGCCGGCGCACCTGCGCGCCCAGCGCGCGCCCGGCGGCCTCCACGTTGGCGGTGGCCTGGGCCTCGTCCTGGTTGCCCGCGATCAGCGCCGCGCCCTCCGCGATGATGTCGGCGACGCCCCCGGCCACCAGGATCAGGTCACCGCCGGCCGGCGACTCGCTGGCCAGGAAGGTGTCGATCTGCTCGGCGATCGTAGGCGTGGCCGCGTTGCCGGCCGCATCGGGCTTGCTGGTCACCCGTGCGCTGCCGATGGCGTAGCTGCTGCCGCCACCCGCGCTGGGCTGGATCGAGAGGCCGTAGCTGGCGGCGAGCTGCTCCGTCCAGTTGATGCCCCCGTTGTTGATGGTGTAGCGCGTTCCGCGCTGGCCCGCATCGGCGAAGGCATCGCCGAACACGACCAGCCGGTCGGGATTGAATTCGGACACCACCGATCCACCGCCGCAAGCGGCGAGCAGGAGCGGGGACACGCAGGCGGCCGTGAGCAGCGCACGGCGCAACCACTGGAAAGGCATGGGGGGATCTCCGTCGAAAAGCCGGCGCTAGTGTAACGAGCGGACTGGCGCGCGCCCCTGCGGCCTCGTTCAGGCTGCGGCGCGCTGCAGCCGGTCGCGCACGCCGTCCCATTCGGCGCCGGGCGGCGGCGCCTCGACCCAGATCAGCTGCACGCCCTCCTGGTCGAACTCGCGCAGCACGGCGAACAGCTGGCGCGCCGCCTCGCGCGCGTCCTCGGGCATGCGCCGGCGCAGCACGTGCGTGGAGCGGGTCTGCAGGATGGCGCGCGACCAGGTGGCGATGCCGCGCGCCTGCTCGCCGAGCAGGTCGAGGCCCGCCTGCAGCGCCGCGGCATCCATCAGCCGCACGCGGGCACGGGGCGCGTAGTGCGAGGCCAGCGTGCCGGACGCGCGCGGGGCGGCGTCCTCCAGTTCCCCCGGTGCCGCCAGCGGCTCGCCGCACGCGTCCCCGATCTGCTGCGCCGTGAGCACGCCCGGCCGCAGCAGCACCGGGCGCCCGCGGGTGCAGTCGACGATCGCCGACTCGATGCCGACCTCGCACGGGCCGCCATCGAGCACCAGCAGCGCCTCGCCGAACTCCGAGGCCACGTGGGCAGCGCTGGTGGGGCTCACCCGGCCGAAGCGGTTGGCGCTGGGCGCGGCCAGTCCCGCCACCGGCGGGTCGGCCTGGCTGCAGGCCTGCAGCAGCGCATGCGCCACCGGATGCGAGGGGCAGCGCAGGCCGATGGTGGCGTGCCCGCCGGCCGCCGCCTGCGCCACACCCTCGCGGCGCGGCAGGATCAGCGTGAGCGGGCCGGGCCAGAAGGCATCGATCAGGCGCTGGGCGAAGGCCGGCACGTCGGCGGCAAACCGCCCTACGGCCGCGCCATCGGGCACGTGGACGATCAGCGGGTGGTCGCTGGGCCGGCCCTTGGCGGCGAAGATGCGCGCCACCGCCGCATCGTTGCCGGCGTCCGCGCCCAGGCCATAGACCGTCTCGGTCGGGAAGGCCACCAGCTCGCCGGCCTGCAGGGCCGCCACGGCCAGCTGCAGCGCCTCGGGCTCGCGCGGGTCGCGGATCATCGCCTCAGAACGGCTCGATGCCCAGCAGCGAGCAGGCGCGCAGGGCCGTTGCCCGCGCGCCGGCCGCGTCGGGCGCCGTCAACGTCAGGTGGCCCATCTTGCGACCGGGCCGCGCATCGGTCTTGCCGTACAGGTGAAGGTGTGCGCCGGGCAGCGCCAGCACCTGCGTCCAGGGCGGTTCCTGGGGCGCTGCACCGTGCCTGAACCAGAGGTCGCCCAGCAGGTTGAGCATGATCGCGTGGCTGTGCTGGCGCGGCGCCACCAGCGGCAGGCCGGCCAGCGTGCGCACCTGCAGCTCGAACTGCGACACGTCGGCGCCCTCGATGCTCCAGTGGCCGCTGTTGTGCGGGCGCGGGGCGATCTCGTTGACGACCAGCGAGCCGTCCTGCAGCAGGAAGAACTCGACGCACAACACCCCGACGTAGTCCAGTCCTTGCGCAATGGCGCGCGTGGCCTCGACGGCCTGCTGCGCGGTGGCTTCGGGCAGCACCCCCGCGCCCGCCTCGGTGACGGCGAGGATGCCGCCGCGGTGCAGGTTGCGCTGTGGCGGCAGGTGCACCATGGCGCCGTCGGCGCCGCGGGCCACCACCACCGAGCATTCGGCCGCGAGCGGCAGCAGGCGCTCCAGCACGCAGGGCACGCGGTGCAGCTCGTCCCAGGCCCGCACCAGCGCCGCCCGGTCGGCCACGCGCACCTGGCCCTTGCCGTCGTAGCCCAGCCGGCACGTCTTGAGCACGCCGGGGAACAGCGGCTCCGGCGCTGCCTGCAGGTCGTCGCTGGAAGCGATCACCGCATGCGGGGCACAAGGCACGCCGCAGGCCAGGAAGTGCGCCTTCTCGCGGGCGCGGTCCTGCGCCACGGCCACCGCCGTATGGGCCGGGGCCACCCGCCGCTGTGCCGCCAGCAGCTCGAGCGCGCGCGCCGGCACGTTCTCGAATTCCGTCGTGATGGCGTGCGCGCGCGCGGCCAGCTCATCGAGGCCGGCGTCGTCGTCGTAGGCGGCGTGCACGTGGAAGTGGCTGACGCGGCCGGCCGGGCTGGCGGCATCGGGGTCCAGCACCGCGGTCGCGTAACCCAGTCGCTGGGCGGCGTGGACGAACATGCGGCCCAGTTGGCCGCCACCCAGCACGCCCAGGGTACTGCCGGGGAGCAGGGCCGGCTCTGCGGGCATGGTCATGCCGACGGCGGCAGCACGGTATCGCGCGCGGCCTGGGTCTGCCGGGCGCGGTAGTCGGCCAGCTGGCGGCGCAGGCCTTCGGCGCCGTTGGCCAGCATCGCGACGGCGAACAGCGCCGCATTGGCCGCGCCGGCCGCGCCGATCGCGAAGGTGGCCACGGGAATGCCCTTGGGCATCTGCACGATGCTGTGCAGCGAGTCCACGCCCTGCAGGTGGCGGCTGGGCACCGGCACGCCCAGCACCGGCACGGTGGTCTTGGCCGCGAGCATGCCGGGCAGGTGGGCGGCGCCACCGGCGCCGGCGATGATGGCCTTCAGCCCGCGGCCGGCCGCCTGCTCGGCATAGGCGAACATCTCGTCGGGCATCCGGTGCGCGGAAACGACCTTCGCCTCATGGGCCACGCCGAATTCCTGGAGAATCTGCACTGCGTGCTGCAGGGTGTCCCAGTCGCTGCCGGACCCCATCACCACGCCAACCTGGACAGGGGGCATGAAGTGCTCCTAAAGGCTGAATTCTAAGTTTAGGGACCCGCACTCCATGATCGACGTCACGATCGAGAACTTCGAATCCGAAGTCATCGCCGCCTCCGCCACCCAGCCCGTGCTGGTGGATTTCTGGGCGCCGTGGTGCGGCCCGTGCAAGGTGATCGGCCCCATCCTCGAGAAGCTCGAGGCCGAGTACGCGGGCCGCTTCAAGCTGGTGAAGATCAACTCCGACGAGGAGCAGCAGCTGGCGGCCGCGTTCGGCATCCGCAGCATCCCGACCTGCATCCTGCTGGTGAACGGCCAGCCGGTGGACGGCTTCATGGGCGCGCTGCCCGAGGGCCAGCTGCGCCAGTTCCTGGACAAGCACCTGCCCGAGGGCGAGCCACCTGCCGAAGAAGCCCTCCCCGACGAAGCCCCGCTCGATGCGCAGGACCGGCTCGAGCAACTGCAGCACGCCGTGGCCACCAACCCGGCGGACGACGACGCCCGTTTCGAGTACGTGAAGGCGCTGCTGCTGGCGGGCCGGCTGGCCGAGGCCACGGCGACGTTCGAACCGGTGGCCGGCAAGGCCGCGGGCATCCGCCGTCTCGACTCGCTGCAGCGCATGATCGACGCGATGGCCTTCGCCGCCGGGCAGGGCGACGCGGGCCCGGCGCTGGCCGCCCTGGAGGCACGCATCGCGGCCGACCGGCGCGACTTCGAGGCGCGGTTCGGCAAGGCACGCCTGCTGGCCGCGCAGCAGCGCTGGACCGACGCGATGGACGAGCTGCTGGAGATCCTGATGCGCGACAAGGGCTGGAACGAGGACGCCGCGCGCAAGACCTACATCGCCATCCTCGACCTCATCGAGCCGCCCAAGCCCGCGGTCGCCGAAGGCCAGATCCCGCCGGACGATCCGACGGTGGCGACCTACCGCCGGCGGCTGTCGAGCGTGGTCCTGTCCTGATCCCGGAAGCGGCGGCGGGCACGCCCGCACGCCTCAGCCCGTCAGCCGGTCGAGCGCCTCGCGGTACTTGGCCGCCGTCTTCGCAATCACGTCCTGCGGCAGGCGCGGTGCTGGCGGCGTCTTGTCCCAGGGCTTGCCGTGGATGCGCACCTGCTCCAGCCAGTCGCGCAGGTACTGCTTGTCGAAGCTGGGCGGGTTGCGGCCCTCGCGCAGCGCGTCCTCGTAGCCTTCCACTGGCCAGTAGCGCGAGGAATCGGGCGTCAACACCTCGTCCATCAGCACCACCCGGCCCTGTTCGTCGAGGCCGAACTCGAACTTGGTGTCGGCAATGATCAGCCCGCGCGCCAGCGCGATCCTGGCCGCCTCGGCGTAGAGCGCGAGGCTGAGGTCGCGCACCTTGGCCGCCACCTCGGGCCCGACCAGCTCGACGGTGCGCTCGAAGGTGATGTTCTCGTCGTGCTCGCCCGCCGCGGCCTTGGAGGCCGGCGTGTAGATCGGTTGCGGCAGCCGGCTCGAGTTGGTCAGCCCGGGCGGCAGCGGCACGCCGCAGACGGCCTGCGCCTGCTGGTACTCCTTCCAGCCGCTGCCGGCCAGGTAGCCGCGCACCACCGCCTCGATGGGCAGCGGGCTGAGCCGCTTGACCAGCATGGAGCGGCCCACCACCTGCTGGACCTCGGCCGAGCTCACCACGCTCTCGGGCAGCTCGCCGGTGAGGTGGTTGGGGCACAGGTGCGCCAGCCGGCCAAACCAGAACAGCGCCATGTGGGTGAGCAGTTCGCCCTTGCCCGGGATCGGCTCGCCCATGATCACGTCGAAGGCCGAGATGCGGTCGGTCGCGACCATCAGGATGCGGTCGTCGCCGACCGCGTAGTTGTCGCGCACCTTGCCGCGCGCCAGCAGCGGCAGCGAGGTGAGCGAGGAGGTGTGCAGGGCGGAGGTCATGGTGCGCTCGTGCGGTAAAGCAAAACGGCCCGCAGGAGCGCGGGCCGTTCGATTATCGCCAAGGGGGCGCCGTCAGTTCACCGTCTGCGCCAGCTCGCCGCGCTCGTACTTCTGCGCGACCACCTGCAGCGAGTGGCCCTTGATCTTCGGCGCCTGGCCCTCGCAGCCGAACTGCTGGTAGCGCTGGCGGCAGATCTGCTTGGCCGCCTCGCGGGCGGGCTTCATCCACTCGCGCATGTCGAACTTGTCGGGGTTCTCGGCCATGAACTTGCGCACCGCGCCAGTCATGGCCAGGCGGATGTCGGTGTCGATGTTGATCTTGCGCACGCCGTGCTTGATGGCTTCCTGGATCTCCTCGACCGGCACGCCGTAGGTCTCCTTCATCTTGCCGCCGTACTGGTTGATGATGGCCAGCAGGTCCTGCGGCACGGAGGAGGAGCCGTGCATCACCAGGTGGGTGTTGGGGATGCGGCGGTGGATCTCCTTGATGCGGTCGATCGCCAGGATGTCGCCGGTGGGCTTGCGCGAGAACTTGTAGGCCCCGTGGCTGGTGCCGATGGCGATGGCCAGCGCGTCCAGCTGCGTCTTCTTGACGAAGTCGGCCGCCTGCTCGGGGTCGGTCAGCAGCTGCTCGCGCGTCATGGTGGCCTCGGTGCCGTGGCCGTCCTCCTTGTCGCCGCGCATGGTCTCCAGCGAGCCCAGGCAGCCCAGCTCGCCCTCGACGGTGACGCCCAGCTTGTGGGCCATGTCGACCACCTTGCGCGTGACGTCGACGTTGTAGTCGTAGCTGGCGATGGTCTTGCCGTCGGATTCGAGCGAGCCGTCCATCATCACCGAGGAGAAGCCCAGCTTGATCGCGCCGGCGCACACGTCCGGGCTCTGGCCGTGGTCCTGGTGCATCACCAGCGGGATCTCGGGGTAGGCCTCCAGCGCGGCCTGGATCAGGTGCTTGACGAAGGGCTCGCCGGCGTACTTGCGGGCGCCGGCGCTGGCCTGCAGGATCACCGGCGCAGCCAGTTCCCGGGCGGCTTCCATCACCGCCTGGACCTGCTCGAGGTTGTTGACGTTGAAGGCCGGGATGCCATAGCCGTTGTCGGCGGCATGGTCCAGCAGTTCGCGCATGGAAACGAGGGGCATGGTGCAGTCCTGAGGAGTAGTGAAATGCGGCTTGGTGCGGGCTGGATTCACCCCGCGCCAGCTCGGGAAATTCTACCGGCTGGGTCTTGCGAAAGGGGCTTGTCGCACGGTCGCGCTGGACCATGCAGCCACTCGTTCAGGCCACCCGCAGGACCTTGAGCATGTTGGTGCCGCCGGGGGCACCCATGGGTTCGCCGCAGGTAATGGCGTAGATGTCGCCGGAGGCGACGATGCCGCGCTTCTTCAGGTGCGCCTCGGCATCGGCCAGCGCGGTGTCGCGCTCGGCGCTCTGGTCCATCAGCAGCGGTCGCACGTTGCGGTACAGCGCCATGCGGCGCTGGGTCGCCAGCCGCGGCGTGAGCGCGTAGATCGGGATGTGGATCGGGTAGCGGCTCATCCACAACGGCGTGGAGCCGGAGTCGGTCAGGGCCACGATCGCCTTGCAGCCCAGGTGGTAGGCAGTGAACAGCGCGCCCATGGCGATCGACTGGTCGATGCGCGAGAACTCCATGCCGCTGAAGTCGGCGTCGAGCTTGACGTCCTCGGCCATCTCGGCCTCGGCGCAGATGTTGGCCATCTCGATGATGGTCTCCAGCGGATAGCGCCCGGTCGCGGTCTCGGCGCTGAGCATCACGGCGTCGGTGCCGTCCAGCACCGCGTTGGCGACGTCGCTGACCTCGGCGCGGGTGGGCACCGGGTTGGTGATCATCGATTCCATCATCTGGGTCGCCGTGATCACCACCTTGTCGCACTTGCGGGCGGCCCGGATCATGCGCTTCTGCAGCGCCGGCACGGCGGCGTTGCCGACCTCCACCGCCAGGTCGCCGCGCGCGACCATGATGCCGTCGCTGGCCCTGAGGATGGCCTCCAGGTTGGGAATGGCCTCGGCCCGCTCGATCTTGGCGATCAGGCCGGGCTTGTGCCGGTATTCGGCCGCCGCCACGTTGCACAGCTGGCGCGCCATCTCCATGTCGGTCGCGGTCTTGGGAAAGCTCACGGCCACGTAGTCGGCCTGGAAGCTCATCGCCGTGCGGATGTCCTCCATGTCCTTGGCCGTCAGCGCCGGCGCCGACAGCCCGCCGCCCTGCTTGTTGATGCCCTTGTTGTTGGACAGCTCGCCACCGAGCTTGACCGTGGTGTGGACCTGGTCGCCGCGCACCTTGTCGACCGTGAGCACGATGAGGCCGTCGTTGAGCAGCAGCGTGTCGCCGGCGCGCACGTCGCGCGGCAGTTCCTTGTAGTCCAGGCCCACGCCCTCGGCGTTGCCCGCTTCGCTGCGCGCGGCGTCGAGCACGAACTTCATGCCCGGCTCCAGGTGGACCTTGCCGTCGGCGAACTTGCCGACCCGGATCTTGGGGCCCTGCAGGTCGGCCATGATCGCCACCTCGCGGCCGGCGCGCTGGCCCGCCTCGCGCACCAGCTGCGCCCGGTCGATGTGGTCCTGCGCCTTGCCGTGGCTGAAATTCAGGCGCACGACGTTGACGCCGGCGCGGATCATCTGCTCGAGCAGGCCGGGGTCGCTGGAGGCGGGACCGAGGGTGGCGACGATCTTGGTGGCGCGACGGGCCATGGGCAGGGATCCTCCTCAAAGGGGGTTGTCGGCATTCTCACACGCGGGACCGGCACGCGCCGGTTGCAGCACCTGTGCGCGACACGGCGTCAATCGACGCGGACACGATGGCCCCAGCGCAGGGCCCATGGCCCTGCGCCGCCACGGCATCAGCCGGCCGCACGCCGGGCGAGGACCTCGAACGCCGGCAGCGTCTTGCCTTCCAGAACTTCCAGGAACGCGCCGCCGCCGGTGGAGATGTAGCCCACGTCCTGGCCGATACCGTACTTGGCGATGGCGGCCAACGTGTCGCCGCCGCCGGCGATGCTGAATGCATCGGATCGGGCGATGGCGCGCGCGATGGTCTCGGTGCCGTGCGAGAAGGCCTCGAACTCGAACACGCCGACCGGGCCGTTCCAGACGATGGTGCCGGCGGCCATGAGCTGTTCGGCCAGTTGCTGCGCCGTCTGCGGCCCGATGTCCAGGATCAGGTCGTCGTCGGCCACGTCACGGACCGTCTTGGTGGTCGCCGGAGCGTCGGCCGCGAACGACTTGGCCGTCACCACGTCGACCGGAATCGGCACCTCGGCGCCGCGCGCGGCCATCGCCTCCATCACGGCCTTCGCCTCGCCGACCAGGTCCGGCTCGGCCAGCGACTTGCCGATCGGCAGGCCGGCGGCCAGCAGGAAGGTGTTGGCGATGCCGCCGCCGACCACCAGCCGGTCCACGTTCCTGGCCAGCGACTGCAGGATGGTGAGCTTGGTCGAGACCTTGGAGCCGGCCACGATCGCCGCCAGCGGCCGCTTCGGGTTGGCCAGGGCCTTGCCGATGGCATCGATCTCCGCCGCCAGCAGCGGTCCCGCGCAGGCCACCTTGGCGTGCTCGGCGATGCCGTAGGTGGACGCCTCGGCGCGATGCGCGGTACCGAAGGCGTCGTTCACGTAGATGTCGCACAGCGCGGCCATCTTCTTCGCCAGCTCGGGGTTGTTCTTCTTCTCGCCCTTGTTGACGCGGCAGTTCTCCAGCAGCACCAGCTCGCCGGGCTGCACCTGCACGCCGTCCACCCAGCCGGCCTTCAGCGGCACCGGCCGCCCGAGCAGCTCGGACATGCGCTGCGCCACCGGCGCCAGCGAGTCCTCGGGCTTGAACTCGCCCTCGGTCGGGCGGCCCAGGTGCGAGGTCACCATCACCGCGGCACCGGCGTCCAGCGCCATGCGGATGCAGGGCAGCGATGCGCGGATGCGCGTGTCCTCGGTGATGCGGCCCTGGTCGTCCTGGGGCACATTCAGGTCGGCACGGATGAACACCCGCCGGCCGGCCACCTGGCCTTGGGCGCACAGATCGGAAAAACGCAGCACGTTCATGGGACGCAACTCGACGATCGCCAGCAAGAAAGGGAACCGGGGATTGTAGGCAGCGCACCCGTGGCGGTGGGCCGCTGGCAGCGCGTCCGGGCTACCAGCCCAGCCCCAGGTGCAGCGGCAGGTACACCGCCATGCCGGCCACCAGCGTCATCAGCACGCTGCGCCGCCAGAAGAAGATCGCCACGCCGGCGGCGGTGGCGAACAGGCGGGCGTCCTGCCAGGTGGCGACCAGTTGTCCTTGCGTCATCACCACCTCGGGCAGCACCACGCCGGCGAGGGCAGCCACCGGCGCGTACTGCAGCGCCCGCCGGGCCCAGTCGGGCAGGGACCAGGGCCGTTCGAGGATGAAGAAGAAGCAGCGGCTGAGCACGGTGACGCCGGCCAGGCCGAGGATCACGGCCATGGTCCAGAGATCGGTGCCGCCCGGAACGTCGCTCATGCCGCGCGCTCCCGGGTGCGGGCGCCGCCGCGGCTTTCCAGCCAGAACGCAGCCAGCACGGCGATCGCGATGGCGGCCACAACGTTGAGCTTGAAGGGCAGCGCGTACGCCGCCACGGCGGCAGCGCCGGCGACCACCGCCGCCAGGATGCGCAAGGGCGTGTTGGCCAGCGAGCACATCACCCCCAGCAGGCACAGCACGCCGGCGAAGCCCAACCCCCATTGCGAGGGCACCAGGTTGCCCAGCGCCACCCCCAGCAGGCTGGGCATGATCCAGGCCACCCAGGTGATCGCATAGTTGCCGGCCAGGTAGGCCTCCTGCGCCACGCGCCCTTCGGCGTCGTCCGCCGGCAGCGGATGGCGCGCGGTGAACAGCGCATAGCTCATGTCCGCGGTCAGGAAGCCGTTGACCAGGCGCCGCCAGCGCGGCATGTGGATCAGGTAGTCGCGCAGGTGCAGGCTGAACACCACGAAGCGCAGGTTCACGCAGAAGCCGGTGGCCCAGATCACCCACATGGGCGCGCCGGCCACCAGCAGCGGGATCGCCGCCAGCTGTGAGCTGCCGGCGTAGACCAGCAGCGTCATGGCCGCCGCCTCCACCGTGCTCATGCCGGCATTGACCATGGCCACGCCGGTCATCAATCCCCAGGCCGCGATGCCGGGCGCGATCGGCGCGCTGGCGCGCACGCCGTCGCGGAACTCGGGGTGCCGCCGCACCGAGGCCCGCCAGAACATCAGGCGGCCCCGAAGCGCTGGCCGGGCGTGATCGCCGTGCCGTGCAGGAAGTCGGCGGCGGCCAGGCGCTTGCCGCCGGCGCGCTGCAGTTCGGTCAGGCGTAGCACGCCATCGCCGCTGGCGACCTCGATGCCGGTCGGGCCGACCGCCAGCACGGTGCCAGCGGCCACGCCGGCCGGCACGGCGCCGCCCGTCACCTCGGCGCGCCACAGCTTGATCGGCTCGCCGGCCAGCGCGCTGGCGGCGCCGGGGAAGGGATCGAAGGCGCGCAGGCGCCGCTCGATCACGATCGCCGGCTGCGACCAGTCCACCTGCGCCTCGGCCTTGTCGATCTTGGCGGCGTAGCTCACGCCCTCGGCCGGCTGCGGCGTGTGCACCAGGCCGCCGCAGGCGGCCAGCTCCAGCGCCTCGACGGCGAGCCGGGCGCCCAAAGTCGCCAGCCGGTCGTGCAGGGTGCCGGTGGTGTCCTGCGGCCCGATGGCAGTGCGCTCGGCCAGCAGCATGTCGCCGGTGTCGAGTCCGGCATCCATCTGCATGATGGTGACGCCGGTCTCGGCGTCGCCCGCCTCGATCGCGCGGTGGATAGGCGCCGCGCCACGCCAGCGCGGCAGCAGCGAGGCATGGATGTTCAGGCAGCCCAGCCGCGGCAGGTCGAGCACCCACTGGGGCAGGATCAGGCCGTAGGCGGCGACCACCATCGCGTCGGGCTGCGCCCGCTGCAGCGCCTGCTGCGCCTGGGCGGCTTCCTCGGGGTACTTGCCATCCAGGCGCAGGCTGCGCGGCTGGGCCACGGCGATGCCGTGCTGCTGGGCGAACTGCTTGACCGGCGAGGGCTGCAGCTTCAGGCCGCGGCCGGCCGGGCGGTCGGGCTGGGTCAGCACCAGGGGGATGTCGAAGCCGGCCGCGTGCAGCCGCTCCAGCGCGACGCGGGCAAAGTCGGGCGTGCCGGCAAAGACGAGCCGCATGGTGGGGTGGCGGGCGCTCAGTTGCGCTCGTTGGGTGCGTTGACGAATTCCATGCCCTGGTGCGAGCGCCGGACGATACCGCGGTCGTCGAGGTACACCCACCAGAACATGTCGCTGCGATCGGCGTCGCGCCAGCGATAGGTCAGCACCGGCCCCTGCCAGCTGCTGACGCCGTCCACCCGCGCCGGCGGGCCGAACTCGCGCTCGACGTCCGCACGGGTCCACTGGTCCGGCACGATGCGCCGGAAGTCCTCCGCATTCAGGACCTGGCGGACGCGCGCCACCCGCCCGGAGGCGTCGAGGTCCACCATCCACGCGAACTGGCCGAAGGGCTGCAGCGAGTACTGCAGCCGCTCGCCCCCGGGGATGGCGACCACGCGGGTGGGCGTCCCCAGCCGCGCGAGCACCTCCTGCTTGGGGGTGCCGGGCTGCACGTCCCAGCCGTGGAAGGGACTGGCGCAGGCCGTCACCAGCGCCGCCAGGCCCAGGCCCACCAGGGAACGACGCCGGGTCATGGCGATTCAGGCGCGCGCGGTCTCGCGGCGCGACTTGAGCATCTTGCTCTTGATGCGGTTGCGCTTGAGCGGCGAGAGGTACTCGACGAACACCTTGCCCAGCAAATGATCCATCTCGTGCTGGATGCACACGGCCAGCAGGCCCTCGGCCTCGATCGTGTGCGACGCGCCCTGTTCGTCGAGCGCGCTGACGCGCACCGCCGTGGACCGCTCCACGCCGTCATAGATGCCCGGCACCGACAGGCAGCCTTCCTCGTTGATCTGCCGCTCCTCGCTGGCCCAGACGATCTCGGGGTTGATCAGCACCAGCGGTTGGTCGCGCTCCTCCGACACGTCGATCACGATCACCCGCTCGTGCACGTCGACCTGGGTGGCCGCGAGGCCGATCCCGTGGGCGTCGTACATGGTCTCCAGCATGTCGGCGACGAGCTGGCGGATGCGGGCATCCACCGCTTGCACCGGCCGGGCGACGGTGTGCAAGCGGGGATCGGGGTAGCGAAGAATGGACAGCAGGGCCATGGAAGCACAGATGGGGGCTGTCGCTATTTTCGCCACTTTTGTGGGGCCGGTCTGCACGCCATCGCCATAAACGTTGCCCAATCAAGGGCTTGAATGCAGAATCGACAGTGACTTGTCAAGTTCTGTAGGAGGAGGAAAGATGATGGCGCAACGCGATGCCGTGGCCGCCCTCCCGCCGCTTGCGCGGCGCGCCGCCGCCATCCTGGCGGCCGCGGCGTTCGCGCTGCCGGTGCTGGCCCAGCCGGTGACACCCGGCCAGCGCGCCACGGCCCAGCAGGTGGCCCAGGCGGGCGTGCCGCTGAGCGAGCTCGCTCCCAACGCCCCGGACCGCTACACGGTCAAGCGCGGCGACACGCTCTGGGACCTGTCCAAGCTGTTCCTGTCCAGCCCCTGGCGCTGGCCCGAGCTTTGGGGCATGAACCTGCAGGACGTGCGCAACCCGCACCTCATCTACCCCGGCCAGCAGCTGGTACTGGAGCGCGAAGGCGGCCGCGCACGGCTGCGGCTGGCGCAGGGCGACGGTGCGCTGCCGACCGAGACCGTCCGCGTCTCGCCGCGCGTGCGCGTCCAGCCGCTGGCCGACACGTCGCTGCCCACGCTGCAGCCGCACCTGATCGAGCCCTTCCTGTCCGAGCCCATGATCGTGGACGAAGGCACGCTCGAACACGCGCCGCGCATCGTGGCGGCGCCCGAGAACCGCGTGCTGATCGCGCGTGGCGACCGCGTCTATGCGCGCGGCAGCGCCGAAGCGCCGCTGATGCTCAAGACCGGCGGCGGTGACGAGTACCGGGTGTTCCGCAATGCCGTGCCGCTGCGCGACCCGGTCACCCGCGCCGTGCTGGGCTACGAGGCGCAGTACCTCGGATCGGCGCGGCTGGTGCGCGGGGAAGACAAGGCGACGGTGCAGGAGCGAAGCGGCGACACCCGCGAGCTGCCGGTCGCGGCCACGTTGGACGTCGTCTCCGCGCGCAGCGAGATGCGGGTGGGCGACCGCCTGCTGCCCGACCCGGGCCGCCAGCTGGTCAGCTACACGCCGCGGGCGCCGGAAGGGCGCATCGAGGGCGCGGTGGTGTCCATGTATGGCGAGTCGGTCGCGCTGGCCGGCCAGAACCAGGTCGTGGTGATCAACAAGGGCACGGCCGACGGCCTGGCGCCCGGGCACGTGCTGGCCATCCAGCACACCGGCGCCACCTTGGTGGACCGCTCGCAACCGGGCGAGCGCACCGAGATCAAGCTGCCCAACGAACGCAACGGCCTGATGATGGTGTTCCGGCCGTTCGAGCGCCTGTCCTATGCCCTGATCCTGGAAACCGGCCAGGGCGTGAAGGTCGGCGACCGCGTCGTCAACCCGCGCTGAGCCTCGCGCCATGGAGCGCGACGAACTGGCGGGCTGGCTGCGGCTGGCGATGACGCCGGGCGTCGGGCCCACCGCCGCGCGCCGCCTGCTCGCCGCCTTCGGGCTCCCGCGCCAGGTGTTCGAGCAGTCGATCGACGCGCTCGCCAGCGTCGGTTCCGCCGCCCAGGTGCAGGCCCTGTGCCGGGAACCCCCGGGCTGGGCGCAGCAGGTCGAGACCACCTGGGCCTGGCTGCAGGCGGGCGACCCCGCGGCGCCGCGCCGCCTGCTCACGCTGGCCGACGCCGGCTACCCGCCGTCGCTGCTGCAGACCGAGGATCCCCCGCTGCTGCTGTACCTCCAGGGCCTGCCGCTCGTCCAGTGGCCACGGGCCATCGCCGTGGTCGGCAGCCGCAACCCCACCCCGCAGGGCGCCATCAACGCACGCCTGTTCGCGCGCAGCTTCGCGCAGGCCGGGCTGGCGGTGGTGTCGGGGCTGGCGCTGGGAGTGGATGGCGCCGCTCACGAAGGCGCCCTGGAAGGCGCGCCCGCCGGCGCGCTGGCCACCATCGCGGTGGTCGGCACCGGGCTGGACCGCGTCTATCCGCGCCGCCACCTGGACCTCGCGCACCGCATCGCCGGACGCGGGCTGCTGGTCTCCGAGTACCCGCTGGGCACGCGCCCGCTGCGCGAGAACTTCCCGCGCCGCAACCGCATCATCGCGGCGCTCGGCGAGGGCACGCTGGTGGTGGAGGCCGCGCTGCAATCGGGGTCGCTGATCACCGCGCGGCTGGCCGCCGAGCAGGGTCGGGAGGTGTTCGCCATCCCCGGCTCCATCCATTCGCCGCAGGCCCGCGGCTGCCACGAGCTGTTGCGCCAGGGTGCCAAGCTGGTGGAGACGGCGCAGGACGTGCTGGAGGAACTGGCGCCGCAGCCTCCGGCACCCCCTGCGAGCGCGCCGGAGCCGGCCGCGGAGCCGGGCCGCGAGCCGCTGCTGCTGCGCGCCATGGGCTTCGACCCGGTGGGCCTGGACGCCCTGATCGCGCGCACCGGCACCGGGGCCGCGGACCTGCAGGCGCAACTGCTCGAACTGGAACTGGCGGGGCAGGTCGCCCGCCTGCCCGGGGGCCTGTTCCAGCGCGTCGAGCGAAGCTGAGGGCCGCGATGCGCTGGCGCAACAGCGATCCGGCGCATCGCCCGGCGATGCTGAGCTCTGGGCTATATTGATTGCATGTTCGAAGTGCTGGTGTTTGTCTACGAGAACTACTGGCGAGGGGATGCATGCCCCGAACTGCAGCAACTGGGGCGCAAGCTCAGTGCCCACGGTTTCGAACCCGAGGAAATCCAGCAAGCCCTGGCCTGGCTCGATGGCCTGAACTTCGCGGCCCAGAGCACCTGCCTGTCGACCGCGGGCAACGCCTTCTGCGCCCCGTCCGCCGGCAGCCTGCGCGTCTACTCGGTCGCCGAGCAGGACCACCTCGGTGCCCAGTGCCTGGGCTTCCTCACCTTCCTGGAATCGGCCGGCGTGATGCCGCCGGCCATGCGCGAGATCGTGGTCGATCGCGCGATGGCCGCCCCGGGCGGCCCGGTCCCGCTCGACGACCTGAAGATCATCGTGCTGATGGTCTACTGGAGCATGGGCCAGGAGCCCGACGCGCTGGTGCTCGATGAGCTGTGCGACGACACCGTCGCACGCCTGCCCCACTAAGCCGGTCAAGGGAACAACCCACAAGGACAAGGCCCGCAACGCGGGCCTTGTTTCGTGTTGGAGCGAAGCGGTTACCCGGGCCTTGTTTTCTGCTGGAGCGAAGCGGATACCGAGCGAAGCGGTTCCCCGGCCCTCGTCGTTGTGACGTTCTGCCCTACGCCAGCAGCCGCTCCGGATTCGCGTCCAGCCGCGCCAGCGCATCGCGCGTGGCACGCACGGTGAGCGTCTCCTCCTCGGCGGGCAGCAACAGGCCGGCCTGCAGGTAGGAGGCCATGCGCCGCGTCTGCAGCAGGAAGCTGCGGCCCTCGGCCGACGCGAACAGGTGCAACTGGCCGCGCTGGCTGCGCCACACGTACTGCACCTGGTGCACCTGCCCGTTGTGGTCCAGCGTGAACCAGCTGCCCCGCTGCAGTTCCGCGGCCCAGGCCAGCATGGCGTCGCTGGGGCGCGAGCCGCCGTCGGCCACCACCTCGATCATGGAGGCGTCGATGCCCAGCATCATCTCCAGCGCCTCCTGGTCCAGCGGCAGGTCGGCCGAGGGGTCGTCGCTGACGAAGTCCTCCAGATGCGCCAGCCGCTTGCCGATCGCATCGATCTGCGCCTGCGGGATCGCCTCGGTCCGCGACATGAAGGCGTCGGCCAGCGTGTCGCTGATGACCTTGATGTGCTTTTCCTGGTCCGCCGCGGCCAGTCCCATCAGCGCCATGCCCTTGCGCAGCCGCTGCAGCAGCGCCGGCAGTTCCTGGATCACCTTGGCGCGCTCGGCCTTGTTCGGCTTCGCGCTGGCGGACCACACCAGGTCGGCCGCCGACTTCTTCAGCGCCACCGTCTCGGCGTGCTGCGGCCCCTGCCGCACGGCGGCCACGGCCAGCACCTCGGCCCAGACCTTGAACAGGAACTCGCGGATCTCGTCGCGCACCGGCACGTCGGCCAGCATCTTGCGCAGCTCGATGGTGTACTGGATCGTCATCGCCTCCTTCTGCTCGACCTGCTGCGCCACGCTGACCAGCCGCTGGGTGTCGCTCTTCTCGGTCAGGAACTTCGAGAGGAATTTCTGGAATTCGTCGTAGACCAGCTGGAACACGCGGCGGCCGGTCTCGGGGTACTGCTCGATCACCTGCACCACGCGCTTGATCTCGATCTCCAGCGCGCTGCCGCCGATGGCCGCCGCATTGAAGCCGAGCACGCAGGACCCCATGCGGTCGATCAGGAGCCGGGCCGGGTGTTCGAGGGTGCCGAAGAACTCCGGCTCGGCCAGCGCCACCCGCAGCACCGGCATCTGCAGCCGCGCGAACCAGACCCGGATGCCCGGCGGGATGCGCTCCTCGGACAGGATGCTCTGGAACATCAGCGCCACGATCTCGATGGTGGCCTTCTCGCCGGTGGTCGCCGCCTTCTTCTTGAGCTCGCCGGTGCGCTGGCGCAGGTCGTGGGCGACCCGCTCGACGGCGGCGTCGTCGTAGACCACCACTTCGCCGACCGTGTCGTCTCCGCCGGCACCGGTATCGATCTGCCGCGTGACCGCGCTGGCATGCCGGTCGATCGCCTCCGTGAGGGCCGGCGAAGGCGCGGCGGCTGCCTCCCGCGGGTCGAAGCCGGCCTTTTCGGTGAGCAGGCGCTTGAGCTGGCCGATCACGCCGGTGGCGCGCATGCGCGCACGGGCGAGCGGCGTGCTGGAGGTCATCATGCGCGTTTCGTCGGCGACGGCGCCGCCCAGCCCGCGCGTGTGGCCGCCGTAGGCCGATGCGGGGCCAGCGCGGCCGCCGCCAGCCGGTTCGCCGGCAAAGCCAGCGCGCGCCGCCGCGTGGCCCGCTGCACCCCCGCCGGGGCTGCCACCGGCACCGCTGCCGGCGACGCCAGCCGATGCGTATCCGCCAGTAGCTCCCCCGGGTGAGCCCGCCGTGGCGCCGCCAGCGAAGCTACCTGCGCCCAAGCTACCTGCGCCCCCACCGGCATGGCCGCCGCTGCCGCCAACACCGCTGCCGCCGTATGCGCCGCCGCCAACGTGGCCACCGGAACCGCCCGCTCCATGCGCGCCCCATCCGCCCGCGCCGGCCGTTCCGCCGGCACCTGCGCCGGGGGCACCACCGCCTGCACCGCCTCCGGGCACCGCGCCAGCAGCACTGTCTCCCACCCCGCCGGCACCCGTCGGAGCCGGGCGCGAAGCGGGGGGCGTGGCCGCGCCGCGCTTGACCCGGGCGCTCAGGTCGATGTCGGGCAGCACGCCGCGGCCGACCAGCAGTTCGTTGGTCGACCGGTAGGCCGCCAGCATGACCTCGGTCATGTGCTTGTGGATCAGCTCGTGCACCAGGATCCAGGTGGTGCGCGCGAGCCCGCTCGCCGTCCACTGCTCCACCGTGAGCTGGGCCACCGCCTCGGCGCGCAGCACGTCATGGCTGGCCAGTTCCTCGCCGTCCAGGTGCTCCATGCGCACCTTCAGCTCGTTGAGTTCCCAGGTGGCCTTCTCCACGACGGCCATGGCCAGGCGCGAGGAGACGATCTTGTTCTCCACCACGTCGTCGCCGATCAGCGCCAGGTCCAGCGCCTCCATGCGGGCGATGCCGGTGGCCGTGGGCGGTACCAGGGCCTTGCGCCAGGCCTTGGCGGTGGCCGTGGTCCAGTCCTTTCGCCGCTGCTCGAATTCCAGCATGGCGTCGCGCCGGTCCTGGGCCTCCCGGCTGCCGGCGGCGCTGTCCATCAACTCCAGCAACCGGGCCCGGATCGCATCCGACAGCGGCTGCAGCGAGCCTTCCAGCCGGGCGACGAAATGCTCGCGCGCCTGCCGCGCGACCACGCTGCTGGGGCTGGAAGGCTGGGCCTGGATCACCGCTGGCTCAGACCACCGCCCCCGCGTTGGGGTCGTTCGGGTCTTCCTTCCGCGGCGAGGACTTGACCAGGTCCTCCCGCTTGACGCCCAGCCACATGGCGATGGCCGCAGCCACGAACACCGAGGAGTAGATCCCGAACAGGATGCCGATCGTCAGTGCCAGGGCGAAGTAGTGCAGCGTCGGGCCGCCGAACAGCAGCATGGACAGCACCATCACCTGGGTCGAGCCGTGCGTAATGATGGTGCGGCTGATGTTGGCGGTGATCCCGTGGTCGATGATCTGCTCGGTGGTCATCTTGCGGAAGCGCCGGAAGGCCTCGCGGATCCGGTCGAAGATGACCACCGATTCGTTGACCGAATAGCCCAGCACCGCCAGCACGGCCGCCAGCACCGAGAGCGAGAACTCCCACTGGAAGAAGGCGAAGAAGCCCAGGATGATGACGACGTCGTGCAGGTTGGCGATGATGGCCGCCACCGCGAACTTCCATTCGAACCGCAGCGCCAGGTAGATGATGATGCCGGCGATCACCATTGCCAGCGCCTTCAGTCCGTCGGTGGCGAGCTCCTCGCCCACCTGCGGCCCGACGAACTCGGTCCGGAGCAGGGACACCGAAGGCTCGGCGGTCTTGAGCGCCGCAAGGACCTGCTCGCTCTGCTGGGCCGAGCTGACGCCCTTCTGGGCCGGGAGCCGGATCATCACGTCGCGCGCCGTGCCGAAGTTCTGCACCTGCACGTCGTTGTAGCCGAGGTCGGCCACCGTCTTGCGCACGCCCTCCACGTCGGCGGCCTGCGCGTAGCTGACCTGCATCACGGTGCCGCCGGTGAATTCCACCGACAGGTGCAGCCCCCGCGTGACCAGGAAGAACACCGCCAGCGCGAACGTGAGGAAGGAGATCACGTTGAACACCAGCGCATGCCGCATGAACGGGTAGTCGCGGTGGATCTTGAAGAACTCCATGGCTCTGCCTTACTCCGCCCGGGTTATAGCGCCGTCGGCGGCGGGACGCCAGACCGTGCCGATGGAAACCGACTTGAGCTTCTTGCGCCGGCCGTACCAGAAGTTCACCAGGCCGCGCGAGAAGAACACCGCGGAGAACATGGAAGTCAGGATGCCGATGCAGTGCACCACCGCGAAGCCGCGCACCGGCCCGGAGCCGAACGCCAGCAGCGCCAGGCCGGCGATCAGGCTGGTGACGTTGGAGTCCAGGATGGTGGCCCAGGCGCGGTCGTAGCCGGAGTGGATCGCAGCCTGCGGCGAGGCGCCGCCGCGCAGTTCCTCCCGCACCCGCTCGTTGACCAGCACGTTGGCGTCGATCGCCATGCCCAGCGTCAGCGCCATGGCCGCCATGCCGGGCAGGGTGAGGGTGGCCTGCAGCATGGACAGGATGGCCACCAGCAGCAGCAGGTTGACCGCCAGCGAGATGCCGGAGATCAGCCCGAACAGCATGTAGTACGCGCCCATGAAGGCCACGATGGCGGCAAAGCCCCAGGCCACGCTGTGGAAGCCCTTGGTGATGTTCTCGGCGCCCAGGCTGGGGCCGATGGTCAGCTCCTCGATGATCTCCATCGGCGCCGCCAGCGAGCCGGCGCGCAGCAGCAGCGCCAGGTCGTTGGCCTCGTTGACGGTCATGCTGCCGGAGATCTGGAAGCGCGTGCCCAGCTCGCCCTGGATCACCGGGGCCGTCAGCACCTCGCCCTTGCCCTTCTCGAAGAGCAGGATGGCCATGCGCTTCTTCAGGTTCTCGCGGCTGGTGTCGCGCATGATGCGGCCGCCCTTGGCGTCCACCGTCAGGTCCACCTTGGGTTGCTGGGTCTGCTGGTCGAAGCCGGGCTGGGCGTCGGTCAGGCTGTCGCCGGTCAGGATCACCTGCTTCTTGACGATCACCGGCCGGCCGTCGCGCTCGAGGTAGCGCTCCGAGCCGAACGGCACCGGGCCGGTGCCCAGTTCGGCGGCGCGGGCCTCGGAGCTCTCGTCCACCAGCCGCATCTCCAGCGTGGCGGTGCGGCCCAGGATGTTCTTGGCGCGCGCGGTGTCCTGCACGCCCGGCAGCTGCACCACGATGCGGTCCAGCCCCTGCTGCTGGATCACCGGCTCGGCCACGCCCAGCTCGTTGATCCGGTTGTGCAGGGTCATCATGTTCTGCTTGAGCGCCTGCTCCTGGATCCGGCGCGCGGACTCGGGCTTGATGGTGGCGACCAGCTTCCAGGCGTCGCCCTCCTGCGATTCGGTGGCCTGCAGGTCCTGGAACTGGTCCTGCAGCACGCGCCGCGCCGCGGCCAGGGTCGCCTGGTCGCGCAGCCGCACCTCGATCTGCTGCCCGTTGCGGCTGATGCCGCTGTGGCGCACGCCGGCCTCGCGCAGCTGGGTGCGCAGGTCGCCGGCGAAGGACTCGGTGCGCTGGGTCAGCGCCGCCTGCATGTCGACCTGCAGCATGAAGTGCACGCCGCCGCGCAGGTCCAGGCCCAGGTACATGGGCGCGGCGCCGATCGCCGACAGCCACTGCGGCGACTCCGACAGCAGGTTCAGCGCCACCACGTAGGGCGCGTCGTCGGGGTTGGGTACCAGCGCGTGCTGGATGGCGTCGCGCGCCTTCAGCTGGGTGTCGGTGCTGTCCAGCCGCACCTTGATTGAATTGACGTCCTGGGTGATGGCCTCCGGCCGGATGCCGGCGGCGGACAGGGCCTGCTCCACCTTGGCCAGGGTCGAGGCATCGACCTTGACGGTGGCCTTGCCCGAGGTCACCTGCACCGCAGGCGCCTCGCCGAAGAAATTGGGCAGGGTGTAGAGCACCCCCACCACGAACGCGACCAGCAGGATCGCGTACTTCCAGAGTGGGTATCTGTTCATGGTCTAGCCTGAACCTTGAGCGGCCCGCGAACCGGGAGTTCCCCCGCCGCGTGCCGCCGGCGCGGCCTTTACTTCAGGGTGCCCTTCGGCAGGACCTGCACCACGGCGCTGCGCTGCAGCTGGATCTCGACGCCGTTGGCGACTTCGACGCCGATGTAGGTGTCGCCCAGGCGGGTGACGCGGCCCAGCACGCCGCCGGCGGTGGCGACCTCGTCGCCCTTGGCCAGCGCTTCGATCATGGCGCGATGCTCCTTCTGGCGCTTCATCTGCGGCCGGATCATCACGAAATACAGCACCACGAACATCAGCACCAGCGGCAGCATGCTCATGAGCGACGACTGCATGTCGCCGCCGGCGGCCGGCGCGGTCTGGGCAAAGGCGGAAGAAATGAACACGGGGGCTCCAGCGGAAATTGCCGTTGTTGGCGAACACGGAACCCGGGCACGCAGCGGGGCGGCTGCGCCCGGGTGCGCAAGCACGGGATTGTAAGTCGGGGTGCGCTGCCGCCCCTCTGGCGGGGTCGGGCCGCCCCTCAGGCGGCGCGCTGCCCGGTCGCGGGCTGCTGCCAGCGCTGCATCAGCTCGTCCCAGCGCTGGCGGGCCGCGACGAGGTTGCGCTCCTTGACGTGGCCGAAGCCGCGGATCTGGTCCGGGATCGCGGCGATCTCCAGCGCCAGCCCGTGGTTGCCCGCGTCCAGACCGGCCAGCAGCTGCTCGACGCTGCGGCGGTACTCGCCGATCAGGGCCCGCTCCGTGCGGCGCTCCTCGGTGCGGCCGAAGACGTCCAGCGGCGTGCCGCGCAGGCCCTTGAGCCGCGCCAGCACCTTGAACCCCAGCAGCATGCCGGGCCCGTACTTGCGCTTGACCAGTTCGCCCTTGGCGTTCCGCTTGGCCAGCAGCGGCGGCGCCAGGTGGAAGTTCACCTTGTAGTCGCCCTCGAACTGGGCCGCGATGCGCTCCTGGAAGCCGGTCTCGGTGTGCAGCCGCGCCACCTCGTACTCGTCCTTGTAGGCCATCAGCTTGAACAGGTAGCGCGCCACCGTCTCGGCCAGCGCCGTCCTGCCCAGCGGCGCCTCGGCCGCGCGGACCTTCTCGACGAAGGCCTGGTACTCGGCCGCATAGGCGGCGTTCTGGTAGCTGGTGAGGAACTCGACCCGGCGCGCCACCAGCGTCTCCAGCGATTCGCGCTTCTTGAACTGGATCACCTGGGCCGGCGCCAGCAGGTCCTGCACCTGCGCCGGGTCGTGCGCGGCACGCCGGCCCCACTCGAAGGCCGCCTTGTTGTTGTCCACCTGCACGCCATTGAGCTCGATCGCGCGCAGCAGCGACTCGCGGCCGAGCGGGATCCAGCCCTTCTGCCATGCGTAGCCCAGCATCATGGGGTTGGTGTAGATGCTGTCGCCCATCAGCTTGGTGGCGGCCGCGTCGGCATTGAAGGCGCCCAGGCGCTCGCCGTCCACCGCCTTGCCGATCTCGGCGACGCAGGCATCGGCTGGGTTGACCCAGCCGGCGTTCTTGACGAACGCGGCCGTCGGCGTGCTGTGCGAGTTCAGCGCCACGTGGGTGCGGCCCGGGCGCATGCGCAGCACGGTTTCCT
>Ga0196972_1000084_pt1 | contig 75460 bp, 89 predicted proteins | sample S1v_2013CmetaG_FD_148618 | JGI IMG/M metagenome (GOLD analysis project Ga0196972, IMG submission 148618) | Soil microbial communities from Anza Borrego desert, Southern California, United States - S1+v_20-13C | ecosystem: Environmental > Terrestrial > Soil > Desert | place: USA: California...
CACGCCCCGCAGGCAATGCAGACCTCGTTCGCTTCGCCCAACGAACCTGGAAAGCGTCGTACCTTCTGCGAAGGCCCTCTCGACATTCCACGTCCGCGGACTTCCTCAACGATGGTTTTGGAGTCTCCTCCGCGTCCATCGAAGCGACGCCTGCCGCGCCGGTCGACGCCCTGACATTCCAAAGGTTCGGTGCACTTCGAAATCCTCCCGTGTCAGAGCAAGGGCATTATACGTCAGCTTTGGCGCGGTCGGATTGATTTCCGCGCGGGGATTGATCGCATTGGGATTTTGTTCGGAAGCATGGGGGATAGAGCGCGCCTCTATCCCCGTCATCCTGGGGCTCAGCGAAGCTGAGAACCCAGAATCCAGGGCCAACGCCGCAGCGGTCGCCCCTGGATCCTGGACTCGCGCTACGCGCGCCCCAGGATGACGGACAATAACGCGGTCCCTTTCGCGGCGTCCCGGGATGGATGGTCCAACGCGTTCGGCCATTTGCTTGCGCGCTGAGCCGCACGAACTTTTGCCGCTTCGGTGCGCACGCGATGGGGTGTAGGCTCGCCGGCGCCGGAGGACCTGGCTCATGAGTTTCTACCATGACGGCAGCCGCGCGCTGCAGGCGCGCTTCGATTCGACGGCGTTGGCCGACCGGCTCGAGGAGAAGCTGCATCGCAGCGCCTTCACTGAGAACGACAAAGCCTTCATCGAGAGCGCGAGCTTTTTCTTCCTCGCCACCGCCGACGCGGCGGGCCGGCCGGACTGCTCGTTCAAGGGCGGCGCGCCCGGCTTCGTGCGCATCGCTGCGCCCGATTTGCTGGTGTTTCCGGACTATGACGGCAATGGGATGTTCCGCAGCCTCGGCAATATCAGCGTCAATCCGTGGATCGGCATGCTGTTCATCGCCATGGGCGAGGCGCCGAAGCGCTTGCGCGTGAACGGGCGCGCCGCGCTCGTGTTCGACGATCCGCTGATGCGCGGCTTTCCCGGCGCGCAGGCGCTGGTGCGCGTCACGCCCGAACACATCTTTCCCAATTGCCCGCGCTATATTCCAGACCTCGCGTCGGGCGCGCCGTCGCGCTATGCGCCGCAGGCCGGCGTTGCGCCGATCGAGCCGGGCTGGAAGAGCAATCCGGACTTCAAGGACGTCGTGCCGCCACGCAGGGCGTGATCGGCGCCGCGGGCTTGCAGCCGCAAGTCAGGCGCTCAGGGCGGCCAGCATTGCGGGCGTGTCGATGTAGTAGCGCGCGGCGACGACTTTGCCGCCGCGCACGGTGAGCACGTGCGCGATGGCGACATCGAAGGGCGTGTGCTTGTCCTTGGCGGCGCCGATGGTGCGGCCGATGACGACGACGTCCTCTCCGGCGGCGAAGATGCGCTCGACCTCGACCCGGCTCTGGATGTGATGGCGCAGCGTCTTGGCGAACGCGGCGTACCCGGCAAGGCCCTCATACTCGCCGCCCCAGGGCAGCTCGCGCGTCTGCGTGATGCGGATGTCCGGCGAAAGGTGCTGGACGATGCCGGCGGCGTCGCCGGCGTTGATGGCGTCGTAGATGGCGCGGACGATGGCGATGAAGTCGGACATTGCCCCAATGTTTACATCGTCAGTCCGGACCTATGAAGTAGAGGGCGCGCCCCTCCGCCCTTAGAACGCTAGAGCTTGGCAGCCCTTGGTTTTCGGGTTCATCGCTGGCGCGGCGCATGACGTTAGGTCGTGCGACAAGGGAGTGTGTGGCACCTTGTGCTGGGAGTTTTCAAGCGCCAGAGCGTCCCTCTCCCGCATTTGCGGGAGAGGTTAGGTGAGGGTGCGGCGCGGAATTGTCCGAGCGCGGCGCCGTGCTAATCACGCTCGGCCGGCGCTCCACCCTCACCCTGCCCTCTCCCTCCCAAAGGAGGGAGAGGGTTCATGAGCGCTTGTTCGATCTTTGCGGCGATCACTGGAGCGTTTGAGAGAACATCGCTGTCTTTGACACGGAACACGCGCCAGCCGTTCTCGCCGAGCACGCGGTCGCGTTCAGCGTCAAATTCGACCTGCTCGGGAATGGTGTGTGATAGGCCGTCAACCTCGACGATGAGCTTGGCGTCAACGCAAGCGAAGTCGGCGATGTATTTCTCGACGGGATGCTGGCGGCGGAATTTTGCGCCGAAGAATCTTTCGACTGCGGACGATCTCCCACATCGCCCCCTCGGCGCGGCTTTGTCCCTTGCGCATGCCACGAGCGCGATCCCGCAGCATCCCCTTGGTGAGCATGGACCCTCCTCTCCGCCGGCAGACTGCTGGGCTAGTGCGGACTTGACAAGCTTCCGCTCCGTCGTCCCTCTCCCGCATTTGCGGGAGAGGCTAGGTGAGGGTGCGGCGCGGAATTCTGCAAGACGCGCGCTGAGCCAATCACACGCGCCGATGCTCCACCCTCACCCTGCCCTCTCCCTCCCAAAGGAGGGAGAGGGTTCTTGGTCACGCCTTCGAGCCCTTGAATGCGTCGAGGATCTTCCCCGCGACTGCTTGCGGATCAGTCAGCATGTCATCGTCGCGCACGCGCAAGACGCGCCAGCCCGCCTTGATCAAGGTCTCCGTGCGTATGGCGTCGTAATCGGCTTAGTCCTGCGTGTCATGCGAGCGACCATCGACTTCGACGATCAGGTTCGCTTCGACGCAGGCGAAGTCGCGATGTACGGCGGGATCGCATGCTGACGGCGGAATTTCGCGGCGTCAATGCGTCTGCCGCGCACCAGCGACCAGACCGCCTCTTCAGCACGGCTCCCGTCCTTGCGCATTCCGCGCGCGCGATCACGCAACATGCCTTTGGTGAGCATGGCTCTTCCCATCCGACAAAGCTGATGCGTTGACGCGCCCTTGGCAAGGCCCGCTCCGTCGTTCCTGTCCGCATTTGCGGGAGAGGCTAGGTGAGGGTGCGGCGCGGATTGTTGTGGGCTTGCGCCAAGCTAATCACACGCCGCAGGTGCTCCACCCTCACCCTGCCCTCTCCCTCCCATCGGAGGGAGAGGGTGCGTCGAGGTGGCGGCTCATCTATGTCAGACGGGATCGAGGGAAGCGGCGCCGGTCGTCCGCTCACTCACGGGACTTCGTACGTGTCGCTGAAGCAAGAAATCTGCGACGCCACGCTCGGAACTTCCGGTCCACTAAATAGACGAAAGTGAACCAGTTCTCCATCTCGGATGATTATCACGTACGTTGCCGGTCTATCGCCACACCTCAGGCTAGCATCGTTGTCCCGAATTCGCCGGACCTCAGCTCGTCCATCAAAGGGCGCAACAGTTTCAGTTTCGACTTTTGAGTTGTCCACGAACTGAAGGGTCGTTGTTGTAACGGAGACGACACCGAAGCTCGCCGGCGAGACCGGGGTCAAGTGATCGATCGACAACCCCGAAGCTACACTTGATGCGCTCCTCGCAGGGGTTTGGATTGCAGGCTCACCACACCCCAGCGACAAAGAGAGCGGCAGAGCAAGTCCGGCAACGAGCGTTAGGCGGCGGCGAGACATCGAACACCCTCACAACGGTATATTGTCGTGTTTCTTCCAAGGGTTCTCTAGTTTTTTGTTCTTCAGCGTCATCAGCGCGCGGATGATGCGGCGGCGGGTTTCGCGCGGCATGATGACGTCGTCGATGTAGCCGCGGCTGGCGGCGACGAAGGGGTTGGCGAAGCGGTCGGAATATTCCTTGGTGCGCTGGGCGATTTTTTCGGGATCGCCGATGTCGGCGCGGAAGATGATTTCGACGGCGCCCTTGGCGCCCATCACGGCGATCTCGGCGGAGGGCCAGGCGTAGTTGACGTCGCCGCGCAAGTGCTTCGAACTCATGACGTCATAGGCGCCGCCATAGGCTTTGCGTGTGATCAGCGTGACTTTCGGCACCGTGGCTTCGCCGTAAGCGAAGAGCAGTTTGGCGCCGTGTTTGATGAGGCCGCCCAGCTCCTGGCGCGTGCCCGGCAGGAAGCCCGGCACGTCGACGAAAGTGACGATCGGGATGTTGAAGGCGTCGCAGAAACGCACGAAGCGCGCGGCTTTGCGGCTGGCGTCGATGTCCAAGACGCCCGCGAGCGTCATTGGCTGGTTGGCGACGAAGCCGACCGTGCCGCCGTCGAGCCGGCCGAAGCCGGTGATGATGTTCTTGCCGAACTCCGAACCGATCTCGAAGAAATCGCCTTCGTCGGCGACCTTCTCGATCAGCTCCTTCATGTCGTAAGGCTTGTTCGGGTTGTCGGGGATGAGGCGGTCGAGCGAGGGTTCTTCGCGCGTGACGTCGTCATAGTGCGGGCGCGTCGGCGGCTTTTCGCGGTTGGAGAGCGGCAGGAAATCTATGAGGCGGCGCATTTGCGTCAGCGTCTCGAAATCGTTCTCGAAGGCGCCGTCGGCGACGCCGGATTTGGCCGCGTGCACGCGCGCCCCGCCCAGCTCTTCATGGGTGACGATTTCGTTGGTCACGGTTTTCACGACGTCGGGGCCGGTGACGTACATGTAGGAGGTGTCCTTCACCATGAAGATGAAGTCGGTCATCGCCGGGCTGTAGACGTCCCCGCCCGCGCACGGGCCCATGATGACGCTGATCTGCGGGATGACGCCGGAAGCGAGAATGTTGCGCTGGAAAATGTCGGCGTAGCCGGCGAGGCTGTCGACGCCCTCCTGGATGCGGGCGCCGCCGGCGTCGAAGATGCCGACGATCGGCGCGCCGTTCTTCATCGCCATGTCCTGCACTTTGCAGATCTTCTCGGCGTGGGCGCGGCTGAGCGAGCCGCCGAAGACGGTGAAGTCCTTGGAGAAGACGTAAGTGAGGCGCCCGTTGATCGTGCCCCAGCCGGTGACGACGCCGTCGCCGGGGATTTTTTGCTTCTCCATGCCGAACTCGGCCGAGCGGTGTTCGACGAACATGTCGAACTCCTCGAACGAGCCTTCGTCGAGCAAGAGCTCGATGCGCTCGCGCGCGGTGAGCTTGCCCTTGGCGTGCTGGGCCGCCATGCGCTTTTCGCCCCCGCCGGCGCGCGCGGCGTCGCGCTTGGCTTCGAGGGCGGCGATGATGTCTTTCATGGGCGATCCGTCTATCTGCTATTCGCGCACGCGTAAGCTGCGGGCGGTGGCGAAGGCTTGTTCGGCCGCTTCTGCATCCGCCGGATGCGCACTGCAAGCCAAGGTGTAGAGTTCGAGCTCACCCGGCGCCTGCAGGAATACGCGCCGCTCGAAGGCGACGATGCTGGCGAAGCGGAGGCGGACATCGAGCACGGCGACGCCGTCGAGATTGTCGACCTCGATCGATTCGAGCGTGACTTCAGGATGGTTCTCGTAATTCACAATCGCCGGCGACGTGCGCATGCGTTCGGTGGCGGCGTTCAGAACCGCACGGGTCTGCGCCTGCGGCAACGGTTGCGGGATGCGACTCAGCTGGCAGGAGGCCAAGGGCTGCAATTCCGCAGGCTCGATCATGAAGATGACCTCGTCGGACGGCGCGGCGCTGATTTGGCGCCAGCTTGGATCGAGCGTGATGGTGAGCCGGCCGGTGGGATCGCTGAGATCCTCAGCGAACGCGGCGCCGGCTGACGCGGCCGAAGCAGCCAACGCCGCAGCCAGGCTGCGCATCGAACTTGCAACAGAGCTCATCTGCACCCTCCCCGCATTTGCCGTCAGCTGGCGTTAGTGACGCGCTTTGACGCGCGGATCGTTCGGCCAACGCTGCGCCGCTTCGGCGTAGGCGGCTTCGGCGTCCTTCTTGCGGCCGAGCTTTTCGAGGGCGGCGGCGCGCGTCAGCAGCACTTGCGCGCCGGCGCCGCCGCGGCCGATCAGAGCGTCGACGCCCAAGAGCGCGTCCTGGGCGCGGCCGAGGCCGAGCTGGGCGGCGGCGAGGCTGTGGGCGGCGCCCATGTGCTCGGGGCGGAGCGCGAGCGCCTCCTCGGCGGCCTTGAGCGCTTCGGCGTGCTTGCCCTGCGCGCGCAGAGCGCAGGAGAGCGTGTCCCAGGCTTCGCAACTCGGCTCGTTCTGCGTTGCTTGACGCGCGGCGCTTTCCGCTTCGGCGTGGCGGCCGGCTTGATAGAGCGCGACGGCGTGGGTGAGCTTGAGGCCGGGCCAGTTGGCGTCGATGCGCAGCGCTTCGGCGTAGCTGTCGGCGGCCGGTCCGGGCGCGCCGCCGGCCTGATAGATGTGGCCGAGCGCGATGCGGTGGCGCAGCGAGTCGGGCTCGTCGGCGATGGCGCTGCGCATGAGCTGTTCGGCTTCGGCGAAGCGGCTTTGCGCGCCGCGGATGGCGCCGAGGATGTGACGCGCTTCGGCCGGCGCCTTGGCGATGTCCGGCCACGCGGCGGTGATCTCGCGCTCGCCAGCGGCGACGTCGCCGCGCGCCAGGGCTTGTTCGGCGGCGCTCAGAATTGCGTTGGTGTCCATCTCGGCTCCGTTTCTGGTTCAGACGGGTACGGCGTCGAACGGCGCGGTCAAGCGCTCGCCTGCGCTGAAGGGAATTGTGCCGTGCCACATGTAGGACGGGAACAGGACGAGCCGGCCTTCCCGCGGCTGCACCACTTTCTCGACCGTGCAGCCGGGCGTTGGCCAGCGCGGCTCGCCGAATTTGATCCAGCCTTGCTGGCCGTCGCCCTGCTCCACCACCGGCGGCAGCGAAACGTAGTATGCGGAGCTGATCCAGCCGGCGGGATGGACGTGGTTGATGTGAAAGCCATTGGCCTTGAGCTTCACCGACCAGGCGCCGGAGAGCCTGAACTTGCCGGTGTTGCGCCCGCTCCAGGGATGGTTCGGATCGGGCGGGCCCATCGCCGCCATATAGGCGTGGATCGGTTCGGCCAGCGCAGTGAGATAAGCCTGGATGATCGGGTCGTCGACGTAAAGCAGGCTGCGCGAGGTTTGCGAGCCGCCGCGCAGCGATTGATCGAGCGGATGCGCTTCGAGCACGTGGAGCTTGGCGAGGCTGGCGGCGAGCGCTTGGTTGAACGCCGACATGTCGGCAAAGCCGCGCGGCGGCGCGAGATCGTACGGGCGCACCATCAGCTCATAGTCACAGAGCTCACGATAGCGGGGATGGCCGAGCTGGCGCAGCGCCATGGTCTCGTAGCAGATCCATTCCTGGTTGAGCGGCTCGCTGCGGCGCGCCGGTTCGATCTCCGCGAGCGCTTCGTCGCCGCGGCCGAGACGCAGCAAAGCGCAGGTGAGATTGGCGCGGACGGCGCTCAAGTGCGGCGCCAACTTTGCCGCGCGTTGCAACAACGGCAGGCCCTCGGCGGTGCGGTCGCTCTCATCGAGCAGCACGCCAAGTGAAGCGAGCAGGCCGACATGGTCGCCCTGTCGCGCGAGCCCCTCGCGCAGCAAGGCTTCTGAGCGGCCGGCGAACTCAGCGCGGCGCAACAAGTCGGCGCACATGATGCGCAGCTGCGTGTTGTCCGGCTGACGCGCCACGGCGGCTTCGAAGTCGCGCGTGAACGCAGCGGCCTCGCCGCGCATCCAGCGCGCGTTGGCAAGCGCGTTCTGGAGGCTGGGATCTTGCGGCCAGCGCTGAACGCCGGCGGCGAACGCCGCTTCGGCTTCGTCGCTGCGGGCGAGGTTGAAGAGCGCCGTGCCGCGGACGAAGGCGAGCGCAGGGGCTTGCACGCCGCGGCCGGAAAGAGCCTCGAGCGCAGCGATCGCCTCGTCGTTGCGGCCGAGACGGGCGAGGATCGAGGCGCGCGCGTGCGCGGCGGCGATGTGGGCGGCGTCCGCCTTCAATGCGGCGTCAGCCGCCGCGAGCGCATCTTCGAGCTTGTCTTGCGAACGCAGGATGCGGGAGAGGAGCTCCCAATGGTCCGCGTGCGGCTGGCGCTCCGCCAGCGCGCGCGCCGCCGCTTCGGCTTCGGCCAGCGCGCCGGCGGCGAAGGCGCTGCGCGCGTAACCCGCCGGCGCTTTCGTATGAGCCGGATCGAGCCGCAGCACCTCGTGGTACGAAGCCATCGCATGCGCGTGCGCGCCGACGCCGGCGAGCAGCTCGGCCAAGGCGAAATGATGCTGCGGCGCGCCCGGCTCGCGCGCGATCGCGCGGCGGAAATAGCGCTCGCTCTCGGGTATGCGGTTCTGCCCGCGGCGGATGAGGCCGAGCAGGTGCAGCGCGGCGGCGGGCGCGTTCGCGGTGTCCGCCCACAGCGTCGCCAGCGCGCGCTCGGCCGCGAGGGCGTCTCCGGACTTGAGCAGGCGCTCGGCTTCGCGGAGAACGGCGTCGGGCGTCATTGCAGCGCCTGGAAGAAACGGTCGAGCGCGGCGAGGTCGCGCTGGAGCCGGTTGAGGCGCTCGCGCGCTTCTGCGTCCTCGCCCCAGCGTTCGAGGCTCCACAGATCGTCGAGCGCAGCAGCCTCGAACGCGCGCTGCGCATCGACCGCGCCGCGCATCAGCGCAAAGCCGATCATCGCGGAGCCGCTGAGGCCGACGCCGTGCGCAAGGCCGGTCAGTGTGAAATCATCGAGCGCCTGCGTTCGTTCGCTCAACGCTTCGCTTAGACCGGGGCTCAACGGCGCGGCGATCACGCCGCGCACGACCGACGGCGCGCTGCCCAGCTGCCCGCGAAACCATTCCAAGATCGGAGTCCAGAGCGCGTCTTGCCGTTCGACCAGTGCTTGCGGCGCTTCGGCGCGATGGCAGAGCAGGTCCGTCTCTGCGTGCTTCAGCACGTGACGGACGAGATCGTCGCGGCGTCCCGGCGTGGCGTCGACGGCTGCGAAGGCGAGCTGCGTCAGCGGCATGCTGGCCAGGCGGATGAGTTCGGCCTGAGCGTCCCATTCCGCGGCGACGGCTTGCGCGAGCTTTGGCGTCGGCGCCGCGAACACGGCGCCGTTGGGCGTGCGCAGGCGGCGCTGATCCAGCATGACGCCGGCGCCGTCTTCCGCGACGGACGCCGCCTTGTAGAATCGACGGGCTGGTTCGGTCGTCACAGTGAGTCGCCGTTGCGATGGACGTGGCGGATTTCACACATGAGCGCCTTTTAGACGATCGCGCCGCCGCCCGCATCTTGGCGCGGCGTCACAGGTTCAGCTCGGCGTGACGATGAATTCGGCGGTGAGGCGCTCGGCGCCCTCCACCGGGACGACCCCGCGCCAGAAATAGGACGGGAACAGCAGCAACTGTCCGGTTTTGGGCTCGACCATCCGTTCCGGCCCGCACCGTTGCGGCGGGCGGTTAGGTTCGCCGAATTTCAACCAGCCGGCGTGCGGGTCCCGCGCCCGTTCGGCCGGCAGGACGGAGGCGATGTAGACGCCGCTGATCCAGCCGTGGTCGTGCACGTGATTGATGTCGTACCCGTCCTTGATCAGCCGGATCGACCAGAGGCTGTTGAAGCGGTGATGGCGACTGCGCCGGCGCGTGACGTGCTCGGCCTCAGCCGGGAGCCGGGCGACATAGTCGCGGACGTGCGGGTCGATGGCGGAAAGGAACGTCTTGATCAGCGGCTCGGAAAGCGTGAGCAAATTCCGGCTGGTGCGGCTGAAGTTCGGGCGCGGCTGATCGAGTGGGTGGGCGCTCTGCCGGTGCTGCGTGCGCAAGAGGTCGGCAAGCGCGGCGTTGAAGCTCTCCGGCGTGAAGAAGCCCTGAGGCACGCCGATGTCGTAGATTTTCACCAAGCGCTCGTAGTCGCAGAGGCGTTTGTACGCGCTGTCGCCAAGCAGACGCAGCGCCGTGGACTCGCAGGCGATCAGATATTGTTCGTCCGGCTCTTCGGCGCGGAGTTCGCGGGCGATCGCGAGCGCTTCGCGCGCTTGGCCGGCGCGCATCATCACCGAGAGCAGATTGCGCCTCGCCGAACGCGACGCGGGCGCCGCGGCGGCGACTCCTTGCAGCACCTCCAGCGCCTCGGCGGATCGCTCCATCTCGTCGAGAACGATGCCCTTGGCGCTCACCAGCGCCGGCGAACTGGGCGCGAAGCGGAGCGCCTCCTCCAGCACCGCCAGCGCTTTCTCCAGATGCCCGCCACGGTGCAGCACGTCGGCGGCCGCAAGACGCAGCGCGAGATCGCTGGGTCGGCGCCAGAGCACTTCTTCTTCGATCAGCGCCGCGCAGTTCTCGCCCTCGCCGCGCAACCAGCGCATACGGGCGAGCGCGCCATGCAGCGCCGTCGATCCGGGCCACATCTGCACCGCCTGCTCGCCGACCTCCTCGGCCTCGCTCTTGCGCCCCACCGAATAAAGCCCGCGCATGAGATGAAGCGCGAGCTCCGGCGTATCGAGGTCCCGCTTGGCGAGGCGCTCGTAGGCGTCGAGAGCCTCGATATTGCGCCCCACCCGCTCGAGCGCGACGGCGTGGTTGTAGCGAAGCCCGCGCAGACGCGGCGCGCATTTGAGCGCTTGTTCCGCGGAAACCAAGGCGTCGTCGTGGCGTTCGAGCGCGCGCTGCACTTGGCCGAGCAAGGTCCAGGATTCGGCGTCAGGCTCGGCGGCGACGTACGCACGCGCTTCGCGTTCCGCTTCGGTCAAATCGTTGGCGGCGATGAGACAGCGCACCATGTTTGCGCGAACGGCGGCCGCCTCCGGCGCGAGCGCCAACGCCGCACGATAGACGCGCATCGCCTCCCCGTATTCGCCGCGGGCCTGCAACACGACGCCGAGATCGTTGTAGTAGACGCCGTTGCTCAGCGCATGCGCCACGGCGCTGCGAAAGTAGCGCTCGGCGTCGGCCGGCTGATTCTGCGCCTTCTTGATGAGGCCCATGAGGTGGAGCGTCGGCGCGTCCGTGCGCAACTCGTGCAGGATGGGCGTGAGCACGCGCTCGGCCCCTTCCGCATCTCCCTGGCTCAGCAGTTCGCGGCTGGCGCTGGCGATCGCGGCAACCTCCGGCGATGTCATCGCGTCCCCGCGAACGGCTCGAACGGATCGCGCGCTTCGCGCTCCTCGAAGCCCAAGAGATCGAATGCCCGCTTCATGTGCGGCGGCAACGCCGCGGTGACGTTGAGCTCGCCGCCCGAGGGATGCGGCAGACGCAGTGCGCGGGCATGCAGAAGAAGGGCGCCGGAAAGGTCGTTCGGCGTCGGGCGATCGCTCTTGTACTTCGGATCGCCGGCGATGGCGTGCCCCATCTCGGCCATGTGGAAGCGCAGCTGATGCGTGCGCCCGGTGACTGGACGCAGCGCGAGCCAAGAGGCCCGCTGCCCGGCCTCGGAGAGCACCGCGTACTGGGTGACGGCGTGGACGGCGCCTTCGTCGGTCTGAACCGCACGAACCATCATCTCGCGGTCGGCGTCCCGCACGCCGGGCGCTTTGCGCATCCAGCTGCGCAGCTCGCCCACTTTCGGCCGCGGCGCGCCCGTGACAATGGCCCAGTAGATCTTGTCGGTGTCGCGGTCGCGGAAGGCTTCGCCGAGGAAGGCGGCGGCGCGCGGATGCCGCGCGAGCACAAGACAGCCGGAGGTGTCGCGGTCGAGGCGATGGACGAGCTTGGGCTTCTTCTCGGCGTCGAATTTCAAGCCGTCGAGCAAGCCGTCGATGTGGCGCGTGGTTTTCGCCCCGCCTTGGACGGCGATGCCGTGGGGTTTGTTCAAGACGATCACGTCGTCGTCGCGATGGATGACGAGCGAGCGGATGAAATCCTCATCCTTTTTCGGCAGCGCGCCGGGCGGCGGCCGCGGCGGCGCGTCCGGCAACGGCGGAATGCGTACGCTTTGGCCGGGCGAGACGCGGTCGGAGGCTTTCACGCGCGCGCCGTCGACCCGCACCTGGCCGGTGCGGATGAGCTTCTCGACCTGGCCTTGCGAAAGCTGCGGATAGCGGCGGCGCAACCAACGGTCGATCCGCGCCACCCCATCGTCCGCACTCACTTCGACGGTCTCGACCGACCTCATACCCGCCCCAAACTCAAACCGGCCCAGCACGCGCCCACGCTGAGCAACACCGAAGCCAGCACATAGATAGCGCTCAAGCCGGGTTGATGCTGCATCAGCCGCACCGTCTCCAGCGAAAACGCCGAAAACGTGGTGAAGCCGCCAAGCACGCCGACGCCGAGCGCCAAACGCAGGCTCTCCTGCTCGGGACCAACGCGGGCGGCCAGCACGCCCATGGCCAGGCAACCGACCACGTTGACGATCAGCGTGCCCCACGGAAACGCCAAGCCGAACAGGCCCGCGGCGCCCACGCCGACGCCATAGCGCGCCACAGCGCCAATGGCCCCGCCCGCCGCCACCAGCAGCACTTGCATCATCCCGCGAGGCGCGAACGTAGGTTCGTGGCGATGGCGCGCGCGTCGTAGGCGTTCGGGTCGTCGGGCTTTGCGCCCTCGCCCATGCGGATCTCGAGCGTCGCTGAGCGGGCGACTTGTCGCTGGCCGCCCAGCGGCAGGTTGATGCCGACACCGACGCTGCCGCCGCTATGGCTGCCCCAGCTGCCGCCGCCGACGCCGATGCCGACGCTTGGGCCAGTAGCGCGCGTCGATTGCTCATCGAGCGTGCGGCGATCGACCCAGAACCATTCGCGGCCGTTCTGGAGCGTGAGATCCGCCGCGCGCAGCAGCGCGTAGTCCTGCAGCAGCGCGGGATCGGCGCCGCTCGGCGCGCGGAAGGTGACGAAGTAGCGGTTGGATTCGATTTGCGTCTCGGAATAGCCGGCGGCCCCTTGGCCGGGCGCTGGAGCGTAGGGCGGCGGCGTCGATGCGCAGGCGGCGAGCGCTGCCGCCGCGGCGATGAAGATCAGATGACGGAGCATGGCGTGAACCTCGCTGGAATCCCTCGGGGGCTATCCTAGCAGCTATCTCAGGGCGCCGTCGCCTCAAGGCCGAGTGACTTGAGGCACGCGGCGAAATCGTCCGGCAGCGGCGCTTCGAAACGGCGGCGCCCGCCTCCGGGCAGCGGCAGGTCGAGCGCGGCGGCGTGCAGCATTAGGCGCGGAATGCGGACGCCGGCGAGGTCGAACAAGCCGCCATATTTGGCGTCGCCCGCAATGGGACGGCCGATGGCGGCGAGATGGGCGCGGAGCTGGTGCATGCGGCCGGTCTCGGGTTCGAGCTCGACCAGTGCGGCGGATGCGTTGGCGGCGCGGGTGCGATAACGGGTGAGCGCCGCTTGCGCGCCGGGCTCGCCGGGGCGGGCGATCTCCATCACGTCGAGGCCCCTGCGGGAGGATTTCTTGAGCGGAAGATCGATGACGCCTTCTGCCGACTCGGGCGCGCCGCCGCAGACGATGGCGAGATAGGTCTTCCGCACATCGCGGCCGGCGAAGGATTCTGAGAAGAAGGCGGCCGCCGGCTTGGTGCGCGCGGCGATTATGACGCCGGACGTGTCGCGGTCGAGCCGGTGCACGAGGCGCGGACGCTTGCCGTTCGACTTGGCGAACGCGGCAAGCAGATGTTCGAGGCTGCGCGAGACGCCTGAGCCGCCTTGCACGGCAAGGCCGGACGGTTTGTTGAAGGCGAGGAGCTGCGCGTCCTCGTAGAGCACGAGGCCGTGCGCGAAGGCGACCTCTTCCGCCGGGAGTGGAGCTTGCGTCGTCACGAACTGAGCACTTGATCGGCGAAGCAATCTGCGAAAGCGGCGAGCTTGTCCCAGTCGGTCAGCTCCCAATCGCGGCTGGTGTCGACCGGCGCGCCGCGTTCCTTGGCGATGCGCTTCATGATCATGCGTTTGAAGTAATCGTATTGCGTGTAGCGGAAGGCGCCGGCGACGTGCTCGATCCGCTGCGGGCGCCACTCGGCTTGGGTGAAGAAGTCGTCGAGACACTTGCGCAGCCCGCGCCAGTCCTCCTCGTCCTCGCCAGCTGCGGACAAGGAGACGCTCAGAAACACGTTGGGCTTGGCGGCGATGGCGGCGGCGTTGCGATAGACCAGCCGGAGCACGGAGTGCTGGAAACCGCCGGCATGCAAGGATGCGGCGACGATGGAGGCGTCGAACGGCGGCAGCGGCGTGGCGGGGTCTGCGTCGGCGGCGTCGACCAGGGTTGCGGCTACGCCCTTTTGCTGCAGGCGCTCGGCGACTGAGACGCAGATCTTCCGGGTTTGCCCCTCGTGCGTTCCGTAAATGATGAGCGCGCGCTTGGACATTCGTCAGTCCTTCCGTTCCGCGCGCAGCTTGGCCCAATGCTCCAGCCGCTCCTTGATCGCGCCTTCGCGGCCGCGGCCTTCGGGGGTGTAGAATTCGCGGCGGGGCATCTCGTCCGGGAAGTAGTTCTGGCCCGAGAAGCCGCCCTCTGCGTCGTGGTCGTAGGCGTAGCCGGAGCCGTAGCCTAAATCCTTCATCAGCTTGGTCGGGGCGTTGCGGATGTGCATGGGCGGGCCGAGCGCGCCGGTTTCGCGCGCGGCCTGACGCGCGGCTTTCCAGGCGACATAGGCGGCGTTGGATTTCGGCGCGGTGGCGAGGTGGATCACGGCTTGCGCGAGGTGGAGCTCCGCTTCGGGCGGGCCGATGAAATGGACCGCGTCCTTGGCGGCGTTGCAGATCAGCAGCGCGGTGGGATCGGCGAGGCCGACGTCCTCGGCGGCGGCGCGCACGAGGCGGCGGGCGATGAAGAGCAAATCCTCGCCGCCGTCGATCATGCGGGCGAGCCAGTAGAGCGCGGCGTCCGGATCGGAGCCGCGGATGCTTTTGTGCAGCGCGGAGATGAGATTGTAGTGCTCTTCGCGATCCTTGTCGTAGGCGGGCGCGCGCTTTTGCAGCAGTTCGCCAAGCGCCTTGGCGTCGAGCGGCTGCGGGATTTTGAGCGCGAACAGTTCTTCGCTGAGCGTCAGCAGATAGCGGCCGTCGCCATCGGCGAGATTGGTGAGCGCGATGCGCGCGTCATCGGTGAGCGGCAGCTTGCGGCCGAGCAGCGCTTCGGCGCGCTGCAACAGCTGCTCCAACGCAGCGTCGTCGAGGCGCTTCAGCACGAACACTTGCGCGCGCGAGAGCAAAGCGGCGTTGATCTCGAAGCTGGGGTTTTCGGTAGTGGCGCCGACGAGCGTGACGACGCCCTGCTCCACGTACGGAAGAAAGCCGTCCTGCTGGGCGCGGTTGAAGCGGTGGATCTCGTCGACGAACAGCAGAGTGGACATGCCGCTGGCGCGGCGGCCGCGGGCGGTCTCGAACGCCTTCTTCAGGTCGGCGACCCCAGAGAAGACGGCGCTGATCTGCTGGAACTCGTGGCCGGTCTCCTCCGCGAGCAGGCGCGCGATGGTGGTCTTGCCGACGCCGGGCGGCCCCCAGAGGATCATCGAGCCCAATCGCTTCTGCGCCACCATGCGGCCGATCGGGCCTTCCGGCTTCAACAGATGGTCCTGGCCGACCACCTCATCGAGCTTGCGCGGGCGCAACCGCTCTGCCAGTGGCGTAGGGGCGCCCTGGTCCAGACCTGCGGCTTCGAACAAATCGCTCATGGCCGGAACATAAGCGTTCCAAGGGAGAGAGACGATGGCCGAACCGACATCCGCCATTCCCGTTGGCGTCTATCCGTACTTGAAGGTCAAAGGCGGCAAGGCCGCGCTCGATTTCTACGCCCGCGCCTTCGGCGCAACCGAGGAGTTTCGCAACTACGCCCAGGACGGCGAGCGCATCATGCACGCCCGCTTCCGCGTCAATGGCGGCGCGATCCTGCTGTCGGACGACTTCCCAGAGTTTCGCGGCGGCGTGGAATCACCACCGCCGGACGGCGTCACCATCCATCTCGAAGTTGACGACGCCGATCGCTGGTGGAAACGCGCGGTCGACGCCGGCGCAGAGATCGTCATGCCGCTCGCTGACCAGTTCTGGGGCGACCGCTACGGCCAGGTGAAGGACCCGTTCGGCCACATGTGGTCGATCGGCTCGCCGGTAAAGAAGTAGGCGCACGTCTCCCGCGTATCGCCGGGCGGCGCCTAGAACCTGAACTCCGCGCGCTGGCCGTTCCGTTCCACGCCGATCACGCCGGTAGTTGACCGCGACAGGGCGCGCTGGAGCTGGGCTGCATCACGCACAGCCTGCCCATTCACGGCGTATATGACGTCGCCCGGGCGCAAGATGCGAGCCGCCGGCGCTCGCCGGTCGATGTTCTGGATGATCACGCCGGACTTGAATGGGTCGAGGCCCGCGGCCTCGGCGGTGGCCGGCGTCATCGTAACGACTTGGACGCCAGCCAGCGCGTTCCGACCGGTGAGAAGATGCGGATCGGGCGCGCCGCCCGGCGGCGCTTCCGCGAGCGCGGTCAGCGTGACCTGCCGGCCGTTGCGCTGCACGACGAGCGGCACACGCGAGCCGGGGCGCTGCGTCGCGAACTGATAGCGCACGGCGCCTTCGTCGCGCACCTCGACGCCGCCGACGGAGAGGATGATGTCGTTCGCTCTGAGACCCGCGCGCTCGCCGGCCGAGCGCGGATAAAGCTCGCTCACCAGCACGCCCTCGGGCCGCGGCAGGCTCAGCGATCGCGCCAGATCGGACGTGACCGTCTGCATGCGCGCGCCGAGCCAGGGGCGGACGACCGTGTCGCCGCCGGACAGGGCGGATTCCACGACACGCCGCACCATCTCGGAGGGAATGGCAAAGCCGACCCCGTTTGAGCCGCCGCTCTCGGAGGCGATGGCGCTGTTGATGCCGATCAGGCGTCCCTGCATGTCGACGAGCGCGCCGCCCGAGTTGCCGCGATTGATGGCGGCGTCGGTCTGGATAAAGAATGCGTAGTCGCTGATGCCGACTTCGGTGCGCGCCAGCGCCGAGATGATGCCGCTGGTGACCGTCTGCTGCAGCCCGAACGGATTGCCGATGGCGAGCACGAGATCGCCGACCTGGGCGTCGGCCGTGTTGGCGTAGGACAGCGTCGGCAGACGTTCGCCGCCGGCGTTGATCCGCAACACGGCGAGGTCAACTCGCGGATCGGCGAGGACGAGTTCGGCGTCGAATTCGCGCCGGTCGGCGAGCACCACTTTGAGGGACTGCGCGCCCTCGATGACGTGGTTGTTGGTGACGATGACGCCGTCTTCCCGGACGATGACGCCGGAGCCCAGCGACTGCTCCATGCGCGGGCCACTGAAGCGGCCGAAGAACGGATCGCGCGACATGCTGCGCACCACGCGCTGCGCATAGACGTTCACCACCGCTGGGCCCGCACGCGAGGCGACCGGGGCGAACGAGAGCTGCATCTCGGCGCGGCTCACTGGTGGGCTGCGCGTCTGCGCGTCGGCCGAAAGCGGAGACAAAGCGAGGCCAAGGCATACCGCAGCCGCGGCGCTTCGGCCGAAAGGAACTCGGTGGAGCGTCACGGCGCCTACCCTCTGATCGAAACCCTGCAGCGCCGGATCATGCGCCCTGAGGCGGCAGAAACATGGCGGCGCGCGCCGATCATCGCCGCTCATCGACGAGTGTGGCGGCAAGAGCGCCAAGCAGCGCGCGCCAGTGTTCGGCCAACCGCATCTGCGTGGCAGCCAGCGGGAAACCATGCCGCGCAGCGTGCCCCTGCGGGATCGCATCCCAGCCTCGGTGTTCGACGGTGACGCGGGTTTCATCGCCGACCGGTTCGAAGCGGACTTCGACATGCGTCTGCTGCTCAGGGGAGAACGAGGCTTGACGCCAGGTGAAGGCGAGGCGCTCGCCCGGGAGCCAGCTCGTGACGCATCCGATCTCGAAGGCCTTGCCGTTGGGCAGCGTCGTGATCAGGCGTTCTTCGCCCTCGAAGCGCAACACGCCGTCGCCGCCGGGCGTGATCTGAAAGAGGCCGTTCGGCCGCCACCACGCCGCGATCTCTTGCGTAAACATATCGAACGCCTCGCGCGGCGACGCCTTCACGCGGAGCGATACGATGACGGCGCTCATTTGCGCTTCTTTTCCACGTGCGCTTTGAATGACGCAAGCTGATCGCTCCACATCCGTTCGGTGTCGGCAAGCCATTTCTTGAGGTCGGCCATGGCGCCTTCCTTCAGCGTGTAGATGCGCACCCGCGCGTCGAACGTGGGATGGGTTTCTTCGACCAGACCGCTTTGTTTCAGCGCGCGCAAATGACGGCTCATCGCCGGCGCCGGCAGGCCGAGCGCATCGGCGAGTTCGCCAGCCCTGCGCGGGCGCTGGCCGAGCAGTTCGACCGCGCGTCGACGATAGGGATCGGCAAGCGCGGCGAGCGTAGAGTCGACGCTGCGCTTGGCGCTCACAGACGGGTTCGCGTTTTAAGGCCGGTGGCTTTCTCCCAGTCCGCCGGCGTGCTTTCCTCAACGGTGACGCCGAACGTCCAGATGTGGCCTTCGGGGTCCCGGGCGCGATAAGTGCGGTCGCCGTAGAATTGCGTGTCGGGCTGCTGCAATATCTCCGCGCCGGCTTTGCGCGCGCGGTCGCAATGCGCGTCGATGTCCTCGCCCTTGGCGAGCTGAACGTGCACAGTCTGCGTGTTCATGCCGCCGAGTGATTTTGGGCTCTTGTGGTTCTCGCTCCACTCGCTGCCGATCATGACGACGCTATCGCCGTACTTCATCTCGGAATGGGCGATCTGCTCGTTCTCATCGAGGATCACCATCAGCGGCTCGAAACCAAACGCCTGTTCCAGCCAGCGGAAGGCGGCGTTCGGATCGACGTAACTGACGGCGCTGGAGAGCCCCTTGGGACGATAATAGTCGGACACTGACGGCCTCCTTTCCCTACGCCACAATATTTCTACTTTTCGGGAAATATCGAGTCAAATGAAAACGGGCCGCCCCTGAGGACGGCCCGTTGAACTTAAACCCTCGGGAGGCTCAGCCTTCGTCGGTGTAGATCGCTTCCGGGCGCGGGCCACTGTCTTGGCCGCGCGCGGCTTCGTCGCGATCGACCAGTTCGATCACCGCAAGCGGCGCGTTGTCGCCATGACGGAAGCCCGCCTTCAGCACACGGGTGTAGCCGCCGGCGCGGGTCTGATAACGCGGGGCGAGCGTTTCGAAGAGCTTCTTGGTTTGCGTCTCGTCGCGCATGCGCGAGAGCGCCAGACGGCGTGAGCCGAGGTCGCCCTTCTTGGCGAGCGTAATCAAACGCTCGACGACCGGACGTAGCGCCTTCGCCTTCGGCAGCGTCGTCACGATTTGCTCGTGCTTCACCAACGAGGCCGCCATGTTGGCGAACATCGCTTGGCGGTGGCTGGCCGTGCGGTTGAGCTTCTTATGTCCTGAACCGTGACGCATTGTTCTTTCCCGGGATTGAGGATTGGGGATTTGGGGATTGGGACGGAGCTGAACCCCAATCCCCAATCCCCAAAATCCAATCCCTAGATTTGGTCTTCGTACTTCTTTGCGAGATCTTCGATATTGTCCGGCGGCCAGTTCTCGACGGCCATGCCGAGGTGCAGGCCCATCGAAGCCAGCACTTCCTTGATCTCGTTCAGCGACTTGCGGCCGAAGTTCGGGGTGCGAAGCATTTCGCCTTCCGACTTTTGGATGAGGTCGCCGATGTAAACGATGTTGTCGTTCTTCAGGCAGTTCGCCGAACGCACAGAAAGCTCGAGCTCGTCGACCTTCTTGAGCAGCGCCGGGTTGAACGGAAGATCCGGCTTCTCGCCGCCTTCCTTCTTCTGCTTCGGCTCTTCGAACGTGATGAACACCTGCAGCTGGTCCTGCAGGATGCGCGCGGCGTAGGCGATCGCGTCTTCGGGACGGATCGAGCCGTTGGTTTCGACTTCGATGATCAGCTTGTCGTAATCGAGCACCTGGCCCTCGCGGGTGTTCTCGACGCGATAAGCGACGCGGCGGACCGGCGAGTAGATCGAGTCGATGGCGATGAGGCCGATCGGCGCGTCGTCCGGGCGGTTCTGTTCGGCCGGAACGTAGCCTTTGCCGTTGTTGATCGTCAGCTCCATGCGGAGCGAAGCGCCCTCGTCCAGCGTGCAGATCACGAGGTCGGGGTTCAGGATCTCCATATCGGAGACCGTTTGGATGTCGCTGGCCTTCACTTCGCCCGGACCGGTCTTCGTCAGCATGACGCGCTTGGGGCCTTCGCCGCGCATGCGGATGGCGACCTGCTTCAGGTTCAGCACGATGTCGGTGACGTCCTCGCGGACGCCCTGGATCGAGCTGAACTCGTGCACGACGCCGTCGATCTGCACCGACGTGATCGCCGCGCCTTGCAGCGACGAAAGAAGAACGCGCCGCAGCGCATTGCCGAGCGTGAGGCCAAAGCCCCGCTCGAGCGGTTCGGCGATCAGAGTGGCCCGCTTGGCCGCGTCATACGCGTGCTCAATGACGGGCTTCTTCGGCCGGATGAGTTCAAGCCAATTCTTTTCGATCGACATCATGCTCTATCCAATCAGAGGCGCTGCGTTGCTACTCGCGCGCCCGATAAATTCCTACGACGCAGCCGCTTAGACACGGCGGCGCTTCGGCGGCCGGCAGCCGTTGTGCGGGATCGGCGTCACGTCGCGGATCGACGTCACCGTGAAGCCCACGGCTTGCAGCGCACGCAGCGCGCTTTCACGACCCGAGCCCGGACCCGACACGTTCACTTCGAGCGTGCGCATGCCGTGCTCCATCGCCTTGCGGCCCGCATCTTCAGCGGCGACCTGCGCGGCGTACGGCGTCGACTTGCGCGAGCCCTTGAAGCCCATCGTGCCGGCGCTCGACCACGAGATCGTGTTGCCTTGCGCGTCGGCGATCGTGATCATCGTGTTGTTGAACGAAGCGTTCACGTGCGCGACGCCCGTGACGATGTTCTTGCGCTCGCGCTTCTTAACGCGGGTGGATTCCTTAGCCATCGCGGCGTGTCCTTACTTCTTGGTCGCTTGCTTCTTGCCGGCGATCGGCTTGGCGGGGCCCTTGCGGGTGCGTGCGTTGGTGTGCGTGCGCTGACCGCGGACCGGCAGGCCCCGACGGTGACGCAGGCCGCGATAGCAGCCGAGATCCATCAGCCGCTTGATGTTGGTCGCGGTCTCGCGGCGAAGATCGCCCTCGACGGTGTAGTCGCGGTCGATGGTTTCGCGGATCTGGAGAATTTCCGCATCGGTGAGCTCACTCACGCGGCGCTCGGGGCCGATGCCCACCTTCTCGGTGATTTCCTTGGCGTACTGTTTGCCGATCCCATGGATGTATTGCAGCGCGATGACGACGCGCTTCTGGGTCGGAATGTTTACGCCGGCGATACGAGCCATGAGGCCAATGCTCCAAAACGCAATAGACGCGACGCCGCCCCGGCCTCCTGGCCGGCGGGGCATCGCGCGTTGGGTGTTCGCGAAGGTGGCGGTTATAGCGGGGCGAAATGCCGCGTCAACCAGCCGAAACGCGCTCCTGATGCGGCGTTTGCGCCGCCTCGGCAGCGTCAAATCGGGCGCGGGCGGCCTCAATACAAGGGGTGTGGGCGATGGCCCACTGGCCGAGCGCAGACACAGGGACCAGGAGGTCGCGGCCCAGTTCGGTCAGCGCATAGTCCACCCGCGGCGGCACGGTGGGGGTCACGGTGCGGCTGACGAGGCCGTCCCGCTCGAGGTTCCGGAGCGTGAGCGTCAGCATGCGTTGCGAGATGCCGCCGATCATACGCTTGATTTCGTTGAACCTTCTTGGCCCCTCACCGAGCCGTTGGATGATCAGCACGCTCCATTTGTCGCCGATCCGCGAAAGGATGGCGCTGACGGCGCGGCAGTCGTGAGACTGGATATCAGACACACGGATGTGCCCTGGTGAGGCGGCTGTGCGTTCTTGAGGGCTCTTCATGGGCTCTCATATAGCCCTGGTCACCGTTTGTTACCAGGGGATCAAAAATGACCACCAAAGTCGCCGTCATCGTCGGCAGCCTGCGCAAGGGTTCCGTGAACCGCCAGTTCGCAGAGGCGCTGACCAAGCTGGCCCGGCCGAAGCTGGACATGCAGATTGTCGAGATCGGCGAGCTGCCGCTCTACGATCAGGACCGCGAGGCCGAGCTTCCTGCCGCCGTCGTGCGCTTCAAACAGCAGATCGAAAGCGCCGACGCGGTTCTCTTCGTCACGCCTGAATACAACCGCACCTTTTCGGCGGCGCTGAAGAACGCGATCGAATGGGGCTCTCGGCCCTGGGGCAAGAACAGCTGGGCCGGCAAGCCGGGCGCAATCGTCGGCGCCACCATCGGTACGGTCGGCACGGCCGCAGCGCAGTCGCAGCTGCGCAGCGTGGCGTCGGTGCTCGGCGTAAGCGTGATGGCGCAGCCGGAGATTTATCTGAACTTCCGCGACGACACGCTGAAGGACGGCGCCATCGCCGACGAAGGCTTGCACAAGCTCCTGCAGGACTGGACGCATGCCTTCGGCGATTGGATCGCGCGCGTGAAGGCTCCGGCGCTGAACTTCTAAGCGGATCGTTCCTGTATCGCCGGTATCAACCAAAACATCGATGAAACAAGAAGGCTGAGGGCAGCTATTGCCCTCAGCCAGAAGGTGCTGCGCGACGTATGCGGAGCATTCAGAGCCAGATGTAGACCGGCCATGAGCGCGAATCCCATCATGGCCTGCGCTGGGGTTGGGAGTTGGATAGCTCCCCAAATTCCCATCGCCGCAGCAAAGAGCAGTTGCCGACAAAGAGAACGTAGAAGACCTTCAAGGGCCGCTCAGCGCGCGTCGATCGCAGCGGCGATGGCGCGCGCAACCGTCTCGACGTCGGCCATGCCGTCGACGCTGCGGATTTTGCGCTGCTGCTCGTAATACGGCACCAACGGCGCGGTCTGCGCGAAGTACGCGTCGAGGCGGACCTTGTACGCGTCCGGATTGTCGTCGGCGCGGCCTTCTTCGGCGAAGCGCTTGGCGATGCGGTTCATCAGCTGCTGAGGATCGACTTCGAGGCGGATGACGCAATCGATCTGTTGGCCGTGCTTGGCCAGCATGGCGTCGAGCGCTTCGGCTTGCGCGACCGTGCGCGGAAAGCCGTCGAAGATGAAACCCGGAGCGCCCTTGTTCTGCGCCAGCGCATCTTCGATCAGCTCGATCACGATCTCGTCGGAAACGAGCGAACCCCCATCCATGATCGCGGCGACCTTATTGCCGAGCTCGGAGCCAGACTTGCGCGCCGCGCGCAGCATGTCGCCGGTCGAAAGCTGCACGTAGCCGCGTTCGGCCGTGAGGCGCTTGGCTTGCGTCCCCTTCCCTGCGGCAGGGGGACCAAACAGGATCAGATTCATTTCTTGACGATCCCGCCGCCCGAGCCGCGCAGCTTCGAGCGCTTGATCAAGCCTTCATACTGGTGCGCGACAAGGTGCGACTGGATCTGCGCCACCGTATCCAGCGTGACGGAAATGACGATCAGGATCGAGGTGCCGCCTAGATAGAACGGCACCGCGTAAGCCGTGATCAGGATTTCCGGCAGCATGCAGACAGCGGTGATGTAGGCCGCGCCGATAACGGTGAGGCGCGTCAGCACGTAATCGAGGTATTCCGCCGTCTTCTTGCCGGGGCGGATGCCCGGCAGAAAGCCGCCGTACTTGCGCAAATTGTCGGCGGTCTCCTCCGGATTGAACATGATGGAGGTGTAGAAGAACGTGAAGAAGATGATGCCGACGGCGTAAAACGTCAGGTGCCCGACCGTGCCGTAACCGAGCCACGTCTGCAGCACCACCGCCCATTCGGGCGGGTTGGCGCCCATGCCGCCGAAGCCGATGATGGTTTGCGGCAGCATCAGCAGCGACGAGGCGAAGATCGGCGGAATGACGCCGGCGGTGTTGATCTTGAGCGGCAGGAACGAGCTTTCGCCCATGAACATGCGGTTGCCCTGCTGGCGCTTGGGGTACTGCACGACCAGGCGGCGCTGCGAACGCTCGATGAAGACGATGAATACGATCACCGCCACCATCAGGCCGATGAGCGCGAACACGGCGAATGCGTTGATGTCTCCCGTGCGCGCGAGCGCCAGAGTGGACATGATCGTGCGCGGCAATTCGGCGACGATGCCGGCCATGATGATAAGCGAGACGCCGTTGCCGACTCCGCGCGCAGTCACCTGCTCGCCCAGCCACATCAGGAACATCGTGCCGCCCGTCAGCGTGATGACTGTGGAGGCGATGAAAAAGATGCCCGGCTCCAGCACCAGGTTCCCCGTCTGAAGGGTGATCGCAATCCCGTAGGACTGTACGACCGCCAGCAGCAGCGTGAGATAGCGCGTGTACTGGTTGATCTGCTTGCGGCCGACTTCGCCCTCTTTCTTCAATCGCTCGAGCGAGGGCACCGACGTCGACATCAGCTGCATGATGATCGAGGCGGAGATGTACGGCATCACGTTCAAGGCGAAGACGGCCATCCGCTCGATCGCGCCGCCGCCGAACGTGTTCATCATGCCGAGGATGCCGCCGGCCTGGCTTTGGAAAGCCTCGGCGAAGCGGACCGGATCGATGCCCGGGATCGGGATGAAGGTGCCGATCCGGTAGACGATCAGCGCGATGATCGTGAACCAGATCCGCTTCTGGAGGTCGGTCGCCTTCGCGAACGCCGCGAGGTTGATGTTGGCGGCGAGTTGTTCTGCGGCTGAAGCCATGAGGGCGCGCTGCTCCGAATCTTATCCGGCGAGGCCGGGATACTCCCCGTCCGGAGAGCGAACCTTAGGCGGCTGCTTCGTCCGCGGCAGGCGGATTGAGCAGTGTCACCTTGCCGCCTGCCTTCTCCACGGCGGCGATCGCCGCGGCGGAGGCGCCGGAAACGGTGATGTTCACTTTGGCTTTCAGCTCGCCGCGCGCAAGGAGACGCACGCCGTCTTTCTTCCGGCGCAACACGCCGGCCTCGACCAGCGTGTCCTCGGTGATCTCGTTCTTCGCATCGATCTTCTTGTTATCGATCGCGTTTTGGAGCGTCGCCAGATTGATCCACTGCGTCGTCTTGCTGTTCAGCGCGTTGAAGCCGCGCTTCGGCATGCGCATGTGGATCGGCATTTGTCCGCCTTCGAAGCCATTGATCGAGACCCCGCGGCGGGACTTTTGGCCCTTCACGCCGCGGCCGCCGGTCTTGCCCTTGCCCGAGCCGACGCCGCGGCCGACGCGCATCAGCTTCTTGGTGGAGCCGGGGTTATCGGCGAGTTCGTTCAGTTTCATGTCGCTACGCTCCGAGGCGAATAGCGAATAGCGAATAGCGAATAGCGGTCGCCCGACTTTCGCGTTGTTCCCTATTCGCTACTCCCTACTCACTACTCACTTATTCTACGACTTCGACGAGGTGATTGACCTTGCGGATCATGCCCTGCACGGCGGGCGTGTTCTCGAGTTCAACCACCTGATTGGCGCGCTTCAGCCCGAGGCCGAGCAGCGTTTGGCGCTGCGAGTCCTCGCGGCGGATCGGGCTTCCGACCCGGCGCACTTTGATCTTCCCAGCGGCTTGCTTCTTCGGCGCCATCTATCAACCCTCCGCCGGCACTTCGCCGAGGCTCGCGCCGTCCTTGCGGCGGCCGACCAGCTCAGCAACCTTGAGGCCGCGGCGGTTGGCGACCTGACGCGGCGAGCTCTGTTCCTTCAACGCGTCGATCGTGGCGCGCACCATGTTGTACGGGTTCGACGAACCCTTCGACTTGGCGACGACGTCGGAGACGCCCAGCACTTCAAGCACGGCGCGCATCGGGCCGCCGGCGATGAGGCCGGTGCCCGCCGGCGCGGCGCGCAGCATGACTTTGCCCGCGCCCCAGCGGCCGGCGCCGTCATGGTGCAGCGTGCGGCCCTCACGCAACGGCACGCGAATGAGCGATTTCTTGGCTTCTTCCGTCGCCTTGCGGATCGCTTCCGGCACTTCGCGAGCTTTGCCGTGGCCGAAGCCGACGCGGCCCTTCTTATCGCCGACGACGACGAGCGCCGCGAACGCGAAGTTCTTACCGCCCTTCACGACCTTGGCGACGCGATTGATGGCGACCAGCTTATCGACCAGTTCGCCTTCGGCGCGTTCCTCCGTCCCCTGCGCGTCGCGCTGACCGCGGCGAGGGCCTCGCTCACCACCCGGGCCGCGTCCGGCGCCTGCGCCGCGGCGCGGACCACGCGGACCACGGCTGCGCGGTTGTTCAGTGCCTTCCGGGGCGCCGCCGCCTGCGGTTTCGTCCGTCATCTCTACTTCCTCAGAATTCGAGACCGCCCTCGCGGGCGGCGTCGGCCAGGGCTTTCACCCGGCCATGAAATACGTAGCGGCCGCGATCGAACACGACGGCTTTCTTGCCTTGAGCAAGCGCGCGTTCGGCGATGAGCTTGCCGATAGTGGCGGCGCCTTCCTTGTCCGAGCTTTTCTTGCCCGTGTCCTTGAAGGCCTTGTCGAGCGTCGAGGCCGACACGACGGTGACGCCGTTCGCGTCGTCGATCAGCTGGGCCGAAATGTGCTTCGACGAGCGGAAGACCGAGAGGCGCAGACGGCCTTCGCCGGCGAGCTTCTTCAGCCGGGTGCGGTTGCGCTGAGCGCGCCGGTCGGTGGGAGTGAGTTTCCGGACCATGGCTTACTTCTTCTTGCCTTCCTTGCGGCGGATGCGTTCGCCGGCGTAGCGCACGCCCTTGCCCTTATAGGGCTCGGGCGGGCGGAACGAGCGGATTTCCGCGGCGGCCTGACCGACGACTTGCGGATCGATGCCGCTGACCTTGATTTCGGTCGGCTTCGGCGTCGCCAGCGTCACGCCTTCCGGCGGCTGGTAGACGATCTCGTGGCTGTAACCGAGCTGCATCTGCAGGTTCTTGCCTTGCATCGCCGCCCGATAGCCAACGCCCGTCATCTCCAGGTTCTTCTCGAACCCTTCGGTGACGCCCTTCACGTTATTGGCGAGAACAGCGCGGGTGGTGCCCCACAACGCGCGCGCACGCGGCGTCTCGTGACGCGGCTTCACCGAGAGCTCGCCGTTGCCGAACGCGACCTCGACGTCGTCGTGCGCGCGGAAGTTCAGCGCGCCCTTCGGGCCTTTCACGTTCACGTCCTGGCCCTTCACCGTGATGGTGACGCCATTCGGAGCCGGGATCGGTTTCTTACCGAGGCGGGACATCTTAGTAGACCTCGCAGAGGATTTCGCCGCCGACGTTCTGATCGCGCGCAGCGGCGTCGCTCATCACGCCCTTCGGCGTCGAGATGATCGAGATGCCAAGGCCGTTGCGCACCAGACGCAGGTCCTTGATCGACGAATAGACGCGTCGGCCCGGCTTCGAGACGCGCTGGATCTCATGGATCGCCGGCGCGCCTTCGAAGTACTTCAGCTCGATCTCGATTTCCTTGTGCGCGCCGTTCTCGATGGCGCGGAAATCGCGGATGTAGCCCTCGTCCTTCAGCACTTGCAGCACGCGCATGCGCAGCGTCGAGGCCGGCGACGTGAGTTTCGAACGACCGCGCAGCTGGGCGTTGCGGATGCGAGTGATCAGATCGCCGACGGGATCGTTGATGTTCATCTATCGACGCTCCCTTACCAGCTCGACTTGACCATGCCCGGGACCTGGCCCTTGGAGGCCAGTTCGCGGAGCGCGATACGGGAAAGCTTCAGCTTGCGGTAGAACGCACGCGGGCGCCCCGTCAGCTCGCAGCGGTTGCGGATGCGCGTGGGCGAGGAATTGCGCGGCAGCTGCGCCAGCTTCAGGCGCGCGGCGAACCGCTCTTCCAGCGGCAGATCTTCGTTCAACGCAGCGGCGCGCAGCTTCGCGCGGCGGGCAGCGTACTGCTTCGCCAGGCGTTCGCGCTTTCTGTTGCGTTCGACTGCACTCGTCTTTGCCATACTCTCACTCTCTCCCGGTGCGTTCGCGGGGTGGATCGTCTTGCGGCGATCAGTTCCGGAACGGGAAATCGAATTCTCTCAGCAGGGCCTTGGCCTCGGCGTCGCTCCGTGCGGTGGTGCAGACGACGATGTCCATGCCCCAGATCTGATCGATCTGGTCGTAGTTGATCTCGGGGAACACGATGTGTTCCTTGATGCCCATCGCGTAGTTGCCGCGGCCGTCGAAGCTCTTGCCGTTGAGGCCACGGAAGTCCTTCACCCGCGGCAGCGCGATCGTGACCAGACGGTCAAGGAACTCGTACATCTGGTCTTTGCGCAGCGTGACCTTCGCGCCGACGTTCATGCCTTCACGCAGCTTGAACGCGGCGATCGACTTGCGAGCCTTCGTCGCCACCGGCTTCTGGCCGGAGATCGCCGTCAGCGCCTCGATCGCCGAGGTCAGCTTCTTCGAGTCCTGGGTCGCCTCGCCGACGCCCATGTTGATCACGATCTTCTCGAGACGCGGGATCTGCATCTCGTTCGTGTAGTTGAACTCGCTCTTCAGCTTGGCGCGAATCTCACTCGTGTAGCGCTGCTTCATGCGCGGCGTGTAATCGGCCGGCTTCGGCGCACGCGGCTTCGCCGGCGCTGCAGCTTTTTTGTCCGCCGCCGCTTTACGCGCCGCTTTCGCAGCGGCGTTCTCAGCCTTTTGGGCCTCTCTCGGGTCCTTAGACATCGATCTCAACTCCAGAGCCCTTGGCGACGCGGACCTTGCGGCCCTTGTCGTTGACCTTGAAGCCGACGCGGGTCGGCTTGCCGGTCTTCGGATCGCGCAGCGCCACGTTCGAGATGTGCAGCGGCGCTTCCTTGGCGATCACGCCGCCCTGCGGATTGGCCATGTTCGGCGCGGTGTGGCGCTTGGCCAGGTTCACGCCCTCGACGACGACGCGGTCCTCATCCGGCAGCACCTTGAGGACGCGGCCAGAGCGGCCTTTGTCCTTGCCGGCGATGACGATGACGGTGTCGTCCTTCTTAATGCGGGCGGCCATTAGAGCACCTCCGGCGCGAGCGAGATGATCTTCATCTGGTTCTTCGCGCGCAGCTCGCGCGGCACCGGCCCGAAGATGCGCGTGCCAATCGGCTCGCCCTGGTTGTTGATCAGCACGGCGGCGTTGGAATCGAAGCGGATGGTGGAGCCATCCTTGCGCTTGATGTCCTTCGAAACGCGCACGACGATCGCCTTGCGGACATCGCCCTTCTTAACGCGGCCGCGCGGCATCGCTTCCTTCACGGAGACGACGATGATGTCGCCCACGGTGGCGTAGCGCCGCTTGGAGCCGCCCAGCACCTTGATGCACATCACGCGCTTGGCGCCGCTGTTATCCGCGACGTCGAGATTGGTTTGCATCTGGATCATGACATCATGCTCCGACGCGGCCGACCACTTCCCAGCGTTTCAGCTTGGACTTGGGCGGGCATTCTTGGATTTCGACAACGTCGCCAGCCTTGTAGGCGTTGGCTTCATCATGGGCGTGGAACTTCGCAGACCGGCGGACGGTCTTCTTCAGGAGCGGGTGCAGGTAGGTGCGCTCAACCTGCACGACGACGGTCTTGTCGCCTTTGTCGCTCACGATCGTTCCTTGCATCACGCGGCGCGGCATGGGCTTAAACTTTCGCTTTCGGTGACTTTTCGCGCAGCACGGTCTGCACGCGCGCGATGGCGCGGCGGACTTGGCGGATGCGCGAGGACTTTTCGAGTTGGCCGGTGGCTTGCTGGAAGCGCAGATTGAACTGCTCCTTCTTCAGCGAGGCCAGTTCGTCCTTGAGGCGGGCCTCGTCCATGTCGCGGACGGTTTTGATGTCGGCGTTGGCCATGGCTTAGAGACCTTCCATCCGGGCGACGATCTTGGTGCGCACCGAGAGCTTCGCCGCGCCCAGACGCAGCGATTCACGGGCGACCGCTTCCGGCACGCCGTCGACTTCGAACATGATCCGCCCGGGCGCGACGCGCGCGGCCCAGAACTCGGGCGCGCCCTTGCCGGAGCCCATTCGGACTTCGACCGGCTTCTTCGAAACCGGCACGTCCGGGAAGATCCGGATCCACACGCGGCCCTGGCGCTTCATCTCACGCGTGATCGCGCGGCGGGCCGCTTCGATCTCACGCGCGTTGACGCGGTTCGGCTCCAGCGCCTTCAGGCCGAATTGGCCGAAGTTGAGCGCGCTGCCGCCCTTGGTGTTGCCTTTGATCCGGCCCTTGTGGGCGCGCCGGAACTTGGTTTTCTTAGGCTGCATCATGGCGGGTTAGCCTTCCGAGTCCGTAGCTTCTTCGCCGCCGCGGGGCGGACGGCGGCCGCGGCGCGGACGGTCGCCGGACGGCGGCCGGTCTTCGCGCGCGCGCGGCGGGCGATCGTCGCGGTCGCGGCGCTCACGGCTCTCGCCGGTCTCCAGCGAGCGCTTGTCTTGCGCCATCGGATCGTGCTCGAGGATCTCGCCTTTGAAAATCCAGGTTTTCACGCCGATCTTGCCGTAGGCGGTGTCGGCTTCGGCGAAGCCGTAATCGACATCGGCGCGCAGCGTGTGCAGCGGCACGCGGCCTTCGCGGTACCATTCCATGCGCGCGATTTCCGCGCCGCCCAGACGCCCCGACACGTTGATGCGGATGCCCTGCGCGCCGAGGCGCATGGCCGATTGCATCGCGCGCTTCATGGCGCGGCGGAACGCAACGCGGCGCTCCAGCTGCTGGGCCACGCCTTCAGCGACCAGGTTCGCATCGGTTTCCGGCTTGCGGACTTCGACGAGGTTCAGGTGCACTTCGGCGCCCGGCGCCATCTTCGCGAGGTCCTTGCGAAGCTTCTCGATATCAGTGCCCTTCTTGCCGATGACGACGCCCGGCTTCGCGGTGAAGATCGTGACGCGGCACTTCTTCAGCGGACGCTCGATGATGATCTTCGAGACGCCGGCGGCCTTCAGCTTTTCGCGCACGAACTTGCGGATCGCGAGATCCTCGTGGAGCAGGCGCGCGAAATCCTTGGTGTTCGCGTACCAGCGCGAGTCCCAGGTGCGGTTGACGCCGAGGCGCAGACCGATCGGATTGACTTTCTGACCCATTACGCGGCCTCAGCGGTTTCGGGCTGCTTCGTGGTGTCACGAAGCACGATGGTGAGTTGGGAGAACATCTTCTCGATGCGCACGCCGCGGCCGCGGGCGCGGGTGTGCATGCGCTTCATGGTGATGTTCTTGCCGACATGCGCCTGTGCCACCACGAGGCCGTCGACATCGAGGCCGTGGTTGTTCTCGGCGTTGTCGATCGCCGACTTCAGGCACTTCAGCACATCCTTGGCGATGCGCTTTTGCGAAAAGCGCAATTCGTTGACCGCCTTTTCGGCGGACAAGCCACGGATCGACTGAGCGACCAGATTGAGCTTTTGCGGGCTGATGCGAACCGTGCGCAGCACTGCGCGCGACTCGTTCGAGGCCTGCTTCGGAGGAGCCTTCGGTTTGCTCATCTCACTTCCTCTTGGCCTTCTTGTCGGCGCCATGGCCGAAATAGTTCCGCGTCGGCGCGAACTCGCCGAGCTTGTGGCCGACCATGTCCTCACTCACGAGCACCGGCGTGAATTGCTTGCCGTTGTGCACTTGGAAGGTGAGGCCGACGAATTGCGGCATGATGGTGGAGCGGCGCGACCAGGTCTTGATGGTCTCGCGACGGCCCGAGCCAGAGGCCTTCTCGGCCTTGGCGAGCAGATAACCGTCGACGAACGGGCCTTTCCAAACAGAACGCGGCATCTCGATTAGCTCACTTTCTTCGAGTGACGACGACGGACGATCAGGCGATCCGACGGCTTGGTTTTGCGGGTCTTCGGACCGCGCGTCTTCTTGCCCCACGGGGTGACCGGGTGGCGGCCGCCCGAGGTTTTGCCTTCACCGCCGCCGTGCGGGTGGTCGACCGGGTTCATGGCGACGCCGCGAACGCTCGGCTTGCGGCCCAGCCACTTGGTTCGGCCGGCCTTGCCCCATACTTCGTTCATGTTGTCCGGGTTCGACACCGCGCCGACTGTCGCCATGCAGACGTCCGGCACCATGCGAACTTCGCCCGACGCCATGCGCAACTGCGCGTATCCGGCGTCACGGCCGACGACTTGCGCGTAGGTGCCAGCCGAACGCGCCATCTGCGCGCCCTTCAGCGGCTTCAGCTCGATATTGTGCACGATGGTGCCGACCGGGATCGACTTCAGCGGCATCGCGTTGCCGGGCTTCACGTCGACGCGCTCGCCGGCGACCACCGTGTCGCCCGCCTTCAGGCGTTGCGGGGCGATGATGTAGGCAAGTTCGCCGTCCGTGTACTTGATCAGCGCGATGAACGCTGTGCGGTTCGGGTCGTACTCGAGCCGCTCGACCTTCGCCTCCATGCCCCACTTGCGGCGCTTGAAGTCGATGGTGCGGTAGGTGCGCTTGTGGCCGCCGCCGTGACGGAACGCTGTGACGCGGCCCATGTTGTTGCGGCCGCCGGACTTGGTGAGCCCCTCGGTCAGCGCCTTCACCGGCGCGCCCTTGTGCAGCTCGGCGCGATCGACGATCACGAGCTGGCGGCGACCCGGCGAGGTCGGGCGGAAAGTCTTGAGCGCCATTACGAGAGCCCCGTCGTCACGTCGATGGAGTAGCCGTCGAGCAGCGTCACGACCGCGTTCTTGTGGTCGGAGCGCTTGCCCGGGATGCCGCGGAAGTTCTTCGTCTTGCCTTTGCGGACAATGGTGTTCACCGCGCCCACTTTGACTTTGAAGAGAGCTTCGACAGCTTCCTTGATGTCCTTTTTCGTCGCGCTTAGCGGCACGCGGAAGACGACCTTGTTCTGCTCGGAAAGCAGCGTCGCCTTTTCCGTGATCACCGGCGCGATGATGGTGTCGTAGTGCTTGAGCGCGCTCATGCCGCCGCCCCTTCTTCAGTCTTCTTCGCCACACGCTTTTTCGGCGCCGGCTTGGCTTCGCCGGTCTTGCCCTTGAAGCGATCGTGGATCGCGCTCACGGCGTCCTGCGTCAGCACGAGCTTGTCGGCGCGCAGGATGTCGTAAACGTTGAGGCCGGCGTTCGGCAGCACGTCGATGTGCGGGATATTGCGCGCGGCGCGCGCGACATTCGCATCGACTTCAACGCCGGCGATGAACAGCGCCTTCTCGAGCTTCAGGTTCGCCAGCGACTTCTTCAGCGACGAGGTCTTGGCTTCGGCCAGCGTCAGCGCGTCGATGATGACGAGGTCGCCCGCATTGGCCTTGGCCGACAGCGCGTGGCGCAGCGCGAGCGCGCGGAATTTCTTCGTCAGATCGTGCGAGTAATCGCGGGGCAGGCGGTTGTGCGCATGACCGCCGCCGCGGAAAATCGGCGCGTTGGCGGCGCCGTGGCGCGCTTGGCCCGTGCCTTTTTGCTTGTAGATCTTCGAATGCGAGCGGGCGACTTCGCCGCGCGAGAGCGTCTTGTGCGTGCCGGCGCGGCGCTTGGCGAGTTGGTACTTCACCATGCGCTGCAGGATGTCGGCGCGGACTTCCTTGATGCCGAAAACAGCGTCGTCGAGATCGACGGAGCCGCCCTTTTTGCCATCTAGAGTTTGAACGTCGAACTTCATAATCGTCCTCACTCAGCCGCAGCTTGCTGGCGCAGACCGGCCGGCTTCGGCGCTTCTTTCGGCAGCGCGGACTTGGCCGCGTCGCGCACTTCCACCCAGCCGCCTTCGGCGCCCGGCACAGAACCGCGGACAAACAAAAGTCCGCGCTCGGTATCGACGCGGACGATTTGCAGATTTTGAGTCGTGACGCGTTCGTCGCCGAGGTGGCCGGCCATCTTCTTGCCTTTGAAGACCTTGCCCGGATCCTGGCGCTGACCGGTCGAGCCGTGCGAACGGTGCGAGACCGAGACGCCGTGCGTGGCGCGCAGACCGCCGAAATTCCAGCGCTTCATGGCGCCGGCGAAACCCTTGCCGATGGTGATGCCGGAGACGTCCACCTTCTGGCCCGGCACGAAATGCTCGGCCGAGATCACCGCACCGACCGGCAGCAAGTTGTCTTCGCTGACGCGAAATTCGCGCACGACAGCCTTCGGCTCGACCTTGGCGCGGGCGAATTGGCCGCGCTCGGCTTGCGCCTTGTTCTTGGCCTTTGCAGCGCCCGCGCCGAGGATAACGGCGGCGTAGCCGTCGGCCTTGGCTTCGTGCGCCGGCGCTTCCTTGCCTTCATTCTTGCGCGACTTCTTCGGCTTCAGCGCCACCGCCTCGCCAGCGGAGTTCTTGAACTCCTCGGCGTTCACGGTGCGGCGGCCGACGACTTGGCAGCCCGCGAGATCGAGCACGGTGACCGGAATGTGCGCGTTGTCTTCACCGAAGACACGCATCATGCCGACCTTGCGCGCGATGACGCCGGTGCGACGGGATTGGTCTTGAGCCATCGCTATCAACCCAGCACTTGGATCTGAACGTCGACGCCGGCGGAGAGGTCGAGCTTCATCAGCGCGTCGACCGTTTGCGGCGTCGGTTGGACGATATCCAGCACGCGCTTGAACGTGCGGATTTCAAACTGCTCGCGGCTCTTCTTGTCGACGTGCGGCGAACGGTTGACGGTGAACTTCTCGATGCGCGTCGGCAGCGGCACTGGACCGATCACGGTGGCGCCGGTGCGCTTTGCCGTCGACACGATCTCCTTGGCCGACATGTCGAGCGTGCGGTGATCGAAGGCTTTGAGCCTGATCCGGATATTTTGCTGCATCATCGCCAAGTCTTCCCGAACTCGAATTCCCGAAAGCGCAGAAGCTGCGCCCAAGACGCAAAACACGACGACGCAGCCTCTGGCCGCGCCGACGAATTCTGCGCCGCTTCAAACCGAACGGCTGCCTAAAGACGGGAGATCCGCAAAAAACCCAGGCCTTACGGGACCTTCGGTCCCGCGCGTCAACCCCGCTTGTCCCTGCTGGACGAATTGGGGGATGCTGCCCGCGTTAGGTGCGAACCGCGTCTAAGCTTAAGCTTACGGCCGGCTCGAAGGGGCGTGTCCTACAGAGCTGAATCGGGGGCGTCAAGGCGCGTTTTGCGCCGCCGCGCGCTTGTCGCAGATGGGGCTTTAGCGCCCCACCTGCACGTCGCCCGAACCCATGATGTGTTTGCTGACGCTGCCGGTGACGGACTGCGCCGTGACGTCGCCGGAGCCGGCAATATCCGCCTCTATGTCGCCGACCGCGCCTGCTACCGCGACGTCGCCCGAACCGACGATCGAGACGTTCAGCGTCTGCACCGGCGCGGTGATGGTGACGTCGCCGGAGCCGGCCAAATCTACGCTCGCCAGCGTCACGGCGCCGCCTTGGACGACCACGCTGCCGGATCCCGCGGAGTCTGCCGAGAGATCACCCGAGAGCGACGCGATGGTGACCGTGCCGGAGCCAGCGAGATCGATGTCGGCGCCCTCCGAGACGGAGCCGATGCTGATGTCGCCGCTGCCTGCCACATCCGCACTGAGGCGCCGTGCGGCCCCCGCCCGGACCCGGCCCGAGCCAGCAACCTCAAGGTCGAGCGCATCGGCCACGTCGGCCAGGGTGGCTGTGCTGCAGCCGGCGAGGTCGAGATCAACAGCCTCGGCAGCGGCAATGTCCGTGCTGCCTGCGCCATTGCGGTTGATCGTCAGCGCCCGAGGCGCGCGGATGACGATGCGCGGAAGCTGTGCGGCGGTGACGTTTTCGTAGCCGCGCAACTGGGCCCCGCCGTCTTCGGTGCAGCCTGAAATGCGGCCACGAAGCCGGCCATCGATGGTGACGCGGCCCTCCTCCGCGGTCACCGTCGGCATGGGCGTGCCGCCAGGGCTGCTGATCTCGATGAGGTAGTCGGAACGGTTTTCCGGGGTAATGGTGACAACGGCGGCCAGATGTTTCAAGCGCAATTCCCCGCCCGAATAGACCTGCGGCTCAAGCCGGCCCGCCGTTGTTTCCACGATCGGCGCCGTGCCGCCGTCGCCGTCCATGTCGAAGCTGATGAAATTTCCGCTGCCAAACACAGCGCCAATGCCGAATATGACCGCAACCACGATCGCGGTGACGAAAACGAAGCGCTCCATCGACTTCTCCCTCGCGCCGGCTCACGGCGTCATTCTTCACTTTGATGCCCCGAGCGGGCGCGCCGGATGCATCCGCGTTTCATGAATATCCTCGTAAGGTGAAACCTGGGAGTGTGTTTTCCCCGCACACGTAACCGAGATTTCACCCAACGCCGACCGATTGCTTTTCCGAAGCCGCGTTAACCACGCTACCACAAAGGGGCAGGGACACGCTGCGCCCGGCCAATCGCCGGTTCTCCAGGGGTTAGCAAACATGAAGAAGACAGCGCTTTTGGCGGCTGCGGCCGCAATGATGATGGCGACGCCGGCGGCCGCTCAGGGCTATCTCGGCGCCGAGTACGGCAACACGAACATCGACTTTTTCGGCAGCGACACCGACGCCGACAAGTGGCAGGGCGAGGGCGCGTTCGGCTGGAACCACGGCAGCTGGGGCGGCCAGATCGGCGGCAGCGTCGGCAACATCGACGCCGGCGGCGGTGATGTCGACTTCTACGATATCAACGGCCACCTGTATTGGGACGGCGGCGCTTGGAAGCTAGGCGTGATGGCGGCTCAGACTCAGGTCGATGACGCCGACGCCGAAGACACGACCTACGGCCTCGAGGCCATGTTCGACACCAGCCCGAACAGCAACATCTTCGCCAGTTATACGATGGGCGAGTCCGAATTCCTGACGGACTGGGATGTTTGGAATTTCGATGCGGGCGTGAACTTCTACACGTCGCCGAACATGCGCATCGGCGCTTTCGCCGGCACAGGCAACGTCGATGGCGGCGGCTTGGACGCCGACTCTTTCAGCTTCGGCATCAACGGCGAGTTCCAACCTTGGAGTGCGCCGGTGAGCATCACACTTGGATGGAATTCATTTGAGATCGAGGACATCGACCTCGAGTCCAACACCTTCACTGTCGGCGCGCGCTGGAATTTCGGCGGCGGCACGCTGCAGGATCGCAACAACGCGACGCCGTTCTCGACCCCGACGGGCCTCGTCAGCCGCACCTACGGCGTTTGGTAAAACATCAAACTCGTTTGCACATTACAACGCCCTGGCTCCGGCCGGGGCGTTTCTTTTTGCAGCTTTCCGGCAAAGCAAAAGGGCCGCTCGTCAGAGCGGCCCTTCGCATTTTCAGAGCGAGCTGAAGATTACTCGAGGATCTTCGCCACGACGCCCGAACCGACGGTGCGGCCGCCTTCGCGGATGGCGAATCGGAGGCCTTGATCCATCGCGATCGGCGAGATCAGTTCGACCGACATCTTAATGTTGTCGCCCGGCATGACCATTTCGACGCCAGTCGGCAGTTGAACGATGCCGGTGACGTCCGTGGTGCGGAAGTAGAACTGCGGACGATAGTTGGTGAAGAACGGCGTGTGGCGGCCGCCTTCTTCCTTCGTCAGGATGTACACTTCCGCTTCGAACTTCTTGTGCGGCGTGATCGAGCCGGGCTTGGCCAAAACCTGGCCGCGCTCGACGCCTTCACGGTCGATGCCGCGCAGCAGCGCGCCAATGTTGTCGCCGGCCTGGCCCTGGTCGAGCAGCTTGCGGAACATTTCGACGCCCGTGCAGGTCGACTTCACGGTCGGCCGGATGCCGATGATCTCGACTTCGTCGCCAACCTTTACGATGCCCTTCTCGACGCGGCCGGTGACGACCGTGCCGCGGCCCGAGATCGAAAATACGTCTTCGACGGGCATCAGGAACGGCTGGTCGATCGGACGCTCCGGCTGCGGGATGTAGGTGTCGACGGCGGTCATGAGGCCCATGATTGCGTCTTCGCCGATGGCCGCGTCACGGCCTTCGACCGCCGCGAGAGCCGAGCCCTTCACGATCGGAATGTCGTCCCCCGGGAAGTCGTACGAGGACAGAAGTTCGCGCACTTCCATCTCAACGAGGTCCAGGAGTTCCTGGTCGTCGACCATGTCGACCTTGTTCATGAACACCACCAGCGCGGGGACGCCGACCTGACGGGCGAGCAGGATGTGCTCGCGCGTCTGCGGCATCGGGCCATCGGCGGCCGACACGACCAGGATGGCGCCATCCATCTGGGCGGCGCCCGTGATCATGTTCTTCACGTAGTCGGCGTGCCCGGGGCAGTCGACGTGCGCATAGTGGCGGTTTTCGGTCTCGTACTCGACGTGCGCCGTGTTGATCGTGATGCCGCGCGCCTTCTCTTCCGGCGCGGCGTCGATGTCGGCGTACGACATGGCCTTGGCCTGGCCCTTCTTGGCCAGCGTCATCGTGATGGCCGCCGTGAGCGTGGTCTTGCCGTGATCGACGTGGCCGATCGTGCCGATGTTGCAGTGCGGCTTTGTCCGCTCAAACTTTTCCTTGGCCATTGTGAGGTCCTGTCTCTCCGGCGTCCAAAAATGCTGGTCGGCGCTTAGGCCCAGCCGAAGCGCGCGTAAGGTGCGGGTCTTTAGCCGCGCCTATGGCTACGTCAAGCCCCATGCGGCTTGGCGGACGTTTGAGTCGCGGCTAGAAGCAGCGGCGCGACGGTCGTCCAACCAGGACGTCAAATGGGAACGCGGTGCGGGGCCTCCACCCCTAACCCGCGGCTGTGCCCGCAACTGTAAACGGCGAGCGCTCCGCCACAACGCCACTATCCGGAACTCCGGTTGGGAAGGCGGCGGAAACGCGATCGAGCCGTGAGCCAGGAGACCTGCCGCCGCACGTCGCTCGTTCGCCGGCCGGGTCCAGCCGAACGAACCGGAGCTTTCCGTAGCAGCGACGCGGGCGGCCCCGCGCCTTCTTGCGCCCCGCTCGTCGCTTGGAGACGCGCCGCAGGGGCCGATGCGCGTTGCATAAGGGGAAAGCTCCCATGCGCAACTCGTTCAAGGCCGCACTGTTGGCGGTCACTTCCCTAATCTCTGTGCCTGCACATGCACAGGACGAAGAAGACCTTGTCGTGACTGCGACGCGCGCGCCGACGCAAGTCGAGCGGCTGCCCGCAGATGTCGATGTCATCGATGCCGACGACGCGCGGACCCGCGGCGTCCTGAACATCAGTGATGCGCTGGCGGAGGTGGCCGGCCTTGACGTCGTCCGCACCGGCGGATTTGGCCAGCAGAGCAGCCTCTTCGCCGGCGGGGCCAATTCGAACCACACGCTGGTGTTGTTCGACGGCTTGCGCCTGAACGATCCCTCGACACCCGGCTCATCCTTCGATGCTGGTCAAGAGACCCTCGCCGGGCTTTCGCGGATCGAGACCGTGCAGGGCCCGATGAGCGCAGTGTACGGCTCCGACGCGATTGGCGGCGTGGTGAACATCCTGCCGCGCCGGGGCGGCGACGGGCCGCTGAACGCGCGACTCGACGTCGCCGGCGGTTCGTTCGGCACACTGACGGCGAGCGCCGGCGCCGACGGCTCGATCGGGCCATTCCGCTATGCTTTGACCGGCGAGGGTTACACCACGGACGGGCACGATCTGGTGCCGGAGCGCATGGCGACCCACTCGGGCGACGCCGACGGCGCAGAATCTGCGACTTTCACGGGCGTATTCGATCTCGATCTCTCCTCAACCATTTCGCTCGATCTGCTAATGCGCCATCGCGAAGCGCGCGCGGATTTCGATGCATTCATTTTTCCGCCGCCCAGCTTTAACGAGCAGCGCGCAGACGACGCCGATCTTGAGATCGCCAAAAACGATCTGACGGTGATCCGCGCGGGCGTCACCTGGCGCTTAGATGAAGCCCTCTCGCTGCGCACCAGCGGCGGCGGCCTGCAGCAGGACCGCGAAGAAGCCGACGGTGGCGCCCTCACTGCAAGGTACGCCGGCGATCGCCGATTTGCGGATCTGACGCTGGAGTGGCGCGCCGGAACGATCCGCGCGCTGACGAACACACAGCTCGTCGCGGGAATCGAAGCGCAGCACGAGGAAGTGCAGATCGATCAAGGCTTCGCGACCGTCTCTGCCGATCAGCGTCACGAGGGCGCGTTCATCACTGCGCAGAGCGATATCAACGGAGTGACATTGACCGGGGCAATGCGAGTCGATGAGTTCGAAGGCTTCGGCCAGACCAGCACTTGGCGTCTCGGCGCGTCCTACACGCTCATCGAGAATGCGCGCCTGTATGCAGCGTACGGCACATCGTTCCGGGCGCCGACCCTGTACGAGCGCTTCATTTTCTTCGGCGACCCCAATCTCAATCCCGAGCAAGGTTCTGCTTGGGAGGCGGGCGCGGACGTCCGCCTTTCGCTTTTCGGCCAAGACGCCGGCGCTGAACTAGGCTTGGTCTATCGCTCGCAGGGGATCGAAGACCTGATCGATTTCGGGCCCCTGTTCACCTACGTGAACATCGACCAAGCCGAGATCGAGAGCGCCGAAGCGCGCCTCGCGCTGCGGCCGCTCTCGTGGCTCACGGCACGGATCTCCTACGTTCACACCGACGCGCGGGACGCGACAAACGGCGATGCGCTACTGCGCAGGCCCGAGCACGCTTGGTCGGCTTCGCTTGCGGTGGAGCGCGGGGCGTTTTCGGCCGAGTTGGCATGGCGTCAAGTGGGCGAGCGGGCCGATCAAGTCTACGGCGATAACGGCTTCTATGCCGGCATTGGCCAAACGCCGTCATACGATCTTCTTCGCGGATCGATCCGCTGGTCGATCACACCGAACGTCGAGACGTATGTCGCCGCCGAAAATATGGGCGACGAAACCTACGAACCGGCCAACGGCTTCGCGGGCGCGCCCGCGAGCGTGCTCGTCGGCTTGCGCTTGCGTTCATGAACAAGGAAGCTCCCCGAAAGGGGAGCTCGTCTTCACGGCTGCAGCGGACGCAGTTCGAGATCATCTCCCATTACGCGCTGTCGATCCGAGTCGTAACAGAGCGATCTCAGCTCGCCGTTCTGCTCCATGCCCTCCGGCATGGAATCGCGCCGGTACCATTGCCGGCTGAGCGACACCGAACCTGGCAGCGTCACACCGACCGGGGCCCATTCGGCGGCGATGCGAGTCCGCGCGCTTTCTGTGCGGGCCCATGTCGGCCAGTCGTCGGAGACGTGATTGAAGCGCACGCGCAGCGAACCGCACGGAAACTCGCCCCACTCCAGTTCGGTGACTTCGACCACCCTTCGTTGCGAGGGAGCGCAGAACGATGGGCGTTCGCCGCCATAGGGCGAACCGCGCAAATAGGCGACGCCCTCGCTGGTCAGCGTATATTCGACGACACCCGGCGCGATGTCCGGCCGCTCGCGCGCGATCAGGAAGCCGAGATCAACGAATTCCTGCATGCGCGCGCGGTTTCGATCGGCGATATCCTGGCCCCAATCCCGAGCCATCAGGTCATACCTGACAAAATAGAAATTGCGGCGGTCGCTGGCGTCCAGCCAGAGACCCGGCCAGGAGAAGCAAAGGCTCTCGCGCTGCACCAAAGTCTGAACGGCCGCCACGACTTCCTCGCGCGAGACCGTCGGCTCTACCGGCTCGATCATCATGTCGGCGGCGCCAGTTCGGATTTCCCGCGGCACGCGCTGAAACTCCGCCACGGATGGCGCATCGGCGATGGCGCAACCCGCCACGACAACTGCAAGCGCTGCGCCTGTGAGGCGCGCAACCGCTTTCGCGAGCGACATGTCCCGCCCTCCCCGCCAGGAAAACCGTCGCCAGTATTAACCCGCTGTCGCAAAAGGCAAATGCCTGCGTCGACCCCGGGACCGATTTCGCGGTGAGGTTCTGCGGCGGCGCCTGAAAATCAGGCGGGTCTGTGCGGTAGGATTGGAGCGGGTAGAGGGAATCGAACCCTCGTCTTCAGCTTGGAAGGCTGCGGCTCTACCATTGAGCTATACCCGCGGCGCGCTGCGCGCGCAGACGTCAGAAACCAGAAAACAGAAACGCTCGCCAGAGCCCTTCTGACTATTGGGTTCCGGCTTCTTTCCGCCGAAGGCGGTGGTGGAAGGGGCTGGATTCGAACCAGCGTACGCTCTCGCGGGCAGATTTACAGTCTGCTGCCATTAACCACTCGGCCACCCTTCCGGCCATGCTTCCGCGAACGGCAAAGCCTCTATAAGCAAGGCCCCTGATTTCGCGGAGCGCGTCCTATAGCCAAGCCCCCTCCTCCACTCAAGCCACACAACATCCCGGCTGACAGACTGCCGCGGCGCCAGTTCGAGGAAGAGACCGGCGGCCCGTCTTGGGTTTGGGGCGTGCATGCGGCGCTCGCGGTGCTGGCGAACCCAGCTCGTCGGGTCGAGCGTGTGGTCGCCACCCGCAACGCCGCCTCGCGCCTGCCCGAGGGTGTGGCGCCGCAGATCCTCGATCCGGATGCCATCGACGGCATGCTGCCCCCCGGCGCTGTGCACCAAGGCCTAGCGGTGCGAGCCTACCCGCTCGAGCCAATTGCGCTCGAAGCCGCCTGCACGCCGCCAGATGGTCGCAGCGTGCTGATCCTGGATGGCGTCACCGATCCGCAGAACGTCGGCGCGGCGTTCCGTTCCGCCGCAGCTTTCGGCGCGCGCGCCGTGATCCTGCAGGACCGCAAGTCACCACCGCTGACGGGCGTGCTGGCGAAGGCGGCGGCCGGCGCGGTCGAACTCGTGGCGCACGTGCGCGCGGTCAATCTCGGGCGCGCAGTCGAAACGCTGCGCGCGCGCGGCTACAACACGGTCGCGCTCGAGGGCGAAGCAACCCTCAGCCTGGCGGAAGCGCTGCAGGACAAGCGGCCAGTCGCTCTGGTGCTGGGCGCGGAAGGCAAGGGCGTGCGGCCTGGCGTTGCCGCAGCGTGCGAATATCAAGCACGCATCCCAATCGCGCCGGCGATGGAAAGCTTGAATGTCGCGGCCGCGGCCGCGATCTCCCTCTACGAGGCGTCGCGCCAGCAGTCCTAGTGTGCTTTGGCCTTCGCCGGCGCGGCTTTGAGGAACATGCGCTTCAGGAAGAACAGCACGCCGATCAGGATCAGGTAGCCGATATAGATCGACGCAAGCTCGATCCAGAACGCCGGCTCGACCACTTGTGGAAGCTCAAGCCCACCGGACGAGCCCGCCAGCATCGGTGCGAGCAACTCGATCAGCTTGTGCGCGACGACGGCGACCACGCCGATGGGAAGCCACTGCTTCCAGTTCTGCAGGAACACCGTCGCCGCAAGCGCAATGAGTAGCGCCTTCGCCGGATTGGCGTTCAGCTGCGCATAGCCTTCGCGCATGAAGTCCAGCACCGGCTGGATGTAGGACGTCACCGTTTCCATGCTGCCCTCCGAACGCCGGCGGCGCGTGTCCCCGCGCCGCTCCCCGGCAAGACCTTATGGGTTGCCGCCCATCACGTCCAGACGCCGTTGAGTCCTCTCTGAGATAAGGGGCAAAGTTCCCGATTGAGGCGTCAGTAAGCAAGGGTCAGGCACATCAGCACATCGTCCAACAGCGCGCCCTCGACCTGGATGCCGCCAGGGATGCAGCCGGTGCGGCGGAAACCGCACCTTTGATAGTACCGCAAGGCGGCTGAGTTCCGTTCATTGACCCAAAGCGCGACCCGCCGGGCGCCGCGAGACTTGGCCTCGTCCAGCGCCGCGCTCATTAGCGCCTCGGCCGCGCCGGCGCCGCGTGCGTCAGGGTGGACATAGATCGCGTGTAGCCAATGCGTATGGGCGAGGCACGCATAGGGCGGCGCGTCGATCACCAGCTTGCCAACGAGGCGCTCGCCTTCGAAGACGCCCCAGGCCTCGCCGCGCTCGATCATAGCTCCGACAACTGCATCAGGGCGCGCTGCATCGTCCGCCGGCGCTTCCACGAACGCGAGCGGCGATTCGGCGAGGCCGTACCGATGCAGCTCGCGATAGGCGCCGAGCTCTGGCAACGAGAGCACCCGCACCGAGAAGGCGCGCCGCGGCTCGCGCCAGAGCGGTTCGACTTCGACGTGCTCAGTCGCGACCCGCTCCTGCAAATGCCGCATCGCCTCGTGCGCTTGCGACGTGATGCGCCAGATTTGATGCTGCTGCTCGTGATCGGAGAGGCTGAGGCCGACCTTGTCGATGACTTGAAGCGCCTCGCGTATCTGTTCGATCGAAGTCAGCACTTCGCGCAGCCGGCGCTCGTTCATGCGCCAGCTCCGAACTGCGCCGCCCAGGCGGCGACATCCTCGTCCTCGATCTTCTTGAACAGGACCTCGGGCGGCGTGATGGCGAGGCCCCGCGGCAGCGCATCCCAAACGCCGCGGTCTTCCGGTTTCGGCCACATCCGCTTCTCTTCCGGGACGCCGAGCGCATCCAGCACCGTTTTCGCCGCGTCGGGAATGAACGGCTGCGCCAAGATCGCAAACAGCGCGCAGGCGTTGAGACCGGTGCGTACGCCGACGGCGGCGGCGGCACGATCCGTCTTGAGCGCAGTCCATGGGGCCGCGACCTGCAAGTATTCGTTGCCGGCAACCCAAATCGCGCGCAACTCCGCCGCCGCTTTGCGAAACTCCATCTGATCGTGGAATTGCGTCAACGCAGCGAGCCGCTGTGCGAAGTCATCGGCAAGTTTCTGCTCGTTGGCGCCTGCCTCACCGCCGTCCGGCACTTGCGCGTCGAACTTCGAGGCGCAGAAACGCGTGATGCGATTAACGAAATTGCCGAAGACGTTGGCGAGGTCGGCATTGATGGTTTGCTGGAATTGTTCAAGCGTGAACGCCGCGTCCGAACTCTCCGGCGCGTTCGCCATCAAGTACCAGCGCCAGTAGTCGCTCGGCAGGAGTTCGAGCGCCTGATCCATGAAGATGCCGCGCTTCTCGCTGGTCGAGAACTTGCCGCCGTACCAAGTGACCCAATTGAACGCCTTCAAGCGGTCGACGAGTTTCCACGGCTCGCCGGAGCCCATGATGGTCACGGGGAAACTCACGGTGTGGAACGCGACGTTGTCCTTGCCCATGAACTCTACGTAGGTGACGTCGCGCGCGCCCTTGTCCTCGCGCCACCAGCGCTCCCAACCGCCGCCGGTCGCTTCCGACCACTCGACCGTCGAGCCGATGTATTCGATCGGGGCATCGAACCAGACGTAGAACACCTTGTTCTCGAAACCCGGCCGCACCGCGCCATTCTGGGTGACCCTGATGCCCCAGGAGAGGTCGCGCGTGATCGAGCGGTCGATCAGGCCTTCGTCGAGCCATTTGTAGGCGATCGACCGGGCGAGCGGCGGCCACTCGGTCGACTTGTCGACCCACGCGCGGATGCGGTCCTGCATCAGCGGCTGTTTCAGAAAGAGGTGCGCCGTGTCGCGCGGCTCGACATTGGTGGAGCCGGAGATTTTGGATCGCGGATTTTTCAATTGGATCGGATCGAGCAGAGTCTGGCAATTGTCGCATTGGTCGCCGCGCGCGCGCTCGAAACCGCACACGGGGCACGTGCCTTCGACATAACGGTCCGGCAGGAAGCGCTTGTCGTCGATCGAGTAAATCTGTTTCGAGACGCGCTCTTCGATCAGTCCGTTCTTCTCCAGCGCCTCGCAGAAGTGCTGCGTCAGACGGTGGTTCGGCGGATTGGACGAGCGGCCGAAATGATCGAACGACAGCTTGAAGCCGTCGCAGGCGTCTTTCTGAATCTGGTATTGTTGATCGCAGTAGGTCTTCACATCCAGGCCGGCTTCGGCGGCGGCGAGTTCCGCCGGCGTGCCGTGCTCGTCGGTCGCGCAGATGAACAGCACCTCGTGGCCCTGCAGCCTGCGGAAGCGCGCGTGCACGTCCGCCGGTAGCATCGAGCCGGCGAGGTTGCCGAGGTGCTTGATGCCGTTGATGTACGGAAGCGCGGACGTGATCAGGTAGCGGGCCATAAGGCCCGCTACCTAGGCTGTTCTCAGCGACCGCTCAAGCCGATGCTCAGGCGATCAGGCTCGGATCGCGCTTCAGGTTCGCGTAAGCTTCGGCCATCCGCGTGTCGTATTGGTTGGCCGCATAGCTCGGGCCGTTGTAGCGGCTCGCGAACCCAGCCCAGTCGAGCCGCTGCAGTTCGTCGGCCAAGCCGTTGGCGCGGATGAAGCCCTCGAATGCGTCGAGCTGATCCTTCTCCGAGCGCGCCAGCTTCGACACGTACTCGTGCGCGTTGGCCATCTGCAGGTTCGGATAGTTCTGCCCGAGCACCTGAAAGCGGCCGTAACTCGCGCTCTCCAACGCCGCGGCGGGATCAAGCCCATAAGCTTCGGTGAGCTGCGCCCAACGATCCGCTTGGCTGCGCGGATAGCCGCCGGCGGTGCGGTTCGACACGTTCGGGTTAGACTGGTCGTAGCGCGAGTTGGTCTTGCGCGAGAATAAGTGGCGCTCGAACAGAATAATCGGGCGCCCGTCCTGACCGAAGCCGCCGAGCGGCCCCGACTCCACCTGCGCAACGGCGGCGAGCGCCTCCCACTCACAGCCGAGGCGACCTGCAACCTGTTCGTAGTCAGCGCGCGTGATCGGCGAGGCGTCCTGCACGCGCAGCGACGCCAGGTAATCGCCGCTGGGCGGGGGGGGCGGTGCGGCGGGCGGCGAAACTGGCGGCGTGACCGGTGGCGGCGCCGGCGGCGCGGCCGGTGGGCTCGTGGGCGGGGCCGGCGGCGTTTGCGGGCGGCTCGGCGGCGGGGAACCGGAGCGCGGTCTCCGGCGACCGAAAATGACGCCGAACAGCCAGTTAAAGAATCCCATCGTCCCCTCCAGCCTTGGTCTCAGCTCGTCGCCTTCAGGCGCTCATAGGCTTCACGCATGAGGCGGCCATAACGTTCCACCTGCCCTTGCCCGTTATAGCCTCCGGCAAAGCCTTCCCAGTTCTTCGCCACCAATTCGTCAGCCAAATTGTTGGCTTTGACGAACTTCGCGAACGCCTTGAGCTGCTGCGCTTGCGAGCGGCACATGTCGGAGACGAACTCCTTGGCCGAGCCGAAACCGCAGGCGTTGTGATTGAAGCCCATGATCTGGAACAGACCCCAACTCGCGGACGCGACAGCCGCTTCCGGATCGAGCGCATAGGCCTCGCGGAGCTGCGCCCAGCGTCCGTCCTGCGTGCGCGGATATTTGGAGGCGTCCCACGACCGATACGAGATCGTCGGATGGCTCGCGTCGTACTGGCGATTGGTGCGGCGCGAGAAGATGTGCGGCTCGTAGAGAATGACGGGCTTGCCGTTCGCCGCGAACGCGCCGAGCGCGCCGCTCTCCACCTGCACCACCGCCTGCACCGCTTCGACTTCGCAGCCCAGCTCGGTCGCGACCTCTTCGAAATCGGCGCGCGTCAAGCCGTCGGTCGTGCCGGCGACTAGTCCATCCAAATAGCCGTCGGACGGCGTTGGCGTCAGCGAGGCATGAGCCCGTGCGAGCGCAGAGGAATACTGTCCCGCGCCATGCTCGCCTTCGTAGCTGCGCGCGAATGCATCCCAATCGCGGCGCTGCAGTTCGTCGGCCAAACCCTTGCGCGTCAGATAAGCTTCGAACGCCGCGAGCTGGCGCGCCTCGGACTGCGCCATGTCGGCGACAAACGCGAACACGCTCGGATAGCCAGCGTCGGCATAGTAGCGACCCGGCAGCTGGAACGCGCCCCAACTCGCCGCGCCGAGCGCAGCGGCGGGATCGAGAGCATAGGCCTCAGCGAGCTTGCTCCACCGCGCGGTTTGATTGCCGCCGGCGTAGGCGCGGTTCGATGGCTGCGAGACGCCGGGATTGCTCGTATCGAAACGCCCCTCCGTCGTTTGGCTGAACACGAAGGGCTCGAACGAAAGCAGTGGACGGCCGTCCGCGCCGAAGCCAGGCCCAGCGCTTTCCACCTTGATGACCGCGCGCAGCACGTTCGCCTCGACGCCGAGACGCTGCGCGGCGGCTTCGATGTCGGCGTCGCCAACGCGCGTCGCGTCCTGCGCGTGCAGGTTCTCGATCGCAAAACCGCTCGGCGTTCCCGTTGAAGGCGGCGGTTCCGCGGGCGGCGGAGGCGGCGCGCCCGGCGGCGCTGCCGGAGGAGGAGTAGGCGGAGCCGCCGGCGGCGCGGCCGGTGGCGGTGCAGGCGGCGCGGCAGGCGGTGCGGCCGGTGGCGGCGCAGGCGGCGCGGCTGGCGGTGGCGCGGGCGGCGTTGCGGCGCGTGGCGGAGGCGCCGGCGGCGTCCGTGGCGGCGGAGGCGGCGAAGCCGGGCGCGAGCCGCGGGAGCCGAATACGGCGCGGAACACGGAATCCCAGAAGCTCATGATTTCCCCCTCTTCCCGTGTCGCGACAGGATCGGCGCCGAAACCGGCGACCGCAGCGTCCCACCGCCTCGGGCTTAACCATATCCCGCCAAGGGGGCAAAGGGGAGTTCGTTCAGCGCGCTCGCGCCTCGGCCCTTCCGCTTCGCCGCCGCTGCTGGCAAAACCGGCCCCACAAGCCGCCATAGCTCAGCTGGTAGAGCACCTGATTTGTAATCAGGGGGTCGGGGGTTCGAGTCCCTCTGGCGGCACCACCACTTGGAAGCGATCGGCGCCTCGCGGGTGCAGAGGTGAGGCGTACCGCCGCTTTGCCTCCAGCGCCCACCGGGTCAAATCTGCGACCCGCTATCAAGAACAAGGACGATACCGATGCGCCGACTTCTCCTCGCCACCGTCTTGATCGCCGCTCTCGCGGGCTGCGGACAAGGCGAGACACAGGCGCCATCGTCGTCCTCCACGGCCCCGGTCGCGGCCCAGGGCGCACGTTCGCCCGAGGAAATTCAGGCGGCGCTGGCCGCGCTTCCCGGCCCATACGCAACAGCGAATTACGAAGCCGGCCGGCGTGTTTTCGCGCAATGCCGCTCCTGTCACACGATCAATGCAGGCGGCCAGCATCGCGTCGGCCCCAACCTGCACGGTGTGTTCGGACGCGAGATCGGGACGGCCGCGGGGTTCAACTATTCTCAAGCGGTGCAGAACGCCGATTTCGCCTGGGACGCGGCGCAGCTCGATCATTGGCTGGCGAACCCGCAGACCTTCCTGCCGGGCAACCGGATGGCGTTCGCCGGCGTGCGCGATGAAGAGCAGCGCAGGGACGTCATCGCCTATCTAATGATCGAGACCGCGCCGCAGTGATCACTCGGCGGGGCGCGCGAGCGCCTCGCCGTGCTCGAACTCCTCGATCGCCTTGGCCGTCGCTTCCGGCGACTTGGTGAAGCGCGCGAGCAGATCGTAGAATACAGGCACCACAAACAGCGTCAGCATCGTCGACACCGTCAGTCCGAAGAAGATGACGACGCCGATGGTGCTGCGGCTCTCGGCGCCTGCGCCATGGCCGACGATCAACGGAATGGCGCCCACCACCGTGGCGATCGAGGTCATCAGCACGGGGCGGATGCGCAGATCGGACGCGTCGAGGATGGCGTCGCGCACAGACTTACCCTCGTCGCGCAGCTGATTGGCGAACTCGACGATCAGGATCCCATTCTTGGCCGACAGGGCGATCAAGATGATGAGGCCGATCTGGCTGTAGATGTTCAGCGTGCCGTCGGTGAGGAAGAGGCCGAATAGACCGCCCGCGACAGCCAGCGGCACCGACAGCATGATGACAACCGGGTGCACGAAGCTTTCGAACTGCGCCGCCAGCACAAGGAAGACGATGATCAACGCGAAGCCGAAGGCGAAGCCGACGGCGCCGGTCGCCTGCCGGTATTGGCGCGCCTGACCGGAATAATCGATCGAGATCGCCTGCTCGCCGATCTCCTCCATTGCGATGCGCTCGAGCTGCTGCATCGCGTCGCCGATGGCGAAGTCGCCGGGGATCGAAGCGCCGATGGTGACCGCCGCCTGCCGGTTCATACGCCGCCGTTCAGCGCTGTCGCCGACCGTGCGCAGCGAAACGATGGTGGAAAGCGGCACGAGTTCGCCGGTACGGTCGGATCGCACGAACTTGTTGGCGAGATCGGCGATGTCGGAGCGTTCGTCGCGCTCGGCCTGGAGGTAGACGTAATATTCCTCGCCGCGATCGCTAATGGTGTTGACGCGGCGAGCGCCCATCGTCGCTTCAAGCGTGCGCCCGACCGCCTGCACCGAAACGCCGAGCGCGGCGGCGCGCTCGCGGTCGATATCGACGAGGACGCGCGGCGACGTCGGCTCGTAATTCATGCGCGGGCGCAGGAAGTTCGGGTTCTCCCGCAGCCGGTCCATGATGCGCTCTGCGGTAGCGGCGAGCGGCTCGTACTCGGAGCCGAGCAGCACGATTGAGGCGCCGTCGCCGCCGCCACGCTGGAATGCGTTCGGCATGATCACACGCACCGTGGCGCCCGGGATCTGACTGAAGCGCTGGTTGAGTTCGGTGACGAGTTCTGTCGCCGGGCGGCGCTCGCCCCACGGCTCGAGGAACATCATCGCAAAGCCGCTGGAGAAGCGGCCGGTGCCAGCATCGCCGAAGCCGGGCAGCACGACCATGAAGCGGGCGAGTTCGCCGGCTTCGACATATTCCATCAGCGTGCCTTCGACCTGCTCCATCACGCGGCTGGTGTATTCGAAGCCCGAGCCTTCCGGCGCGTTGACGAAAGCCATCATCATGCCGCGGTCTTCCGCCGGCGTGAGTTCGCTCGACAGCTGCGTGAACAGGAAGCCGCCGCCTAGGAACACGGCCGCGAACATCGCGAACACGACCTTCTTGTGCTGCAGGGCAGCTTCCAGCGAACCGCGGTAGGACGCGCGAAGCGCATTCAAAAGACGGTCGACGAAGCGCGCGAGCGGCGTCGATTGGCTCGCCGGCTTCAGGAGCTTCGAACACATCACCGGCGACAGCGAAAGCGCCGCGAAGGCCGAAATCACGACCACCCCGGCGATCGTTACCGACAGCTCCACGAACAGTTTGCCTACATAGCCGCCGACGAACAGCATCGGCGCAAACACAGCCACAAGCACCGCCGAGGTCGCCACCACCGCGAAGAACACCTGCCGCGCGCCGCGCTGCGAAGCCACCAACTTCGGCTCACCAAGCGTGTCGACGCGCCGCTGCGCATTCTCCAGCACGACGATGGAGTCGTCGACGACGAGGCCGATCGAGAGCACCAGCGCCATCAAGGTCAGCAGATTGATGGTGAAGCCGAAGATGGCGATGATCAGGAAAGCGCCAATTAAGCAGACCGGGATCACCGCAGTCGGGATGAAGGCGGCGCGCCAGGAACCCAGGAAAAGATAGATCACGAGCACGACCAGGATGGTCGCCTCGAGCAGCGTCTGCGCCACACGCGAGATGGCCTGATCGATGAAGACCGTGCCGTCGTAGGTGAGATCGAGATTCACGCCTTGCGGCAGCGTCTCCTGGATGCGCTCCACCTCGGCTTTCACCGCGTTGGCGACATCGAGCGCATTCGACTGCGACTGGCGCACGATGCCGATGCCGACCTGGTCGCGCAGATTGCCGCGGAAGATGCGCCGATCCTCGACCGGCGCGAACTCGACTCGGGCGATGTCGCCCAGCCGGACCACGGCGCCATCGGCGGCGGTCGCCGTCCGCAGCGGCATGCGCGCGAATTCTTCCGGCGTCTGGAATGGTCGTTCGACACGGACCTGATAGTCGCGCTCCTGACTTTGCACGTAACCGGCGGGCAGATCGAGGTTCTGCGCTCTCAACGCAGTTTCGACGTCCTGCACGGTCAGGCCGCGCGCCGCCATCGCGTCGGTATTGAGCCAGATACGCAGAGCGCGCCGAGCGTCGCCGCCGATCTGCACATTGGCCACGCCGTTGATGACGCCCAGTCGATCGACGATGTAACGCTGCGCATAGTCCGACAGCTCGACCGTATCCATCGTGTCGGAGCTCAAGCTGAACCACATGATCGCGTTGGCGTCCGAGTCCGCCTTGCTGATCACCGGTTCGAGGACATCCGCCGGCAAGTTGCCGCGCGCGCGACTCACCGCGTTGCGCACGTCATTGGCCGCGTCTTCGAGATCGCGGTCGAGCGTGAATTCGATGTTGATCGAGGAGCGCCCGTCGCGGCTCACCGCGTTGATGACGTCAACACCCTCGATGCCGGAGAGCTGATCCTCGATGATGCGAGTGATCTGCGTCTCGACCACTTGCGCCGATGCGCCGGGGTAAGAGGTGCTGATCGACACGACCGGCTGGTCGACGTCGGGCAGTTCGCGCAGCGGCAGCGTCGTGAACGCAATCGCCCCGAACGCGATGATGATCAGCGAAAGAACCGTCGCCAAGACTGGCCGACGGACCGAAAGGTCGGAGAGCGTCATCGCCGACCTAACCGCGCGGCCGCAGCTGAGGCGCTTGCGCGGCGTCGCCAGCGGGCGCCGCAATCTGCACCGGCTGGCCGGGCCGGACGCTCTGCAAGCCCTCGGTGACGACGCGGTCGCCCGGGTTCAGCCCGTCGAGCACCTCGGCCATGCCGCCTGCGCGCGCGCCCGTCTGGATGCGGACCAGCTCAGCCAGTTGCGCCCCTTCCGCCGCAGCGATGCGGTAGACGTACGCGCCGTCCGCGCGGTCGAGGATCGCGATCTCCGGGACCGCCAGCGCCTCTCGCGGGTTCGAACGCACGTCGACGGTAAGCAGCATGCCCGGGCGCAGGGCCTCATCTTCATTGGGCAGGATCGCGCGCACGCGCACCGTGCGTGTGGTCGGATCGACACGGCTATCGACGTTGGAGATGCGGCCGGAGAAGGCGCGGTCGGGATACGCCGCCGTGCGCGCCGTGATCTCGACGCCCGCTCTTACGCGGGCGATCTGGGTTTCCGGCACATCGAAGTCGAGCTTGATCTCGGAGACGTCGTCGAGCGTGCCAATCTGATCGCCCGGGCGCATGTATTGGCCAGGACTCGCCGTGCGGAGGCCGACGATGCCAGCGAACGGGGCGCGGATGGTGCGGTCGGCGATCCGCGAACCGCCTGCATTGAGCCGCGCCTCGGCCGCTTCGGCTGCCGCGCGCACAGTGTCGAGCCGCGCCTGCGAAGCGAAGCCGCGGTCATAGAGCTCCTGGTAACGGCGTAGTTCGTCCTGGGCCGCCTGGTGCGCCGCGCGCACTTCGGCCAAATCCGCGGCCTGCTCCACGCTCGACATTTCGACCAGCACCTGCCCGCGCCGTACGCGGTCGCCGCTGTCGAAGCGAATGGAGCGGATCGTGTCAGCGACCTTGGGCGTCAGCACGATGCTTTCGCGCGCCTGCGCAGTGCCGAGCGCCTGCAGCCCGTCCGTGAACACATGCATGGTCGCAGTTGCGGCGAGCACAATCGCGCCGCCGCCGGGAGCGCCCAGACCACCCGCGCGCCCGGGTCCAGATGTCGCGGCCTTGGCCGCGCCCTCGCCCCCGCCGCTTGAAAGCAAAGCTTTGCCGGCCACTACAAGCGCCATCAGACCAAGCGCCGCGGCCACTACGGCCGCGAAGCTGTAGCGTCTGAAGAACCCCAACATGTAGCGGACCTTACAACGAACTCTTTTCGGAATTGTGTCTAATTCGCAGTGCCGTCCAGCGATTTGCGATCAACCGCCCGGCCGACCCCACAGTCCTACTACAAGCGCCGTCTCTTGGGCGCCTCCGTCAACGCGAGTCCGCAGCCCGACTTGAATGCCCCTACCGCTTGGGCGGAAATTCACCAGGGTGACCTGGGCCCTCAGGATCTCGTCACCCTCCCGCGGCGCTTCCAGCAACAGTTGCCCCATCGCCAGCCAATTTTCGCCGGGTCGGTACCCTACGGTCAGGTCCAGTCGCTCGCTCTCGCAGCCGCCCTCCAGCGCGCGGGTCGCCGCTTCCACATTGACGAAGCCGGTGCGGCCGATGCCTCGCCCGAGCAAGGCCCGGACCTCGGCGCCGCCTTCGCTGCAGCCTTCCTGCGGACGCGAGTTCCAGAGCGCGCCGGCCTGCAAGGCTACGATCGCGCCGCGGCCGGAGCGATAGACGACATGCTTGGCGGCGAGCGTCGCTTCCCCGCGCCATACTTCCGCAGGGTCGGCGTTTCGTTGCATCCAGGTGGAGACGACGACTGATGTGTCCCTCGCCGCCGGCGCTTCAACGTAGCCGGACAACTCGACGAAAGTGAAACCTTCGCTCTCGCCGGCGAACGACGTCCAGATTTTCTGGCCGCCTTCGGGGGCGATCCAGGCGCCGGCGTTGGCCGGCAAGGGCGCGAGCGCCGCTGCGATCCCTAGGAATCGTAGCCCGGCAAATGCCGGTCCAGTTTTCTGAGCAGCCCCGGCCACGCAAGCCCCGATACCATCCCCAAGCCTTTGCTCTGTCCGACCGTCTCCAGTTGGGCGGCCTCCGGCGCGATCAGCACTTTGTCACGCCCGCCCGAGACGGCGTTGACCTGCTGCGCGCACGCGCGTTCGAGGAAGAAGATGCCGATGAAGGCTTCCGCAGCGCTCGCGCCGACCGATAGCGTGCCGTGATTGCGCAGGAGCATCATCTTCTTCTCGCCAAGATCCTTCACCAGCCGTTCGCGCTCGTCGAGATTGAGGGCAACGCCCTCATAATCGTGGTAGGCGAGGTTGGGGAGGACCAGCAGCGAGTTCTGCGAAATCGGCAGCAGACCGTCCTGCTGCGCCGAGACGCCGACGCCGGCGTCCGTATGCAAGTGAATGACGCAAAGCGCATCTTCGCGTGCGGCGTGAATGGCGGAGTGGATCGTGAAGCCGGCCGGATTGATGTAGTACGGCGTCGGCGCGACGATAGCGCCTTCGAGATCGACCTTCACCAGCGAGGATGCGGTGATCTCCTCGAAGAACATCCCATAGGGATTGATCAGAAAGTGATGGTCGGGCCCCGGCACGCGCATCGAAATATGCGTGAAGATCATGTCGTCCCAGCTGTGCAGGGCGACAAGCCGGTAGAGCGCCGCGCAATCGACGCGCGCCTGCCACTCCTCCGCGCTCACCCGGCCCTTCAGGGATACTCCAACGTCGTCGGCCATCTGATCCTCCGCCGCCGACCCTAGCCCGATCGCCCCCACTGCTCAACCGGCCTTGCGCGAACCGGTGACGAGCGCGCTGGCGCAGCGTAAGAGGTTCCGGCATGAAGCTCGCCTTCACCGCCAGCGCTCGTCCGGAAGCGCAAGAAGCGCTGCGCCGCCTCCGCCACCGTTACGGCGAAGCCGGCGAGGCCGACGCGGACGTTATCGTGGCGCTTGGTGGGGACGGCCACATTCTCGATACGCTGCGCGCACGACTGCGGGACCGCAAATCCGTCTACGGCATGCACCGTGGCACGATCGGTTTTCTCATGAATGAGTACGCCGAGGACAATCTCGAGGAGCGCGTCGCCGGCGCCGAACCGGTTCGTATCCGCGCCCTGGTGGCGCATTGCGAGACGGCAGCTGGCGCAGTCGAGGAGCGCGCCTTTAACGAGGTTTCATTGCTCCGCCAGACGGCGCAATCGGCCAAGCTCCGCATCAGCGTCGATGGGGCTGAGCGGATGTCCGAATTGCTCTGCGACGGCGTCATGGTGGCGACGCCTGCCGGATCGACCGCCTACAATTTCTCGGCCCACGGCCCCATCCTGCCGATCGACTCGAGGCTCCTGGCGCTGACGCCGATCAGCGCCTTCCGGCCGCGTCGCTGGCGCGGCGCGCTCTTGCCTCATCGCGCTCATGTCCGCATCGAAGTGCTCGAGCCGCAGCGCCGGCCCGTAAGCGCCGCGGCCGACAATCTCGAGACCCGTGACGTTCTCGCAGTCGATATCCACGAGGACCCATTGGCGGCGCTGACGCTGCTTTTCGACCCGGGCCACGCCTTGGACGAGCGCATTCTCCGCGAGCAGTTCAGCGTCTAACGTCAACCTTCTGTTCACCAGCCAGCTCGATGCTCGCTCGCATGGCCGACGGTAAAGCTCAGCTGATCGATCCCCGCGACGCTGGCCGGCGGAGCGTCGCTCTGAGGCGGCCGGTGTTCGATGAGGAAACGCTCGCGCGCGCCGACAGCGTCCTGCACGCGCTGGCGGACTCGCTGTGCGAATGGCTCGACGGCGACATCGAGAAGCTGCAGCAGGCGCGTCTGGGCGCCGAAGCGGCAGGCTGGGCGGATACAGCGCTGGAGCAGCTGATGGCCGCCGCACACGATCTCAAGGGTATGGGCGCCACCTACGGGTATCCGATCGTTACGCAGATCGCCGCATCGCTTTGCCGTTCGATCGAGACACAAGCCGGCAAGGCGCAGGCGCGGCAAGATCCGACGCTCGTCTGCGCCCATGTCGACGCGCTCCGCGCCGCCGTGCGCGACCGAATAAAGGACGTGAACCACCCCGTGGGCCGCACCCTGCTGCGCACGTTGGAGCAGCGGGTCGAAGGCTTAGGAGTGGCGCCGCGCTGAGCCTAATGCAGCGTTCACCATCTTCGACCGCCGATCCTTAACTCCGCCCGTGCGATGAACGCAGCTCACGATAGCTGCGCACATGAACGTCATTCCCTTCCGCATCCGTTCGACGCCGGAGCCGCTGGCTTTCGCGATCGGCACGCGTGTCGATCTTCGCATCGGCGCGTTGGGCGGCGGCGTGGTGCGTCCCCGCGGCTCACCGGGCGAAGCGTTCGCGTTCTCGAATCTCGCCAGATTGATGCGCGGCGCCCGCATGGCGTGGCTGGAGCGCGGCGCGCGCTCGCCCCTGACGTTGGCGGTGCCTGAAGAGATACAGGGCTCGCTGGAAGCCGAGCTGCTCAGCGAGGCGGCGCTCGAAGCGGGCTGCACGCGTCGGAGCTTCAGCTTCCAGCTCAACGAACGCCAGATGGTCGCTGCCGGCCCCGGTCTGGCCGAGGCGCTTCGCGCGCGGGGCTGGAGCATCGTGCTGCGCGGCGATCCCGATTGCCCGCTGCCGTTCGGCGCGCGCGCGCGCGCGCTCTACAGTGAAGTCGTCGTCGACGCGCCGACGTCGCCGGATCCGTTCCTGGCGCTTGAATCGGGCGACCGCTCGCCATTAGGACGGCGGCTGCTGGCCGCCAAAGCCGCCGGGCTGATCGTCACCGCGGAGTGTGTCGCGACGGCGTCGCAGGCGCGCATGCTCGCCATCGCTGGCTTCGACCGCGGCGGCGGCCCTTTCGCGGAAGCGGGCCTCCGTTAGATCGCCGCGACGCGCTCCGACTGCAGGCCCGACGCGTCGAGCTTGTCGAGCAGGTAATCTAAGTCATCCTTCGGAACGGATTGGAAGAGCGTCAGCGTCCGCTCCAGCATGCGCTTCCGGAACGTGATCCGATCCTGCGCAGCGGCTTCACGCTCGACGCTGTGATACACCTCCACCGCGGCGCGGAAGGAGGAAAACAGGCGCGGCGGCAGACCGGCCCGGTCGAACGCGGCCTTGAGACCGAGCGGACCGCTATCATGCATCAGCAGCCACATGCGCTGATGCGGTAGGCCGCCCAATTCCGCCATCGCATGCTCGACGAAATCGAGATGCCCGAGGCACAGACCGCGCATCAGCAGAGACGGCGTCAGCCTGCCGTTCAGATTGAGCTGCTGCACGAAACGCGGCAGATCACTCTGACGGGCAGCCTGCTCGACGATATCAATCGTCGCCCGCTCGCGCGCGCCCATGGCGAGATCGATCGCGATCTGCGGGGGCAGTTCGTGATTGTTCACCAGGTGATCGAACAGTTCGCCTGTCACCATCGCGACCAGCTTTTCGGTCACACTCACCGGCAACGTCTCGCGTCTGACCATCGCGGCAGTAACCGATGATATCTCCGGAAAGCGCTGCAGCGCAGACTGAAGCCCAGTTTCGTCGAAGGCCGCATTGTCGTTGGCGAGCGCGCGTTCGACCGCCTCCGAAACGGCGTAAGCAGACAGCGCGCCGGTCACAGTGGCTGTGAGCTTTTCACGGCTAGCGACGGCAACCTGCTTTGCCGGCGGGGACGCACGCACGATCTCCACGAGATCGCTGTCGGTCAGCGATGGCGAGTTCATGATCACCGGCAGCGCAATGCTGTCGAGATCGCGCGCCAGCTTGTTGGCGATCTCCCGCGGCAGTTTCGGCGAGTTCTTCAGCGCCACCGCCAGCGCGCGGCGCACGAGCACGGCGGCGTCCTGCGCCATGATGGAGATGATGCCTTCGGCGTGCGCGCGGTCGTCGGCGGAGAGTTCGGCGTCTTCGATGCAGCGGCAGATCTTGTGCGCAGCCTGCGCGCGCGCATCCTCCGTCGGCCCCTTGATCAAGGTGCGGATGTCGCTATCGGTGAGATTGGCGCGCATGGTGACGATCGACATGGGTGCGCTCGCGCTGGCAGAGGCGACGGCGACTCTGCCGCGCCGGAGCGGCAAGCCTCGCGGGCGAGCCTTAATGAAAGCTTGACCGCACCTGCCGTTACGGGAGGGAAACGGCATGCTCGAAGGGCTGCGGATCGTCGAATACGCCACCTATGTCGCCGCCCCTGGCGCCGGTGGGGTGATGGCCGATTGGGGCGCTGACGTCATTAAGGTCGAACCCCCGGGCGGCGATCCGATCCGCATGTTCTTCTCCTCGCTCGGCGTCGAAGAGGCCTCCAATCCTGTTTTCGACATGGATAATCGCGGCAAGCGCGGGATCATTCTCGACACCACCCAAGAGGTGGGACGTGAAGCGCTGCTGAAACTGATCGATGGGGCGGATGTCTTTTTGACCAACGTGCGCCCTGGCGGGCTGCAGCGCGCTGGCCTCGATCACGAGACTATCCTGAAGCGCTGTCCGCGCCTGATCTATGCGATCCTGACAGGCTATGGGCTCGAGGGCGCCGAAGCCGATCGCCCCGGAATGGATTCGGCCGCCTTCTGGGCGCGCTCGGGTCTTGCGGCGATGTTTCGCCCAAAGGGCGGCGACCCGGTACAGCTGCGGACCGCGTTCGGCGATCACGTGGCCTCGCTCGCCATCGTCGGCGCGATACTCGCGGCGCTCTACGAGCGGCAGAGCACCGGGATAGGCCGTCTTGTTGAAGCGTCGTTGCTTCGGGTCGCCCATTATGTAGGCGGCAGCGATCTCGCCATTCAGCATACGCGCGGACGCATCGCTTCCAATCGCGCGCGCGCCGACGTGCCCAATCCGCTGATCAACTACTTCAAGACGCAGGACGATCATTGGATCAGCCTGCTGCAGCGTCAGGGCGAGAAGGACTGGCCGAAGCTCACGCGCGCGCTCGGGCTCGAACACCTGGTCGACGATCCGCGCTTCGCCAACAATCGCGCGCGCCGCGAAAACGGCGCGGAGCTCGTAGGCTTGATGGACACGGCGTTCTCAGCGCGGCCGCTGGCGGACGTCGCCGCTGCGCTCGATGCCGAAGAGATGGTGTGGGCGCCGATCCTCACGCCCGCGGAGGCGATCGCCGACCCGCAAGCGCGCGCGGCCGGCTGCATCGTGCAGACGCCGACGCACGATGGCGGTTCGATGCCGGCGCCTGCGGCGCCGGTTCGTTTCCCCGGCGCCGACGACGGGCCGAAGGGCCCTTCGCCTCGTCTGGGAGAGCACACACGCGCAATCCTCGGTGAGCTTGGCTACTCCGAAGGTGAGATCGACGCGCTATATGCCAGCGGCGCCGCAGCCTAGGTCTCGTTCATGCGCGCATAGGCGCTGATCGCTTGCAGCGAACTGTTCTCGCGCTCGTCGCCACCGCTGGGGCGCAACAGCGGCAACAGCGCCATATGAAACAGCGCCTGCGCCAACGCCGGTGAAATCCCTTGGCCGCCCCGGACATCGCCGGCGTGCGCACTCGGCGGCTCCGCGATGCCTGCGCTAGCGTCGAGGTTCAGCCGCTCCAGCAACCCCTGCGCCGAACGCGCTTGACCATGCGCATAAAACAACCCGCGGTTCGCCGCCGCCTCGCGCGGAAACAACGCGGATGCGTCCGGCGCGCCGTTCTGCGCCGCCTCGATTAACCTCAGTGCGCCGCCGGCGCCCATGACGTGCGCCGCGTAGAGTTCGCCCGCTGTCGGGGTGCGTCCGAGACGGCTCTGCAAGGCTTCCGCGTTCTCCCGCGCCAGCTCACCGGCCATCCGCGCAGAAAGCTCTGGATCGTTCCTAAGCGCAAGTATCTCGCGCCGTGTTTGCGCATCCGCGCCGCCGCGTAACGCCGCCGATTGCGCCGTGAGCCCGTGTGCGGGACCGTGTCGCCGCACCATGTCGAGCCATGTGCTTTCTATGAATTGGAAAAGCCCAGTCGCGCTCGACGTGCCTGCACGGGCGCCGGGATTAAGCGCGCTCTCGCGCCGCGCCGTCTCCACCAGGAGCGAGAAATCCACACCGGTTGCGTCGGCGGCGCGGCGGATCGCTGCGCGAACGGCCTCCTGCCCGACGGACGCAATCGGATCGCTCATGACATCTGCGGTCTATGTATTTGGTAAACGCTCTGTTAACGTCACGCCGCTTGATGGGGAGGGCACCATGCGTTTCGCAGCCGGTTTGACTTTGCTTGTCGCCCTAGGGCTGGCGGCACCGGTCGGCGCACAACCTATGCAGACCAGTGAGTCCGTCCGCGATGCAACCTTGGACCAGCTGGCGCGCCGCTATGTCGAGTTCGGCGGCGCGGAGGACATGTATGTGGAGGCATCGGTCTACGGATTCCGCAAAGGCGCGGAGGCGCGGCGCGTAGATCTCAGTGATGAGCAATGGCGGCGGATGGACGAGGCAGTGCGCCAGGCCTTCCGGCCCGCGGCGGAGTTCTACGTGCGCGAAGTGACAGCCTTCTATGCTCAGCACAACGCGCGCGAAGATTTGCTGGCCGCTATCGCGTTCTACGACACGCCCGAGGGCCGCGCCTATGTCGCAGCTTCGCTCGCTTATTCGCTACCGCTCACCGTGTACTTGGCGACACAAGGCCAGATTCCGCTGGAGCAACCGCCTAGCGCCGACTCGATCGCACGAGACCGCTACGACCTCGCACGTGAGTTGAGCGAGGTTCTTGTAGGGCGCATTCACCCCACGGACATCGCAATGATCGAGACGACTACTTTCGGGATGGCCGGCCTCAAAGACTACGTCGCGCGCTCGCTCGGTTCGTCATTGGAACGCGACGAACTCGCGGCCGCCCTCACCTGGGCGAACTCCGAACCGGCTCAGCGGTTGGAGGGAGTCTCGGCGGAACGGACACTGATGATGCAATCCGTGCTGCTGCGCGCCACTCAGCAGGTCGACATGCCGGCGCTGACGACCCGCGTGCAGGAGATAATGCGCGAGACGCCTGCATGACGTGAGCACTCGCGCTATCAGTAGCTCTTCGGTAGCCCAAGCACGCGTTCGGCAATAAAGTTCAGGATCATTTCGCGGCTGACCGGCGCGATGCGCGCAATCATCGCCTCGCGGAAATAGCGCTCGACGAAATATTCTTTGGCATAGCCCATGCCGCCGTGCGCTAGCACGGATGACTCGCACGCTCGGAAGCCGGCTTCGGCGCCGAGATACTTGGCCGCGTTCGCTTCGGCGCCGCAATCTCTGCCGGCGTCATATAGAGCGGCCGCTTTGAACGTGAGCAGGTTTGCCGCTTCCAGTTCGGCCCATGATTTGGCGAGCGGGTGCTGGATCCCCTGGTTCTGACCGATTGGCCGGCCGAACACGACGCGCTCCTTCGCATACTGCGCCGCGCGCTTCAGAGCGGCGCGGCCAAGTCCGATCGCTTCGGCCGCGAACAGTACCCGTTCGGGGTTGAGTCCCGAGAGCAGTATCTTGAATCCGGCGCCCTCCTCGCCGATCAGTTCTGCGTTCGAGACCTCGAGGTCCTCGATGAAGAGCGTGTTGCACTCCACCGCCCTGCGGCCCATTTTCGGAATCGGCTGCGCCTCGATGTGCTTGCGGTCGAAATCGGCGTAGAACAGCGACAAACCATCCGTCGGGCGCTTCACCTGATCCTTCGCCGTCGTGCGCGCGATGATCAAGATCTTGTTCGCGCGTTGCGCGTTGGTCGTCCAAATCTTTCGGCCCCGAATGCGATAGCCGCTGTTGGTGCGCTCGGCGCGCGTTTCGAGACTCGCGGTGTCGAGCCCGGAGTTCGGCTCCGTGACCGCAAAGCAGGCCTTGTCCGTGCCGTCGATCGCTGGCGGCAGGAAACGCGCCTGCTGCTCTTCCGTGCCGAACTTCACGATCGGCATGAGGCCGAAAATGTTAAGATGGATCGCGCTCGCACCCGAAAATCCGGCACCCGACTGCGCCACCGTCTGCATCATCAGCGCGGCTTCGGTGAGCCCCAGTCCCGCGCCGCCGAAGCGCTCCGGCATCGCGACGCCAAGCCAACCGCCCGCCGCGATGTCGGCGACGAACTCTTCCGGGAATTTCCCCGTCTCGTCCGTCCGTAGCCAGTAATGATCGTCATACTTGGCGCAGATTTCCTCGATCGCGTGCTTGATCGCGAACTGCTCTTCCGTGAGGTCGATGGCGAACGTCATGCTGTTCCAAATCTCGCCGGTGAAAGTGCGGCCCAATCCGGCGCGATCTCGGCGCCAAACACGTAAGCGCTTATGATCTCGGCGGTGATCGGCGCCAAGAGCCAACCGTTGCGGCCGTGCCCGGCGGCAATGAAGAGCCCATCACCGTCCAAACCTATCATCGGCCAGCCGTCCGGACTCATCGGTCTAATGCCGGCCCAAGCGCGGCCGCTGGTCTTGAAGGCGCCCGGCAGCGCACGCTCGGCTTTCGCCGCCAAATCGGCCGTGAGCGCCTTGTCCACGGCGCGGTCGTGGCGCCCAAGCTCCATGGTCGCGCCAAGCACTACGTCTTCGCGCCGTTGGGCGATGTAAAAGTCGCCGCCGCGCACAGTTGCGCCCAGGGGTCGCGGCAGCTCGATCTCAACCAGATGTCCTTTGCTGGCCTGGACGCGCTTCAACGCCGGCGCCGCGTTCATGATCTTCTCCGTCGCCCAGGCGCCCGGCGCGAGTACGATTGCGTCCGCTTCGAACGTGCGGTCGTCGTGCGCCACGGCTGCGTTCGCGCTGACGCTTGCGACATCGGTGTCGAACTCGATCAGCACGCCCATGGCGCGCGCCTGCATCGCCAGTCCGGTCAGCACCCGCAAAGGATCGGCGACACCTTCGTCCAAGACGAATACGGCATTCTCGACACGCGCATTGAGTCCAGTGCGCTTGACGAACTGGCCGGGACTGATCGGCGTAGCTTCTCGGCCCAACCGCTCCGCATTACGTTGGAAGGCAGCCGCCTCTTCGGCGTTGCCGTTCATCACCACGGCGCCATCGAAGCGCGCGCCGTCCGCCCATTCCGCGCCGGACCGGCGCGAACGCCACAGCTCGAACGAGTCGAGCATCAGGCGCTCGTGCGCCGAGGTCCCGCGCTCGAGCGGAGCTAGCATTCCCGCCGCCGCCGCGGACGCGGTGGGCCCGAATACGCTCGGATGCTCCGACTCGGCTTCAAGCAGCGTCACCTGCGCGCCGCCTTGGCGCAGGCGCACGGCGCAGCTCAGGCCGATGACGCCGCCGCCGACAATCACTACACGTTTCATCAGCTCTCATTCGCGCGCGGTGCGCCGCTCCGCCTCGCCCCACTCGGTCAGATCGAACTTCGGGTCCGGGTACGATGCATTCACGTAAGCACGGCCCGCCGCTACGCCAGTCTCGTAAAGCAGTTCAAGATTGGCTTCGCGCGTATTGTCGGTTCGCGCCAGAGCCTGCAGAGTCGCAGGATCGAGCTCGCGCCCGATCATGCGCTCGAGATGGGTCATGGGCGGCTGCGGATCGCCGACGTGCCTCGGCTTCGGCTTGGTGTCGAGCGCCACATCAATGCGCTGGTAGTCCAGCAGCGCGGCGATGGAAGCCTTCGACTGATCGCCGAGTTCCTGATTCACGATCCACGGCTTACGCGGACTCGACATTGCCTGCAGCAGCGCAACGCCATGCATCAGCGCGTCATAAGCCATCGCGCGAGTCACATGCATCGCGCGCAATCCGGGCGCGAGCCCCTCGAGGGCAGCGCCGGCGATCGCAGGGCGTCGGAGGCCGGAGCCGATCGAGGTCATCATCAACGCATCAGGTCCGGCGTACCAGCCGAACCTGTAGCCTGGATCCAGCGCCATGACGAAAAGCTGTTGGCCTGGATTGAGATTTGCATCGATGAAATAGCCCTTCTTCCGCGAGCGGCGCTTCTCGTCGAACTCCACGTCGACGGACACTGCATTGAGCAACGCCGGAGAGGCCACGCTCGCGGCAAGCACGTCGACAAGCCGATATTTCTTGTTGGCGAACTGTTCCCCCTCAGGGGGATCGTAAAAAGCGCCGAGAGGATGATTGGTGAACAGCCAACACGCGCCAGTGTCGACGCGCTTGGCGAGAATGGCGAGCCCCGTCTTTATGTCCTGCGAACCTAGCGTCCGGTTTGCGAATATCCGTTGCAACGCACGGCGCAGGCGCACGGGCGAAAACCTCGCGCCGATGTGAATGTCGTCCCCTGCGCTGCGGCCGTACGCCTCCGGCGCCATCGCAAGGAACGTTTCCGCCAACGGCTCGACGCCATAGCCGAGCGACAGACCGGCATCGACGATCGCCCCAGTCGAGCTGCCGCCGATCAGATCGTAGTAGTCGGAGAGGCGAAACCCCGAACCGCCCCCCGCGCGACGGCGCAGTTCGTCCTCCAGCGCTTTCAAAACGCCCAGCGTGAGCACAGAGCGCACGCCGCCGCCGTCGAGCGCAAGCATCCGCTTCGCGCCGGTGTCAGGCGACAGGTGCTCGAACAGCGTCCTCGACATGATCCCTCAGATCACCGTTTTACCGTCCGTCCGCCGCTAAAAGAAGACTAGAGAAGCCGGATCGCGCCCGCTGTGCACCGCTTTGTACTCAGCTGCGAGAAAAAGCCCTCCGGCAACGTAGACAACGCCGCCCTCGCCCGCTTCTGACAGCGCCAGCCGGCGCGCCTCTTCAACGCTCTCGGCAATTGCGATTTCCGCGCTCGGATTCGCCGCCGCCGCACGTGCGGCGATCTGCGCAGGTGGGGCGCCCTTGTGCCGCGCGGCGACGCAGATGATCGCTTCGAACGCCGGCGCAAGAACACCGACGATCTCCGCTACGCCCTTGTCGAGCGAAACGCCGAGCACCAGCACGCCTGACGGCGCGGACCGCATCTCGTTGAAGCCGTCGAGCGCTGCCCGCACGCCAGCCGGCGTGTGGCCGACGTCGATCACCGTCAGAGGCGCGCGGTCGATGATCTCGAGCCGGCCTGGCCAGCGCGTGGCCGCAAAGCCGGCGTCCGTCTGCTCCGGCGACAGCACCGCGATGTCCCGCGCCAGCGCGAGCGCCAGCGCCGCGTTCTGCGCTTGAAATCCGCCGGGCAACGGCGCCTGGTCGATTGCCGAAACAAGTACCGGCTCGATGCCGCGCGTCGCGCAATGGGACTCGATGACGGCGCGTTGTCCATTGCAGCTCTCGCCGTAGAACACTTTTGCGCCCGCGCGGGCCGCATCGAGCTTGTCGCGCGCGATCGCCTCGAGCGTGTCACCCAACAGATCGGTGTGCTCGAGATCAAGCGAGGTGAGCGCGAGGCGCGGCGCCCGGATCAGCCGCACGGGATCCAGCCTGCCGCCGATGCCGGCCTCCCAGACCGTGTGGGCGCAATCGTTCGCCGCGAAGAAGACGGCCGCGACCAGAAACAGAAACTCGAATGCGCCGAAATTGTCCTGCTCGCCGGCGCTCCGAACCGCGGTCAGGACGCGCTCCCAATGCGCCTCCAGCTCCTCATCGGCGATGTCGTCGCCATTCAATCGGAAGCGCTCGTTCAGATCGAGCAGATGCGGCGAGGTGAAGAGCCCGACGTTTCGCCCGGTCTGCTGCAGCAGCGCCGCCGTCATCGCCGCCGTCGAGCCCTTGCCGTTGGAGCCGACGATCACAGCGCCGGTTTCGCCGAAACGAGTAAGATCGATCCCGAGCGCCCGCGCAGCCTTGTCGACGCGCGCCAGCCCTGGCCCGACGCCGAACTTCGGAAACGGCGCCCGCCATGGCCTCATCGCAGCGCCGCCGCGAAGTTTGCGCGCCAGATCGCCTCGATCAAATCCCAGCGACCGTGGTCTTCGAGGGTCGCGATCATCGGATTGGAATTCACCTCGATAACCGCTGGCCCATCGTCGCCGCGATCGAAAATGTCCACTCCGGCTAGTCCTAGCCCGATCGCCGCCGCTGCTGTCCGCGCGATCTGCTCGAGGTGCGGCTCCGCGCCGTCGCGGAAGGCCGATGCGCCGCCGCCCGCCGACCGGTTCGCCGGCCCCTCGAGCGTGATCCGTTCGCCCACTGCGGGCAGGTCTCGTGCGCCCACCAGGGCGCCATGAGCGCCGCGTCCCCGCGGCTTCAGCGGCGGCGCGCCGTCTTCGCGCGGCAACGCTGCGACGAGATCGGCCAACGTACTGCGTCCATCGGCGATCACTTGCGGCTGGTGCTTGCGATACGAAAACAGCGCCTCGCCTCCAAGGACGAACACCCGATACTCAGGGGCACTGACGAAAGGCTGAACCAGGACAGCGAAGTGCTCGCGAGAGATGCGCTGCATGTAGTCCGCAAACGCGTCGGCGCATTCGATGACTTCCGCGTATAGCCCGTTCGACGCGGAGATCGGCTTACAGAACAGGGGATAGGCGGCGCTCGCCGCGTAAGCCAATGCGTCCTCAGGCTCGCGCCCTGGGGAGCGCATCTTCATCCAGCGCTTCGTGACAAAGAACACCCGCCCGGGCAGCACGGGCACGCCCGCTTGCCGGAGCGCCTCGGCGCAAAACGCCTTGTCACGGGCGATTGAAGCGGAGCGCGCGTCATTCAGCGCATAGGGTGTGCCGGCGCCGGCCGCAAACGTCGCCGCGCGCGGGCCGTCGCGCACTTCGAAGAGGTAGCCGTCGTCACCATCGAGCGAACGGAAAGCGTAGCCGCAGGCGCTGGCCGTGTGGGCCGCGTAACGCGCGTGCGCGCTCAGCAGCTTGGTGCGAATGGTACCGCCTCCAGGGCTCGAACCAGGGACCTCCGGATCCACAATCCGGCGCTCTAACCAACTGAGCTAAGGCGGCACATTCGGGGCGCGGAACCTAGCGCCGGCGCCGCAGCGAAGCAAGGCGGCGCCAAGCACTTGATTTCAGCGGCTTACACCGGCCCCCAGCCCTGCTCGTTGATGAAGTTCCGCAGGCGCTGGATGCGGCCCTCAGGGTCCGGGTGGGTCGATAAAAACGCCGGCGGGCGCGAGCCGCCGCCCGATTGCATGGCCTGCCAGAATGGAATCGCCTGCCTCGGATCGTACCCGGCGCTTTGCATGTAGCGGATGCCGATAATGTCGGCTTCGGCCTCCTGCTCGCGCGAGAACGGCAGGCTGATCCCGACCTGCGCCCCCAGGCCAAGGGCCGCCATTGCGACTTGGCTGTTGATCTGCGTGCCGGCGACTTGCAGCGCCGTCTGCGTCGCGATCTCGCGGCTGTAACGCTCGGCGGCGTGGCGGCCGGTCACATGGCCCACTTCGTGGCCGAGCACCGTCGCCATCCAGTCGTCGCGTTCGCAGATCTCGTAAAGACCGCGATAGAAGCCGACTTGGCCGCCCGGCAGCACGAACGCGTTCTTCTGGTCGCTATTGAACAGCACGAATTCCCAAGACTGATTGCCGCGTCCGGCCGCCTGGACGATGCGGCGGCCAACAGTCTCGAGCCGTCGCTGGGCCGCTGCGTTATTCCATTGCGGCGTCTGCTGGCGAACCTGCTGCCATGCGGACAGCGAAGCCTGCTGCAGCTGCGCCTCGTCGACGATGATGAACTGGCCGCGCCCGGTGACCGGATTTTCGTAGGTGGCGCAGCCCGCCAACAGCACCGCCGACCCCGCGCCCAAGCCCCGGAGCAGATCGCGGCGGTCCATCTTGGAGACATCGACCAGTTTGGCGCCGTCGGCGCCGTGATGTTCACACATGGCAGACCTCCTCGTGAGCGTGCGTTCTTACCACCTTTTCCGGTCAACGCGCCCCGCAATCAAGAGTTCAAACCGGCGGACGCGGAGACGCCCGGTCAGACGTGGACAGGCCGGAGCCGCCCCGCTATAGACCCTCGCTCCGCGCCGGCCCCAGTTTGCAGGGCCCGGCGACCGGGACGCCTGGGTAGCTCAGTTGGTAGAGCAGCGGATTGAAAATCCGCGTGTCGCTGGTTCGATTCCGGCCCCAGGCACCAGAACCCCGTCCAGGGACTTCCGCTAACGTCCGAAAACTTATGGTTTTCAAGCACGTGACGTCCGGTGACGTCCAAGGCCGTACGTTCACAGCGACGCGTTTTGGAGACACTTTGACGGACACGAAAGCGAGCGGAGAAAGTCGTGTCCGTCACTTTGACTGATGTCGCCGTGCGCAACGCGAAAGCGCGCGCAACTCGATACAAATTGAGCGCTGAGCATGGGCTCTATCTACTCGTGCAGCCGAGCGGCGCCAAAGCGTGGCGTTTCGACTACCGTTTCGCCGGCAGGCGCCGAACGCTCATCATCGGGCCCTATCCCCTCATCAGCCTGAGCGATGCGCGCGCGATGCGCGACGATGCGCGCAAACTTCTCCTCGCCGACATCGATCCCTTGGAACAACGCAAACTTGAGCGCATCGAAGCGGAGCTGAAGCGCGGCGTCACCTTTGCCGTCATCGCCGACGAACTGATCGCCAAGATGGAGCGCGAAGGCAGAGCCGAGGCCACCATGACCAAGACGCGCTGGCTGATCGACTTCGCTCGGCCTCAGCTCGGCGGCCGTCCGATCTCGGAGATCAGCGCACCGGAGGTGCTGGCAGTGCTGCGAAAGATCGAGGACCGCGGCCGCTACGAGACGGCGCGACGCCTTCGCAGCGTTGTCGGCTCCGTGTTCAGGTACGCCATCGCCACCGGCCGCGCCTCTAACGATCCCACCTATGCCCTGAAAGGTGCGCTGATCTCGCCTCCCGTTCAGCACTATGCCGCGATCACGACCGCCGAAGGCGCAGGCGAGCTGCTCCGCGCCATCGAAGGCTATGGCGGACACCCTGCCACCCACGCCGCGCTGAGGCTCGCGCCCCACGTCTTCGTCCGCCCCGGCGAATTGAGGACTGCCGAATGGGCGGAGATCGACCTTCAGCAGGCCGTCTGGAGCATCCCAGCGGCCAAAACCAAGATGCGGCGGCCCCTCAAGGTGCCGCTGACGCCCCAAGTCGTCGCGATCTTTGCATCGATGCGGAGGCTGACCGGCGATGGTCGTTACGTCTTCCCATCGCTTCGAGGCTGCGACCGCCCGATGTCGGACAACTGCCTCAACGGCGCGCTTCGGCGCCTCGGCTACGACAACACTGAGATGACCGCCCACGGCTTTAGAGCGATGGCGTGTTCGCTGCTCAACGAAAGCGGCCTCTGGCACGCCGACGCTATCGAGCGCCAGCTCGGTCATTGCGACGGGAACGACGTTCGCCGCGCTTATGCGCGCGCGGAATATTGGGACGAGCGCGTGCGGATGATGGCCTGGTGGTCCAATCGCATCGATGCGTTTCGTGCGAACTCCGCGGCGGCGATCGCAACGAAAGCAGCCCCTCCCCTATCACTGACGCAAAGACCTGCCCCGGGCCTCAAGAAGCCATTGTCAATGTTGCGGCCAAATCATTTGAGAAAACAGCCGCTGCTGCGCCGGTCAAACTCGCATTGAGCGGCGCCCGAACGCATCCGATAACCAGGAATGACAAAGAAGAACGCGAAAACTTGGCCGATTAAGAGGGCAAGATACAATGCGCCGCAGTGCTGGATGCACAGCGGCTTGTCTGCACATCTTTTTTCCTGCCGCACGTTCGCGGGCGGCGCCGCAAACTGCGGCAAGGTGATGAGAGCCGCTTTGCGCTGATATGAGAGCGCGAGCGATGGATCACGAAGACAGATTTGAAGGCGACGTCAGCCGCCAGCGCGCCAAGCGCACGCCAGAGTTTGCGTCGCTGTTTCGCCCACCATCCGCGGTCAGCTCAAAGCGTGTCGCCGCGCGCGCACGCGCCGCCTGGTTCAACCGCAGCCGCGGCGCAGGCAGTGTCAAGCTGAAGCACGACCGGCCGGCCGGCAGTCAGCGCGTGATGGTGAAGATCCACCCCAAGGTCCATGGCAGGCTGGCGGGCGGTGCAGGCTCGCTGATGCGGCACACGCTCTATGTCGAGCGCGACGGCGCCGGCCGCGACGGCGATCCGGTCCAGGTGTTCGACCGCGAGCTCGACCAGGCCGATGGCGCAGCCTTTGTCGCACGCTGCGAAGGCGACCGCCACCATTTCCGGGTCATCATCTCGCCCGAGTACGGCGGCGCGATCGATGACCTCAAAGCCTACACCCGCAAGCTGATGCAGCGCGTGGAGCTCGACCTCGACACCCGCATCGACTGGATCGCGGCCGAACACCACGACACCGGCCACCCTCATGTCCACCTGCTGATGCGCGGCGTGCGCGACGATGGACGCGACCTGGTGATCCCGCGGGCTTATGTTTCCCACGGTTTCCGCGAGCGTGCCGAAGACCTCGCCACCGAGCTGATCGGCCCGCGCCTTGAGCCCGATCGCGCCGATCGTGCGGTCAGACAGGAGCGCTTCACAGAGCTCGACCGCGAGCTTATCGCCCGCGCTCGTGACCGCGAGATCGCAATGAGCGAGCTTCCAGAGGACGGCGTTCACGCCGCCCGGCTGGTGCGGCGTCTCAATCGGCTCGAAGAGCTTGGACTGGCCGAGCCCACAAGAGCTGGCGTCTGGCGGCTTGACGCGGAGCTCGAAGACAAGCTGACGCGCCTTGCCGACCGGCGCGACCGCGAGCGCGCCGCAGCGCACCTGTTGGCGCAGGAAGATCGTGGGCTCGAGCCTGGTCGCACCCGTGAGCTGGAGGCGGCGGACTGGGACCAGCGCGTCGTCGGGCGCCTGGTTGGCTTTGAGCGCCTCAGCGACGACCCGCGCGGGCCGCAGCTGATCGGCGTCGACGGCATCGACGGCAGCTTCTGGACTGCCCGTGTCGCAAGCCCCGAGGATCTTCGCTGCCTCGCCGGCGTCGAGCGCGGCGCCATCGTCGAGATCGAGCGCGCCGCGCCCGCTTTGAAGCCGTCCGACCGCACCATCTGGGAAATCGCCCAGGAGAACGGCCTCGCCTATTCGGCTGCTATCCATCGGCAGGCGCGCCCTACAGACCGCGACGCCTACATCAAGATGCATGAGCGCCGGCTCGAAGCCTTGCGCCGCGAAGGCGTTGTGAGCCGCGAACGCGACGGCACGTTCTTGTTGCCGGAGGACTACCCGCTTCAGGTGATGGCCCGCGAAGTCCGAGGCGGGCGCGAAAGCGCACGGGTGACCTTGCTCGACCCGCATGCGTTGGAGCGGCAGGCCGAGTATCGCGGGCCTACCTGGCTCGACCGCATCGCAAGCGGCCTCGAGGACCGGAGCGAACTCCGCCTGGAGGGCTTTGGCAGGCAAGTGAAAGAGGCTTGGCTCAAACGCGAAACCACCCTGGAGAAGCTCGGTCTCGGCGAGCGTGGCGACGACGGCTTCCGCGCCAACCACGATTGGCGCACCGCTCTGGAGACCATGGAGGAAAAGGCGGTGCGTGATCGCATTGAGCGCGAGACCGGCCGAGTTGCGCACTTTGCGAGGAATGGCGAGGAAGCGCACGGGCTCTACACGAGCCGCATCCACATGGCCGAACAGAGCTACGCGCTGATCGAGCGGGCCGACGAGCGTTTCTTGGCGGCCCTTGTGCCGTGGCGGCCGGAGATGGACCGCGCCCTCAATCAATTCGTCTCAGGCCGCGTCAACGGCCTCAACTTCGATTTCAAGTACGGCCGCGGCGCCGAGAAGGAATTCGCCAAGGCGTTGAAACTCGACATTGGCGGGCGCGGGTGATCTAGCACGGTGTTTCCTGCTGTTGCCTCGCGTTGCATCGGCGAGAGGCGCGAAGCGCGAAGCCAGCAGCGTGATTGCGGCGAGGTGTCGCGACTTTCGCGCGCTCAGCGATTCCCATCCGATCAGCTTTGGAGCGGCCTCGCGCACAGAGGCGGAGGCCGTCTCCTCCTTTATCCCTGCGTTGCCGTCGTGTGCGCCGCGCGCGCGAATTCGCCCCTTGCGGCGCCTGCGTTGACCCGTCCGCGATGGGATGATCGCCTTCTCGCGTGGAAAGGCTCGAAAGGTGAAGCATGCAGGACGCACCTTTACTTCCTGGCGAGGACCAGAACCGGCTCTATTCGCGCAAGGAGGCGGCGCGCTACCTCACAGAGCTCGGATTGGAGACGGCGCCGCAGACGCTGGCGCGCAAGTTTCATGAAGGCACCGGCCCGCTCTGCACCCATGTCGGCGTGCGGGCGATGTACTGGAAGGCCGACCTCGACGACTACTTCGCGGCGCAACTCTCTGCGCCACGACGCTCGTCGAGCGAGCCGAAGCGGCCCGGTGCGCCGCAATCTCGTTGATTTATCCTTAGGGCGCGACATCCTGGCGAGCGCTGCCAGCAGCATCTACTCTGGCCGGATGCAGCTCATCTTCCTGTACGGCCCGCCCGCTAGCGGGAAGCTCACCGTCGCACGACACCTCACCCGTTTGACAGGCTATGCGCTCTTTCACAATCATTTGGTCGTCGATGCGGTGGGTCGTCGATGCGGTGGGCGCCGTTTTTCCATTCGGATCGCCTCCGTTCGTGAGATTGCGCGAGAGCTTCTGGGTCGAGACCTTCGCGGAGGCCGCAGCAGCTGGGCGCTCGCTCATTTTCACCTACGCTCCCGAGAGCACCGTCACGTCTGACTTCGTGCCCCGCGCCATATCGGTGGTCGAAGCGGCCGGCGGCGACATCAAGTTCGTGCGGCTCACGGTCTCTGACGAAGAGCAAGAGCGACGGCTCTCCAACGCAGACACAGGGCGCAGCATGACAAGCTCGTCTCACTGGAGCTGCTTCGCGAGCTGCGTCCGATTTTTAAGGCCGCCAACGAGGCGATGCCGGAGCCTGTTATCAACATCGACACCGTCACAATGCCTCCCGACCGCGCAGCCGTAGCGATTGTCGAGGCGCTTCGCTAACAGGAGCCACTCAGCGACGCGGGCCGCTCGGAAAAGCGCGCCTTCCCAAGTACGACTAGAAGGTCTCCTGGCCGCTACCCAACCTCACCTCTTGAGGCGCACTCCAGGGCCGCCGTCCTTGTTCTGCCTAGCGTCGAGGAACACCACGCCGGCATCCTCCAACACACGACGAACTGCATCGACATTCGCCGCCGTACTGCCTTCCGGACCGCGAACCCCTTCCATCCGCTTGATGGTCTGCACGGACAGTTTCGTCGCGTCCGCGAGCTGCTTCTGGCTCCAGTCGAGCAAGCCGCGTGCTGCACGAATTTGTCCCGCAGTCAGCAAAAGTCACCTTTAGTCCAACAAGGCACTTTTCAGTTGACGCAAAGTGCCTCCTGGCCTAAAAGGTGACATCTGTAGCTGAAGGTCCAGTTAAATGTCTCGACGCCCACCGGTGGCGGCGGCCGCGGACGCACGCCCTGATGGCCCCTCGCGCCGCACCCTGATCGGAGGCGCAACGGCTGCGCCCTTATTTGCGGGAGCGCTGTCCGCCCCGACAGACCACGCGATCGTCGCGTGCGAAAATTGGCTCGCGTTAGACGCTGAATACAAACGCCTGTCCCGCCGCTGGCAGAAGCTCGAGGCCCAGCTCGCGCGCGAGCAAAATTTCCTGAAGCTGTCGCGCCGCCAGCAGCGTGCGCTGCCGCAAGCGCAGGAGCTCTATCAGATTGACGATCGGTTGGAGGAGCTCTGGGAGGAGCAGGAGACGCTGCTGAAGATCCTGCCGACGCTTGCCGCCACCAGCGCCCTCGGTCTTGCCGGCAAACTCGCTGTCGCCGCGACCCACATCTGCAAGGACGAGAACGAAGAAGATCATCACCTGATCGCGTCAATCCTGCGCGACTTCAAGGCGATGACGCCGGAGGGCGCGTCATGACGTTAGCGTGCGTTTCCTTGTGTGTCCTGGCGTTGGCGGGCGCGCTCCTCCACTTGGCGTCGTGGCTCGCGCTCGCGGCGTTGTTTTGGGCGCTCTCCGGCGCCAGCGCCTTTGTTGTCGGCTGGTACGTCGCCGAGCGCTTGGAGAGCACTCTCCTGGGCGTTGCCGCAGGCGTCATTGCCGCCGCGCTAATGCGCTTCGCTCTTCTGAGACTGTGGGCGTGGTTCGTCACGCCGCGCTCGCTCACGCTAATCACTTGGAGGCAGGCCTGATGGAGGCGCGCAAACGTTCGGGCCCCTCCCGCCGTGGACTGATCGCCGGCGCAGCGGCGGCGCCGCTGCTCGCCGCCGAGGGCATTCCGTCAAAGCAGGCACCGCCGCTGCCGATGACTGTGGAGGCGTCGCCAAGCGTCATCGATCCGGTTGTCGAACTCGCGCGCGAAGCCTGGTTGCTTCATCGCGAGAATGAGCGGCTGCATCGTCGCTACGGCACGGTGGAGGCTTGGCTTGTCGACAAGCACAATTGGTTCAAGCTTACCGAAGCTGAACGGCACGCCCTGCCTGCCGGCCGCAAGCTCTACGCCATCCACGAACGCTGGGCCGTGCTCGACAAGGAGCTGCCGCGGAGCATCCGTCGGCTGCGACGCCTACGAGCGACGAGCATCGGCGGCGTAATCGGTAAGCTTCAGGTCGTCGCCGCAGCCATGGAGCCAGATGAATTTCCGAGCGCTTTTTCGTTGCTCAAATCGACGATCGGCGATCTGAAGCAGATGCGATCAGGGCGTTAATTCCTCGCGCTCCTTAAGACGGCCGCCGCCAAACTCGCACGGCAGGAATTGAGCGGATAGGCGACGTTGGTCATTGTTCGGTTAGCTGACCTGATATCGCCGATTGCCGACGTTCAGCCTATCCTTGACCGTACTACTTGGGTCCATGCTAGCCAGCCGATAGAACTGAATGAGACCGCCACCTCCTCATCTGACCGCCATTGTCGTCGCCGTTCTGATTGCCGCCGCCGCTTATGCCGCAGCGACTGCGTTCCTTTACGCCTTCTTCGTAACCGGTCTCCATTCGAGCTGGCGGGGATGGGCGATCAATATTGGATTGCTCTGGCCCTTCTTTGTCATCGGGCTCTGGCTTTTTCGCGCGCAACCGGCCTTAGACAAGCAGGTGCGCAACGAGGCCACGCAAGTTCATCCGTTAGTTTGGGCCTGGCGTGTGGTTGTTGGAGCAGATCAACGCTGACTCCCAGTCTTGCTTCCTCATCCGATATCCGCTTTGGGCCAGCACTTGGCCGATCGCGATCTTTCGCGAATGACCGGCGCGCTCAAAACCTGCCGATCGCGCCCTGCCCGCAAGTTCGGCGCGCTGTCGCCGGAAGCTATCATTACCGCGGCCTTACGCTCCGCTCACCGCATCGAGTTTGGTAACGTCGAAGCTTCGCCAGCTTCCTGCCGGTACCCTCCGGTGTTGCTTCTCTCCGATTACTTCCAGACTGCCGTCAGCTTCCAACTTCAATGTGTGCGCCTTCGTATCGAGCCGCGCGCCGGTCTCGCTCAGGATCGAGACAGCCACGGTGTTCGGTGTGCTCATGCACTCTACTCGCTCTACGATAATCAGGTTCAGTGCCTAAAAATCACAACTGGCGGAGTCGCTCAATTGGTGACGCTCGCGTCAAAGCTGAATCAGCGGCCGAAGTTCGCCGAAGGACGCCTTTGGTCACAAATTTGAGGTGTGCCCTCGGTCACGGCGACAAGCGCTGCCCCTGGGTAGGTTTGCTCATCGAAGCGATGACGCTTCGATCCGAGGAGCAAACCAAATGACCAAGTTTTACGCCCTGATCGCCGCCTGCGCCGTGTTCGCCCCAGTCGCTTTCGCGACCCTGAACCAAGCAGCGCTCATCGTCGCCTGATCGGCCCACATCCAAATTTCGAGAGCAAACCAATGACCAAATTCTACGCCTTGATCGCCGCTTGCGCATTGTTCGCACCGATGGCGATGGCCACGCTCAACCAAGCCGCTCAGATCGTCGCCTAACACCGCGATTAGATCGGCCGGCAAGACAAGGCCCGCGAAGGATGCTCCCCCTTCGCGGGCCTTGTTCTTTTCCGAATGGCTTGCGCCATCTGACGTGACCCCCGTTTCTCATCCAGCCGCCACTGGAGTCCGATCCTCATCAAACGCCCCCAATGGGCGTCCTTCAAGCTCTTCGTTCCTTGCCCAACGGGCGGCGTAGGCGGCTGGCGTGAGCCAG
>Ga0196972_1000085_pt1 | contig 75451 bp, 79 predicted proteins | sample S1v_2013CmetaG_FD_148618 | JGI IMG/M metagenome (GOLD analysis project Ga0196972, IMG submission 148618) | Soil microbial communities from Anza Borrego desert, Southern California, United States - S1+v_20-13C | ecosystem: Environmental > Terrestrial > Soil > Desert | place: USA: California...
GTGAACGACTGCAATTGCGATTGCTCCTCGGCGCTCAACATCAATTCAGCTTTCGGGCGGCCCATCGGCATGGCGCTTCTCCTCTCTATGACGAAGGGGGAGTTTACGCCTCGCCTTTATATATGTCACGAATTAACGGAATAGGACACTAGGACGGCACACAGTAAGAGCCCTAGTATTGCCTTGATAAGCGCTGGGGATTTCCTCGATTAACTTGATTCGGAGCCGCGTTCGTCTTCTTCGAAAATTGCTCCAATTGCTCACGAATTTCATTCCATCGAGAGTGAAGTTGTGCTGCGTCTTCGTCCGTAAATGGCTTACGCCGATAAGCTTTAACAGATACCTTTTGCCATGTATAAGGTATGGTGTCCTCAAATAGTTTGCAGTACGCCGCTCTGATCAGAGCGCTAATCGAAGCGATTTCATCTTCGGCCAAACCGTCCCATATTTCCCAATACAGTGGACCACAAGAGCGACTGTCGACGTCGATCCACACTGGGCGGGATTTATACGAAAAGAGCAGTTTTCGCCATTCCTCTTCTCTGTGGCGAGTTAATGACACAGTGACGAGGAAGACATTTACGCTCCGGTCAACGACCCATTTATTTTCGGGCAGCACATAATCCGCTGCGAAACCGAGCGTCTCGAGATCGATCATGTCCTTCGCGACATGTGTTAACGGCTCAACGACAAAGGACATCGCTTCGATCTTCTAACGTTCGATATGAATGGCGGCCCATTTGCGGAACGTGCCCTTGACCGAGGGGTAGGAGCTCGGTCCCATTTGCAAGCCGACTCATCCGTTGCTTCGATTGAGGAACTACTGTATAAAAACTCCGTAATAAATAACCACGAAGTACGTCATCCAGTTTAATCTCAGCCTTACTGAAAGAACAAGGCCGCTAATCCGCCTCAAAAAAAGAAGGGCAGGCACCTCACGGCCCTGCCCTTCTCTTTCCGTCCAAACCTGTTACATCAGCTACCGAACAATCCCTTCAACAACTTCACCGGATTCGGCACATCCAGTTGCGGCACCGGCGATCCACTATCACTCGGCTCGTTCGCCATATTCCGTCCGCCGCCGCGCCGCGCTTCACCACCGTCATCCATGCCCAGCATGGTCATCCCGGTAGACTTGATGCGCACCCGGGCCGTCCAATCCGGCTGCCAGTTCGCCGGCGCCTTCTCCGGCTTGGGCGGATACGACACATTGAGCTCGTTGCCGTAGGCGATCATGTTGAGCATCGCTCCCTGGGCCTTGTCGAAGATGCCCTTCGGTACCTTGCAGTTGCTCGTGGTAGGTGGCAGGACGACCTGCTGCTGGATCAGTTTGGCGACTTGCGCCGGCGACTGGTAGCTCATCATTGCCCAGCCATTGTCGGGCTTTTCGCTCGAGCTCCAGAAGATCATGTCCTGCGCGCCGCCGGGACCTTCGGCTGCGCCTTGCGCGTGCAGGAAGTAGCCCTTCGCATGCTGCATCGCATTCCATTCGACCTGCACACCGTCCTTGGGCGCGCCGCGTGCCGTCAGCTGTACCTTGGGCAGGAAGTCGTAGGCGTTGCCGACGCTGAACTTGAGGGTGGGTGGAACGCCGTTGCCGCTGACCGCGTGCTCGCCTTCCAGCGATGCGTTGTCGGGCACGCGCTTGTTGTCGCGCTCGTTCGGCCACAGGGCGTCGCCGGGGCGGCCCTGCACGCCCTTGCTTGCCTTGCCGTGGCTGGAGAAGAACTTGGCGAACTCGGCGTAGTCCTGCTTCGCGAAGTCGAGCACCTTCGGCTGGCCGGGACGGATGCTGTCGCCGCAGCCCCAGTAGAGCAGGATGCGGCCCTTCGGCTTCTCTTCGCGATCGGGTGTGTCGTCGCGAGTGGTTCGGCCCGGCTCCACAGGTTGCGGGCGGTTCGGGACCAGCAGCAATGACGGCCCCATGTTCATGCCGGCGGGGATCGAATGCGTGCCTTCTGTGCCGTTCGGGTGTGCGCGCACGTAGAGTTCGGTATCCATCATCTTGCCGCGCCCGCCCATGCCCATCGATCCGCCGAAGGCATTGCCGCCCATGAGGCCGCCGAGCAGGCCCGCGGTGCCACCCTCTTCCGGCATGCCGGGCATCGAGAAGTTGCTGGTGGAAAGGTCGATCCAGTACTGGGCAGCGGGGCCGCGGGTTTGCGCGTAAGCGGCAGAGGCGGTTGCGCATAAGGCGAGCGCAATGCTCAGTGCTTTGTTCATGCTCGTTTCTCCCTAGTGTGTGATGTTGTTGTCTTAACCCCTTTTACTTGAAGGGATTCTGCCAGAAAGCGCACTAACAAGCACCACCGACAAGCACGAGCGGCTGCGATCAGTAAACTGGGAACGCGGAGGAATCCTGTTTCATCTAATGTTGTGAAAGCACCGGATACGAGAGAACAGCATGCCCAACACTGCTACCAAAACCGATGACGGCTACAGCGACAGCGACCTCGCACGCCGCATTACTGCCGGCGACAAGACTGCCTTCGAACAGATGATGCGCCGGCATAACCGCGCGCTGTACCGCACCGCCCGCAGCATTCTCAAGGACGACGCGGAGGCGGAGGATGCGCTCCAGGATTCCTACATCCTCGCCTATCGAAACATGGACAAGTACCGCGGCGAGTCGAGCCTGTCGACCTGGCTGACGCGCATCGTGGTCAACGAAGCGATCGCCCGGTCGCGCAAAACCAGCCGGCGGGCGGAGATCATCCAGCTGACCGGCGACGACGAATCCCTCGATATGGCGGAGCCGGAGATGGACGATACAACCAACGAACAACCGGAGCGGGCGGCCATGCGTGCCGATGCGCGCAGACTGCTCGAGCAGAAGATCGACGAACTGCCGGATGCCTTCCGCACCGTCTTCGTGCTGCGTGCACTGGAAGAATTGACGGTGGAGGAGACCGCCGCCTGTCTCGGCATCCCGGATGCAACCGTACGCACGCGCTTCTTCCGCGCCCGCAGCATGCTGCGCGAATCGCTGTCGAGGGAATTCGATTACGCGCTGGAAGGCGCATTCGGCTTTGACGGCGAGCGCTGCGACCGTATTGTGGCCGGCACATTGGCTAAGGTGGCGGAGGCCTGATATCCGCCTGTTTCTGCATCAACTAACATGGGAGAAACGAGATGTCCTTTCTGATCCTCGCTAACGAACAACCCGCGCCGGCTGCCCGCCGCGCCTTCCTCGGCAAGTCGGGCCTGCTGCTGTCCGGTGCTGCCGTCGCCCTCCTCGCCGGCAACGAAGCACTGGCGGCCAAAAAAGGCGGCGAATCGACCGAAGCGGATGTACGCATCCTCAACACCGCGCTCGGCGCGGAACTCGAGGCAGTCGCCGCCTATCAGGTGGGTGCGGAAAGCGGCCTGCTGCAGAAGCCTGTGCTGGACCTGGCCGTGACTTTCCAGGGACATCACAAGGAACATGCGGACGTGCTGGCAAAGACCATCATGAAGCTGGGCGGCAAACCGGTGTCCGCGAAGGAGAAGTACAGCTTCCCGGTTGAGACGCTGAAGAACCAGGCGGATGTGCTGCGCTTTGCCGCCATGCTCGAGAAGGGCGCCGTGAGCGCCTACCTCGGTGCCGTGCCGCTGTTCGGCAACCGCGATCTGTCGAAGGCTGCGGCGAGCATCCTTGGCGATGAGGCGATGCATTGGGCGGTGCTGCGCAATGCGCTGGGCGAAGCACCTGTGCCTTCGGCCTTCGTTTCCTGAAAGAGGGCAGCATGCGCGCACTACTCGTGCTGGCATCCGCTGTCCTCCTGACGCCATGCGCGCTCGCGGCTTCGCCGGCACAGATCAAGGCCGGCGAAGCAGTCTACGCGCGCTGCCTGGCCTGCCACTCGCTGCAGCATGACCGGACCGGACCACGCCACTGCGGCCTGTTCGGGCGGCGTGCCGGCAGCGTTCCGGGCTTCGACTATTCGGACGCGATGAAGCACTCGAAGATCGTCTGGGACGAGAAATCGCTGGACCGCTTCCTCACCGCTCCGATGAAGGTGGTTCCCGGCACCAGCATGGGCTATGCTGGGATCGAGGACAGGCAGGAACGCGCGGACCTGATCGCCTACCTGCGTGATGCAGGCACGAAGCAGCCCTGCGCCAAATAAACAACCAGGGGAGAAGAACAATGACACTGCCAATGCGGGCGACGCCGGTCCGTGATCCGGACGAAGAGCGATTCACGCTGCATGATTGGCGCCGGATGCTGAAGCATCTCGGCGAAGATCCGACCCGGCAAGGCCTGCTCGAGACGCCGCAGCGCGTGGAGAAGGCGTGGGAGCACTGGACGTCGGGCTACGAGATGGATCCGGCAGACATCCTCAAGGTGTTCGAGGATGGCGCCGAACAATACAACGAACTGATCGTGGTGCGCGGCATCCCCGTCTACAGCCATTGCGAGCACCATCTCGCGCCCTTCTTCGGCACGGCGACCATCGGCTATACGCCGAACGGCAAGATTGTGGGATTGTCCAAGCTGACGCGACTGGTGGATTGCTTTGCCAAACGCTTGCAGGTGCAGGAGCGCCTGACGGTGCAAGTCGCCGATTCGCTGATGGAACACCTGCAGCCGCTGTCGGTCGGTGTGGTGATCCGCTGCCGTCACATGTGCATGGAAAGCCGGGGAATACAAACGCCGGGAGAGGAAACGGTCACCTCGGCGCTGCTGGGAGAGATGCGGACGAATCTCGGATTGAGAAACGAATTCCTTGCGCTGGCAAGGGAGAAGACTTAGCACCTCTCCCGCATCAGATCAGTTTACGTCGCTAGAGCCTTGCGCAGCGTTGCGGCAAGGTCTTCGGCGTTGAACTTCGCCACATACGCATTTGCCCCTACGCTGCGGACGTGTTCCTCGTTGGTAGTGCCGGACAGCGAGGAATGGATGACCACAGGGATGTTCGAGAAACGCTGGTCCTGCTTGATGTTGCGGGTCAGCGTAAAGCCATCCATCTCAGGCATTTCCAGATCGGAGAGCACCAGCGCGACCTTGTCCCGCACCGGCTTGCCTTCTGCTGCCGCCGTTGCGGCGATCAACTGCAAGCGTTCCCATGCTTCCTTGCCGGTCTTGGTCATGATGAAGGGCACGCCCATGGCCTCGAGGCCTTGTTCAATCAGCGTGCGGGCGACCACCGAGTCGTCTGCGGCGAGCACGACGCTGCCCGGTTTGAGCACGACCTTGTCGCCCACCGCGGCCGGGTCGATGTCTTGTTCGCCGGGGGCGCCCATTTCGCGCAGGATCGATTCCACGTCCAGCACCTGCGCCAGGCGCGAGCCTTCGGTATTGCCGTCGAGGCGCGCAATGCTGGTGACCATGCGGCCGGCAGCGGTATTCTCGGCGGACAGCACCTGGCTCCAGTCGAGGCGCACGATGTCTTCCACTGCCTCCACCGCAAAACCCTGGGTGGTGCGGGCGAATTCCGTCACGAGGAGGATGTTGAGGCCGGTCTTGGGAATGCAGCCGACGATGGCGGGCAGGTCCAGCACAGGAATGATCTGACCGCGAAGATTGACCACGCCCAGCATCTGCGGACGCGAGCCGGCAATGCCGGTGATTTCGGGCATGGCAACGATCTCGCGAATCTTGAACACGTTGATGCCGAACAGCTCCGAGTGCTCGCCGTTTTGATCCCCACCGAGACGGAACAGCAGCATTTCGAACTTGTTGGAACTGGTCAGGTTGCTGCGTTCGTCGATATCCTTTTGTACTGCGTCGATCATCGTTGCCCCTGCGAGGTTCATGGATTTCACGAGAGTAACAGTTCGGCTATACGGCGACAATTGAGGAAGTCGACGAAACCCTCAAATTCCCCCCTCGTCGAGAGCAATACCTCTCATCCGCCGTTGGCGCGGAACAACGCCAGCGTGCGGGCTCGCGCCAATGTTGCACTTTCGTCATGAAAATCGCTGCGACGGTCGGAGTTGAATCCGTGGCCGGCGTCATACAGGTAGACCTCGACTTCCGGATGCCGGGCGCGCACGGCTTCCACCCCCTCCAGGGGAATCCCCTTGTCCAGCTTCCCGAAATGCAGGATGGTCGGACAGCGCGGCGTTTCTTCGGCCATCCTTGGAATCATGCCGCCGTAATAGCCGGACGCAGCCGCCAGGCTGGTACAACGGCAGGCCGCCGCCCAAGTGGCCGATCCGCCGTAGCAGTAGCCGGTCATGAATACCGGTCCCTTGTCCTTCAGGCTGTCGATGCACACCTGCACATCCGCAATCGACTGGTCAAAGGGATGCAATTCGCGCGCGATGCGCAGTGCCGACTGCACGTCCTCCTGGCTGTAGCTTGCCTGCAGACCGGGCGCCTCGCGGTCGAATAGTGCCGGCGCGAGCACCTCGTAACCTTCGGCCGCGTAGATGTCGCACTGCTCCCGGATGTGATCGGTCACGCCGAAGATTTCCTGGATGAGCACGAGGCCGCCGCGTCGCGGACCGGAGGGTTGCACGTGGTAGACGCTGATGCGTGCGCCGTCGCGCATGGCCATGGAGATCATCTTTCCGTTCAATGGCATGGAGTGTCCTTTCTATGCAGGGAGCGGCCAGTATAGCGACGCCCCGCTTTTCCCGCCGTCGCCTCCAGAATTGATGTCCGGCAGCAGTGCAAAGACCGGCGTTTGCTGCTAAGGTATTCATCCCATTCCAACAAGGAGACTGCGATGAAGGCGATTCTGGCTGTCCTGTTGTTGTCCGTATCCGCGCTGGCGAGCGCGCATAACTGCCCGAACGAAATGAAGGCGATCGACGCCAAGCTGAGCACGGCGAGCGTCGGCGCCGAGGATCAGGCGAAGATCAAGGCCCTGCGCGCCGAAGGCGAAAAGCTCCACAAGGAAGGCAAGCATACCGAATCGATGAAGGCACTCGGCGAAGCCAAGAAACTGCTCGGCATCTGATCAGCGATTTCTTCACAATCAGCCACCGCAAGGTGGCTGTTTTTTTGCAAGGAAAACCCTCAACGTGATCACCCTCTACCACTGCGTCAGCGCCCGCTCCTTCCGTCCTTTGTGGACCATGGAAGAAATGGGCATGCAATTCGGCTCGCACTACGAACTGAAGATGCTTCCCTTCCCGCCGCGCGTGCATGCGCGGGAATACCTGTCGGTCAACCCGCTGGGCACGGTGCCGGCCTTCTTCGACGGCGAAGTGAAGATGACCGAATCGGCGGCGATCTGCCAGTACCTGGCATCTAAATACGGGCCGACGCCGTTGGAAGTGGGGCGAGACGAAACGGGATTTGCCGCCTGGCTGAACTGGATGCATTTTGGCGAGGCGACGCTGACCTTTCCGCAGACGCTGGTGCTGCGGTATCGTCACCTCGAACCAGAGGACCGCCGGCTGCCGCAGGCAGCGGAGGATTATCAGCGCTGGTTCCTTGCGCGTTTGCGCGCCGTGGATGCGGTGGTTGCTGACAGCGAGTTCCTTTGTGCGGGACGGTTCACGACGGCGGATATTTCTGTTGGCTATGCGTTGATGCTGGCGGAGTATCTTGGGATGCAGGAGCAGTTTCCTTCTGCAGTGCAGGCGTACTGGGAGCGGCTCAAGCAGCGGGATGGATATCGCCAGGCGCTGGAGGTGCAGAAGCAAGCGGCCGAGGCGCAAGGCGTTTCGACGGTTCCTGCGCCGATCGTTTGGCGGTGAGCGCTCACCGGAAAATTACGCAAATTTTCCGAGGCGGAGAGCGTAGGCCCGGCAATCGATTCGTTTGAACGCGGGTAACTACGTCGAATGTCACGATCCCCCTCGCCCGCCATTCCCGAGAAGGCGGGGAGAGGGCAGCATGATCCGCGAAATAGCATCGACACTCCAAAGAAAAAAAGCCTGCACAACTGTGCAGGCTTTTCATCATCAAAGGCGACAGCACCGCCTTCGGCGCATCATCACACGCGCTCGATCACAGCCGCAATCCCCTGGCCGCCGCCGATGCACATCGTGATCAGGCCATAACGCTTGCCGGTGCGGATCAGCTCATACAGGCACTTGATGGTGATGATCGCGCCGCTTGCGCCCAGCGGGTGGCCGAGTGCGATCGCACCGCCGTTCGGGTTGGTGCGCGCCGGATCGAGGTCCAGACCACGGCATACGCCGAGCGACTGGGCGGCGAAGGCTTCGTTGGATTCGATCACGTCCATGTCGTTCAGGCTCAGGCCGGCGCGCTTCAATGCGAGCTGGACTGCCGGGATCGGGCCGGTGCCCATGATGGACGGCTCGACGCCGGCCACCGCGTAGGACACGAGGCGCGCCATCGGGGTCAGGCCGGCGCGCGATGCGGCGCCTGCTTCCATCAGCACGCAGGCTGCTGCGCCGTCGTTCAGGCCGGACGCATTGCCGGCGGTGACGGTGCCGCCCTCCTTCTTGAATGCCGGCTTGAGCTTGGCCAGGCCTTCGATCGTCGCATCTGCCTTCGGATGCTCGTCGGTGTCGAAAACCACGGTGCCCTTGCGGCCCTGAATCTCGATCGGCACGATCTGGGACTTGAAGTAACCGGCGGCAATTGCGGCCAGCGCCTTCTTCTGGCTGTTCAGCGCGAATTCATCCTGTTCCTCGCGCGAGATGCTGTATTGCGCAGCGACGTTCTCGGCGGTGATGCCCATGTGGCCCGCGCCGAACGGATCGGACAGCGCGCCCACCATCATGTCGATCATCTTGAAGTCGCCCATGCGCTGGCCCCAGCGCGCAGCCGGCGTGGAATACGGTGCGCGGCTCATGGTTTCCACACCGCCGCCGACAGCGATGTCGGTGTCGCCGAGCTGGATCGCGTTGGCCGCGGTCACGATGGCCTGCAGGCCCGAGCCGCACAGGCGGTTGAGCGTGAGGGCTGCGGACTCCTTGGCCATGCCGGCGTTGAGGCCGACCACGCGCGACACGTACATGTCACGCGGCTCGCAGTGGATCACGTTGCCCAGCACGATCTGCCCCACTTGCGCCGCATCGATCTTTGCGCGGGCGAACGCTTCCTTGACCGCGATTGCGCCGAGGTCGCAGGCGCTGAAATCCTTCAGCGAACCGCCGAAGGTACCGATCGCGGTGCGTGCCGCACCGACGATGACTACGTCTCTTGTATTTGCCATCTCTGTTCCTTGAATGTGGGGTAATTGGTCGCGCGAGCATACACGATGAACCGAGTATTTTCTGTCAACTTCGAGACATTCGCACTACCGTAGAAGTACGGGAACGATAGTCCAATTGACAACATCCATCTCAACCGGCATCAAACAGAATTGCTGTTTCCTCTGGGAACCAATATTAACCTGGCGAAACTAAGCTTTCTTTGGAGGCGCTATGGATGCACAAGAGGGGCAGGTTCCGAACGAGGAAGTGGTGTTCGCGAAACTGATGAAAAAACTGAGAGGAGAGCAGGTGACGATGCCAGAGAACGATGGCCGCAAGGTGATCCGTCCCGACGGCCGCGAGATGTCGATCGTGGAAGTTACCGAAGAACTGATGCGCCAGTTGAAAAGAAATAGCGCCTGACATGAGGCGGGCTTAGGCAGTGCCTTAGGCCCGCCTCGGCATTCAATGCCCTTTGTGGTGGTGATGCCTTTCCTGCTTCTTGCCGCCGCCTGCACCCACGCTCCTTCCCGCCTTCACGTGGCTTTTGCGGTTGTGGCTGCTCTTGTTGCCTCGGCCTGAACAGCCGTCTATCGACTGTACGTCGGCTTCAGTCCTGTCCAATCGCTTGGCTTGGGGTTTGGCATTGTCCATGAGTCACCTCGACAGTTGTCGGTTAATCCAGATGCCAGTAGACACGCAGCCACCTGGAAAAAATCCCTCCCGCCGCGAGATTACAGACTTGCTTCCGCTCCCCATAGTTGCTGCATGTTGACTCGTACAGCGGCCTGCGCTTCATTCAGCACTTCGCGTATCGCATGCAACTCCTTGTGCGTCTCCCGCCGGATCGGGAATGACAGCGGCGCGCCGCGCGGCCCGACCAGCGAGTGCACGATGGGCGTTGTCGTGCTGTTGCCGCGCCCAGTCACGATACCGACCTCGCCGTTGACCAGCCGCACGAAAGTGCCAGTTGGATAAGTACCAAGTTCGCGGATGAAGCAGGTCGCGAGCAACGGATTGATATTTTTCTTTTCGGTCAGCAGGATGTCGCGCAAGGCGGCATTGGGCAGCATCGACTTGCGGTAGTTGCGCAACGACACCCGCGCGCAATAGCGGTCGGCCAGCGCGATGATCTTCGCGTTTTCCGGGATCGCCGCGTTGCTCTTGCCAAGGGGGTAGCCGCTGCCGTCTTCGTTCTCGTGATGATGCAGCACATAGGCGAGCACATTCTCGTCGGTGACGCCGGCGCCGCGCAGGAGGTTTACGCTTTCCTCCGGATGGTGGCGGATCATGTCCTGCTCTTCATCCGACAGTGGCTGATCGCGATGATGGAAATTTTCGTGATGGCGCAGCATGCCCACATTCATCATCAGCGCGGCAGCCATGATGTCCTGGGTCTCGCAGGGCGACTTGTTCATCGCGCGCGCCACCAGCAGCGAGACGACCGCGCTGTCGATACTGTGGCGCACTGGGTAGCTGCCCGATTCCTGGTTGAGCAGGATGCAGGCAAGCGCGACGTCGGCATTGATGTCGACCGCGTATTTGATGGCGGTGACGACTTCTGCGATCTTGGGATGCAGCTCGGATTCGTTGTGCAGGTTGAATAGCAGCCGCTCGAGCCGCTTGGTGGAGAGATTGATCAGGCGCAACGCGGACGGTCTTTCGACATGCTTCGCTGCCGCAGCCGCCGCAGCGGGTGTGTAAGACTTGTCGTTGGTTGCTGCGACAAACAGGCCGCGCGAGACGAGCGTCTCGACCTGGTGCTCACGTTGGACGATGTGGCCCTTGCGCAAGAGTAGTTTGTTGTTCGCGTCATAGACGTCCCATGGCAGGGGTTTCCCGACCACGATGTCCGACATGGTGATGCGCCTCTGCTCCATCCCTGCCTCCTCCTGTTGTATGGCGGCGGCGGAGCCGGCGCTCGATTTTTTCGGGGCAGTGTATCTACATAATTGAAAACAAACAACAAATTACGCTGGCCGGCGTACTGAAAATGGCATGAATAGAGACAGTCCTCTAATGCCCGGGGGACTGCCACAGGCGAGCAAGCGGTCACTCACATTACGCCATTTCCTTCGCCATGCCCCCGGATGCGGCGCCCCTGAACATTCCCTTCAAGTACGGCGATGTCCGCCGGCCGGCAAATCGCAGCGCGGTTGCGGGCAGTTCGCGCGCAAACTCGCCGAGCGACGGCGGATCGAACGCCATGGCACGCAGAAGGCGGCCGCGTCCGCCGCGGTCGGCCAGCAAGCCCCGCCATGCCGCTGGACGGACCAAGGGGTGACGGATGCTGACACTGCCCGCCGTCAGCGCGCGCACGCCTGCATTCTTCGGCGCCGGTACCAGGCTCTCTGCAACGAAGTTCAGGCCGCACCAGACAGACGCGGTCAGCGATGCCCAGAAGCGCGGGTTCGACTCGATCAGCCAGACCTTGCCTGTACCCTCCTCGACCCGCGCGTCCACATGCATGACACCGTGATAAGCGCTTGCCCCCGACAGTGCGGACGCCATGGCTTCGAGGGCCGGATTAGACAGGAAGTCGATGCGGGATCCGCTTGCCCGCTGCACGGCGAGAGCCGACAGGCGTCCGTCAGACGACAGGAAGCTGACATCGACGTCGACGCCGCGAATGAAGCGCTGCGCGATCAACGGGCCGAAGTCGTAGCCGCGGTTGTCGAGGATCGATGCTTCGAAGTCCTGCTCGCTCAGTACGACGTGGACACCAGTCGAACCGGCCCGGTTGAGCGGCTTGACCACGAAGGGCAATCCGATTTCTGCGACGATCGCATGGAAGTCCATCTCCATCTTGGACGAAAAGAAATGCGTCGGCGGCACCGGCAAGCCCTGCCCTGTGCAGAACTGATGGAACTGCCACTTGTTGTCGAACATGTCGAGCGTGCGCAGGTCGGGTATCGGTGTCGTCTTGACATTGAGCATTCCATGCACACGATTGGCGAGGCGTATCGCGTCGCAGTCGGCGGGAATCAGGATCACATGCGGATTACGGTTGGCGATCCGATTGACCGCCTCGACGAAACCGGCATCGTCCGCGCCGTCGATGTCGACCGTAACCTGTCCCTTGCACAGGCGCGACCAACGCAGGCTGCGCGTCGCCTGTCCCCCCACGACGGTGCACTTGGCATCGGTAAAGCTGCGAACGGCCAGCAACACGGCGGACACCACGCGCCGGCAATTTCCCGAAACGATGAAGTTGATCACCTGCTCTCCTCGGCAATGCAATGCGATTGCTGCAGCATGTCGGGTTTGATTGCACATTTCTTGAGTCTGCGCAATCGATGCAGCGAGAGGCTTGCGAAGCAAAGACTTGCATGCTTCGAATTTTCCAATACGGAAGAATGTGATTCACCTGCGTTGCAGGTACGGACTTCAATGCTGCGCGAGGAGGGGTGCAGAAGGCCGTATTGGGCAAAAACAAGGACGCGATCATCATCGCCGGCAGGCTTGCACTTCCCAGAGCGCTTACCGCCCGGAAGGGGCTGCGCCCTCCGTTTCGGCGCTACTGAACTTTCTGCGGCCCAAGTGTCTTACATACGAATTTGACAACCTCATTTGCCGGGACCGTATGAATCCAATTTCCGTTGATAACGTTGTTGATACATACCGTTTCTATGCCCCCCTCTACGACCGCGTGTTCGGCGCGGTCCTCGAACCCGGACGGCGCGCACTTACCGATGCCGTCAATGCGATACGTCCCACCTCGATCCTCGAAGTCGGCATCGGAACCGGGCTGACGCTGGAACGTTACCCGGCAAGCGCACCGGTTGTCGGCATCGACATTTCCAAGGAGATGCTCGAGATTGCGCGGGAGCGTGCCGAAAGACTTCCCGGTCGCAGCATCCACCTCGCAGCGATGAATGCCGAAGCGATGGATTTTCCGGACGGATGCTTCGATTGCGTAGCGATTCCCTATGTCCTTTCCGTTACGCCCAATCCCGAGCGGCTCGTTGCAGAGATCCGGCGCGTATGCCGCAGGAACGGCACGATACTGATCCTCAACCACTTCAGCGGCAGCCGCTTCTGGTGGTTTCTCGAACGCGCGGTACGCCCCCTGTCGAACAGGATCGGCTTCCGTTCGGACTTCTGCTACGACGAACAGATCCTGAAGTACAACTGGGAAATCCTGTCGGTGCAGAAAGTGAACTTCTTTGGTCTTTCCCGCCTGGTCGCCATACGGAACAACTAAGGAACAAACAAGCCGCATCGCTCGTCGCAGTCTACGTCCTCCTTCGTCATCCGGAGATCGCATATGAAGACAAGAGCGGCAATCGCATGGAAGGCCGGGGCTCCGCTTGAGGTGCAGGAAGTCGAACTGCAAAGCCCGCGCGCCGGCGAAGTGCTGGTGGAAATCAAGGCCACCGGCATCTGCCACACCGATTACTACACCCTCTCCGGCGCCGATCCGGAAGGCATCTTCCCTGCGATCCTCGGACATGAAGGCGCCGGTGTCGTGATGGAAGTCGGCTCCGGCGTCACCTCGCTGCGCGAAGGCGATCATGTCATCCCCCTGTACACGCCGGAATGCCGGCAGTGCAAATTCTGTCTGTCGAGGAAAACCAATCTCTGCCAGGCGATCCGTGCGACGCAGGGCAAGGGCCTGATGCCGGACGGCACGAGCCGGTTTTCTACAGGGGGACAGACGCTGTTCCACTACATGGGCACCTCGACCTTCGCGAACCATATCGTGGTGCCGGAAATCGCGCTGGCAAAAATCCGCAGCGATGCGCCGTTCGACAAGGTCTGTTACATCGGCTGCGGTGTGACGACCGGTGTCGGCGCAGTGCTGTTTACGGCGAAGGTAGAGACCGGCGCGAATGTCGTCGTGTTCGGCCTGGGCGGCATCGGGCTGAACGTGATCCAGGCTGCGCGGATGGTGGGTGCGGACAAGATCATCGGCATCGACCTCAATCCTGCGCGCGAAGACATGGCGCGCAAGTTCGGCATGACGCACTTCATCGACCCAAAGCAGTCGGCCAACGTTGTCGACGACATCATCCAGTTGACGGACGGCGGGGCAGACTACAGCTTCGAGTGCATCGGCAATACCGCCACGATGCGCCAGGCGCTCGAGTGCTGCCACAAGGGCTGGGGACAGTCGGTGATCATCGGCGTCGCCGCCGCGGGGCAGGAGATCAGCACGCGCCCCTTCCAGCTCGTCACCGGCCGCGTATGGAAGGGTTCGGCTTTCGGCGGCGCACGCGGACGTACCGACGTGCCGAAGATCGTCGACTGGTACATGGAAGGCAAGATCAATATCGACGACCTGATCACGCACTGCCTGCAGCTAGAAAGGATCAACGAAGGCTTCGAGCTGATGAAGCGCGGCGAGTCGATCCGGACGGTGGTCCTGTACTGAATCCCCGCAATCACCCTCGAGGAGCACGCCATGCTGGAGATCGTAAGCGAACATTCCTGCTTCGGCGGCATCCAGGCGTTCTACCGGCATGACTCCGAGGTGATCGGACTGCCGATGCAATTCGCCGTCTATCATCCATCCGTGGAACGGAAGCGTCTCGTACCCGTGCTGTTCTTCCTCGCCGGACTGACCTGCAACGAGGAGACCTTCATGATCAAGGGGGGAGCGCAGCGCTGGGGAGCGCAGCGCTGGGCATCACAGCACGGCATCATGCTGGTCGCCCCCGATACCAGTCCGCGCAACACCATCATCCCGGAAGCCGACAAGGACTGGGAGATGGGCACCGCGGCCAGCTTCTATCTCGACGCCACGCAGGCGCCGTGGAACAGGCATTTCCGCATGGAGTCCTATGTCGTGCATGAATTGCTGAGCCTGATACTGATCGAGTTCAATGCCGATGGAAACCGGGTCGGCATCTGTGGCCATTCGATGGGTGGGCACGGTGCACTGGTCCTGGCTTTGCGCCATCCGGACCGGTTCCGATCTGTGTCCGCGTTGGCTCCCGTTTCCGCACCGATGAAATGCCCGTGGGGACAGAAGGCGTTTTCCCACTATCTTGGCGCAGGCCAAGAGCAATGGGCCGAGTATGACGCCAGCGAACTCATGCGCCGTCGCCGCGCCCCCTTCGAACACAGCATCCTGATCGACCAGGGCCTGACCGACAAATTCCTGACGACCCAATTGCTGCCACAGGAATTCGAACAAGCCTGCATCCAGGCTGGGCAATCCCTCACCTTGCGCCTGCATGAGGGCTACGACCATAGCTACTACTTCATCTCAAGCTTCATTGCAGACCACATCGCCTTCCACCACCGCGTCCTTACCGGCCATGCCTAGGGTCTGTTCGCATTTAATTCGGAAGTGCGAAGGCGCCGTATACGTTGCAGGGCAAGGCGCGAAGAGGCGTCGTAGCGGACTCGGCGTCCCCGTGCTACGGCAACGACGAGCAACACCGCCATACGGCGCATACGGCACCTTCCCAGAGGGTTCAAGCCAAAACGCGCGCTGACGGCGTTGCATGGCTAGCAAAGGCGTCCAGCCTTTGCGTCGCTACGCACCACCGCCAACACGCGTTTTGGCTTGAACGCATCTCCCGAATTAAATGTGAACAGACCCTAATATCCAGTAGGATATGCGCGGGCCGGTACCCGCACCGAACAGATAACAAATCATCCTCGGCGTTGCCGGCCTGCCGTGCGGCGGTGCGCCGCACGCAATGCAGTACGCGATTCATTACCCAGTGCATTTTGCAGTGCATAACAAAACAGGAGACATACCATGACGCATCCCGGGTTCACACGGCGCGATTTCCTGAAGTCCGCCGCAGCTGCCACAGCCACCATCGCCATTCCCACCCTTGCCCAGTCCTATCCCTCGCGCCCCGTACGGTTGATCTGCCCCTGGCCGGCCGGCGGCTCGACCGACGTGGTCATGCGCGTCTTCGCCGAAAGCGCGAGCAAGATCCTCGGCGGCAGCGTGATTATCGAAAACAAACCCGGCGCGGGCGGCATCCTTGGCGCCGTCGAGATGGTCAATGCCAAGCCCGACGGCTACACGCTGACGCAAGTCCCACTCGGCATCTTCCGCATTCCGCACATGCAGAAGGTGGCTTTCGATCCGATGAAGGACCTGACCTACATTGCCTGCCTGACCGGCTATACCTTCGGCATCGTGGTGCGTGCGGATTCGCCGATCAAGAGCATCAAGGATCTCGTCGATTTCGCGAAGGCGAACCCGGAACAGTTCTCCTATGGTTCCACCGGCACCGGCACGACGCCCCACCTGGTGGTGGAGCAGTTTGCGCGGCGCGCGGGCATCAAGCTGATGCATGTGCCGTTCAAGGGGAATGCGGACGGCATGCAGGCGCTGCTCGGAGGCCATGTGATGGCGCACAGCGACGCGACCGGCTGGGCTTCCGCGGTCGAGGCAGGACGGGCGCGGCTGCTGGCGACGTACGGCAGCAAGCGTACCAAGCGCTGGCCGAACGTACCAACGCTGCTGGAACTGGGCTACCAGACCGTCTCCGATTCACCCTTCGGTATCGGCGCCCCGAAAGGCATGGACCCGGCGCTGGTCACGCGCCTGCAGGACACCTTCCGCAAGACGCTGGAGGATCCGAATGTAATCGCGACCCTCGACAAGTTGGACCAGCCGGTCATTTACATGGACAGCGCGGCTTATACCAAGTTTGCGCACGACACCTTCAGGGACGAAAAGGAAACGATCGAAAGCCTGGGCCTGGCCAAGACAAGCTGACAGGGATTCATGCGGCAGGTGCGGCAGGCGGAAGCCTGCCGACGGCACCAAGGATTGGAACAAGCTGGTCGGCCTCCCCGACCAGCGCATGTGCCGCGGCAGGCAGACGGGGCACGATCGCATCGTTGCCCGGGATAGCCAGGATTGCGCCGCCCGTCGTTGTTGATAAGACAATTTCCTCTTGTGACAATTTCCTCGCGGAATCGAAGCCGAGCATATATGATGAAATGTGTTGATATACGTCAATATGCAGAGGCGAAAGCAAATCTCGTCTCCGGCGCAGGCTGCGATTGACGCAAACCGGCCTGGCTTTCGCTGCACTGCCGTAGCTGCCCGCCGGCCACAATCGACGTTCCAAGCCTGACCACGAGGAGGCTGTCATGTCGGGAACCGCGCAGGCATCATCGACCCGTATCGTTCTACCCCGGAACGCCATGCTCCTCGCCGCCTTTCCGGGCGTCGCACCGTCGACGTGACGGAATTGCCATGCCTGACCTTAGCAAATGGATTGCCGGTACGCGGGAAGCCCGCGCCGCCTGGCATGCCCCGGAAGGCATCAGCCGCCGCATCACGCTATCGACGCTGGCACTGAGCCTCGCACTGCTGACGGCAGCCTTTGCCACCACTGTGGGCATCCTGCACTGGGGGCTGCGCAACGCAGTCGAATCCGACCTCGAGGCCAGCGTCCGCTCGACGCAGGAGCGTTTCGAGTCCAGGTTGAACAACTACGCTGACAGCCTCGTGTCCCTGGCGGCGAACAGCCGAATGGCAGCCGCGCTCTCCGCACCAGGTGCGCCGCGAGCGCCGGAAGAAGCGGCAAGCGTCCTGAAGGAGTACGCGTCACCGTTGCCGCAATTGGTCTCCCTGGTTGTCTATGACCGGCATGGCGGCCTTGTCGCGGGAGATATCCGTGAGCCGTCGGCATCCGCCGCGCGCGCCGGGGCGCAAAGCGTACTGCGCAATGGCCGGCCGTACGCGGACATCGTTGCCGACACGCGCGGCCGGCGCGTCCTGCGCTTGTTCCAGCCCGTTGCTTCCGGCGCATCCGGGATTGCGGCCGGGGTTCTTCTCGGCGCGGTGGACCTCGACGATGTATCCGCCGAAGCCGCGCAACTACCCGCCGAAAGCGCGCTCCTGATGGAGGTCGCGACTGTCACGAACCTGCCGCTGCCACACCGCCCGGACTACATCGAGCAAGTGTCGGTGCCAACGCTCGCACCTCCGCTTGACTCCCTTGGCCTGCGCCTGCGGCTGGGACGTCCGGCTCTCTCCGCCGAGGTCGCGGTCCGCCAGGCAATGGCGATATACGCCGTGCTAGGCATTGTGACGCTGCTGCTGGCGCTGTTCGCGGCGCGGCGCATCGGTCGCCGGGTCGTATCACCGATCCGCGAGTTCGCCACGCTCGCGGAGAACTTCAATTCAATGATTGAAAAGCTGAGCGCGGCCTATGCTCAATCGCAGGCACATGAATTCGAATTAAAGGCACTCCTGGAAAACTCGCCAGACATGATCGCGCGCTTCGACCGCGAATTGCGCTGCGTCTATGCCAACGGCAAGGTAAAAGACTACCTGGGCATGCCGCCGGAACGCATTGTGAATGGCACCGCTACCGACTTCGGCATGGGCGACAGCGCGCGCGCATTGATGCAGCGCCTGTTCCGGCAAGGCGGCGAGGAGATCCATGAGTACAACCATGCAGGCCGCAGCTTCGAAGCGCATTTTGTATCCGAGCACAATGCCCAGGGCGAGGTCGCTTCGCTGATGTGCATCATGCGCGATGCGACGGCGCGGCGCGCAGCGGAAGATAGCCTGCGCGAAGAGCAGGAACAACTGCAGCACCAGGCTACGCATGACGCCCTCACCTGCCTGCCCAATCGCAACCTGCTGACCGACCGCCTGGCGCAGGCAATCAGCTATGCGCAGCGTTATCAGCGCATGGTGGCGGTCGCCTTCCTCGACCTCGATAAATTCAAGCACATCAACGACACCATGGGCCACGACGTCGGCGACCAGTTGCTCAAGATTGTCGCCGAGCGCCTGTCGGCTTGCGTGCGGGATTCGGATACGGTTGCCCGCCTAGGCGGCGACGAATTCGTGCTCGTGCTGTACGACCAGGCCAACGAAGACATCACCTACCACGCGATGCAACGCGTGCTGAGCAGCATCTCGCAGCCGATGGAGATTGCCGGCCGTGAAATGACGATTACCTGCAGCATCGGCTTCGCAGTCTACCCGCAGGATGGACGCGATGCGGAAACGCTGATCAAGAATGCCGATACGGCGATGTACCGCGCCAAGGAACTCGGGCGCGACAACTTCCAGTTCTACACGGCGGATCTGCACACGCGCATCAACGAGCGTCTGGCCATGGAAGCCGGGCTGCGACGTGCGCTGCAGCAGGATGAATTCGAACTGCACTACCAGCCGCGGGTCGACCTCGCGAGCGGAAAGATCACCGCGCTGGAAGCCCTGATCCGCTGGAACCACCCGGAACTGGGCCAGATCGAACCGCGCCGTTTTGTTCCGCTTGCCGAAGAGCTCGGACTGATCCATCGCATCGGCGAGTGGGTGTTGCGTGAGAGTTGCCGCCAGCAGGCCGCATGGCAGCGCGCCGGTGTCGCGGATCTACCGATCTCCGTCAACATCTCGGCAGCGCAGTTCCTGCAGAAGGACTTTACGCAGATGATCGCCGATATCCTGCTCGACACACCCCTGGAATCAAGCCGGCTCGAACTGGAGATCACGGAGTCGCTTTCCATGCAGGATCCGGAAGCCACGATCCGCCTGCTGCGCGAGTTGAAGGATATGGGCGTACGCGTGACCATCGACGACTTCGGCACCGGCTACTCGAACCTGAATTACATGAAGCAGTTCCCGGTAGACATCATCAAGCTGGACCAGAGCTTCGTGCAGGACATCGTGCGTAACCCGGAAGACCTCGCGATCTCCAATGCCGTGATCTCGATGGCGCACAGCCTGCACCTGAAGGTCACCGCCGAGGGAGTGGAAAGCGCGACGCAGCTTGCGCTCCTGGCCGACCACGGCTGCGACGAAATGCAGGGTTTCTATTTCAGCGCCCCGCTGCCAGTAGGGCGCTGCACTGCCCTGTTGGAGGAAAACCGCGTACTGCCCGTGGAGGAACTCGGCCGCCGCCGGACGAACCGCACCATCCTGCTGGTCGACGACGAACCGCATGTGTTGTCTGCGCTGGAACGGATCCTGCGTCGGACGGGTTGCAGGATATTGACGGCCAACGGCGCGCTCGAGGCATTCGACCTGATGGCCATGCATGAAGTGGGCGTCATCGTGAGCGACCAGCGGATGCCGGGAATGACGGGTGTGGAATTCTTCGCGCGCATCCGCATCATGTACCCGGCGACAGTCCGCATGATCCTGTCAGGCTATGCCGATATCGACGCGGTGACCAACGCGATCAACGTCGGGGCGGTCTACAAGTTCCTCAACAAGCCTTGGGACGCCAACGAACTGTGTGCCATCGTCAATGACGCGTTCGAGAAATACGAGGATGACCTGCAGCGCCTCGGACGGGCGCCGGAAAGGCGGGCTGCCGCCTGCTGACCAGTTGACAGCCCCGAACGTTTCAATTACAGAAGGGTCTTGGCCAGCGCTTCGAGCTGAGCGGTGTACTGCTTCTCGTCCAGCTGCTTGCGCGCGACACCGCTTTCGAATGCCGCCGCCGCGATCTGCGGCGTCACGCCGGTCAACAGGCGCTTGTCGAGCAGGGTCGGCACAATGTAGCTCTTGCCGAACTGGTCGTCGCTGCGCGCCATCGACGCCAGTGCAACCACACAGGCGCGCTTCATCGCCTGGTTGATCGTGGTGGCCGCGCTGTCGAGCGCCGCGCGGAACAGATAGGGGAAGCACAGCGCATTGTTGATCTGGTTCGGATAATCCGAACGGCCGGTCGCGACGACGGCGTCCGGCGCGACCTCGAGCACCAGTTCCGGCCGCAGTTCCGGCTCGGGATTGGCGAGCGCGAAGACGATCGGCTGCGCCGCCATCTTGCGCACATCTTCCTGCTTGAGCAGCCCCGGACCCGACAGGCCGAGGAACACATCGGCCATGCTGATCACCTCGGACAGGGTCTTCGCACTCGTGTTCTGCGCCCATGCGCGCTTCTCTTCGGTCAGGTCGCGCTCGGTGGTGAGCACACCCTTGCTGTCGCACACATACACGTTCTCTCGACGTACACCGAGGTCGATCAGCATGTCCAGGCAGGCAAGCGCGGCAGCGCCGGCGCCCGAGCACACAACCTTGACCAGGGAAATGTCGCGCCCGGTCAGCTGCATCGCATTGAGGAAGCCCGCGCCGACGACGATTGCCGTGCCGTGCTGGTCATCGTGGAACACCGGGATGGACAGGCGGTCGCGCAGCCGGCGCTCGACCGCGAAGCACTCGGGAGCCTTGATGTCTTCCAGGTTGATGCCGCCGAATGTCGGGTGCAGCGCGGCGATGATTTCGATCAGCTTGTCCGGGTCGGTTTCGTCGATCTCGATGTCGAAGGCGTCGATGCCGGCGAACTTCTTGAACAGCACCGCCTTGCCTTCCATGACCGGTTTGCCTGCCAGCGCGCCGATGTCGCCCAGGCCGAGCACCGCGGTGCCGTTGGTGATCACGCCGACCAGATTGCCCTTGGCGGTGTACTCGTACGCCTTGGCCGGATCCTTGTTGATTTCAACGCAGGGGACGGCGACGCCCGGCGAGTACGCCAGCGACAGGTCGGTCTGGCTGGCGACCGGCTTGGTGACCTGGATGGCGATCTTGCCGCGCTGACCGGCGGCGTGGTATTCGAGTGCTTGTTGTTCCAGCGTGGTCATGATGGTGCTTTCCGTAATAGTTGAATTCGAATCCTTGCGGGAGTCGGTGCGAAACCAAACACTGCAAACGCCGATGCAGCTGCACGCCAATGCGGCGGCCGCGCGCTATGGGCACGCGTTGGTTTTCGAACGGACTCTGGCGGGACAAGCGCAGGCGCACACGCGGTCATGCGAACCGCAGGCGAAAGCCATCTCGTCGAGATTCGACGCCTCCGGGCGTCGATACGGCAAGGAACTGTCCGGCTTCCGGACACGGCACAGGGATCTCTCGTGCAACCGTTCTTGCCGTCGTTTGCGGTGCGCTCAAGGGCTGCTTAAGCCTCTGGCGCTCCGAGGGGAGGTACATGTCGCGGCTACGTTCGCGACACCTTCCGGTTTCTCCCGCCGATAGGGGAGAAGGAGCAAACACGTCGCCCCGCAACCGGCGTGTTTGCTGCCTGCCGCAGGGAGTCGATAGACTAGCACACTCTGACGCCGCCGGGAGCGAGATTGCGGACACTACGTATCTACGTACCGTGCAGGTCCGGCGGTGCGGGGAAGAATCGCTTAGCGGAACGCTTCCGCCAGGGACATGACGCGCGGATTGATCGTGATATTGAAGCCGGCCATCACATCGTTCAGCTTCTGCAGGTTGTCTTCCTTTTCCGCGGCGGTCCAGCCATCAAAAATGTCGGTCCCGGCCTTCTGGAAATGAAGGTCGACGATCTTCTTGCCGTCGTGATGGGTGTAAGGCTTGGAGAACACCTGCTTGAAGCCGATGCCTTCGACCGCCTCGATGAAGCTGGACGGTAGATTGACCGCGTCCACCGCCACGTAAATCATGAACGTCTTGCCCGGCGGTTTCGCCGCGACGTCCACTGCGAACACGCCCGGTGCGACCGGTGCCGACGTACTCTTCAGAAATAACATGAACCCCTCTTCCGCTCTTGTTGCGGCGGACCGGTGCATGCCGGGCCGTCCTTTATCCGTAGAAATATGCCATAAATATGACATTGCTCAAACTGTTGTATTCGCAGAAATATTTCTAAAACGAAATATTTCTGCGTTATAGTCCGGCGGTATCCACAACAACAAAGGATGCCCATGTTCGTCGGCCACTACTCCGCAGCCTTCCTCGCCAAGCGCGTCGCACCGGCGGTCCCCCTCCCGGTGTATTTCATCACCTGCCAGCTGATCGACCTGTTCTGGGGTGGCTTCATCCTGCTGGGCGTCGAGAAAATGCGGGTCATCCCTAACTTCACGCGCTCCAACGGCCTGGACCTGTACTTCATGCCTTACACCCACAGCCTGTCGTCGGCGTTGATCTGGTCGGTCGGCGTAGGGGTGCTGTTCTGGCTGTGCACGCCGAAGCTCGCACAACGCGCGCGCTGCGCGGTTGCGATCGGATTGACGGTGCTTGCGCACTGGATGCTCGACCTGCTGGTGCATATTCCCGACCTGCCGCTGTGGTTCGACAGCTTCAAGGTGGGATTCGGATGGTGGAATTACTGGACGTTTGCGCTGGTACTGGAGCTCACCCTGCTGTGGGCGAGCGTGCTGCTGTGCCTGAAGACCGCCGGCGAGAACCGATGGCGTTACCTGCTCCTGGCTGTGGGGATGACCGGCCTGCACCTGTACAGCCTGTACAAGCAGCCTGCGGAGCCGGCGATGGTGGCGATGCAGCTCCTGGCAGCCTATCTCACGCTGACCGCGATCGCTTGGTGGGCCGGTAAAGACCGCCCCGCACCGGCGCCAGCGCAAGCGGCGGCGTAATCAGTGAGGGAACGGCGACAGCGGGGTGACCGTCGTTTCCTTCTGCGGCGGCGTGCGCGCCACGTTCATGATCATCGAAACGGTGGTGAAGTAGCCAGCCAGGCCGACCATATCGATCACGCCGCGCTCGCCGAACTTCTCCACGGCCAGGCGGTAGGTCTCGTCCGACACGCCGTGCGTGCGGGCCAGCTCGTCGCACAGGTCGTAGGCGATCTCCTCGTCCTCGGCCATGCCTTTCGGACGCCGCCCTTCGGCAAGCGCGTCGAGAACTTCCTGCTTCATGCCGGCCTTGAGCGCCAGCGGGTAGTGCATGCACCACTCGAACTGCTGCGTCCACTGGCGCGACACGATCAGCATCACCCATTCATTGATGCGGGTTTCCAGCGCACTCTGGAAACGGATGTATTCACCCACCTTCTGCAGGCGGTTCATCAGCTCCGGGCTGCGCATCAGCGGGATGAAGGGGCCGAACACCGCACCGCGCGGGCCGTTGATCAGTTCCTGCGCGGCTGCCTTCTGCGCGTCGTCCATGACCTCCATGGACAGCGCCGGCATGCGCTCGGGGCCGGGCATGCAGTTGAGGGCATTGAGGGGCTTGGTGTCGTTGCTCATGTTGCGTCCTTTCTTTTGATTCAATTGTCCTGTGCCTTGCCGCGCCCGAGCAGCAGCGCGCTCCCGGCCAGCAGTGCGGCGGCAATCACCAGTGCCGTCGAGAAGCTGTCATTGCCGCCGCCTGCGGAGACGGTCAAGGGACCGATGATCTGCCCCGCGGCGAATGCCGAGGTCATCGCCGCGATCAGCATCGTGCCGTTGCGCCCGGCGACATGCTTGCCTTCCTGCAGCGCGGCAAGCGTGATGACCATGAAGGTACCGCCGACACACAGCGCGGCAACGAATACCGACAGCAACCCGGGATGCAACACCGGCAGCACCACGCCTGCCGCCATCACGAACTGGCTGAACATCCATACCCGCCGGTTGCCCATGCGCTTGACGAGGAAGGCCACTGCCAGTGTCGACAGCGCCGCCGCCAGCCCGAAGACCGGCCACGACCAGCCGAACAAGGGCGAGCCCTGCAAGGCATTGCGCGCCATCACCGGCAGGAAGGTCGCTGGAATGATGTAACCGAAGCCGAACACGCCGTAACACAGCACGAGGCGCAGGGCGTCCGCGTCCCAGCGCAGGCGGCCGTGCGGTTCGGCCGCCGTCGTATGTTCCGGCGCGGGAGGGCGGCGGAAAAAGCGCCAGATGAACGAGGCAACAGCAAACGAAACAATGCCCATGGTCGCCCACGCCTGGGACGATACCGCGTCCATCCCGATCAAGGTAAGGCATATCAATCCGGCGCTCGCGATCCCGGTGCCGACGCCCGCGAACACGACGCTGTTGAGGAAGGGCCGCTGGTAGCCGGCCAGTGCTTCCATGCACCACGCCGACACGGAAATCAGCACCCATGCGCTGGCCATGCCGGCGATCAGGCGCAACACGGCCCACCCTGCAAACGGCAGCGGCCATGCCATTGCCAGCGTGACGACGGCAATCGCCAGCAGGCCGCCACGAATCGCGCGTTCCGGCCGGATCCGCACCACCATCGCGCTGAGCGCGCCCAGCAGGTAGCCGAGATAGTTGGCCGACGCCAGCAAGCCGCCGGAGGAAATCGACAAGCCGGCGTCCTGCAGCATCATGGGCAGGATGGGCGTGAAGGCAAAGCGGCCGATGCCCATCGCGACAGCCAGCGCGGCCAGTCCGGCGAGCGCCTTGGCGACCGGGCCGGCGTCGGCCCTGACGGCTTCGTGGAGTGTGGAATGTTGTTTGAGCATGCAGGCAGTCTAGCTTGACCAGACCATTCTGAAAAATGAATAATGGAGATAGGAGGTTCTCAAAATGAGAAACATTGACCTGGACTCGCTGCATATCTTCAAGGCGGTTGTCGACTATGGCGGCATCACCAAGGCGGCCAGCCAGCTTAACCGCGTGCAATCCAACATCACCACCCGCGTCAAGAACCTGGAAGACCGGCTGGGCGTAAAGCTGTTCCAGCGCCAGAGCGGCAAGCTGGTGCTGTCGCCCGAAGGGACACAACTGCTGTCATATGCCGAGCGGCTGCTGCGCCTGGCGTCGGAAGCCGAGGCGGCATTGCGCCAAGGCTCGCCGCGCGGCACCTTGCGCATCGGCACCATGGAGAGCACCGCGGCGGCGCGCCTGCCACCCCTGCTGTCGCTCTATCACCAGCACTACCCCGACGTGCAGATCGAGCTCGTCACCGGCACCTCGGGCGCGCTCGTCGGCAAGGTGCACCGCTTCGAGGTGGAGGCGGCCTTTGTCGCCGAGCCGTTCACGGCAACCGACCTGGAAATGCAGGAAGCCTTCCGCGAAGAACTGGTGCTGATCACACCGAAGAATTCCCCGCCGGTCAAATCGCCCAAGGACCTGCGCAAGCACACGCTGATCGCCTTCACAACCGGTTGCTCCTACCGTCGCATCCTCGAAGACTGGCTCGGCATGTCCTCGGTCGTGCCGGACCGCGTGCTCGAACTCGGGTCCTACCACGCGATCGTGGCCTGTGTCAGCGCAGGTTCCGGCATTGCGATCGTGCCGCGCTCGGTGCTTTCCGTCGTGCATGCGGAAAACGAAGTCACCGCATTCCCCCTGCCAGAACGTGTATCGCGCGCGAAGACGTACCTCGTGTGGCGCAACGGACACCAGTCCGTCGCTCTCGATGCATTACGGAAGGAATTACAAAAACGGAAGTATTGACGGCCCCATTGAGGGCTCGATTGCGGCATTTTTTTCCTGCATCTGCGTAGTTCTTACCTGCCGGCGAATCTACCCGGAAAGCCGCGCGCACGCCGCCCCTTTTCTTGCAGCAGGACGAACTGCTGGCATAAACACTGCATCCCTGTCCGCAATGCGCGCTCCCCTAATCACGCGCGCAGGCGACGTCATGTGCGTCGACGAGAACAAGACAGGAGACATGACCATGAAACCGATCCGAATCCTTGCGAGCAGCTGGCTTCCCGTCCTCGGAGCGCTGGCGCTCGCAGCATGCAGCGGCGGCGGCGGAGACAGCGGCGCAAGTACGCCGGGCAACAACCTCTCGCAGCCGGCGACCCAGGCCTCCGTATCGGAACTCGCCAACACCTTTGCCGCCACGTTGACCGGCGCCCAGGAAGTTCCCCAGCGGCCGAGCGGGGCGACTGGTTCCGGCACTGTCGTCATCGATCCCGCCACGCGGCAGATGTCGGCGACGCTGACGACGACCGCCATCGCGGGAATTGACGCCGGTATCCATCAGGCACAGCCGGGGCTGAACGGCCCGCTCATCTTTCCGCTGACCGAAACCACGCGCGGCAGCGGCATCTGGACCACGCGCTCGACGCTTTCCGAAGCGCAGTTCAATGCCTTCCGCGCCGGCGACTTCTACTTCAATGTGCGCAGCATCAATTTCGCCGACGGCGAAATCCGCGGACAGATCCTGTCGCAGCAGCCCGGCACGGTCACGACGGGCGTGAACAACAATGTGAACGTGATCACGAGCCCGGGGACAGGGACGACCAGCACCGGCACCGGCCTCAATCCCTTCGTCGCGTCGACCGCAACTTTCCTCGCGGCCTTGCGCGGCTCGCAAGAGGTGCCGCCGACGGCCAGCATCGCGCAGGGATCGGCAACGATGCTGATCACCCCGGCCAGCAGGCAGTTCACCGCGGCCATCACGACCATCAGCATCGCCGGCGACGCCGCTCATATCCATGAAGGCCCGGCGGGCGTCAATGGCCCGATCATCGTTCCGCTGGCGGAGTCGGTGACAGGGAGTGGTATATGGACCGTGTTGGCAGTGCTGACCGAGGCGCAATTCAATTCGCTGCAGGCAGGCAACCTGTACTTCAATGTCCATAGCAGGACATTTCCCACAGGAGAGATCCGCGGACAGATCCTGCCGCAGACGATTTCGCTGGAAACGATCACCGGCGCTACAGGCGGAGAAAATGCTACCGGCAGGACAGGAACCGGGACAACCGGAACGGGAACAACCGGCACGGGGTCGACCGGTACAACGACGACAGGAACGGGGATGACGGGTACCGGTACGACAGGAACGACAACAACCGGTACAGGGACGACCGGAACTGGTGCAACCGGTACCGGATTGACCGGCACCGGCACCACAGGTACCACAGGTACCGGCGCCACCACGCCGGCAGGCAACGACAGGTCAGTAGGCTTGCTGTTCTGACCTGCCCCGCCGGCCTCGCGCGGTCACTTCTTCGGCATCTTGCCGCCGGTCGGCGGCACGTTGCCGCAGTCCGCAGACAGCCACTTGCCGCTGTTTTCGTGACGCTGGGTGACCGGCTGGCCGTGCATCGTGCCCTTGAAGTCGTAGGTTGAGCTGAACGCGGTATCGCCGCTGAAGGTCCCCTTGACCTTGCCCTCACCCTTCATTTGCGCGCTGTTGCACACGATATCGGCACTGTAGCTGCCGCCGCCCTGCTGCATGTTCTTCGTCTGGCAGCCCATGTCGTTCTTTTCCATGCCGGGCGGCACATTGTTCTCCGTCATCTGCTTTGTGATGCAGACCTTGGTGACCATCGCGCCATCCTGCATCTGCGGGATGTTCATGCCCATCTTCCGCATCTGTTCCATTTGTTCCGGCGGGATCTTCGGCATGTTCTTCATGGCGTCGGACTTCATCGTCATCTCCCACAGGCCGGGCTTCATCTGCGTGGCGGCGAAGGCAGGGGCGGACAGCATCGATAACAGCAGCAGCGGAATGGCAAGTTGGCGCATGGGGTCTCCTGATGTAATGCGATTGAGAAAGGTGCGAGGCACCGAGGCATTCTAGCAAACGCCTATTCGGCGCCTTGTTGCCGCGCAGATTGCCGCCTCCATACTTGTGGTAGCCTTGCGCGAACACAAAAAAATGTGCGCCATGTACACCAAATTCTTCCGTCTGGCACAGGCCCCGTTTTCGATCTCGCCCGACCCGCGTTACCTGTTCATGAGCGAGCGTCACCGCGAAGCGCTGGCGCACCTGTTGTACGGCGTCGACGCGGGCGGCGGCGTGGTGCTGCTGACCGGCGATATCGGCACCGGCAAGACCACCATCTGCCGCTGTTTCCTTGAGCAGGTGCCGGCCAACTGCAACGTCGCGTACATCTTCAACCCGAAGCTGACGGTCATCGAGCTGCTACAATCGATTTGCGAGGAGTTCCATGTCCCGCTCGACAAGCCGAATCCGGGCGTGAAGGATCACATCGATGTGCTCAACCGCTTCCTGCTCGCCGCGCATGCGGAAGGACGCAGCAATGTACTGGTGATCGACGAGGCGCAGAACCTGTCTGCGGATGTGCTGGAGCAGCTGCGCCTGCTCACTAATCTCGAGACCAGCGAGCGCAAGCTGCTGCAGATCATCCTGATCGGCCAGCCGGAACTGCGCACGATCCTTGCGCGTCCCGACCTCGAGCAGCTCGCGCAGCGCGTCATCGCGCATTACCACCTGACCGCGCTGTCCGAGGATGAAACGGCCAGCTACATCCAGCACCGCATGGCCACCGCCGGCCTGACCACGGCGTCGCCGTTCCAGCAACCGTTGATGAAGCAGATCCACCGGCTGAGCGCGGGCGTGCCCCGGCGGATCAACCTGCTGTGCGACCGCGCGCTGCTCGGCGCATATGCGAAGGGATCGCATGAAGTCGACCGCGGGACCATCGACGAAGCAGCCAGCGAGCTATTCATCCACCAGCGCAACGGCAAGGATGGAGAGAAAAGGCGACGCTGGCCCGCTGTCGCCACTCTGGCCGCCGGCCTGGCGTTGATCGCAGCCGCTTGGCTGGTCAACGAGGGAAGTTTGCTGCATAACGGGTCCGCAAACGCACCCGCAGCATCGGCAAGTACGGCAGAAGCTCCCGCCGAGCCATCGAACCCTGTTGTGAATGTGGTGCGCAGCGTACTCCTCGAAGACAGTCCGCCGGCAGAAGCAGCGCCGCAACCGGGCGAAAGTCCTGCAACTACGCAGGCCATCTTCTCGGTGAAGAACGGCAGCACACGCACCGGCCTGCGCAACGAAGCGGAGGCGATCGCGCAACTCGGGCCGTACTGGCGCCTGGACCTTGCCGGCGACGATCCCTGCGGCGCGGCGCGCGCGAAGAATGTGCACTGCCACAGGAGCAATGGCGGGATTTCGGAACTGCGGCAACTGGACCGGCCGGCGATGCTCAAACTCTACGACCAGTCCAACCGTCCCTTCTACGCAATGCTCGCCGGACTGTCCGACAACACGGCCAGCCTGCAGGTCGGCGACGCCCGGCAGGATGTGAACCTGCTGACGCTTGCGCGTTTTTTCCGCAGCGAGTTCATCACCCTGTGGCGCGCGCCGTCGGGATTCGACGACACCATTGAAATGGGTGACCACGGTCCGGCCGTCGACTGGTTTGCAGGGGAACTCGCCAAGCTCCATGGCGCAAAGCCACCAGCACCGGATCAGCCATTCACCCAGAAGACTCTGAAACAGGTCCGCCTTTTCCAACAGGCGCACGGACTGTTCGTCGACGGCGTCATCGGGCCGGTCACGGCGATGCACATCAACCGCGCCGCCGGTGTGGATGAACCGCGCCTGGGCGCCCAGGCAACGACGGCACAACGCGCGGAGTAACGCATGTCTTACATCCTTGAAGCCCTCAAAAAGGCTGAGGCGGAACGCCGCGGCGGTACACAGCATGCGGCGCCGCTGCTACCGCCAATTGCGGCCGCCGCAGGCCAAAAACCGGCATGGCGCCGCCCCCTTCCCTGGGCGGCCTTTGCTGCATTAGGTGTCACCCTCGCTTGCGCGGGCTGGTTCGCGGTGACACGCACCGATGCCCCAACACCGCGCGTTGCGGCCACAACTCCCGCACCGGCGATTGCCGCGGTCCCGCCTGTCGTGCCGCGCGAGAAGCCTTCCATGCCCGAAGCATTGGAAGACGCTGCCGAAAAACCGAAAGCAAAGACGCCGCCGAAAAAAACTGTCGAACGCAAACGGTCCGGACCGAATGAAGAGCCGAAGACGGCAAAGACGACCGCACCCGATGCCCCGGTCGGCACGCTGCACGACCTGCCGACGCACATACAGGGCGAAATCCCGTCCTTGTCCATCGGCGGCTATATCTATTCCGGCAACAAGGCCGACCGCTCGGTCCTCATCAACAAACGGCTGCTGCGCGAGGGCGACGAAGTCGCACCCGGCCTGGTGCTGGAGAAGATGACGCCGAGCGGCATGGTGTTCAACTACAAAGGGTATCGCTATCGCCGCGGTTATTAAGCAACAGCACGCAACCGAAGCCGCGCCGGCATGAATGCCAGCACATTGCCCGCCAATACGCAGGCGAGCCCGGCGAACGCCAGCGCACTCCAGCGGTAGCCCTCGAACACGGTCGAGATGGTGAGCGCCACGACCGGAAACAGCACCGTGCAGTACGCTGCCTTTTCGGGTCCGAGCCGGCCGACCAGCAGCAGGTAGGCGGTGAAGCCGACCACCGATCCCGGTATCGCCAGATACAGGAGCGAACCCACGTAACGCGCGGTCGGCTCGATGTCGAACGGCATGCCGAGCACCAGGCCGACGAGCGTCAACACGCCGGCGCCGATGAACATGGCCCAGGTGTTGGTCAGCCACGGCGTCAGCCCGAGCGACTGCATGCGGCTGGACAGGAGGTTACCCGTCGAGAAGCACAAGGTGCCCAGCAGCGCGAGGCCGAGCCCGCGCAGCATGCCGCCGTCGCTCCAGTGACCGCTCATCTGCGGCAGGAACAACATCGCAATCCCCGCCAGGCCGAGTATGGCGCCAAGGATCACCTGCGGCTGCATCGTCCTGCCTAGGAACAGCCGCCCGTTCACCGAATTCCACAGCGGTGCGGTCGAAAACACGACTGCAACCAGGCCGCTAGGCACCCACTGGCTGGCATAGTAAAAGCAGAGAAAATTACAGCAGAACAAGGCCAAGCCTTGCGCGAACAAATAAGGCCATGCCTGCTTCGGCGGCCGGACAGGCTTGCGCATTGCCACGATGATCAGCAGCAGGACGAAGGCCGCGATCCAGAAGCGGTAAGCGATCGAAACCGGCGCCGGCACCACGCCGAGCTGCCATTTGATCGCGATCCAGGTCGATCCCCAGATGAGGACGGTCAGGGTGTACAGGAAAGTGTTCATGGGACGCCATTGCAGTTAGCATGGAGGCAGCATGACGTACCAGAACGGGAATGACTTGTCCCGTATTGCTGCATTGTGGCGCTCCCGGGCAAAACTTGTCCGATCTTGCGCTTTTCTCGCCAGGGGCCTGCGGCCGAACACGCTGTGGAGCGAGAAATGATAAAGTGAAACCCCGAACCCCCGATCGCCGCCAAGATGTCACGCCCGTCACATCCATTCGTACCGGAGACACCGCCCACGCGCATCACGCACGCGGTGTTCAACACGCTGCGCGGCACCAACGCGGAGCTGGAGCGCTTCGCGTGGCTGGGAGACGACCTGGCGGTGGCGATCTGGCATCGCGAAACCGACGAGGAGGAAACCTCCTACGTCCGTCCCGGCCATCACACCCTCTCCTATTACCTGGGCGGCGGCTACCGGACCGAACGCAATGAGCTTCCGGGCATGTACGGCAGTCCCGGACGGCTGTGCACTCTGCCGGACGACCATGAATCGCGCTGGTTCGTGCGCGACAGACTGCGTTTCCTGCATGTGTATTTCCTGCCGGAGCACTTCACGCACCGCGCGGTCGTCGAGCTTGATCGCGAGCCGCGCGAATTGACGCTCGCTGACCGGACTTACTTCGAGCACGCGCACATCGCGCACTTGTGCAAGACACTGGCCGACATGCCGTGGAACGGCGCGGACGCCCTGCTGCGCGCGAACGAAACCGCGCATGAAGCGCTGAGCCAGCTGCTGCGCTCGCAGGCGGCACCCCGACGCAACATGACGATGAAAGGCGGCGTCGCGCCGGCCATCAGGCGGCGGCTCGCCGATTACATCGATTCCAACCTCGGGCGCAACATAACCATCGGCGCACTGGCGGAGGTGGCGGGCATGTCGGAGTACCACCTCGCGCGCATGTTCCGCATCTCCTTCGGCAAGCCGCCGCACGCATGGATCGCGGAACTGCGCCTTGACCGTGCGCGGCAGTTGCTGAAGTCAACCAGCCTGCCCTTGCAGCAGATTGCCGACGCAAGCGGCTACGCCGACCTCAGCCATTTCAGCCACCGCTTCAGCGCTGCCGTCGGCGTGTCGCCGCGCCAGTATCGCCAGATCGTCGGTCACTGACGCAGCCTTTGGATCAGACCGGCTGCGCGGGTGACGGGTAGATATGCCGGTACTCGGTGCGCTGCTCCGCCGCAAGCGCGGTGGCCGCCTCGTCGATCGCGCTGACTACCTCCTGCGGCGCGAGATGATGAACCATGTGGCCGGCGCCACGCGTGACGTGGTAGCTGCTGTGCGGCAGTTCCCTGTGCAGTTGTTCCGAGTGAATGCGCTGGTCGGCATGCCTGTCGCTTTCGCCCGACATGATCACGACCGGCATCGTCAGTTCATGGTATCGATGCCGCATCGAATACGCAGCGGGAATCATCAGCGCGATGTCCGCGGCAGAAGCGCGCAACTGCGACGGACGCAGCGTCATCCAGACCGGGAAGCGGGCGTCAAACTTGTGCGGCACCTCCGCGGGCGCGAAGATGCGCTTTTTCATCATCGGCCAGATCAGCCGGCCGATCAGCGGCGATACGGTATAGCGCATCAGGTCGCCGATGACCGGTACGGCCGGCGGCGACAGCAAGGGTACGTCCAGGCGAGGCGTCGGGTAGTAGTAGCCGGAAAGCAGGACCAGGCTCTTCACATCGTCGGGAAAATCGAGGCCAAGCGCGACCGCGACGAGCGTGCCCCAGGAGTGACCGACAACGATGGGCTGCTCGACGCCAATCTGCTGCAGCGCGCGATGCAGGAGCCGGGCCTGTGCGTAGGGCGTCCAGATGGTCGTGCGCGGCCGGTCGCTGTAGCCGTAGCCCGGGCGGTCGAAGGCGATGACGCGGTACTTTTGCGCCGCCAGGTCGGTCACTCCACTGATATCGAAATCCTGGACCGTGCTGCCGTCGCCATGCAGCAGCACCACAGGTTGGCCTGAGCCGCGTTCGACATAGTGCAAGCGGATACCGTCGACTTCGACGAACTTGCCGGTGGGCGGATTGTCCAGTTCCGCCTCACGCGTGCGCTGGCGGACGATCAGTGCGGCAGCTGCAAGAGCGGCACCAACGGCAAGCAGGGTGGTATTGCGGCGGGGAGCCGAGCGCACACGCGCAACCGATTGCCTGCCGTAACGGCGGATGTCTTCTTCGGTCATTGTGCTCATTTCTTCTTGCTCCAGGAGTTGAATGGAGTTGTTGGAAGCGCAAGTTCCTCGCGAAGTTCAATATTCCCTTGTCGAGAAGCCTGCTATTTGACAGATCAATGTATATGCATATATATTGATTCCGTCATTCCTGCTTCAGACCATCGTGAAACCCCTCAAGTTGCCCTGTTACTGCGGATCCATACGCCAAGCCTCGCGCGTCGTCACGCAAATGTACGACAAGGCGCTGAAGCCCTCCGGCGTGAAGATCACCCAGTTCGGTATCCTGCGCCTGCTGTCGTACAGTCCCGGCCTCACCACCGGCGAAATGGCGGAAGCACTCGTGATGGACAGCACCACACTCACCCGTACGCTCAAGATCATCCAAGACAGCAACTGGATCGAAGCGACACCGGGCGAAGACCGGCGCGAGCGGCACTGGCAGCTGACCGATGCCGGCCGGGAACGCCTGCAGGAGGCGGTGCCCCTGTGGAAGAACGCGCAAAAGGAATTTGCGCAAATGATGCATGACGTGGACCTCGACGGCCTGACGAAGACCGTGTTCCAACTTGTACAGAAGTCGATTGAAATGAATGCGTGACGTTTTCCCCTCATGCACGCATTCGCATACCGTGTCTCTTGGCCCGCTTGACCCAAGCGGGCGTTTCCCAGGCCGGGCCTACCCGCCCGGCCTTTTTTAAAGGAATACCATGCCACCAATACTGGACGCCGAAGCATTCAACCAGAAAGGCGCCGGCTACCTGCCGGAATTGCTGGGGATCAAAGTCAACAGCGTCGACAAGAATTTGCTGCTGTCGGAACTGACCGTGCAAAAGCACCATCTCGCGCCGAACAGCTACCTGCATGCAGGCGCAATCGTCACGCTTGCGGACACCTCCTGCGGCTATGCGTGCGTCGCCAACCTGCCCGAAGGCGCAACCAATTTCACCACCATCGAACTCAAGAGCAACTTCCTCGGCACCGCACGCGAAGGCGTGATCGAGTGCGAAGCGAAGGCGGTACACACCGGGCGTAACACGCAGGTCTGGGATGCACTGGTCAGGCACCGTGATACCGGCAAGCTGATCGCCACCTTCCGCTGCACGCAGATGATCCTCTATCCGAAGCCTGCTTGATTTCAGCCGCTGCTCGTACAATGGTGGAAACCATCTTCCATTGCGAGCATCATGAACGACATCCACATCAGCCCCGGAGTCTACGAGCACTACAAAGGCAAGAAATATTTCGTCCTCGGCCTGTCGCGCAACACCGAAACCAACGAGGTGTGCGTGGTCTACCGGCCCTTGTATGAAACCGACTGGCCGCAGCTTGTGCATCGGAACGCCGCCATGTTTTTCGAATCTGTCACCGTGGATGGCCGGCAGGTGCCGCGCTTCCGCCAGGTGGCGTAACGGCAGGGAAGATGGAAACGCTCGCACTGTTCGACAGCACCGGCCATTGGGATCCGGTTCCCATGGTCGATGCGGATGTACGCGTAATGCCATCCTTTTACCGCAAGCCGGACAGCGTCGAGCTGATGCGCCGGCTCGCCGACGAAACGCCGTGGCGGCAGGAAACGATCACGTTGTGGGGAAAGCAGCACTTGCAGCCGCGCTTGTCGGCCTGGTATGGCGATGCGGACAGCGGCTACACTTACTCCGGCGTGGTCTTGCGGCCGCTTCCGTGGACCGCCACACTCGCACGCATCAAATCGGATGTGGAAAACGCCACCGCATGCCGGTTCAACAGCGTCCTGCTGAACTTCTATCGCGATGAAAACGACAGCGTCGGCTGGCACAGCGACGCGGAACCGGAACTCGGAAAATTTCCCGTCATCGCATCGCTCAGCCTTGGCGAAACCCGCACCTTCCGCCTCCGCCACCGGTCGCGCAAGGACCAGAAGCCGGTTGCCATCGACCTCACCGACGGCAGCCTCCTGCTGATGGCAGGGACGACGCAGCGGTTCTGGCAACATGCCGTCATGAAGGAACGAGAACCGCGCGGCCCGCGGATCAACCTGACATTCAGGACGATCGTGAAATAAAAAAGCGGCCATATTGCAGATGGCCGCTTGCTTAACGAAGGGAAACGGCGTCTTGCGGTGCCATGTCCTTCGAGGAGCGCCGTTCGCTGGGAAGCAATAACGGCAGGGTAAAACAGATCGCCGATTACGGCTGGCGGCCGGCGATGACCGTCAATTCCTGCGCCAGGTTCGGCATCACGGAATCGTAACGAGACATGCGATACAGGCGATACAGCGAAATGTCATCGCTGGTGCTGCGTGCTTTTGCGGGCGTTTCAGTGCGGGCGTCTGCTGCGAACAATGCAGCCAGCAGTGCACGCGCGGCGCGGCCGACGTTCTGTGCATAGCTCGAACCGATGGTTGCGCCAGCCGGGGTTGCGATTGTCAGAGTTGCCATGATTCATTCCTCTCGATAAAAAGTTCTGCTTGGTCATAGTGTAGGTACGGGTCAGTTATTATTCCAATTGCGATTTCGGATAACTGACATTCGGTTTGTGAATATGAAAAGACTGTCAAGCCACTGCCTGTTTGCAACGATCTGTAACCTCCGTACCCGCCGGCGACGGGCATTGAAGCCCGCCGCCGGTAACATTTCAGAACAATAAACTTTCCCACCCGGACGACAGGCGCGCGAACATGGGATGCGTGTCTTCGCCAGAAGCGACGCCATCGCGCGCTTCGGAAGGCAATGCACTTTTCCGGAGGTTCGCCATGAGAATCCGTTCAGGCCGACACTACGCATCGCTGTTCGCGTTCATTGCGGCAAGCTTTGCCGTTCCCCTTCCCGCACTTGCCGATCCGCCGCCGTGGGCTCCTGCGCACGGATATCGCGCCAAGCAGGAGCGTGCTTACCGCTACGTGTACTACCCCGCTCAGCAGGTCTATTTCTCCCCCGAACAGAACATCTGGTTCTGGATGAGCGGTGGCAACTGGCAGTTCGGCGTCAACCTGCCTGCGCATTACCGGGTGGTTTCGACATCCGGCGTCGCCGTGACCCTCGCTTCGGAACGCCCGTATCGCCAGCACATGTACGTGGAAGAGCAGTACGGCCGTCCCTGGCGCGAAAAGCACGGCCACCATGGCCACAAGGAAGACCGGCACAAAGAGAAGCACAAGGAAAAGCATCACAAGCACCATGACCGCGACTGAACGTTGCCGGACCGGCACGCGCAAGCGCGTCGGCCTCCGCCCGTTTTTGCTGTCGGAGCGGCCGCGTGCAGATATACATTGATAGAATGTTCTCCGTTTCGTGACGCTTGCACAGAGGGATAGATGCACCAGGGTAGCTGCCTATGCGGCGCAGTCAGGTATGAGGTTGAAGGCGAGATCAAGCGCATCACGCATTGCCACTGCTCGATGTGCCGCAAGGCCCATGGCGCAGCATTCGGCTCCTACGGTACCGTCTTGCGCGCCAATTTCCGTTTCACGCAGGGTGAAGATTCCGTCGCGGCCTACCACTCTTCCCCGTCGGTGACGCGCACATTCTGCCGGCACTGCGGTTCCACCCTCCAGTGGTACAGCGATACCGCGGATCCGGAATGGACCGGCTTCACGCTCGGCACACTGGACACTGCGCTGGACCAGCCGGAACAGAAGCACATCTTCACCGGCTCGAAAGCCAGCTGGTACAACCTCAACGACGGCCTGCCGCAGTCCGAAAACGGCAACTGAACAAGTCCACCGGATCCCGATGAGTTATCTCGCACTGAAGCACCTGCACATGAGCTTTGCCGCAATGAGCGGAACCCTCTTCTTCCTGCGCGGCCTCTTCATGCTGCGCGAATCGCCGCTGCTGCACAAGGCCTGGATCAATCGCAGTTCCTACGTCATCGATACGGTGCTGCTTGCCAGCGCACTGACCCTGGCCGCCTGGAGCGCCCAGTCTCCGTTCGCGGTGCAGTGGATCACGGTCAAGGTAGCCGCTGTCATCGCCTACATCATCGCCGGCGCGATCGCGCTCAAGCGCGGCAAGACCAAGGCCGTGCGGACCGGCGCCTTCGTGGCCGCACTGCTGATCTTCGGCTACATCGTGAAGCTTGCGCTCACGAAGCAGGTCATCTGATGAAGCAGATCACGACCTTCGCCGAGTCGAAGTATCACGTCGCCGACATACAGCTCTTCCAGGGTGCGGCAATTGAACAGATCGCCTCCCTGATCGCCGCTTGCCCCGTGTACCGCATCGCTGCCCAGGAAGCCGTGCAGGACTGGTCGAACAAGGGCGGGAGCCTCTACGTCGTGCTGCAGGGCGCACTTGATGTCACGTACACCGATGCGCGTGACGCGCGGCTCGACGGGGCTGCGACCAAGATATTGCCGGGAGAATGCGTGGGTGAGCTTTCGGTCCTGGACGAGGCCGCTTCCTCCGACCGCATCACCGCGCGCGTCGAGTCCGAGGTGCTGGTGATCGACTCGGACGTCCTATGGAAGCTGGTCGACGAATCGAACAACGTTGCCCGCAACCTGCTGCGCCTGCTGTCCTTCCGCGTCCGTGCCGCCAACGCGCAGTTGCGGCGACGCCAGAAGGTCGGCGAGTTCTACCGCCAGCTGTCCATGGTCGATGGCCTGACTGGTCTGCATAACCGCGCCTGGCTCAATGACAACCTGCCGACGCTCATCGAGAACGCGCACATCGTCAACAACCCGTTGTCGGTGGTCATGATGGACCTGGACCACTTCAAGCAGTTCAACGACCTGCACGGTCACGTGACCGGCGACCATGCACTGCAAGTAGCGGCCAAGGTGATCAGCGCCGGGCTGCGGCCTACCGACTTCGCGGCACGCTTTGGTGGCGAAGAATTGATCATCATCCTCCCGGCGACGCAGCAGACCAGTGCGCTGATGGTGGCGCAGCGCTTGTGCGAACGGCTGCGGCAGGCGGTCGTTTTCAGCGAACTGCATCGGCCGCTGCCGCACATCACCGCTTCGCTCGGCGTCGCCACGCTGGAGCCCGGGCAGAACGCGGAAGCGCTGATCTCCGCCGCCGATGCAGCGCTCTACCGCGCCAAGGAAGACGGGCGCGACCGGGTGGCGCTATAACCGCGGAACGTCGCGACTGGCGCCAAAGCTGTCATTAAAAATTCTCCAAGGCGGCCGACATGTAACATCACGTCATGGTCTGGGATCACTATACCCCCATGTCCTCGATCATTATTAAACGCCCATGCACAAGTACTTGATCTGAAGGTATTCCTCGATACCGTAACGTGAACCTTCACGGCCGATGCCCGATTCCTTTACCCCGCCAAAGGGAGCGACTTCGGTAGAGATCATGCCTTCGTTGATACCGACCATGCCGTATTCCAGCGCCTCTGCCACACGCCAGACCCGTCCGACGTCTCGCGAATAGAAATAGGCCGCAAGCCCGTACGGGGTATCGTTAGCGAGGGAAATCGCCTCCTCTTCCGTTGAGAACCTGAATACCGGTGCAATCGGACCGAAAATCTCATCCTTTGCCACTGCCATCGTCGACATTACATCGATCAGTACAGTCGGTTCGAAAAAGTTACCGCCCAGTTTGTGGCGGCCGCCGCCGGCTACGACCCGGGCACCTTTGGAAACAGCGTCCTCAACAAGCATCCCGACCTTGTCCACCGCCGCCCCGTTTATCAACGGCCCTATCTGTACGCCAGGCTCCATGCCGTCACCGACCTTCAGTGCCAATACGGCCTGCGCAAGCTTCCTGACGAATACGTCGTAGATGCCATCCTGCACAATCAGACGGTTGGTACATACGCACGTTTGTCCGGCATTGCGATACTTGGACGCCATTGCCCCGTGCACGGCGGCGTCGACGTCGTCGAATACGATAAACGGCGCATTGCCCCCGAGCTCCAATGACACTTTCTTCACCGTAGTGGCGCATTGGGCCATCAATTGCTTGCCGACCGCGGTAGAGCCGGTGAAACTCACCTTGCGCACGATCGGATTGGAGGTAAGTTCTCCTCCGACGGCCGCTGGGCGGCCTGTTGTGACAATGTTCAGCACCCCCATCGGAATTCCCGCTCGCTCACCGAGCTCAGCCAAGGCCAGTGCCGATAGCGGTGTAGCCTCTGCCGGCTTCACGACAGACGTACATCCTGCTGCCAGGGCAGGAGCCACCTTGCGCGTGATCATCGCAATGGGAAAATTCCAGGGAGTGATGGCAGCAGTTACACCGACTGCCTGCTTAATCACAACGAGGCGTTTGTCGCCTGAGGGAGACGGGATAACATCGCCGTAGACGCGCTTGCTTTCCTCGGCAAACCACTCGATAAACGACGCGCCGTAAGCAACTTCTCCACATGCCTCAGCCAGCGGCTTTCCCTGTTCATGGGTCAAAATCGCGGCGAGGTCCTCTTGATTGCCAATGATCAGGTCATACCATCTACGCAGGATCGCAGCGCGTTCCTTTGCCGTCCTTGCGCGCCATGCAGGAAGTGCCGCATCTGCCGCTGCAATTGCGCGACGGGTTTCCGCGGCCCCCATGTCGGGCACATGAGCGATCACCTTTCCATTAGCCGGATTGTGAACAGCATGGCGCGATCCATCATCTGCTCCATACCACGCACCGTCAATGTAGGCGTCTTTCTTCAGCAAGGATTGGTCTTTCAGTCGTATTGTCATTTTCTGTCTCCTGGGCGGGTCAAAAAAAAGCCCGCGCGTGTCAGGGCGGGCAAAGTCCTTTGGAGATGCAGGCGGAGCCAGACACATGGCCCGCCCTGTTTCGCTTGTCAGAAGTTGTGATTCACGCCAACCCGGAATTCGCGGCGGTTGAATGCGTCGTTTGCAGCGCTACCTTCGGCAATCGATTTCTTGCCGGTGGAGTCGGCGGCCTCCACATACAGGCGCGTGCGCTTCGACAGCGGATGGACGTAGCCGATGGCGAAAACGCGCCGATCGGCTTCATAAGTCGCTGCCGCACTCGTACGTACAGCCTCACCGTCGCGCAGTTGATACGAGGCCAGGATGGAACCGACTCCGACCGGGACCGTCAGGCCAAGCATGTAGCTGTCTGCGTCCGGGCGGCTGAGCGGGTCGACGGTGCTCGCAAAGCTGAGATCCGCGGCGACCGGCGAATACAAGGAATGGTCCGTCTGCTTCGCGTAGGCGCCATGGACCTTGGCAACGCCGAAGTCGTAGGTCGCGCCGAGCTGGAAATGCTTCTGGTCAGGATTGGTGCGACCGGCGAGGGCGCCGCTGGTAATGGTCGCGGGTTTGATCAGGTCATACGTCATGACCGCATAGAGTGGACCGTTCGCATAGCTGAGGCCAGCACCGATCGTGCGGTTGTTGTTCCCGCTCCCCGGATTCTCGGTGAGAATCGCCTGCGCGGACTGGAACGAATACAACAGGCCGCCCTGGAAGCCGCCCATTTTGGGGCTGCGATAGAACACGGTGTTATCCAGTCGAAGCGCACCGGACGAGAAGGTGTTGTTCAGGCTGGCCAGGCCGAAAGCCGTCTTGAACGGATCGATGCTTACCCACATGTCGTACGCCGCCGCGCCCGACGAGAACGAACCGGCACGTCCCATTGCCAGCGTCCCCATGGTCTTGCTGTCGAGCGCAATCCACGCCTGGCGGCCGAAAAGGCGGCCGTTGAAAGCGAGATTGCCGTTATCGATGGTGTAGCCGCCTTCAAGGGTGAACTGTGCAGAGAGTCCGCCGCCGAGATCTTCGCTGCCGCGCAGGCCGAACCGGCTTCCCTGCGAGCCTCCACTGTCGAGCGATAACGTATTGCCTGCTGCGCCGCGTTTGAAATCGGTATAGTTCACGCCTACGTCGGCAACACCATAGATCATGACATTAGACTGCGCAGCTGCTCCGGCAGCCAGCGCAGCGCTCGAAACCAGCAGCAAGACTTGCTTTTTCATTTATATCTCCATTATTTATCTTACAGAAGCGTGCATCGATTGAAAGCACGCCCATTCCCATTTACTCCCGATTGGAACGGCTCCTTCCACGACCGTGTCGCGCCGTGTGGTGCCGGACAACGCTCCCCGCAGGGGCTGAGCCTTTTGAGCCCGGTGCGATTCGATTTATTCCTCTGTGCCTTTGACACCTCACGTTTTTTTGAAAAAGGGATCCCCCTGCACGGTCGACGTGCATGTTTTTGGATCCGGCCTGGAATGACTACGCTAGGTGAAAAGAGTGTTCAGTCTTCCTGGAATGCCTCCTGGCGCTTCGCACTGATCGCCGGCATTGCAACGATCACAATAAGCACGACGGTCGCAACCAGCAGTGCGAGGGATAGCGGACGCGTGATGAACACGCTGAAGTCTCCGCGGGACAGCAGCAGTGAGCGGCGGAAGTTCTCTTCCATCATCGGGCCAAGGACAAACCCGAGCAGAAGCGGCGCACCCTCGCAGCCGAGCCTGTGAAACAGGTAGCCGAGCACACCGAAGGATGCCGTCATCAGGACATCGAACGTGCTGTTGTTCACGGTGTAGACGCCAATGCAGCAGAACACGAGAATGGCCGGATACAGATGGCGATACGGCACCTTGAGCAACTTGACCCACATGCCGATCAGGGGAAGGTTCAGGACCACCAGCATCAGATTGCCGACCCACATCGAGACGATCAATCCCCAGAAGAGCGTCGGATTGCTGGTCATGACCTGCGGACCGGGCTGGATATTATGAATCGTCATTGCGCCGACCATCAATGCCATCACGGCATTGGGCGGCAACCCGAGCGTCAGCAAGGGGATGAATGAGGTCTGCGAGGCCGCATTGTTTGCGGATTCCGGTGCGGCCACACCCTCGATCGCTCCCTTGCCGAACTCATCCTTGTTCTTGCTGATTTTCTTTTCCAGCGAATAGGAACCGAAAGCGGCAAGCGCGGCACCGCCGCCGGGGAGCACACCGAGCGCGGAGCCAAGCGCACTGCCCCGCAGGATCGGCGGCAACATACGCCGGATGTCCTCGCGCGACGGGAACAGGGAGGTAAGCTTGTTAGTGAATACCTCGCGTTTTTCTCCCTGCGCCAGGTTGGAAATGACTTCGGCAAAACCGAACACCCCCATCGCTACCGCAACGAAGCCGATGCCGTCCGCCAGTTCGGGAGTATTGAACGCATAGCGGGAAACGCCCGAATTGACATCGGTCCCAACGATGCCGCCCAGCAGGCCGATACAGATCATGGTGACGGCCTTGAGCAGCGAACCGGATGCCAGCGCGACGGCGCCGATCATGCCAAGCACCATGAGGGAGAAGTATTCCGCCGGGCCGAACTCGAACGCAATTTCGCTCAAGGGCGCGGCGAAGGCCGCCAGCAGGAAGGTGCCGATGCAGCCCGCGATGAACGAACCGATGGCGGCGGTACTCAGCGCGACCCCTGCCCGCCCCCGGCGCGCCATCTGGTAGCCGTCGATACAGGTGACGACCGAGGACGTCTCGCCCGGCAGGTTGACGAGGATGGCGGTCGTCGATCCGCCATACTGCGCACCATAGTAGATGCCGGCAAGCATGATCAACCCGCCCAACGGCGGAAGCGAATAGGTCGCCGGCAGCAGCATGGCGATCGTGGCGACGGGGCCAAGGCCCGGCAGCACGCCGATCAGCGTGCCGATGACCACGCCGAAAAAGCAGTACAGGACGTTCATCGGCATTGTGATGGCGGCGCCGAAGAGCGACACCTGTTCGAACGCCAGCACCGCGCCGAAGCCGATGCCCAGGTTAGCAATCAAGGTATCCATGCCGGTCAGCCCAGGGTCAGGTTCGGCCACAGCGGGAACTGAAGCTGGAGCGCCCATACGAAGACCGTCATGCACAGCACGAGCAATGCGGTCGCGTTCAGGATCGTCCCCTTCCAGGTGAACTCATGGCTTGCCATGCTCGATACGCACACCAGCATGACGATGCAGAGCACGAGGCCCAGCTGGTTGAGAAGCAGCCCGAACAGCGCGACGGCGCCAAGCACGAGCACCAGCGGCTTCCAGGCAAATGCCGGAACACGCTCTTGCGCCGCCTTGGGCGACATCGAAGTCAGCGTCACTAACAGGCCAAGCACAACGACAACGCAACCGAGGACGGTCGGGAAATAGCCCGGGCCCATTTTTGCTGCCGTGCCGAAGCGGTACTGGCTGCCGACGACGGCAAAGAACAAGCCGAATGCTGCACATAACAGCCCGGCCCAGAAATCCTTGTAATTCCTGATCTTCATGATCGGTATCTCCTACACGCGTGGCCGGGAGCGGCACGGAGACATCGCTGTCTCCGCGCTCCTGCAGCGCACGCATTTGTCTCGAATCGAATCGGACGGCGTTCTTGTTGTTGAGGATGGAAAGTGAATGGAAAGGCGCTGCGACTGCCGGCGTCACTCTTCCAGCTTGATCTTCTTGTCCGCAATGACCTTTGCCCACCGCTTCGTTTCGTCGTTGATCATTTGCTGGAAACGCTCCGGCGTCGTCGCGAGCACAGTGCCGCCCAGTGCGTGGATACGCTGGTTCACCGCTTCTTCCTGCAGCACCGCGTTGACTTCCTTGGTGAGCCTGGCGACGACGGCAGCCGGCACACCCTTCGGGGCGAACAAGCCGAACCAACCGGTCGCCTGGAAATCCGGCAGCCCGCTCTCCGCCACCGTCGGCACGTTCGGCAGCAAGACGCTGCGTGTCGCGCCAGTCACTGCCAAGGATTTCAGCTTGCCGTTCTGCACCATCGGCAGGAGGGTATTGGCGTCGCCGGACATGATTTGCACCTGGCCGCCGATGACATCGTTGGCTGCCGCTGCAGCGCCTTTGTACGGCACATGCAGCATGTCGACACCGGCCATCGATTCGATCAGCGCGCCGACGAGGTGATTGGTCGTGCCGTTGCCCGGCGATGCGTACGTGACCGTTCCGGGCTTCTTGCGCGCAATCTCGATCAGTTCCTTGACGTTGTTTGCCGGGAACTGCGGATTGGCGACAAGAAGGAACGGAACCGCTGCGATGCTTGCCACCGGCACGAGGTCGCGCGACGGGGAGTACGAGAGGTTGCGATAAACGGAGGGATTGATGGAGATGGGGCCGTTGCTGCCCAGCAGGAGCGTATAGCCGTCCGGGGTGCTCTTGGTCACCGCGGTCACGCCCAGCACACCGCCTGCACCCGGGCGGTTCTCGACGATGACGGATTGTCCCAGCCGCTTGCTCAGGCTCTGGGCAACCACGCGAGCTACCACGTCGGTACCACCGCCGGGGCCGAAAGGCACAACGATCTTGACGGTCGTGTTCGGATAATTGGCTGCCGATTCGGCATTCGCCGCGCCGCTTGCAACGGCAAATGCCAACGACAGGACTGCGCTTAAGTATTTCCTCATGGCGTCTTATTCAATAATTGAACGTGGATGTGAACACCGGCCGCACCGCATCAGTCTCCATTCGCAGGGGCCGGGAATGGACTTAGTCGTAACGCTTCCGGAACAGCGGGCGCAGCTCGCTGATGGGCGCCTTGTTCTTGATCAGGTCGCGCATCGAGTCTTCAGCCTTGCCGATATTTTCCGCTTCCGTGACGACTTTTTCTGCGTACTCGAACGGGACGACGCAAATTCCGGAGTCGTCCGCAACAATCAAGTCGCCGGGATAGACAACCACGTTGTGCAGGGTGACCGGACCGTTGATCTCCATCGCTTCCATGCGGAACTTGCCGGTGATCGGGGTGACGCCGGACGCCCATACCGGGTAGTCGAGTTCACGGATGGCAGGCAGGTCGCGGACCGCGCCGTGGACAATCGCACCCTTGAATCCGGTGGTCTTTGCAACCATGCAGGACTGGCCGCCCATGTTGGATACCTCGCGGTTCCCGCCGAAATCCGCGACCAGGACATCGCCCGGTTCCGACAGGTAGTAGATCTCGCGCGTGGACATCTTGATCGGTTCCTTGTCGAGGTAACCCTGGGTCGGGGTCTTGCGTTCCGGGATGGAGCGCAGCGTGACCGCCGTACCCACGATTTTCTTTCCGGGAACCAGCGGCGGAATGTGCGAAGCGGCAACGACGCCCGAGATGCCCAGGGAATCGAGGACATCGGAGACGGTCGTCGTCAGGTCCGGCAGGTTCATGTAGCGGGCGATGACTTCTTTGGAGGTGCGCTCGAACTTGATCTTCTTGATGCGCTCCGGCGGCACCTGGCCCCAGACGCGTCCTGCCTGCTTGTATTCTTCGTAGTCTTTCAATACATCATTGGTGCTCATGTCATTCCTTATCAGGGTTCGTGCGGGCCACCGTGACGGCGACCCAGGGTTCAATGAAAATCGGTGCGCCAGTCAGGCCGGCGGCGCCGTGGTCGCAAACGATTCGCGTTGCGAGAATACGGAGAACCACGAGGCGAGACGCGGCGCCTTGTCACGCCAGCCGAGGTCCGGGAATCGGAAATCCAGCCAGCCGAGCGTGCTTGCGAGTGCGATTGCGCCGATGTCGACACCATCCGGCAAATGGCTATCCAGCCAGGCAAACGCGCGATCGAGCTTGCCGCCCTGTGCTTCGCTCCATTTCGCGTAGCGGTACTGCTCCGGGCGCGCTGCTTCGAAACGCATGGCCATTGCTGCTTCCAGCATGCCGTCGGCCAGTGCGTTGAGCGAAAGCGCCTTCCATCGCACTGCGGCATCCGCCGGGAAGATCGACTTGTTACCGGCCTGCGCGGCGAGGTATTCGCAGATGACGACGGAATCGAAGATGGCATCGCCCTGGCCGGTAACCAGGACCGGGATCTTTCCGAGCGGGTTTTCCGCAGTGACAAGCGGGTTCGGTTCGTAGGGAGAGAGCGTGACCGGCGCCTTTTCGAGCTGCTGGTCGTTGCCCAGCTCGATGGCGGTGATCATCACCTTGCGTACGTAGGGTGAATTGGGACTGTAGAAAATCTTCATTCTGTTATCCAGGTTAGAGATTGAGGGCGGCGATGACCGCGCCGAAAGAGAGTTGGTCGTCCAGTGTCTTGAGGTCCGCGTAGGTTTCGCGAATCCGCTTGTCGGAGAAGCCGGCAGCGGATGCGCAGTCCTGGAACTTTTGCTCCGACTGCTCCCAGGTCAGTTCGCGGTCCGGGTGGCCGGGCGCAATGCGCACTGTCTTGCCGGCACGGCGGCCATCGCGGAGCACGATCTCGACCGTGACTTCGCCGCGGCTTCCATAGCTTTTCTGTTCATAGTCCGGATAGTCCGCGACGCAGGACGGGTCTTCCGACACGTCGATTCGCTGCAGGAGATGTGCGACTTCCGGTGCGTGCACGCACTCCTCCGTGAAGGACTTCAGTCGCGGCCGGTCGTGGAGGATCGCCATGCACAGCGCATACGGCATGCTGAACAGGCTTTCGAAACGAGTGCGCGGCTTTGCAAATTTCAACGGGATCAGGCCGCCCGGCGGCACCTTGCAGATGACGCGCTCGACGTCGGCAGGTTCAATCCCCAGTTCCGCCTTGAGCGAGAGCACGGCATCGATGCCGCGATGCGTCGCGTAGCAGCACGGGAAAAGTTTCAGTGCGATGCCCGGTTTGTCGACAATCCATTCCTTGCCAAGCAGACCGTCAATATGCGACAGGCCCGACTCTTCCGTGCCGTAGGCGTCAAAGAAGCCGCCTTCCGTTTCGAAGATATTGCGCGATGCGGTGAGGCCCGACAGGCATAGCTGAACAGCGCATACTGCGTTGCGGGCCGCCCATCCGCTGTGCAGCGGCTTGGTCATGGTGCCGAAATTCCCTTGGATGCCTGATGACATGGATGCCGCGATGCCGAACGCAACATCAGTCTGCTCCGGCGTCAGCTTCTCGATCTTGGCCAGCGCGGCAACAGCAGAAAACAGACAGATAGTGCCGGTGGCATGGAAGCCTTTCTTGTAGTGGTCCAGCGTGATGGCCTGCGCGATGCGTGCGCCGACCTCGATGCCGACCACGTAAGCCTCAACCACGTGCATCCCATTCGCCGCCAGTGCGGCCTTGGACGCGCATAAGGCAGGAACGACGACCGCGCTCGGATGACCGGGCATCATGGACAAGACGTCGTCAAATTCCAGAGCCGCGCTGAGCGTGCCGTTGATGAGCGCCGCCGTCTCGGCATCGACCCGACGCGCGCTGCCGAGGACGGCGTAGTCGCCTTCAGCATTGCTGGCCGCCGCATACTTCAGCAAGGGTTCATAGACCTCGCTGGACAAGCCGGCCAGGTTGGCGGCGATGGTGTCCACGATGACTTTCTTTGCACGCTCTACGGTTGTCCGCGACAGTGACGGCGAGTTGTAGATGAACTCGGCCAACGCCGAGGCCTTGGCAGCTTGCACCGGTTGGTTCAATTCATTCTCCTGTGATCTTTGCGGTCTTGATGACGTCCGCCCATTTCTTTGCATCTTCAGCTACCAGGGCCTTGAGTTGCGCGGGCGTCGATGGAAGCAGGGTGATGCCGTCTTTCGCCCACTTTTCTTTCGCTTCGGCCTCGCTGAGATAGCGGTTGGTTTCGGCATTCAACTTGTCGATGACCTGTTTCGGGGTGCCGGCAGGGGCAAAGAGTGCCCACCAGAGGTCGACGGAGTAGTTCGGCACGCTTTTCGAGATGGGCGGCACGTTTGGCAGGACATCGAGCGGCGCCTTGCTCGTGACTCCGAGCGGCTTGAGCTTGCCGGTCTTGATCATGGGCAGGACATTGATCACATTGCTGAACGCCATGTTCACTTGGCCGCCGACGAGATCAGTGCTGGCTTGCGAAATTCCCTTGTAGGGCACGTGGAGGATGTCGGTACCGGTGTTTACGGTGAACAGTTCGCCCGCGAGGTGACCCGCGCTGCCCATGCCGACCGAGGCATAAGTCAGTTTCCCGGGTTGCTTTTTCGCCTCGGCGACCAGTTCAGCCACCGTATTCGCCTTGACGCTGGGATGCACCGTAAGGATCAGCGGTGTGGATCCAACCAGTGCGAGCGGCTCGAAATCCTTGTCGGCGCGGTAGCGGATTTGCGGGTACATGCTCGGGTTGATCGCATGCGTAGCGACGCTGCCCATCAGCAGCGTGTAGCCGTCGTTCGGCGCGCGCGCCACAAACTCGGTGGCGATGGAGCCGTTTGCACCCGGCTTGTTTTCGACAATCACAGGCTGTCCGAAGGCCTGCTCCCAACGCGTCTTGATCGCCCTGGCCAGCAAGTCATTTCCGCCGCCGGCCGGATAGGGCACGACCAGCTTGATCGGTTTGCTCGGATAGCTATCCGCCTGGACGGCAGAAACACCGGCCAGAAGAGCGACTGCACCGAATACACACCTGGAAACGGCACCTTTGAAGGATAGGGAAATGGTCATTGCTAACGTCTCCTGAATTGACTTTCGTCGTTGTGATGTCACGCATCCTAATCCACGTTTTCGCACAATGCAAGAAAAACTAATTTCTTGTTTTGTGCGAATTTGTGAAATAGAATGGATCGAAACCACACAAACGAAAGGAGACACATGCGCTACCCCCTTCATCGAGCAAGACTGTTTCTTGCCTTTGCGGCAATCTTCGCCGGCGCAACGGCCGCACCGGCAACCGCAGTAGCGGATACCTATCCGTCACATCCGGTCACGCTGGTCTCTCCCTTTGCGGCAGGCGGAACAAGCGACCTGGTCGCCAGGACGATTGCGCAGCCCATGTCGGAGGTTCTCGGGCAGCAGGTCGTCGTCGTCAACAAGACCGGTGCCGGCGGCACGATCGGCGTGAGTTCGGCAGCCGCTGCGCCGGCGGACGGCTACACGATCGTGCTGGGCGGCCTGGGCTCCATCGTCTTTCCTGCCGGCGTGTACAAGGGAAAGATCCGCTACGACGCGCAACGCGACCTCGTGCCCGTGGGCGAAGTCGGGACGACGCCGGTCGTGATCGTCACGCGCGCCGATCTTCCTTATAAGGACCTGAAGGAGCTGGTCGCCTTCGCAAAGGCGCATCCGGACAAGCTGAGCTATGGCTCGGCCGGCGTCGGAGGCACGATGCATATGACTGGCGTGCTGCTCGAGAAGGAAGCCGGCGTGCGCATGACCCATGTCCCTTACCGCGGCAGCGGGCCGGCAATCACCGACCTTCTCGGCGGACAGCTCGATCTCACGTTCGCCGAACTCAATGTCATCACACCGCATCTGCAAAGCGGCAAGCTGCGGGCGCTCGCCATTGCAAGCCCCAAGCGCAACCCGGCTATCCCTGCCGTGCCGACGACCGCCGAACAAGGCTTCGGCAAGGTACAGATGGAAACCTGGTACGCGTTGTTCGCCCCGAAAAACGTGAAACCCGAGGTCATGAAGCAGTTGCGTCAAGCCCTCGACAAGGCGCGGACGGCCCCCAAGACACTCGGCACCTTTGAAGCGCAACAGATAACGCCCGCCGTTTCCACGGACGCGCAGTTTTCCGAGCGGTTGAAAAAGGACTTTGAAGTGTGGCTGCCGATGATTGCAGAAGTGTGCGGCAGCACAGGTTGTGAATGATTTTCTTACTGAAGAAGGAATGAGAATGAAAAGTGTAGAGGTAGTGATTGCTGGTGGTGACCGTCTGGGCGAACTGCCGTTGTGGTGCAACCGTACGAACAAGCTCTGGTGGATCGATGTGCGCAGGCCGGCAATTCAGTGCTACGACCCGTCATCCGGCAAGCATGAGTATTTCGCGCTGCCGGCCGGTTTCACCGTCGGCAGCTATGTGTTCCGTGAATCCGGCGGCATGGTGCTCGCCACGAACAAGGGTTTCTTCGCCTATACCCCGGGCGGCGAAATGGAATTCCTGGTGCATCCGGAATCGGACAAGTCGGAAAACCGGCTCAACGACGGCAAATGCGACCGCAAGGGACGCTACTGGTGCGGGTCGATGCTCGACACGCGGCGCGAACCGCAAGGCACGATGTACTGCCTCCAGCCGGACCTGAGCTATACCTCGCACTTCAACGAAATCGTGATTCCGAACTCGGTCAGCTGGAGCCCGGACAGCAAGACGATGTATTTTGCCGACACGACCCGCCAGATCATCTCGCAGTTTGATTTCGACCTTGATGACGGCGTGGTATCGAACCGACGCGTATTCAAGGACCTCACCGGCAATCGGGGCCGCCCCGACGGCTCGGCGATCGACGAGCTGGGTTGCATCTGGAATGCCGAATACGCCGGCGGGCGCGTGGTGCGCTACGCGCCGGACGGACGCGTACTGCAGGAGATCAAGCTGCCTGTTACGCAGGTGACCTGCGCGGGCTTCGGCGGAAAGGACCTGGGGACGCTGTACATCACCACCGCGGCCCAGAACCTGTCCGACGAACAGAAGGCCGCCCAGCCGCTCGCGGGCGCCCTGTTCGCGATCGATGTGGGCGTCAAGGGCATCCCGGAATCGCGGTTCCTGGGCTAAGGATGGGGACGATCATGCGCGGATCGATTTCCGAACCGGCACCGCTGGCCTGCCTGTCGGTCCGGCTCGTATCGTCGGCGCAGGTTGTCCCGCTGTTGCATGCAGCGGGATTCAGGGCCTTGTACGTCGACCTCCAGCACGCCAGCATGAGCGCCGCGGCGGCGGCCGAGATCGCCGCGGAGGCCGACCGGTCGGGAATGGTTTCGTTTATCCGCACGTCCGGTCCGCACGTGCCCGAGATCATGTCGCTTGCCTTCCTCGGCGTGCGGCGCATTCTCGTTCCGGGCGCAGACTCCGCTGAACAGGCATCGCTACTCCTGCAGGAGCTGCCGCAGCAGCCGCAGCTGCGGCAGGGATGGTGCAAGGAATTCGAGCTAGGCTTGATGGTGGAATCGGTGGCGTCCGTTTCCGATATCGACGCCATCGTCAAGCAACCGAACTTGCGCTTTGTCATGATCGGTTGCACCGACCTGGCGAAAGATGCGAAGAAGGCCGGAATTACGGACGCGAGATATATCAGCACATCCATCCAGAAGGTTGCTTTCGCGGCAAAACGCGCCAATGTCGATTTCATGGTCGGCGGCACATGGCGTTCGAAGGAACTGATGGATGCCGCGCTTGCAGCCAAACCCGTGCTCATCACCGTCGGCAGCGACCTGCTGCTCCTCCAGCATGCCGCGGGGACGGCACTGGAACGCTTTGCGGCCGCTACGCCGTTCTGCCTCGCGCAGCCTGCGAATGCGCTGCACAAAGGCGGAAATGATCATTAAAATCACGTGTCGCCATGCCCTTAATACAGTCGAAGCCAGATAGGATCTCAGCAATGAACAAAGCCGCCCGTACCGAAGTCCGTGCGGAGGAGAAATCCCCGGAGCCGGCAAAGTCCAGGGAAAACAGTGTCAGTTCGTCATCCAAGATCCTGAACATACTGGATTTGTACAGTGTCGACCGTACCACTCTTCACATCGATGACGTTGCCCAGACGTTTGACGTCAGCCAGTCCACCGCCTATCGCTATCTGAAAGAGCTTTGCGACGCAGGTTTTCTTGCGCAACTGGGCAAGGGCAACTATTCGCTCGGGCCGAAGATCGTCGAACTGGAAAGATTGCTGCGACTCACCGATCCGCTGTATATCGCGGGCACACTGGCGATGGCGAACCTCAAGGACCTGTGCGAGAAGCGAGCGCTGCTCCTGTGCACTCTGTACAACGACCGCGTGCTATGCATCCAGAAGGCGGGGGTCGACGCCCTGCCGATGAATGGCAAGCAGATTCCGATCATGCGCGACAGGGGAACGCCTTTCCCGCTATTCAAGGGTGCGGGTTCGCTTGCGATCCTCGCACATCTGCCGCAGCACCGGATCAAGTCGCTCTACCTTGCGAACCAGACGCAAATCTCCGAAGCAGGATTGGGAGAAACCTGGAAGGACTTCCGGGAAAAACTCTCGGCGATCCGGAAAGATGGCTATGCCATGACCGTCGGCCAGGTGAACACCAAGATGCTCGGTATCGCTGTTCCCATCATTCTCAGCACAGGGGAAGTCTCGGGCAGCCTGCTTTTGCTCACGCAAAACTCGGCCGACGAGCGGGAACGGATCGAGAGCCTTGTCTCGCGCCTGCAGGCGCAGAGCGAGATGATCAGCAGCCACGTGTTCGCCCTCCAGCAGGCGTAACGCGACCTTTCTTTCCATAACCGGCTTTGACACGACGGCGTGAACCGCCGTCGTCGAATCGCATCGTCACGACCTCTCGAGGACGAAACGATCATGTGCACGAAGGAAATCATGGAACCGGACATTGACCGTCCTGCCGCAACCCACCGGCCACGCTCGCCTGCCGATCTCTTTGTTGCATTCACTGTCATGGCGATACAAGGCTTCGGGGGAGTCCTCGGCATCGTCCAGCATGAACTGGTCGAGCGGCGCAAGTGGCTGACAAGGGAAGAATTCCTCGAGCACTGGACGATGGCTCAGGTCATGCCCGGACCGAATGTCGTGAATCTATCGCTGATGGTCGGCGCAAGCCATTTCGGATTGCGCGGCGCGCTTGCGGCGCTCATGGGTTTGATTCTTCTGCCGCTGGTCCTCGTCCTTGCGCTCGCCATGGTGTACCGCTCCTTTGCCGGCCATCCTGCAGTCGGCGGCGCCATCAAGGGAATGAGCATCGTGGCCGCTGCCCTCATTACCGCAAACGGGATCCGCCTGTTCAGTGGCTTGCGCAGCAACCCCTTGGGAAAGTACCTGTGCGCGGCAGCCGGTGGTCTGGCCTTCTTTGCGACTGCCGTTCTCCGTTTACCGCTGGTCTACGTGATACTTGGCGTTGGCATTCCTGCCAGCGTCATTGCATATCTTCGAGTAGCGAAATGACCGAGACACCGGCGCTCGACATGACCCTGTCCGACTGGACAGCGATGCTGGTGCACTTCCTGTCGCTGTCCATCGTTGCGGTCGGCGGAGCGATTACCACCGTGCCGGAAATGCACCGTTACCTTGTGACGGAAGAGCGCTGGCTCAGTGACACACAGTTCAGCGCCTCGATTTCACTTGCACAGGCAGCACCTGGACCAAACATCCTTTTCGTTGCCTTGCTTGGCTGGAATATTGGGCTGAATAGTGGCAGCGTCGTTATGGGGCTGCTTGGCGTCACCCTGAGCATGATCGGCATACTTGTCCCTGGCGCCGCACTTTCTTATTTCGTGGCTCGATGGGGGCACACGCACAGGGACCACCCCGCAGTGCGCGCTTTCAAGGCAGGTATGGCCCCTGTGGTGATCGCGCTTCTTGTTTCAACAGGCTCAACACTTGCGGGAGCGGCTGAGGCTGGATCGCCAGTCAGTTGGACAATCTTCGGGATTGCAGTAGTGACCCTTTGCCAATTTCAAGTTCATATCCTTTGGCTGCTCGCATCCGGGGCCTTGATCGGTTGCGTTGCATGGGGATAAGCGGCGTGAATACTGTCATTGGTCTGTATGCTGATTCGGTTCAGGCGGACAGCTTCTGCATTTCGGCGTAGAGGTCTGCTTTCCCTTCAAAGCCGATGCCCGGCAAGTCTGGCATCGTGATATAGCCGTTATCCACCCTGACGCCGTCCGGGAAGCCGCCGTATGGCTGGAACAGGTCAGGATAGGACTCGTTGCCGCCGAGTCCGAGACCTGCAGCGATGTTGAGCGACATCTGGTGGCCGCCGTGGGGAATGCAGCGGCTTGGCGACCAGCCGTGCTGGTGCAGCATCTTCAGCGTGCGAAGGTATTCGACCAGGCCATAGCTCAGGGCGCAGTCGAATTGCAGCCAATCGCGGTCCGGGCGCATGCCGCCGTAACGGATCAGGTTGCGCGCGTCCTGCATGGAGAACAAATCCTCGCCGGTCGCCATCGGCTTGTCATAGTAATTGCGCAAGGTCGCCTGCAGTTCAAAGTCCAGGGGATCGCCCGGCTCTTCGTACCAAAACAGGTCGTACTGCGACAAGGCCTTCGCATATTTGATGGCGGTGTCCAGGTCGAAGCGCCCGTTGGCGTCGACAGCGAGCTTCTGGCCATCCTTGAGAACGCTGAGGATGGAGTCGATGCGGCGCAAATCCTCGTCGAGCGAAGCGCCGCCGATCTTCTTCTTCACCACCGTATAGCCGCGGTCGAGATAGCTGCGCATCTCGTCCTTCAGCTTTCCATGATCCTGGCCCGGATAGTAGTAGCCGCCCGCGGCATAGACGAACACCTTGCGGTTGGGCTTGCCATTCCCGTAACGGTCGGCAAGCAACTGGAACAGCGGCTTGCCCGCGATCTTCGCCACGACATCCCATACCGCCATGTCGATGGTGCCGATCGCCACCGATCGCTCACCATGGCCGCCGGGCTTTTCGTTGGTGAACATGGTGTTCCAGATCTTTTCCGGATCGAGGTTGTTGCTGGTGGTATCGACGAGACTCTCGGGATTCGCTTCAAGCAGGCGGGGAATGAAACGTTCGCGCATCAGCGTTCCCTGTCCGTACCTGCCATTGGAGTTGAATCCGTAGCCCACGACGGGCTTGCCGTCGCGGATGACGTCGGTCACGACAGCGACAAGGCTCAGCGTCATTTTGCTGAAGTCGATGTAGGCGTTGCGGATGTTCGAATTGATGGGGACGGTCTTTTCGCGGATGTCGACGATTCTCACGGGTAATCTCCTGACGGATGCAAATGGGAGTCGTCAGGTTAATCGCGAAAAAGAGATTTAGAATTCACTCTGATTCAATTGAATAGTGAACCATAGTGAAAACTCACATCTCGGCGGACCTGGAGTTCTTTGTCCTAATTGCTCGTCACCGCAGCCTGTCCGCAGCCGCTCGAGCTCTCGACCTGACGCCGCCGGCTGCCACCAAACGGCTTGCACAACTGGAAAGCCGGCTGGGCGTCCGGCTTGTGAATCGGACAACGCGCAGCATCAGCCTGACGAGCGAAGGCGAAACTTTTCTTGCACACGCGATGCGCATCCTTGACGAGATCGAGGAGATGGAGGAGGCGGTCACCTCAGCGCGTGCAACGCCACGTGGTTTGCTGCGCGTGAACGCGACGCTTGGCTTTGGCCGCACGACGATCGCACCACTCGTTTCCGAGTTTGCAAAGGAGTACCCGGATGTCGAAGTGCAGGTCGACGTGACGGACCGGCCTATTGATCTGGTGGAGAGCGGTTTCGATCTTGCGATCCGCTTCGGCGCACTGCCCGACAAACGACTGAATGCGCGGCGCGTCATGTCGAACCGACGCTTCCTTTGCGCGTCGCCTGCCTATCTTGAACGAAATGGGGAACCAAAGAGCCTTGCCGATCTCGCCAATCACCGCTGCATCATCCATCGGCAGAACGACGATGCCCACGGAATCTGGCGCTTCATGAACCGCGGACAAAGCGAGGCCATCAGGGTACATGGCGCGCTTTCGAGCAACGATGGTGATATCGTGCTCGGCTGGGCGCTCGACGGGCATGGCATCCTGATCCGCTCCGAGTGGGATCTGGCGAAATATATCGAAAGCGGCAGGCTGCGGGTTGTGCTTCCCAAATTCACGCTTCCGTCGGCGGACCTGTTTGTCTATTACCCGAGCCGGCGCAATCAATCCATCCGCACTCGAGCGTTTATCGACTTCCTCGTGACGCATTTCCGCAAGCCGTTCAAACCCATCGAACGAGCGGTCGAATTTTAAAGAGGGCTCGTCAAGCCACCACATTAGCGACGTACAATGCGTGACGGACGGCCGGGCAGAAGTTGAAGTGAAGAACCGCTTCTCGGGCGGCGACCGCATCGAAGTCATCCATCCAGCCGGCAACGAAGTCGTCCGGCTGGAACGGTTGATACTGGCAGACGGTACTCCGCTGACCGTTGCCGTCGGCTGCGGCCATCACGTCCGCATTCCGCTCGATGCGCGCTTCGACAAGGCATTGCTTGCACGCCTGCTGTAAAAATTTCCCGCTGATGGGCAGCCCATCATACGGCGCCCTCGCTGCGCGGTCGCGCGTACGTTTATTGCTTCCCTCTTCCCCCATGGAACGAGGAGACGCATCATGAGATGGGAAGGCAACCGCGAAAGCGAAAACGTGGAAGACCGGCGCAGCACGGGCGGCATGGGATTCGGTGGCCGGTCGGTCGGCTTGGGCACAATCGTCATCGCGTTGGTCGTATCGTATTTCCTCGGCGTCAGTCCGATGACGGTACTCAACGTACTGACCGGCGGAGGCGATATCTCAACCGTACAGGACGCCCCCGCGCAGCGGCCGCCGGAAACGGACCAGATGGCGCGCTTCGTGTCCACCGTGCTCGCCGATACCGAGGATACCTGGACCGGGCTGTTCCGCTCGCAGGGCGGCGATTACGTCCGGCCCAAGCTGGTGTTGTTCTCGGGCAGCACGCCTACCGCCTGCGGTATGGGACAATCCGCCACCGGCCCCTTCTACTGCCCCGGCGACCAGAAGATCTATATCGACCTCAGCTTCTACCGGCTGATGCAGCAGCGCTTCGGGGTCTCCGGCGAGTTCGCGCAGGCGTACGTGATCGCGCATGAAGTGGGCCATCATGTCCAGCACCTGACGGGCATCACCGACAAGGTCGATGGGGCGCGACGCCGCATGTCGCAGGCACAAGGCAATGCGCTATCGGTACGCCTCGAATTGCAGGCCGATTGCTTTGCCGGCGTGTGGGCGCATCACGCGGACCGCGCACGCAGCATCCTGGAAGCCGGTGATGTGGAAACGGCGCTCAATGCCGCCAGCGCAATCGGGGACGATGCATTGCAAAGGCAATCGCGTGGCGAAGTCGTGCCGGATTCGTTTACCCACGGCACGTCGGCGCAACGCGTGCGCTGGTTCAAGCGCGGTATCCAGAGCGGACAGGTCACTACATGCAATACCTTTGAAGCGGCCCAGCTCTGATCCGATACAATGCAGGATTCGATTCCCGGATTTCCGTCCATGTCCCACGCCCTCGCACTCCAGGCCTTGCGCAATTCGCTCGACGACCTGGAGCACAAACGCATCAGTATCCAGTCCTTCTGCCAGACCTGGCGCACACAGACCAGCCTGCTCGCCGCGCTTCCTCCCAAGTACGGCCAGGTTATGGAAGACCTGCTCGGCCGCATGGAAGCGGGCAGCCTGTTCACCGAGGAAAGCTGCTCCTTCAGCCAGGAGGACCTGCAGGCCAACCTGGCGGTGTGGCTGGAGAAGGCACGTAACACACTGGAGGCCTGACATGCAAAAACTCGACTTCCAACTTGACGGTGAATATGTGGAGTTGAACCAGCTGCTCAAGCTGGTCGGCATTTGCGACAGCGGCGGCGCCGGCAAGGCCATCGTCGCAGCCGGCGAGGTGTCGGTCGACGGGCAGCAGGAACTGCGCAAGACCTGCAAGATTCGCGCAGGGCAGACAGTGGACATCGGCGACATCCGCATCCGCGTCGTGGCCGGCTGACCATCACGCACGGTTGCAACATCGGCCAGGCAACCATGATCGAACAATACGGAAAACTGGTCTTCATCGACCTGGAAACCACCGGGCCGAATCCCCTGACCGACAGGATCACCGAGATCGGCATCGTGGAAGTCACGCGTGCCGGGGTACGGCGCTGGTCGGCGCTGGTCAATCCGCAAGTGCCGATCCCCCCTTTCATCAGCACGCTCACCGGTATCACCGATGACATGGTGCGCGACGCCCCCACATTCGAGGCGGTGCATGGGGAAATGCTGCAGTGGCTGCAGGACGGACTCTTCATCGCGCACAATGCGCGCTTCGACTACGGCTTCCTGCGCCATGAATTCAAGCGCATCGGCAAGACCTTCCGCTGCGAAGTGCTGTGCACGCTGAAGCTGTCGCGCAAGCTGTTCCCCGACGTGATCAGTCACGGCCTCGATGCGCTGGTCGAGCGCCATGCGTTCACCACTGAGGCGCGCCATCGCGCGTTGGGTGATGCCGAGATCCTCTGGCAGTACTGGCAGATGCTCGAACGCATCCTACCGAAGGAGACGCTGGTCGAGACCGCACGCCAGCTCCTGCAGCGCCCCAACCTGCCTGCACATCTCGATCCGGACATGTTCGACGACCTTCCCGATTCACCCGGCGTTTATGTGTTTTTCGGTGAAGGCGATAAGGCGCTGCACGTCATCCGGGCGCCGCATCTGCGCCAGCGGGTACTGTCGCATTTCCACGGCGAGCGCCCGTCGCAGAAGGATATGGAACTGGCACGCGAGGCGCGCCGGCTCGAGTGGGAGGAGACCGCAGGCGAAGTCGGTGCGCAGCTTCTGGAAGCACGCCTGATGCGGAAACTGCAGCCGCCGGCGAGCATCGGCAGGCCGACTGAAAAAGATATCTGCGCCTGGCGGCTGGCAAAAGATATCGACGACAGCTCGCTGCCGCTGCTCGCGCATGCCAACCAGCCTGACTTTGCGCGAGATGACCTGTATTACGGCTTGTTCACTTCTCCGCAAAAGGCGGAAATGGCATTGCGCGCGCTGGCGGACAAGAACGGCTTGCGCATTCCCTGGTTGGAAGAACAGCAATCCGGCGCACGACCACGCAACATGCCACCACCCAGCAAGGGACGACTGAAGCAAGCCCTCTCCTCGCTACCCGTTCTCAACTGGCCCTACCCCGGCCCCATCGTCGCCATTGAATACGGCCACGGCGACCGAAAAGACCTGCACCTGATCGACCGCTGGCACTGGCTTGGCCGGGCCCAAAGCGAAGAGGACATCCCGGCACTACTGGCACAGGGACCGGCAAACCCTTCATTCGAGTTCGACACCTATCGCATCGTGTCGCGCGCCATTGCGCAGGGAAAGCTGGAAGTCAAAGTGCTTCACTGATCCGCCTTCGCCGCCAGCTTCTTCTGCCACTGCTCCGCCCACTGATGCAGCGGCATCAGTGCTTCCAGCAGCTTCCGTCCCTGCTTGCTGAGCGCATAGCCATAGGGTTCCTCAAGCACCACGATGTCCGCCTCGCGCAAGTCGCGCAGGCGCTGGTTGAGCACAGTCGGCGACATCATGTCGCATCGTTCGCGCAGCTCGCGGAATGTCAGCGGCGTCTCGCGCAGCTCCCACAGGATACGCAATACCCAGCGTTGTCCCAACAGATCGAGCAGGGCCATGATCGGCCGGCCCGTCTTCGATCCCCGTACCGGCGTCCCCGGTTTCGGTAATGCCATGACCCCTCCGCTACACATAACGTAGCAATATGCTACAGTAAACGTAGCATCCAGTGCAGATGGATGCCATTCATCGATCAACTACAGGAGAAAACGATGTTTCCACCCCGAATTATGCCTGCAGAACCTCCCTATGCCGAGCCGATTTCCGCTGCCTTCAATCGCATCATGCCGCCGGGTTTCGATCCGCTCAAGCTGTTCCGTACGATGGCGCGCAGCCCGCGCGTGCTGCAACGGATGTTTGGTGGAAGCCTGCTCGACAAGGGTGCGATCTCGCTGCGTGAGCGCGAACTGATGATCCTGCGCACCTGCGCGCGCTGCGGGTCGGAATACGAATGGGGCGTGCACGTGACCTTCTTTGCCAAGCAGGCCGGGCTCGGCGAGGAGCAGGTTGCGGCAACCGCGGCGGGTTCGGTTGGCGACTGCTGGGATGCGAAGGATCTGCTCGTGTTGCGTCTGGCAGACGAGCTGCATGACAAGGCAGCCGTGTCCGACGCCCTCTGGAAAGATCTGGAGGAAACATTTACGACGGAACAGCTGCTCGAGCTGATCGCCCTCGCCGGCTATTACCGGACAATCTCTTACATGACCAACGCGTGCCGCGTTGAGTTGGAGCCCTATGCGGCGCGTTTCGGCCGTACATAAAAAGAACGGGCCGCGTGTGCGGCCCGTCGGACTTCAGTGTATGCCCTGCTTGAAGTAGAGCTTAGGCTGTCGCTTTCGCGGTGGTAACTTGGGCGATCTGGGCAACGGTGCCGCTCACGCTGGCGTTGACCGCTTCGGCGGCCTGCTTGGCAGTCTTGGTGAGCTGCTCGTAGGTGGCAGAGGCATTGTCCATCGCGTTCTTGATAATGGCCGTCATACCGTCGGCGCCCGGGGTCTTCTGGCTTGCCTCTTCGACGAGTTCGGTGACCTTGCGGGTGAATTGCGCGAACTGCGACTCGGCCGCCTTGGTGAATTCAGCCTGGGCGCTGTTGGCGATGCTGGTCAGGTGGCCGCCGTAAGCGAGTGCCTTTTCAAAGTTCGGCTTGGCTTGTGCAGCGATCAGGGAGAAGACTTCCTGCGGGTCTTTCGCGGCCAGGATCTGGCGGGTAGCAGCCTGGGACTCTTCCATCGAGGTGCGTGCGGCGGCGATGTTCAGGGTGAACAGCTTTTCGACGCTTTCGAGCGTCTTGCTGGTCAGGGAGCTGTACAGAGCCAGGTTGGCTTCGAGGTTGGCTTTGGTTGCTACGGAAATCTGGTCTTGAATCGGGAACATGAAATCTCCAATAAAACGGAATTCGGGACTGCGTCGACGGCAAAAGATGTTGCCAAATTTGTTGCAAAGCAACATCGACTATTTTAGAGATCGATCCCCTGGAGTTCAAGCGAGAATTGCTGCGACGCAGAAAATAAATCGGCGAGCTGCAACATTTCGTTTACTTGTGGCAATCATTCGTACAAAACCGCCCTTTATTGCAGGGCACAAGGGAACTTGTCGTGCGTATACCGGTCGCGCGGCCCATGTATTTCATTGCAAGCATGGGCGCCGAACATGCCGGTTGCGCCGCCCGCGCAATCGGTGCAGGTTTCTGTCGACGGCTCCAACTCATTGATGTTCCAGCTCGGCTATGTGCTTAAACCGGCACCCTGCTTCCCAGTCATGGCGCTATGCATATTGAACCGCAAGCACGTACCGCGCAGGTTTTCCTCCCAATCATTCCAAATCGGCTAATATGAAACGAAAAAGCCGACGCCCGGTCCGGGCCGCTGATGCACCGCAACAGGTGCCGGCGCACTCCCGGCCACCGTGCAAACGTTGGAGATAGGGATCGATGGACAAAGAAAATCCGCGCGCGCGCCTGTACTACCTGTTCGGAACGACGCAACACCCGCAAGGATCATCCTGGCTGGCGCGGCTGCCGGTTGGCATATTCGCGATTTCGGTCGGCCTGTTCGGATTGGTCGGCGCATGGCGGCGCGCCGCGGCTTTCGGCTGGAACATCGCGGCGGACGTTGCGAATTTCCTGATCTGGCCGATAGGCGTTATCTGGGCCGTTTCCCTCACGCTCTACGCGTTCAAGTGCAAGCGCCATTCCCAAGCGGTGCTGCGTGAATACCGGCACCCGGTGCAAGGTTCGCTCCAGGCCTTGCTGCCCTTGTCCATCCTGCTCGCGGTCATCCAGTTCAACCGGTCCGAACAGGGCGTGTGGATGGTCCTCGCCCTGCTCGCCCTCGGCCTGCATGCGCTGATTGCGTTTCGTGTGGTGTCCACACTGACCACAGGACAGATGCCGTCCAACGCCATTACGCCCGCGCTCTACCTGCCGGTTGTCGGCGGCGCACTGGTGGGCGCCATGGCACTGGCGGCGCTGGAATATCGGGGATGGGCAGCCATGCTGTTCGGCACCGGCCTGTCGGGCTGGGCGCTGCTGGAAGCGCGCATCCTGAGCAAACTGTTCGAAGGCCCGATGCCCGAACCGGTACGTCCGACGATCGGCGTCGAACTCGCGCCGCCGATCATCGCCACGCTCGCCGCCGCCATGATCTGGCCCAAGCTGCCGGCCGATGTACTGATGGTCGGCCTGGGCATTTCGATCGCGCCCTTCGTCGGCGTGATGGTCCGTTACCGCTGGTGGAGCGACGTCCCCTTTTCCATCGGCTTCTGGTCATTCTCCTTTCCCCTTGCCGCCTTTGCCAGCGTCATCCTCGAAGCGGTCCACCGCGGCGGATGGCCGCTCTGGATCGGCATCGCGGCCCTGCTCGCGGCCTCCGCAGTGATCGCCTTCCTCGCGCTGCGTACGGCGATCCTGCTGCTTCAGGGAAGATTCATGCCGGCAGAATAAAAAAATTTGCGATGGTGTGTAAGTAAATCAAGAACGTGACGACTGAGTGATCGAGCCGCTTAACCGGCGTCGTCTCACATTCATTAACCATCGCAAGGAGAATTGCATGAACAAACGCCACGTCCTGCTCGCCACCGCCATTGCCTGCGCAGCGGGCCTCAGTACCGCATATGCCGCGGAGGGCGATAAAGAAAAATGTTTCGGTGTCGCCAAAGCCGGCCAGAACGATTGCGCCAGTACCACTGGTGCGCATTCCTGCGCAGGCCAGGCCAAGAAGGATAACGACCCGAACGAGTGGAAATTCGTCGCCAAGGGTACCTGCGAGAAAATGGGCGGCAAGCTCGCAGCGAAAAAGTAAACAAGTGTCGTAACCCGCAGGACGCCTGTAAGGATCGGTGTCCTGTTCCGACTATCCCTCAACCCGGATCGCATCCGGCTACATTTCCACCTGATGAGAACAAGGAGACCATCATGAACAAACGCCACGCTCTGATCGCCACTGCCCTTACTGCCGTCTGCGCTGCCACCATGGGCACTGCATTTGCCGCTTCGCATTCTGCAGCACCGGCTGCCGGTGAAAAGGAGAAGTGCTTCGGCGTCGCCAAGGCCGGGCAAAACGATTGCGCCAGCACCACCGGGGCGCACTCCTGCGCCGGCCAGGCCAAGAAGGACAATGACCCGAACGAATGGAAGTTCGTCGCCAAAGGCACTTGCGAGAAGATGGGCGGCAAGCTCGCTTCGGCGAAGTAAGCAAGGCCATTTACAGGTACCGGAGCGCCAGCGATGTCCACGTATGCATCTCAGCCGTCCCGTCCATTCCTCGGCTTCGGCGTCGGCCTGCGTGCTCCGCATTATCGCGACTTCCTCGAGCATCGGCCGAAAGTGGACTGGCTCGAGGTTCACACCGAGAATTACTTTGACGCCGGCGGATGGGATGCGTGGGTGCTGGAACAACTGCGACGCGATTATCCCGTCAGCCTGCATGGCGTGGGACTCGGCATTGGTTCCGCACGCGGCTTCTCTGAACGCCATCTTCAACGCGTACGTGATGTCGCGCAGCGCATCGAACCGGCGCTGGTGTCCGAGCACCTGTGCTGGGGCGCTGTCGACGACAGGCATCTCAACGACCTGCTGCCGATGCCGCTGACGCAGGAGGCGCTGACACTGGTCTGCGAACGCGTCGAGCGCATCCAGGATGCCCTGGGCCGCACCATCCTGCTGGAGAATGTGTCCACCTATCTCCGCTACCGCGACGATGCAATGAGCGAAGCGGAATTCCTCGCGGCGGTGGCGGCACGCACCGGCTGCGGCGTCCTGCTCGACATCAACAACCTGTACGTCAACCTGCGCAACCACGATGAGGACCCGCTTGCGGCACTCGCGGCAATTCCCCTGGACAGCGTCGGCGAAGTGCACCTTGCTGGGCATCTCGTCACGCCTGACGCGGTCATCGACCATCACGGGGACCGCGTCGCGCCGGAGGTCTGGGAACTGTACGGCAAGGCGCTAGACCGGTTCGGCCCGGTGTCGACGCTGATCGAATGGGATACCGACATTCCTGCGCTCGACGTCTTGCTGGATGAAGTGCGGCGTGCACGATCGGTCGCCGTCGGCTTGCACGCGCGCTGTGAGGGCGAACGATTGGCCGTGACGCAGCAGGCGTTTTCCAACGCGCTGTTCGATGCGAAGACGGACATGCTGGCTCTCCCGCTGTTCAAAGGCGACGCGCAGCGCAACGAACAGCGGCTGGCGCTCTATCGCGGCAATCTCACGGGAGGGTGGGACAAGACCCTGTCGTCTGCCTATCCCGTGCTGAAGGCACTGGTCGGAGAAGAATTCTTCTCAGCGCTCGCTCGCGCGTACGGAAAGGCCCATCCTTCCGCCACCGGCGACCTCAACCGATTCGGCGCGCATTTCGCCGACTTCCTTGCCGGCTTTGAACATGTGGCCGGCTATCCGTATTTCCCGGATGTCGCGCGCCTGGAATGGGCACTGCACTGTGCGCACTATGCTGATCATGCGGCGCCGATTGCGCCCGCTCAGCTGGCGCAGCTCGCACCGGAACGGCTCGATACCGCGCGACTGGTGATGCATCCCGCGTGCAGCCTGATTGCGTCGGACTGGGCTGTCGTGGACATCTGGCGCGCTCACCAGCCGAAGCTGGATACGGATCTTCCGGAAGACCTGGCCAGGCGCAGCTTTGGACTGGTCGTACGGCCTGGCTGGAAGGCCGGCGTGCTGGAACTGACGGAAGCTGCCTACACGGCGCTCTCCGCAATCCGGCAAGGCGAAACACTAGGGGCGGCACTGGACGCAGCCCTGTCTATCGATGAAGGGTTCGACTTCGGCGCGCAGCTGCAGCAGTGGATGCAAAGTGCAGTGTTCGTCGCCGTCGACCTCGCCGAACATTCGACTGAACGGTAAGGACCATGGACAGAATCCTGAGATTGCACCACGGAGTAACCCGTTACGATGCCTGCATCAATGAGTGGGCGGGTTCGTTGTTCAGCCTGGCGGTACGGCTGTTCATCGGCTGGCAGTTCTTCAAGGCGGGAATGGTCAAGGTCAGCGACTGGGAGGCCACTGTCGCGCTGTTCACTTACGAATACCAGGTGCCGCTGCTGCCGCCCTCACTGGCGGCATTCATGGGCGCGGCCGGCGAGCTCATATTCCCGCTGCTGCTCGCGGCTGGCCTGCTGTCGCGTCCGGCCGCGCTGGGACTGTTCGCCGTCAACGCGATGGCGCTGCTGTCCTATCCCGCCTTGTGGGAGTTCGAATGCCCGGCCGCGGTCAACGATCATCTCTACTGGGGCGCGATGCTGCTGGCCATCGTCGCATTCGGCCCCGGGCGATTCTCGGTGGATGATTGGCTTGTCAGGAAACAGGTCTAGAGCGTTTCGGTCCGACGGCTCATCCGGCGTTCCATGGAATGCGATGAAACGCGAAATTCGACATTCGTGAAACCGACGGAACCCGGCGGTCCAGCCACGAAGCCGAAGCCGGTCTTGACCGGGAACAGGCAGTTGTCCCGCAAGACCAGGTCGGTATGACAATTTGGCGTCGGCGTGTACAGGTGCTGCTTGATTTCTTCCCACACCGGTTCGGTGACCCAGCCATAGAGGTAGAGCTGGTTCGGATAGAGAGAGCTATCGGAGTCGATGTAGCCCTTCTGGTTCTTCTGCAGCGGCGGGTTCGCCGGCATCGCGTTGGAGACGGAGAGATCCACCGCGCCATCGCCAATCAGGTAGGCTTCTTCCTTCTGGTACGTGGTGAACGCGAGGCGCAGGTGCCAGCGGCAATTGAGCTCGATCTTCTTCTCCATGCCCACCTTTTCGGTTGCCATCGACAGGCCGTCGGTGACGGTGAGCTGTGTGCACATGATCTGGCCGATCAGGCTCGGTTCCAGTTTTCTAAACTCTTCCAGGTTCTCGTGCAGGTTCCAGAAGAACCACTTGGCGCGCTCGCCTTCAGTCATCTCCGCCAGTTCGGCAGCTTCGCGCTTGCCGTGCGCCTCGATCGTGCGCATCGCGTCCTTGCGCAGTTTTTCAAATGACTCGTCGTCTTCTGAACCGAATTTCTGGAAGTATTCGCTCCGCATAAAACCGTCTCCAAAAAAAGCGCATATGGTTTGATATGAATTTCAGTGTAGAACCCGGTTCGCAAAAAAACAGGGGGAACAACAACGTATCAAGGTGTTACCGCCGATAGAGCAATTCAAGAGTGATAAGTTCAGGCAATTGCACAGCATCCTGAGAAAAGGCGCGGGTTTCGATCCCTGCTCCGCGCTCCCGGCAGTACCGCCTTCGGCTAGCATGGAGGCTGGATCATCTTGCCCAACAACCACATTAAGAGAGAAAAACTATGTCGAGGCTGATTTACATAGCGGACCCGATGTGTTCCTGGTGTTACGGCTTCGGGCCGGAACTGGCCGCGCTGCTGGAAGGGCTGCCGGGGCTGCCGATCGAGGTCGTGGTCGGCGGGCTACGCCCGTACAACAAGGGGGTCATGGATGCCGCGCTGAAGAAGGACTTGCAGGAGCAGTGGCAGAAAGTCGGCGAGCGTACCGGCCTGCCCTTTTCCTTCGACTTCTTTACGAAGGAAAATTTTGTCTATGACACCGAGCCGGCTTGCCGTGCCGTCGTGGCCGCCCGTCTCATCGCGCCGCAAGCCAGCCTGTATGTCTTCCATGAGATCCAGCGCGCGTTCTATTCTGAGGGCAAGGATGTGACCGACGGAAAAGTCCTGGCGCCGATCGCGACGAAGGCGCTGGCCGAGCAGGGGCATACCGTCAGCGAGGCGGATTTCCTCGCGACCTGGAATTCGGATGTCGTGATCAAGGCCACCAACGAGGATTTCCTCCTGAGCGAGAAGTGGGAGATCCGCGGCTTTCCGACGCTGATCCTGGAACGCGGCAAGCAACTCGACCTGGTGACGGCGGGTTATGTCGCGATGCCGAGGCTGGTGGAATTGCTGGAAACGATCGTAGGCCAGGAAGCGGAACAGGGAAGCACTTCCGCCTGACGCTCCATGCGCAGCCTGCGCCGCTGCGCCGTGTGCTCGACCAGAAACGGGATCCATAGCGGTCCCGTTTTTCTTTGCACCGCACCGCTTGAGTGCGCTTCAAATAAAAAGGCGCAGAAACCGTGCGGTTGTCTGCGCCAATATGGCAAATCGCCCGGAGCTGCGCGGACGGGTGCTTTACTGCATTAGTACATGTGCTGACCGCCGTTGATCGCAATGTTCGCGCCGGTCAGGAAGGCCGCTTCGTCGGATGCCAGGTAGGCGACCAGGCCGGCGACTTCCTCGGGCTTGCCCAGGCGACCCATCGGGATTTGCGGGATGATCTTGCTTTCCAGAACTTCGCTCGGGATCGCCATGACCATCTTGGTACCGATATAGCCCGGGGAGATGGTGTTGACGGTCACGCCCTTCTTCGCCACTTCCAGCGCCAGCGCCTTGGTGAAACCGTGCATACCGGCCTTGGCAGCCGAGTAGTTGGTCTGGCCGAACGCGCCCTTCTGGCCGTTCACGGAAGAGATGTTGATGACGCGGCCCCAGCCGCGGTCGGTCATGCCATCGCACACCGGCTTGGTCATGTTGAAGACGGAGTCCAGGTTGGTCTTCATGACCGCATCCCAGTTGGCCTTGTCCATTTTCTTGAAGGTCATGTCGCGGGTGATGCCGGCATTGTTGACCAACACGTCGATCGGACCGATTTCCTCGGTGATCTTCTGGATGCAGGACTGTGCGGAGTCGAAGTCCGCCACGTCGCAAGGATAAGCGCGGAACTTGTAGCCCTGCTGTTCCATCGACGCCAGCCATTCCGTCGCCTTGGTATTGCCCGGCGAATAGGTTGTCACGACCTGGTAACCGAGCGCCGCCATCTTGATGCAGATAGCTTCCCCAAGACCACCCATACCACCCGTAACTAATGCAACTCGTGCCATGTTCTATTCTCTCTTTGAAGATTAATTGAATTCCCCAGCAGATACCTTATCGATATCGGCGTTACTGATTAGCGCTCAACTGCAAGCGCGACTCCCATGCCGCCGCCGATGCACAAGCTGGCCAGACCACGCTTGGCATCGCGACGAATCATTTCATGCAGCAGCGTCACCAGGATGCGGCAACCGGACGCACCGATCGGGTGGCCGATGGCGATTGCGCCGCCGTTGACGTTGATCTTGCTGGTGTCCCAGCCCATTTCCTTGTTCACGCCGATCGCCTGTGCCGCGAAGGCTTCGTTGATTTCCATCAGGTCGACGTCCTGGTGCGTCCAGCCGGCTTTCTTCAGGCAGAGCTGCGATGCAGGAACCGGCCCCATGCCCATGATGGTCGGGTCGACGCCGGCGGAGGCATAGGCCTTGATGCGCGCCAGCGGCTTGAGGCCGAGCTGGTCTGCCTTCTTGGCCGACATCATGATGACCGCGGCTGCGCCGTCGTTGATGCCGGAAGCGTTGGCAGCGGTGACGGTGCCGTCCTTGGCGAATGCCGGCTTCAGGCCGGAAATGGAGTCGAGCGTCACGCCCGGCTTGATGAATTCATCAGTGTCGAACACGATCGAGCCCTTCTTGGAAGCGATCTCGAACGGGATGATTTCGTCCTTGAACTTGCCGGCCTTCTGCGCGGCTTCGGCCTTGTTTTGCGAAGCGACCGCGAACTCGTCCTGTTCCTGGCGGGAGACGCCGTACTTCTTCGCGACGTTCTCGGCGGTGATGCCCATGTGATACTGGTTGTAGACGTCCCACAGGCCGTCGACGATCATGGTATCGATCAGCTTGGCGTCGCCCATGCGGAAGCCGTCACGCGAGCCGTTCAGGACGTGCGGTGCGGCGCTCATGTTTTCCTGGCCGCCGGCAATCACGATCTCGGAGTCGCCGCACAGGATGGCTTGCGCGGCGAGGTGGGTCGCCTTCAGGCCGCTGCCGCAAACCTTGTTGATCGTCATCCCGGGAACCATGTCGGGGAGACCTGCCTTGATCACTGCCTGGCGTGCCGGATTTTGTCCGACACCGGCGGCCAACACTTGGCCCATGATCACTTCGCTGACCTGTTCCGGTGCAATGCCGGTCTTGGCCAGCAGGTTCTTGATTACATGCGCACCCAGATCTGCCGCAGCAACCTTGGCCAGCGAACCTCCGAACTTGCCGACGGCGGTACGGCCTGCTGCGACGATGACGACTTCACTCATTTCAAATCTCCCTTGAGGACGAAAAATACTGCGAACCTGCCCTGATGCCGGCGAATGGCCGAGCTATTTGGGCTTGCTCAAAAAGAGCCGTTCATCTTAGCGCCCCGGACACGCACTCCGTTTGATTTGACTCAACGGGTCGGGCGCAACTAAAAAAAGCCAGAAATGTGAATCCAGGTTCATCAGATCAAGCCGTCCGGCGCGTCCGGGCGCATGGTCACTATAGCAAGATTCAGACCGAGGGCATATAAGGAGTGTCCGCAGTGCAGACCATTATTCCGATGCTCTGTGACAGGATGATGAAGAGCGGAATACGATTTGCTGTGCGTCAATATCGAGGGGGGGAAGAGCCTCCGTGGATTGAGGCGTTTCAGGAGTTCAAAACTCGGCCCATTGTTCGTCCCGTGGGACGGCACCGATCAGCCGCTTATGTGCCGGCGCTGATGGTGCGAGATGGACGACCGGTTCGGGCACGAACGCAGTCTTTGCGATTGCGGGCAATGCAGCGGCCGGTTGGATGCCTTCCATCTTGAACACGGATACCGCCCTTGCAAGGGTAGACGCTTGGTCCTGCATGCTTTGCGCCGCCGCTGCCGCCTGTTCGACGAGGGCCGCGTTCTGTTGCGTCATCTCGTCCATGTGGGCGATCGCGCGATTGACCTCTTCGATGTCGGCGCTCTGCTCTTCGCTTGCCGCCGTGATCTCGCGCATGATGTCGGCAACCTGCGAGACGGCGGCCACGATCTCGTCCATCGTCTTGCCGGCATCGTCGACCAGCTTGCCGCCTGCGTCGACTTTTTCGACCGAGTCGCTGATCAGCTGCTTGATCTCTTTCGCTGCGCCGGCGGAGCGCTGTGCCAGGTTGCGCACTTCTGCCGCGACCACCGCGAAGCCTCTGCCCTGCTCACCGGCGCGTGCGGCCTCCACCGCAGCATTGAGTGCAAGAATATTGGTCTGGAAGGCGATACCGTCGATCACGCCGATGATGTCCACGATCTTGCGCGAACTCTCCTTGATCGAGCCCATGGTGTCGACCACCTGCCCCACGACGTTGCCGCCGCGCGCCGCAATACCCGACGCTGAAATCACGAGGCGGTTGGCTTCCTTTGCGCTCTCGGCGTTCTGTTTGACGGTGCCGGTGAGCTGCCCCATGGAGTGGGTGGTTTCCTGCAGCGCATTTGCCTGCATCTCTGTGCGCGAGGACAGGTCGGCATTGCCGGATGCGATCTCCCGCGATGCAACGTTGATGGAGTCGGTGCCCGAGCGCACATCGCCAACGATTTTCTGCAGGCTGTCGTTCATGTCGCGCAGGGCTTGCAGCAGTTGGCTCACCTCGTCGGTGCCGTTCACCTTGACCTCGGTCGCAAGTTCGCCGGCCGCGACGCTGCGCGCGACCAGCACTGCATCTCGCAGCGGCTGGACGATGCTGCGCGTGAGCGTCCATGCGAAGGCGCCGCCTGCGACGAGGGCGACCGCGCCGATCAGAAACAGCATGTTCATCAACTGGCGGCCGGACTCGACGGTATTCTCCAACACCTTGTGTGCCGCCGCCTGCTGGATTTCGACCAGCTTGTTGATTTCTGCCAGCGCCTGTTGATTGAGCGGATCGATGCGCGTGGCGATGAGCTTGATCGCGTCTTCGCTGTTGAAAGCGGTGACCAGGCGGATCGCTTCCTTGAACGGCGCATCCGTGTCCTGCTCGAGCTTGCTGAGGTCGCCCAGGATTTTCTTCTCGGTGTCGGTGAGCCCCAGGCCGGACAGCTTGTCGCGCGCTTCGGTGAAGCGCTTGCGCAGCGCCTTGACCTTTTCCTCTTCCTTCTTCATCGCGCCGAGGTCGGATTGCAGGCCGATGTTGCGCATCGCGATCCCGCCTTCGAGCAGCGCGCTCTTGATGTCGGCGGCGAGCGCGCTTTTGGCATTGCTGACTTCGAGGCCGGCGGTCATCGCCTCGCGGTTGCGGGTGCTGACGATGCTGTCCGCCGCGAGCGCGGCGATCAGCATCGCGAGGATAGTGCCGAATCCAATGGCAAGGCGCGTGCCTATGCGCAGGCTGCGAAGGTTCATCTGTAGTCTCCCGAGTGCCGGATGTAATTTTTGTTGACTGCAGGAAATCCCACAGTCATTCCACTCTAGCAGTGCCACCGGAAGATAAAGCGCGAAAAATCGGCTATGCGGCCGATGAATGTTCGGCACGAGAAACAACTTCGGACAGGGTGCAGCGCAGCCCCGGGGATCATCCGCGGCGCAGCCGGTCGACGATATCGAGTAAGCGAGGCTTCACTTCGCCAAGCAAGAACTCCGGAGATAAATTAAACGCGGGGCCGCCGCAATTGATGCTGAGGATGGACGATCCATTCGCCGGGCGGAAGGCGACCGCGATCGCATTGACGTCGGACTGCCAGTCCCCGAAGGAGGTGCAGCAGCCGAGCGTCGTGTATTCCTCGAGGGCGCGCGTGACGCCGTCGCGCGTCTCCGGCCATTTGATCTCATCCAGTTCGCGCACGCGCTCGAGAATGTCATGGCGCTCGGACGGCGAGGTCTCCGCGAGATAGGCGCGCCCCATCGCCGTCTGCGCGATCGGGATACGCGCGCCTACGTCCAGGCGCAAGGTCAACGCGGCCTCGCTGCGGCAATTCTCTATATAGATCATGCTCAGGCGGTCACGCATGCCGAGCGATACCGTGGCGCGGGAAAAGTCGGCGAGCTCCTGCATGTAGGGACGTGCGTACTGGCGGATGTCCAGCTTCGACAGCATCGCGCTGCCGAGCGCAAGGCTCGCCGTGCCGAGGCGGTACTTGCCGATGTGATCGTCGTAGTCGAGGTAGCCCAGCTTGGTGAGCGTGTAGGTCAGGCGCGAGATGGTCGATTTCGGCAGGCGCGTCCGCTCGGAAAGCTCCTGGTTGCCGAGCGTCTTCTCGCCGGAACGGAAACAGGAAAGCACGTCCAGCCCGCGGGCGAGCGCGGTCACGAAATGCCGGTCTTCCTTTGCATTCGACGGTTTTGCGTCCGGTGCATCGTCTTCCCGGTCTTGCTGTTCCTCTAGATTTTCCTGCTCCATTTATCTTGTCTCTCGATTCGACTGCGGGATTATCCGACAAAGCACGCTGCAATTGCGAGTTTGTCAGCGCCAGATGCTGTCCAAGATCAGAGGCTGCTGCTGTTCCGGCTTGCCGTTGCGAATGCTGGCACAAGGGTAGCCTAAAAGCAATTTAATTCGGAATGAACGACTGCATAGCAGAACATACGACCTTGACACCAGCCGCCGAAACGCAGACAATTCCATTTTCGAATATTTAATTCTGCATTGCAGAACTTCGATCGTTTTTTTGGAGAGCCAGCATGCAAAACGGATCCTCCCCTTCGCCGGATTCGATGGAATTGACCATCGGGCTGGTCGGATGCGGCATCATGGGCCGGGGCATTGCGCAAATCGCAGCCTTATCGGGCGCGACCGTCAAGCTCGTTGACAGCCGTGAAGGGGCGTCACCGTCGGCACGCGACGAATTGATCGCCACTTTCGGCAAGCTGGTGGAGAAGGGCAAGCTGGACGCCTCCGCTGCCACAAGCGCGGCAGAACGTCTTGTCGCCGGCAAGGGCCTGGAGGAACTGCGCGGTTGCCATGTGGTGGTCGAAGCCATCGTGGAAGACCTGGCGGCCAAGAAGTCCCTGTTCGCCTCGCTCGAGAACATCGTGGACGCCGGCGCCATCCTCGCGACCAATACATCCTCGCTTTCCGTCACTTCGATCGCTGCAGGGCTCAAGCATCCGGAACGCGTGGCGGGCTTCCACTTCTTCAATCCGGTGCCCTTGATGAAGATCGTCGAGGTGATCGGCGGCTTCCTGACCCGGCCCGAAGTGACCGATTACCTGCTGGCCCTCGGCAGGCACTGGGGACACACTGCCGTGCTGGCCAAGGACACACCGGGTTTCATCGTCAACCATGCGGGCCGGGGCTACGGTACCGAAGGCCTGCGTCTGCTTGCGGAAGGCATCTGCAGCGTGCCGACGCTCGATGCCATCCTGCGCGACACCGCCGGCTTCCGCCTCGGACCGTGCGAACTGCTCGACTTGACCGGCCTGGACGTTTCCCACCCGGTGATGGAATCGATCTATCACCAATACTACGAAGAGCCGCGCTTCCGGCCGCAAGTGCTGACGCGGCAAATGCTCACCGCCGGCGCGCTCGGCAAAAAGACCGGCCACGGCTTCTACCGTTACGGTGCGGACGGCAAGAAAGAAGCGATCCCCGAACCGCCGCAGCCGACGCAACGTCCAAGCAGCGTCTGGATCAGCAAGGAACAACCGGAGCTGGCGGAACGGATCGCCGTGCTGGTCACCGCGGCCGGTGTGCAGATCGAATCCGGTGCCCGTCCCAGCGAGTATGCACTTTGTATCGTCACGCCACTGGGTGAAGATGCGACGACCTGCTGCGTACGGGAAAGCCTCGACGCAACGCGCACCGTCGGCATCGAGAGCCTGCTCGACCTCAGCCGGCGCCGTGTCGTGATGACAACGCCAGGCACCATCGCAGACTATCTGGCAATGGCTTGTGGCCTGTTCGGCGCCACTGGTGTGCCGGTCAGCGTGATCCGCGACAGTGCCGGCCTCGTCACGCAGCGTGTAGTCGCTCATGTCGTCAACATCGCCTGCGAGATCGCGCAACAGCAGATCGCAGAGCCGCAGGACATCGACCGCGCCGTCGTGCTCGGCCTCGGCTACCCCATCGGCCCGCTCGCCTGGGGTGATCGGCTCGGGCCGCGCACGGTGTTGAACATTCTCAAGAACCTCGAACTGCAAACCGGCGACACCCGCTACCGTCCCAGCCCTTGGCTGCAGCGGCGCGCGATGCTTGGCCTGTCGCTAACTCACAAGGAGATCTGATCCATGCTCGACGCTTACATCTACGACGGCCTGCGCTCTCCCTTCGGCCGCCACGCAGGCGCACTCGCCCCGGTTCGTCCGGACGACCTCGTTGCCGAAGTCATGCGCGCAGTCGTCGCCCGCAATCCGTGGAAGCCGGAACAAATCGAAGACGTGATCCTCGGCGATACCAACCAGGCCGGTGAAGACTCCCGCAACGTCGCACGCAACGCGCTGCTGGCTGCAGGCCTGCCAGTCACTGTCGCCGGCCAGACGGTGAACCGCCTCTGCGCAAGCGGCCTGGCAGCGGTAATGGATGCCGCACGCGCGGTCACCTGCGGCGAAGGCGACTTGTTCATTGCAGGCGGCGTCGAAAGCATGTCCCGCGCACCATTTGTCATGGCCAAGGCGGAAGCGGCCTTCTCCCGCGATTTCAAGGTCTTCGACACCACTATCGGCGCGCGCTTCCCGAATCCGAAAGTGACTGCGCAATACGGCGCCGACACCATGCCGGAAACCGGGGACAACGTTGCGAAGGAATTCGGCATCACGCGCGAACAGGCAGATGCATTTGCGCTCGCATCGCAGATGAAATATCACGCTGCCTTGCAGGATGGCTTTTTCGCGGGCGAGATCCATCCGATCAGCGTGCCGACCGGACGCAAGACGCCGCCGGTCGTCGTCGACCAGGATGAGCACCCGCGTCCCGACACCACGGCAATGTCGCTGGAAAAACTGAAGTCCTTGTTCGAAGGCGGCGTAGTCACAGCAGGAAACGCCTCGGGCATCAACGACGGCGCTGCCACCCTGCTGGTCGGCAGCCGTAGCGCCGGCGAAAAGGCAGGCAAGGCACCGATGGTGCGCATCCTGTCCGCCGCCGTGGCCGGCGTCGAACCGCGCGTGATGGGTATCGGTCCCGTCTACGCAATCCGCAAGGCACTGGCCCGTGCCAACCTCACGTTCAAGGACATGGACATCATCGAGATCAACGAAGCCTTCGCCAGCCAGGTGCTCGGCTGCCTGAAGCTGCTCGAGATCGATTTCAATGACACGCGCGTCAACCCGAACGGCGGCGCGATTGCGCTTGGCCATCCGCTCGGCGCATCGGGCGCGCGTCTCGCATTGACGGCAAGCCGCGAGCTCGCACGTCGCGGCGGGCGCTACGCGGTAGTCAGCCTCTGCATCGGCGTCGGCCAGGGCCTGGCTGTCGTCCTCGAACGAACACAATAAAACCGGAGACAACGTGAAACAAAAAGTGCAACTCCACTGGGACGATCCGCTGCTGCTCGACCAGCAGCTCACAAACGAAGAGCGCATGGTGCGCGACGCGGCAAACGCGTACTGCCAGGAACGCCTGCAGCCGCGCGTGCTGGAAGCCTTCCGCCACGAAAAAACCGATCCCGCGATCTTCCGCGAAATGGGCGAACTCGGCCTGCTCGGCCCGACCATTCCC